>Ga0310345_10000587_pt1 | contig 49745 bp, 47 predicted proteins | sample HC15DNA20500_MG_FD_204667 | JGI IMG/M metagenome (GOLD analysis project Ga0310345, IMG submission 204667) | Marine microbial communities from station ALOHA, North Pacific Subtropical Gyre - HC15-DNA-20-500_MG | ecosystem: Environmental > Aquatic > Marine > Oceanic | place: Pacific Ocean: North...
GCTGCCGCCGCCGCTGCCGCCCCCGCAGCCGCCCCCGCAGCCGCCCCCGCTGCCGCCTCCGCCCCCGCTGCCGCCGCCGCTGCCGCCCCCGCTGCCGCCCCCGCTCCCGAGCTCGATGAACGAATGGGGCGGGCCTCGGCGGCCGCCTGGGTTGCCGAGCTCGATGAACGAATGGGATCGTCCCCGAAGCAGCAGGTCTCAGCCGGACCGGTCGGGCACAGTCGGGGACCGCCCGCGGATCAAGCGACGGTGAGCAGCAGACTCTTCAGATGCGCGGGCCGGCCGACCGGCGGCGGAAAGTCGGGCGGACAAGGAAGGTCCTTCATCCGTGCCACCCGAACCCCCGCCCCCCGCGAGGCCTCGTGCATGTACCTCCGCAGCTTGTTCTGCGAGAGGCGCCGGTCGTTGCTGCACGCGATCAGGTGTCCCCCCGGCGCGAGCACCCGGAGGCAGGCGGCGCCGAGGCCGATCCAGTCGGTGCCGCTCGTCCATCGGCTCGCCTTCGTGCGGCTGTACGTAGGCGGATCGCAGCAGATCAGATCGAACGTCTCGCCGCGCGCGGCGAATCCGTCGAGGGCCTCGAAGCAGTCGGCCTGCAAGAAGGAGTGCTGCTCTCCGTCACACCCGGCGAGCCGCATGCCCTCGCGACCGAGCTCGAGCAGGCGGGCGGACGCGTCGACGCTCACCGTCGCCGACGCCCCCGCGTGCGCCGCGGCGATGGAGAAGGGGCAGGTGTAGCTGAAGAGGTTGAGCACGCGCTTGCCGGGCGCGAGAGCGCGGACGCGGGCGCGGTTGTCGCGCTGGTCGAGGAAGATGCCGGTGCTCAGCCCCTCGCCGAGGCGGACCGCGTAGGGCACGCCGTGCTCCCGGATCACGAGCGGGTCCGGCGCCGGCTCGCCGCGGACCGGGGCGCTCGGCGCGAAGCGATCGTCGCGGCCGTCCACGATCACGTTGGCCTGCTTGGGTCGGCGCTTGAGGTAGACGCCGCGGAAGTCGAGCGCCTCGAGGAGCGCGTCGAGCGGCGCGTCGTCCCGGTAGACGTGGACCACCGCCCAGTCGTCGTAGACGTCGACCGCGAGCCCGGGGAGCCCGTCGCCGCCTTCGTTGAGCAGGCGGAACGCCGTCACGTCGTCGCGGTGGGCGAGGCCCCAGCGTCGCTGCTTCGCGCGTTCGAGGGCCGCGGGCGCCGCGTCGCTCGTCTCGCCGCGCAGCGCGCGGGCGAAGGTGGGGGGCGTGGGCGCCTCGACGACCAGCGGCGCGCCGGTCACCGGGTGCGAGAGCGAGAGCCGCGACGCGTGCAGCATCAGGCGCGAGGCGCGGGCGCCGCCGTACAGCCGGTCGCCGAGCACCGGCGCGCCGGCCGCCGCGAGCTGCGCCCGGATCTGGTGGGTGCGTCCGGTCTCGATGCGGAGCGAGAGCAGGGCGCGCCCGCCGGCGCGCTCGAGCACCTCCACATGGGTCACCGCGCGCTTGGCGCGTCGGTCACGCCGATCGGCGACGACCGTGGTGCCGTCCTTGCCGCGCACCAGCCGGTGCTCGAGGCGCTTGCCGCCGCCGCGCCAGCCCTCCACCACCGCGACGTACGCCTTCTCCACCGTGCGGCCCTCGAACTGCGACGCGAGGCTCTTGTTGGCCCGTCGATCGAGCGCGTAGAGGATCACCCCCGAGGTGTCCTGGTCGAGCCGCTGATGGCTCCCGACGTAGGGCTCGCCGCCGTCGCGATCCGCGAGGAAGCGCTTCAGGCGGTGCACGAGGTCGTCGGGGTGATCCGGATCGGCGGACTGGCTCGGCACGCCCTCGGGCGCGTCGAGCGCGATCACGTCGCCGTCCTCGTAGAGGACGCGCGCGGGCTCCAGCGGCGGGAAGCGCCGGAGGCGGCTCTCGGCGAGCGCGCTCACATGCGGTCGAGGAGGGCGTCCGGGAGCAGCGGCGAGGGCTGCCCGGTCGAGGCCACCCACAGCTGGTGGGCGGCGCGGGTGGCGGCGATGTGCAGCAGGTGGCGCGCCTCGTCGTCCTCGGGGTAGCTCGCGGCGCTCACCTCGAGCAGCACCACGTAGTCGAACTCGAGGCCCTTCACCTGGCGCACGTCGGTGACGTCGATGCCCGGCTTGAACGGGAAGTCCTGGCGCGCGATGCGCCGGATGAAGGGCACCTCGGCGTTGACGAGGCCCTGGTAGTAGAGGTCGGCCTGCTCGGGGTAGCGCGCGATGACCGCGACCGAGCAGCGCGGCTCCGCCGCCATCAGCTCGCGCAGCGCCTCGCCGAGGAAGGCGACCGCCTCGCCGCCGTGACCGAACTCGAAGAGCTCGACCGGCACGCCCTGACGCGGCGCCTCGTTCTCCTCCTCGTTGCGGAGGGGCCCGAGCACGTCGCGCGCGAACTCGATGATCTGGGCGGTGGACCGGTAGGTGATGCGCAGCGGCTCGACCTCGACGTGGTCGAGCCCGAGGCGACCGAGCACGTCCTTCCAGCCGGTGAACCCGTTGTCCATCATCAGCCGCTGGGCCACGTCGCCGGCGAGGGTGATCGACTGGTGGCGGCTCGCGGTCTCGACGACGACCGCCAGCTCGACCGGCGAGAGATCCTGCGCCTCGTCGACCAGCACGTGCTCGTAGGCGAGGCGCTCCTTGCCGCGCATCAGCGGACCCCAGAGGCGCTGCACCAGGCGGAGCAGCAGCGTGTCGTCCTCGCGGTCGAGCAGCGCCGGCTCCTCCTCCTCCTCGCCGTCGATCCCCATCGTGCGGTCGTCGCGGCGGGCGCGCTGATCGAAGTCCTCGCGCGGGGCCTTGCCGCGCTGCCGGCGACGCCCCTCGCGCTCCTTGGCGAGGTTCTCCTCCTGGCTGGCCAGCACCATCGGGCACTTGCGGGTGCACCAGCGGTGCGCGCTCTCGAGCTCCTCGCTCGACAGGCCGCTGCCCTCGAAGACGCGCTGGAGTGCCGGTAGATCGGTCAGCAGCTCGGCCCACGCGGTGGGCACGTCGTGCGCCATCGCCTTGCCGCGCTGGACCACCCGCTCGACGGCGTGACGGAGCGCGAGCGGCCGGGTCCTCGCCTCGTCGACGACGCCGTCGCGGTCCCGCACCGGCTGCACCCAGCGGGCGAGCTGGTCGAGGCGCTGCGCGAGCGGCTCGCCGCGGTGCCTCTTCCAGAGGCGGATCGCGCCGTCGCTGCCCTCGATGGCCGCGAGCGAGCTCTCGAGCATCTCGCCCACCCGCGCGCTCAGCCGCTCCACGTGCTCGTCGATCGCGACGAGCATCTGCGGGTGCTTCTTGAGGCGGGTGACCGTCGACGGCGTCATGTCGTCGTAGTCGCGCGGCAGCCCCTTCACGTGCTGCTGGCGGAGCTTCTCGGCCCAGCGCTCGTAGGTCATCACGGGCACGCCGTTCACCCCGAGCGCCGGCAGGACGCGCGAGATGTAGCGCTTGAGCGCCTGGTTGAAGACCATGACGAGCATCTTGTCGGGGCGGAAGCGCTTGCGATCCTGGAAGTTCAGGTACGCCAGGCGGTGCAGCCCGATGGTCGTCTTGCCGCTGCCGGCGCCGCCCTGGATCACGACGAGGCCGCTGTCGGCCGCGGTGATCAGGTCGAACTGGCGCGGATCGATGAGGGCGGTGATCTCCGGGAGGTAGCGGTCCTCGCGGCCGTCGCCGTCGCGGCCGATGCCGAGCTTGCCCGGCTCGTGATGGGCCTCGGCGCGCATCGCCGCGCCCTGACCGCCGGCCAGCCGCCGCGCGCTCTCGCCGGCGCGGAGCCAGGTGCCGTCGCGCCGACGCACGAAGGTGCCCTGCGGGGCGCCGATGCGCTTGAGCTCGCCGCCGTTGATCGCGAGGGTGCGCCGCGTGAGCACCTCGCCCTCGACGTAGCGGCCGCCGAACTCCTCCTCGTACTCGTCGCCCTCTTCGTAGCGGTAGTAGAGGCGGCTGACCGGCGCGTCGCGCCAGTCGACGATCCGGATGCCGGTCTTGCCGTGCAGGTACGTCGAGCGCCCGATGAGGACCTCGCGCTTGCGGTCGTTCTCCTCGAGGACCATGCGCCCGAAGTAGGGCGAGCGCGGATCGACGAAGCCCTCGGTGACCTTGGCCCGCCGCGCGGCGACCTCGGTCAGGCGCTCCATCTCCTCGATGAGCGGCGGGATGTCCTCCAGCCGGGCCTCGTTGATCTGGTCGCGCAGCGCGATGAGCTCGGCGTCGTAGTCGAGCCCCTCGTTGCCGGTGCGCAGCTCGCGCGCGGCGAGGTGCTTCTGGACCCGAGCGAGCACGCGCTCCTCCTCGGCGCTGATGCGCTGGAGCTCGTCGTCACTCGGAGGAGGGGAGTGCTCTTCGCTGAGTCCGTTCACCGTGTACCTACGCCCGCTTCACGCTGTAGACCCCCTTCGCCTCGGCCACCGTCGCGTCGGGGTCGGAGGGGTGGAAGAGGGAGATCTGTGCCACGCCGACCCGATTGCCAACCCTCTGGACCTCACCGAGGCAGCGAAGCTCCTCGAGCTTGCCCGGGCGGAGGTAGTCGACGCGCAGATCGATGGTGGAGACCCGGTCTCGGTCGCCGAGGACCGACCACACCGCCGCGCCGCCACAGGTGTCGGCCAGCGCGCTGATGACGCCGCCGTGCAGCGCCGGGCGCGCCGGGTCTCCGATGAGGGTCTCCCGGAAAGGGATGGCGAGAGTGGCTCGCCCACGCGAAAGCTCAACGATCTCGATACCGAGCAGGCGGTTGAAAGGAATCTTCTCGTCGAAGAACCGCTTCAACAGCGCGAAGTGCGCCTCGGTGGGATCGGCCTCGCTCATTTCGAAACGAACGGCGTAGCACCGGGGCGGGGGGTGAGCCAGCGCGCACACCCCCGCCCGACGTGACGGAAGCGTGTCGTGATCAGGCCGCGGCTTCGTCCTTGAGGATCCGGATCTCGCGCTGCGGGAACGGGATGCCGATGCCAGCCGCGTCGAGCGCCTGCTTCATCTGACGCCCGAGGGCGAGCTTGGTCGCGAAGAAGTCGGGCGCGTTGCACCAGACGCGCACGAGGATGTCGACCGAGCTGTCGCCGAGGTTGGTGACGTCGATCACCGGGGCGGGCTCGGCGAGCACGCGCGCCTCCTGGGTCACCGTGTCGAGCAGGATCTTCATCGCGGCGTCGATGTCGGCGCCGTAGTCGATGCCGACCGTCCACTCGATGCGACGGGTCGCGGAGCGCGAGTAGTTCTTGATCTCGCTCGTGCGGACCCGGCTGTTGTTCAGCACGAGCGGCACGCCGTCGAAGCTGGTGAGGCGGGTCTGGAAGATCCCGATCTCCTCGACGGTGCCAGACGACGAGCCGATCTCCACCGCCTCGCCGATGTTGAAGGGGCGGAGGATCAGCAGCGCGATCCCCGCGGCGATGTCGGCGGCGGTGTCCTTGAGCGCGAGGCCGATGGCGAGGCCGGCGGCGCCGACGAGCGCGAACAGGCTCGCGGTGTCGACCCCCACCTTGTCCAGCGCGGCGACGATGACCAGCGCGAGCAGCCCCAGCCGGACCATCTTGGTCAGGACGGGGATCAGGGTCGCGTCGATCTTGCCGGACTTCTCGGCCAGCTTGCGCACCCGGCCCGCGAAGAAGGCTGCCAGCATCCAGCCGAGGACCAGGATGAGGATCGCGCCGAGGAAGTCGAAGCCGTACTCCCCGAGGAAGAGGCCGATCTTCTCCTGCGCGTTGTTCCAGATCGTGTCGAAGCTCATCGATTCTCCAGTTCCGAGTTGGGGCACGTAGCCCCGGGGCAGAGATTCCCAGCCCTTGCCGTCACCACCGCGGAGCCGTATGGCGGCTCGCATGCTCGAGCGCGATCGCTGGAATGGGGCTCGCTGGGACCGGAGCGACCGACGCGGTCACTACGAGTCGTGGTTCCAGCGAGCGAATCATCCGTCGCGCCCGCTCGCGTTCTGGATCCGATACACGCTCTTCGCACCCCGGGCCAACGGAACGGCGCTCGGCGAGCTCTGGGCGGTGGTCTTCGACGGCGAGTCCGGGCGGGTCGTCGCGGTCAAGGAGGAGCACCCCATCGAGCGCTGCGAGCTCGATCCCTGCGCGCTCGGCGTGACGATCGCCGGCGCCCGCCTCGAGGACGGCGCGCTGGAGGGGGGCGCCGCGTGCGGCGGCCACACGATCGGGTGGTCGCTGCGCTACGCGTCGCCGTCCCCGCCGCTGCTGCTGCTCGACCCGAAGCTCTACGGCGCGTCGTTCCCCAAGGCCAAGGCGCTGGTCGGCGCCCCGCTCGCGCGCTTCACCGGACACCTCGACGTCGACGGCGAGCGCTGGACGGTCGAGGACTGGGTGGGCAGCCAGAACCACAACTGGGGCTCCAAGCACACCGACCGGTACGCGTGGGGGCAGGTCGCGGGCTTCGACGAAGATCCCGACGCGTTCCTCGAGGTCGCGACCGCGCAGGTGAAGGTCGGGCCCCTCTGGACCCCGCGCACGACCTTGCTCTGCCTGCGCCTGGACGGCGAGGAGCATCGCTTCGATTCGATCGGCGACGCGCTCCGCCGGACCCGCGGGCGCTACGCGCCGTTCGAGTGGACGTTCTCGGCGGCGCGGGGAGACCTGCGGATCGAGGGGCGCGTCGAGGCGCCGCGCGAGGCGTTCGTGGCCTTGCCGTATCCGAACCCGCCCGGCGGGACGAAGATCTGTCTCAACAGCAAGATCGCGCGCTGCGCGCTGACGGTCTCCCGCGGCGGCGGCCGTCGCACCCTGACCAGCGCCCACCGCGCGGCGTTCGAGATCTTGACCGACCGGGCCCCGGCCGGGGTGCCGCTCCTGGATCCTCACGCGTGAGCGAGCCGGTCTCCATCCGCGCCGCCGACGGCTGGCTCCTGCGCGGCGAGCGCCGGCCGGGCCCCGGCCCGGTGGTCGTCTGCGGCCACGCGATGATGGTGGACCGCCGGACGCTGGACCGCCCACGGGGCGAGGGCCTGGTCAGCGCGCTCGCCGCCGCCGGGCTCGACGTGATCGCGATGGACGCGCGCGGGCACGGGGAGAGCGGCCCGAGCGCGGACGAGGGCGGCCGCTGGCGCTACGACGACGTGGTCCGGCGTGACGTGCCGGCGATGGTCCAGCTCGGGCGCGAGGTGGCCGAGGGCCGACCGGTCTACGTGCTCGGTCACAGCCTGGTGGGTCACGCGGCCGTCATCGCGGCCGGGCTCGGCGAGCCGCCGGACGGAGTCGTGGCCCTCGCGCCGAACCTCTGGGCGCCCTCGCTCGAGCCGCGCCGCTGGGCGCGCTGGGCCAAGGCGGCGACGCTCCGGGTCTGGCACGCCGCCACGCGGGCGCGCGGCTACTGGGACGCGCCCGGCCTCGGGCAGGGCACCGACGCGGAGGCGGAGCCCTACGTCGCCCAGTTCCTCGAGATGTGGCGCGACGATCGGCTGGGCTACGAGGCGGCCCTCGCGCGCGCCCGGATCCCGGTCCTCGCCTGGTCGAGCCGGGGCGACCGGCTCCTCGCCCACCCGGACGCGGTGGCGCGCTTCCTCGCCCTCTCGGCCGCGGACGTCGAGCACCGGGTGGTGGACGACCTCTCGCACATGGGCCTCGTGACCCGCCCGGAGGCGCGGCCGATCTGGGAGGCGAGCGCGGCGTGGATGCTCCGCCCTCGCGGCTGACCCTCTGGGGGCCCTGCGGCTCAAGCACGGCGCGACAGGTCGACGCGGCGACGTACGACCACCTCGGACACGTTGTAGAGGGCCATCCGGGAGACGAGCGCCTCGGCGCCCTCCCGGAGCTTCAGCTCGAGCTCGCCCGGGTAGAGCGGGACCAGCGCCAGCAGCGCGATCTTGCCCCCACGTGGGTGCGCGATGTGCCGCGTCCCGAGCCCGCGCGGGGGCAGGAGCATGACGCCGGCGAGCGCGGTGTCCGGCGCGATCGGGACCGGCGGATCCCCGTTCGGGATGGTGTGACCGGAGCCCAGCCAGGCGTGGCTCGCGTGCGGATACAGCGCGAGGTCGCGCAGCCAGGCGACCGGCCAGGTGAGATGCTCACCCCGGGTCTCGGGCTCGATGGACCAGCTCGCAGGGAGCGTGATCATCAGCTCGGCGTACCCGTCGCCCCCGCACCCACACGGCGGCACGCTCATCCGACGCTCGCTCAGCCCCGTGGTGAACAGCGTGGTGTACGCCCGCCGCGGGTTCGGAGGCACCACGTGCACCGAGATCCGGACCGGCCCGTCGCTCCGATCGTGCATCACGTACTTCACCGGCCCCACCAGCGCCTCCATCTGCGCGGTCACCGACCGAACCAGCGCCGCGTCGGCGCGCGGCGAACGCCGCGCCGCCGCGCCGTCTCTCCTCGTCATCCCGTCCCCCCTCGTCGTGCGCCCGCAACCCGCGGACGGGGGCAGGGACGGAGACGAGCACGCAGGACTGACGGTTCCGGGAAGAAAAGCTGCGGACCTCTCCAGGTGGGTCCGCTCCGCCGTCGAGACCGACACCGACTCCGAGACCGAGACCGAGACCGACTCCAAGTCCGAGACCGACTCCGACTCCGAGACCGACTCCGACTCCGAGACCGACTCCGAGTCCGACTCCGAGACCGAGACCGACTCCGACTCCAAGACCGCTGCCGCCGCCTTTTTGGGAAGAGAGGGGAGGTGGGAGGCGAAGAGGAATGGCCTAGCGAACCCGCCGCCCGGCCCCGCTGCCGCGCCCGGCCCCGCTGCCGCGCCCGGCCCCGCTGCCGCCGCCGGCCCCGCTGCCGCTGCCGCCTCCGCTGCCGCCTCCGCTGCCGCCGCCGGCCCCGCTGCCGCCGCCGGCCCCGCTGCCGCTGCCGGCCCCGCTGCCGCTGCCGCCTCCGCTGCCGGCCCCGCTGCCGCTGCCGCCTCCGCTGCCGCTGCCGGCCCCGCTGCCGCCTCCGCCTCCGCTGCCGGCCCCGCCGCCCCTGCCGCCGCCGCCTCCGCCGCCAAGCCTCAGCGAGGCGCGCGGCGGGTCCAGACGAGCGCGAAGACGGCGAGCTGAATGACGACCGCCGCCGCCACGGGCACGAAGGTCGCGTACATCGCGCCCTCGATCGCCTCCGACAACATCCGGCTCCGCACGTCGGCCTCCGCTTCCGCCACCGCGCCGAACGCGTCGATGAGGAGCCGTACGGTCAGACATGGAGCCAGGCCCACGAGCGCCACCGAGGCGCCCGCCGCCCACACGGTCGCGCGCCAGCGGCGAGGCCCGCCGCGCGTCCTCCGGTGCGCGAACACCGCGAGCGCCACGCCGGCGGGCGCGAGGCCGCCGACGGCCAGGAGGAGAACGAGCCCGTTCACGGCTACCGCGTCGCGCGGAGGCGGCGGGCGATGCGGAACGCCATCTCGAGAGACTGGCGGTAGTTCAGGCGCGGGTCGCAGAGCGAGGCGTAGTTCGTCGAAAGATCCGCCTCCGTCACCCCCGCCGCGCCGCCGACGCACTCGGTCACGTCGTCGCCGGTGAGCTCGAAGTGGACGCCGCCGAACACCGTGCCCTCGGCCGCGTGCACGTCGATGCCCGTCTCGAGCTCGGCGATGATGTCGTCGAACGAGCGGGTCTTGATGCCCCCGTCGGTGCTCCGGGTGTTGCCGTGCATCGGATCGCTGATCCACAGCACCCGCCGCCCCTCCGACTTCACCTTCCGCACCAGCCCGGGGAGGACGTCGCCGACCTTCGCCGCGCCCATGCGCGCGATGAGCACGAGCTTGCCCGGCTCGTCGGCCGGGTTGAGCACCTCGATCGTCCGGAGCAGCTCGTCGAGATCGCAGCTCGGGCCGATCTTGACCCCCACCGGGTTGCGCACGCCGCGGAAGAACTCGAGGTGCGCGCCCTCGAGCTGACGCGTGCGCTCGCCGACCCACGGCAGGTGCGCGGTCAGACAGTAGAAGCCGTCGCGCCGCGGCACGCGCCGGGTCTGCGCCGACTCGTAGTGGAGGTTGAGGCCCTCGTGGCTGCTGAAGAAGGTCACCCGCGACAGCTCGTCGACCGAGGTCTCTCCGAGCGCCTCCATGAATCGCAGCGCCTCCGAGAGCTGATGGCTGGTCTGCTCGTACTCGGCGCGGATGTCCGCCGGCAGATCGGCGTGCTCGAAGAACGAGAGATCCCACTGCTCCGGGTGGTGGAGGTCGGCGAAGCCGCCCGCGCTCAGCGAGCGGATGAAGTTCAACGTCATCGCCGCGTGCTCGTAGGCCTCGAGCAGCAGCCGCGGGTCGGGCGTGCGGGCCTCGGGCGTGAACTCGGAGCGGTTGATCAGGTCGCCGAAGTAGCTCGGCAGCGTGATCTCCTCGCCGAGCGCGCTGGTGCGCGTCTCCATGCGGCGGCTGCGCGGCTTGGCGTACTGCCCGGCGAAGCGGCCCACTCGGACCACCGGCTTCATCGTGCCGTGCACGAGCACGAGCGACATCTGGAGCAGGATCTTCAGCTTGTTGCTGATGACGTCCGGCCGGCAGTCGGCGAGGGTCTCGGCGCAGTCGCCGCCCTGCAGGAGGAAGCGCTTGCCCTCCTGCGCCTCCGCGAGCTGCGCCTTGAGCCGCTCGACCTCCCAGGAGGTCACCAGCGGGGGGAGCGAGCGCAGCTTCTCGACCACCGCCTCGAGGGCGCGCGGGTCGGCGTAGTGGGTGGCCTGGGCCGCCTCGCGGCGCTTCCAGGACTCCGGGCTCCAGGCTTCGGGGGACATGACGCTTCCAGATGTGGGGTCAGAAAGAGAAAGAGCTTACTCCGCATCGGAAAAGTCGGCATCTCCCCGCCGGAGCCGCTCCATGAAGGCCGCGACCCCGGGCTCGCCCTCCCGCGGCGCCCACGACGCGAAGTCCTTGTCCGTGGAGGGCTCCCAGGGCCCGGGCTTCACCTCGTAGATCACCGCGTGGTCGCTCTCGACGAGCACCGAGTGCCAGAGCCCGGGCGCGAGGTCGATGCCCACCGGGGCGCCGTCGCCGAGCCGATGCCGCTCGCGCACCTTCCCGTCCTCCGTCCACACGATCACGGTCGCGTTGCCGCGCAGCACCAGGAACGCCTCGGGCTTCGGCGGCGTCACGTGGCGGTGCGGCGGCACGTAGGTGTCGCGCATCATCACGTTGAGGAAGCGGTGCGGGTTGTCCTTCGGCCCGGCGTGGAAGTTCCGGTTCTTCCGGCGCCGCGGGCTCGCCTCCGCCTCGGCGAGCACCTCGTCGAAGAGCGCGCCGTCGATGATCTGGACGTCGTTCATCACGGAGGACGCTAGGCCCCGGCCGCGCTACGGTCGAGCCATGATCGTCGAGCAGATCTGGACCGAGAACCCCTGGCGGAACTTCAACTACCTCATCGCCTGCCCCGAGACGGGCGAGGCGCTCGCGGTCGATCCGCTGGACCACGTGAAGTGCCTGGGGCGGGCGAAGGATCGCGGCTGGACGATCACCCAGATCCTCAACACCCACGAGCACCCCGACCACACCGGGGGCAACGCGGCGATGGTGAAGGCGACCGGCGCGAAGGTGCTCGCGCACGCGAACGCCAAGGACCGCATCCGAGAGCTCGACGTGGGGCTCGGCGCGGGCGACGTGGTGAAGGTCGGCAAGACGGTGGAGCTCTTGGCCCTCGACACCCCGGGGCACACGATGAGCCACGTCTGCCTGCTCTCGAAGACCGACACGCCGGCGCTCTTCTGCGGCGACACGCTGTTCAACGCCGGCGCCGGCAACTGCCACAACGGCGGCCACCCCGAGCAGCTCTACGCGACCTTCGCCGAGCAGCTCGCGAAGCTGCCCGACGAGACGCGGGTCTACCCGGGCCACGACTACATCGCGAACAACCTCGGCTTCACCCTCGACCGCGAGCCCGACAACGCGCGCGCCCAGGCGCTGCTCGGCGAGGTGAAGGGGCAGGACCCGCACGAGGCGCTCGTCTCGACGATCGGGCTGGAGAAGGAGATCAACACCTTCTTCCGGCTCCAGAGCCCGAGCGTGATCGCGCGGCTGCGCGAGGCGTTCGACGACCTGCCCGAGTCGCCCGACGCGAAGACCGTGTTCCTCAAGCTCCGCGAGCTGCGCAACTCCTGGTGAGCATGCAGCCCGACGTCCGCTACGAGCCGGCCTTCCTCGAGGATCACGCCGCGCTCTTCGAGGCGCTGCGCGACGGCGTCGACTGGGACCGGACCATGGCGGCGCGGCTCACCGCGTCGTTCGGCCGGCCCTACAACTACCGGCAGATGGTCTACCCGGAGGCGCCGATGTTCCCGGCGCTCGTCCCGGTGGTCGAGCGGCTCGAGGCGGTCCTCGGCGTCCGCTACGACAATTGCCTGCTCAACTACTACCTCGACGGGCGGAGCAAGATGGGCTTCCACCGCGACGAGACCGAGGACCTGCGGCCGGGGACCGGGGTGGCCATCGTCTCGCTCGGCGCCCCGCGCAAGATCACCTTCCGCCGACAGGACGACGTCGAGGTCCGGTGGGCGCAGGAGCTGGCCCCCGGATCGCTCCTGCACATGGAGCACGCGGTGCAGGACGAGTGGGTGCACGCCATCAAACGTCAGCGTCACGCCGGGCCCCGCATCAGCCTCACCTGGCGCGCCTTCCGATGATCCCCGCGCTGCCCGCCGAGCCGTCGAGCCTCGGCGCCCTGCGCGCCGACCTCGAGGCGTGGCGCGCCGCGCTCGCCGCCGTCGCTGCGCGTCACGGGCTCGCCGGAGCGCCGAGGCCGGCCGCCTCCGGGTCGCTGCCGGTCTTCCTCTTCGACGACGCCGCGGTGAAGCTCTACGTGCCCGATCGCGTGTGGCGCCCGGAGGCCGGGGAGGGCTGCTCGGACTGGGAGGTCGAGCGCGGGCTGCTCAGCGCGGTGGAGGACGCGCCGGCGATCCTCGGGGAGGGCGCGCTCGGCGACTGGCGCTACCTCGCGATGTCCCGGGTGCCCGGGGCGCCGATCGAGGGCCTGCTCCCGGCGCTCGGCGAGCCGCCCCGCCTCGCGGCGCTGCGCGACCTCGGCGCCCGGGTCCGCGCGCTCCACGCGCTCCCGCCGCCGGCGCTGCCCTACGCCGTCCGCGACTTCGACGCCTTCCTCGCCGGCCAGGCGCGCGATGTCGCCCGGATCGAGCGCGACCGGGGCGCGCCCGAGGCGTGGGCGGCGCAGCTCGACGGCTTCGTGCGCAGGGTCCCCCGCGGAGACGCGGCCCCGGTCCTGCTCCACACCGAGCTCGGGCCGGGGGCACGCGCTGGCGGAGCTGGCGGACGGCGCGCTCGTCTTCCGCGGCTTCATCGACTTCGTGGACGCGATGCCCGGCGACGCCGAGTACGACCTCGCGGCGATCGCGTTCTTCGTGACCCGCGGGGACGGCTTGGCGCTCGGCGCCTTCCTCGACGGCTACGGCTGGGAGGGCCCGCGGGGCGCGGCGCTGGCGCTCCGGCTGATGCGCTACCTGCTCCTCCACCGCTTCGCGCCGCTCCGGTGGCTGCTCGAGCGCCGACCGCCGGGCGACGCCCGGACCCTGGAGGCGCTCGCGCACCGCTGGATGGGGCTCGCCGAATGAGGTAGACGGCGTCGATGACGAAGCACGGTGCCCTCCTCCTCTCCCTCGGCCTCGCGCTCGCCGGGTGTGACTCCGACCCGGCGACCGACGCCGGCGTGATCCGTGACGCCGCGATGGACTCGGGCGCGGGCGAGGACGACGCCGGCGGCGGCGACGAGGACGCGGGGCGCGACGCCGGGGGCGAGACGGGGAGCGACGCCGGGCTCGACGGCGGACCCGAGGACGCCGGCCCGACCGACGCGGGCGTCTGCGAGGACAGCCCGTGTCGCCTCGTCTCGCCGCAGTGCGGGTGCGCCGCGGGGGAGGGCTGCACGCTGAACGACGCCTCCGAGCGGGTGTGCGAGCCGAGCGGCCCGGGCGGGGAGGGCGCGGACTGCAGCGTCGACGCCTGCCAGCCGGGCTTCGTCTGCGGCGACGGCCCCGACTACGACGTCTGCCTGCGCTTCTGCGCCGACGACACCGACTGCGTCGGCGGCGAGGGCTCGCGCTGCCTCATCGACTTCGGCGTGGCCCGCGCCTGCACCACCGCCTGCGACCCGGTGGCGAACACCGGCTGCCCGTCGGGGGCCGGCTGCACCATCGTCCAGACCGCGCCCGGCAGCGGCGACTACTTCATCAACTGCCGCCCCGCCGGCGCCGCCGCCACCGGGGACGTCTGCGGCAACGAGCTCGACTGCGAGGGCGGCAACAGCTGCCGCTCCGCCGCCGGCCCGCGCCGCTGCACCGCCTGGTGCCGCACCGACGCCGACTGCGGCAGCGGCGAGACCTGTGTCTTCGAGCTCACCGTCGGCACCACGACCTACGGCCGCTGCGCGCTGCCGCCCCCGCCGACCTGAGGCGCTCACCACGCGAGGCTGCCCGAGGTCAGCTGCTCCCAGAACCCCTTCAGGAACGCCAGGAGCCCCGCCCCGGCGGCCGCGCCGGCGCCGGTGGCGGCCGCGCCCACGGCGTGCAGGCTCAGCGTCCAGAGCGCGTTCAGGGTGCCGCACGCGAGCGCGGTGGCGAGGGCCAGCGGCCAGAGCGCTCCGTTGAGGGCGAGAGCCCAGCTCGCGGCCCGGCTGGACCGGTCGCGCCGGCGCGCTCCGAGCGCCTGCGCCACGCCGACCGTGCCCACGAGCAGGCTCCCGAACGAGAGCGCGGCGCCGGCGTAAGGCGTGAGGACGAGGCTGAAGCCGCCGACCACGAGGCCGGCCGTGAAGAGGGCCGCGGCCCACGCGACGCCGAGCTTGGCGCCGAGCGGAGCGGCCCGCCTGGGGCTCAAGATCTCCAACGACGGTCACCGCTAACCACTTCGAGCCGCGCTGACAACCGCTACGGCCCGCGGGACACGGCCCAGATCGCGGCGCAGAGCAGCGCGGCGGCCAGGGCCCATGCCCAAGCGGAGGTGCGGCTGGCGCGGCCGGCGCGGGCGCCGACGCGAGCCGGGGTGCGCACCTCGTGGAGCGCGCTGCGCTCGGCGTCGAAGAGCAGCAGGCCGTCCACGTCGAAGGCGTGGGCGTACTCGAGGAGCTGCCGGCGGGTGGCCGAGGAGCGCAGGCTGGGCTCGCGGTCGCCGGTCTTCACCTCGACCAGGAAGCGCTCGCCGCCCCGGCTCACCAGCAGATCGGCGCGGAGCGCGAAGGCCTGGGGCTCGCCGTCGAGGTGGTAGACGAGCTCCGCCGCGATCTGACGCTCGACGATCCGGTAACCGAGCCGGCGCAGCAGCCGCTCGGCGTCGCGCTCGCCGGCCTGCGCGCGGCGCGCTCGCCAGACGCGCCGCCTCCGATCCCCCGCGCGCACCCACCAGAGCCGCGCCGACTGCACGAGCGCGAGGGCGCCCAGGCCGATCAGCGCGAGCGTCTGCCAGTCGAGGTGCACGTGGGCATGGGATCAGCGGGGCCGGCGCGGGTCAACGATTCTGCTGGAACGGGTAGACGCTCCCGATCCCGAGGATCCCGGTCAGCGCGTCGAGCGCGGCCCGGCTCTCGTCGAGCAGCCGCGGGTCGGCGAGGTCGTCGGCGCTCAGCCGGTCGCGGTAGTGGGTCTCCACCCAGCGCACGAGGGCGTCGTGCACGTCGTCGATCCAGGGCGAGACCGCGGCCCGCTCCTCGTCGGTGAGCGCGACCCGCAGCCGCAGGCACGCCGGGCCGCCGCCGTTCTGCATGCTCTCGCGCAGGTCGAAGAAGCGCGCCTCGCGGATCGGCCGGCCGTCGCCCACGTACGCGTCAATCCAGGCCTTCACGGTAGGCGTCTCCCGGCACTCCTCGGGCGCGACGAGCAGCATCGCGTCCCAGCCCGGCGGCCGGAGCAGCTGCGAGTTGAAGAGGTAGGAGCGCACCGCGTCGGCGACCGGCACGTCGGCGGCGGCCACCCGCACCGGGGTGAAACCCTCGACGCTCCGCTCGAGCGTCTCGAGCAGCGCCGCCTCGTCGAGGAACGCCTCCTCGTGAAAGAACAGCACCCGCTCGTGCCCGACCGCGATCACGTCGTTGTGGAAGACGCCCTGATCGATCACCGCCGGCGACTGCTGGGCGAAGACGGCCCGACCCTCGGGCAGGCGATGCAGGCGGGCGACCGCGCGGCTCGCCTCCAGGGTCTGCCGGGCCGGGAACCGGGTGGGCGCGGGCCGATCGCCGCGCAGCCCCTCGCGCCCGTAGACGAAGAGGTGCACGCCGGGCGCGCCCACCTCGGGGCCGAGCCGGGTGTGGTTCGCCGCCCCCTCGTCGCCGAAGCTCGACGCGGCCGGGAGCGGGTCGTGCACCACGAAGCGCGGCCCGGCGAAGATCGCCCGGAGCACCCGCCGCGTCGTCTCCGGCTCGATCGCGCGGTGCACCTTCTCGATGAGGTTGGCGGGCGTGAAATGAACCTTGCCGTCTTCGGTGTCGAGGCTCGGCGCGACGGTGGCGGCGTTGGCGGTCCACATCGCCGACGCGCTGCTCGCGATCGCCAGCAGGGTCGGGTCGCTCTTCGCCGCCTTCTCGATCATCTCCGCGTCGGTCCCGCGGAAGCCCAGGCGATGCAGGAGGCGCACGTCGGGCCGCTCCTGGGGCGGCAGCACGCCCTGCGGGAGGCCGAGCGCGGCGAGCGCCTTCATCTTCGCCAGCCCCTGCAGCGCCGCCTTCTTCGGAGACGCGACCGCGCCGGCGTGGGAGGTGCTCGCCACGTTGCCGTAGCTCAGCCCCGCGTAGTTGTGGGTCGGCCCCACCAGCCCATCGAAGTTCGCCTCGAGCGTCGCCATCCGGAGGGGATAGCGCACTCGGGACGGCCCACGAAACCCCGGCGGGTCGGCGGCGATGAGCGCGGCATGAACGCGCCCCGAACCGTCTCGCCCGACGCGCTCCCCCGCCTCGCCGACCTCGACTCCCCGCCGAAGGCCCTCTGGGCGCGCGGCTCGCTCCCCGCGGTGCCGCTCGTCGCCATCGTCGGCACCCGCCGCGCCCACCGGGAGGCGGCGCGCTTCACCCGGACGGTGGCGCGGGAGCTCGCCCGGGCCGGGGTCGGGATCCTCAGCGGCGGCGCGGAGGGGATCGACGCGGCGGCCCACGAGGGCGCGCTCGAGGGGGAGGGCGGCACCTGGGTCGTGCAGGCGGCCGGGCTCGACGCGCCGTACCCGGTGCGCAACCGCCCGCTCTTCGACCGCGTGCTCGAGGCCGGCGGCGGCTGGCTGAGCGAGACCCCGCCCGGCGAGCCGCCCTACAAGTCCCGCTTCCTCGCGCGCAACCGGCTGGTGGCCGCGCTCGCCGACCTCGTGCTCGTGGTGCAGGCCCCGGCCCGCTCGGGCAGCCTGAGCACCGCGCGCCACGCCGGGAAGCTGGGGCGGCCCCTCTTCGCGGTGCCGGCCGCGCCGTGGGATCTGCGCGCCGAGGGCAGCACGCGGCTGCTGGCCAAGGGCGCGGCCCGGGCCTGCCTCGGCGCCGCGGACCTGCTCGAGGCGCTCGGTCGGGACGCGGCCCAGGCCTCGCTGCCGCTCCCGCCGCCGCCGCTCGAGGGCGCGCTGGGCGCGGTCTACGAGGCGCTCTCGCCGACCCCGGCGCACCTCGACGCCATCGCGCGGGCGACCGGGCTGGGGGCGCCGGCGGTGCAGGTCGCGCTGGTCCAGCTCGCGGCCAAGGGCCTCGCCCGACCGGAGGGCGGCGGCTGGTGCATGCGCGGGTGAAAGCGGCGCGCTATCCCCTCGGGCATGAAGGAACGCGTCACCATCGTGGGCGGGGGCCTCGCCGGCACCGAGTGCGCCTGGCAGCTCGCGGAGCGTGGCGTCGAGGTCACGATCGTCGAGCAGAAGCCGCACCAGCGCACCGCAGCCCAGAGCGGCGACGGGCTCGCCGAGCTCGTCTGCTCCAACTCCTTCCGCGGCGCCGCCCTGCACAACGCGGTCGGCCTCCTGAAGGAGGAGATGCGCCGCGCCGGCTCGCTGGTCATGGCGGCGGGCGAGGTGGCCCGGGTGCCGGCCGGCGGCGCCTTCGCGGTCGACCGCGACGTGTTCAGCGCCGAGGTCACCCGCCGGATCCACGCCCACCCCCGCATCACCGTCGAGCACCGCGTGGTCGAGCGCATCCCGGACGCGCGCCCGGTGGTGATCGCGACCGGCCCGCTCACCGGCGACGCGCTGGCGAAGGACATCGCCGACGCGGTCGGCGCCGATCACCTCGCCTACTACGACGCCATCGCGCCCGTCGTCGCCGCCGACTCGATCGACTGGGACAAGGTGTTCAAGGCGAGCCGCTGGGACAAGGGCGGCGACGACGCCTACGTCAACTGCCCCTTCACCCAGGAGCAGTACGAGGCGTTCGTGCAGGCCATCGTCGACGCGGAGAAGGTCGAGGCGCACGGCTTCGAGGAGGTCCGCTACTTCGAGGGCTGCCTGCCGGTCGAGGTGATGGCGGAGCGCGGCCCGCGCACGCTCGCCTTCGGGCCGATGAAGCCGGTGGGGCTGACCGACCCCAAGACCGGCCGCTGGCCGCACGCGGTGGTGCAGCTGCGGCAGGAGAACAAGCACGCGACCGCCTACAACCTGGTCGGCTTCCAGACCCGGATGAAGTGGCCGGATCAGAAGCGGGTCTTCCGCATGATCCCCGGCCTCGAGGAGGCGGAGTTCGAGCGCCTCGGCACCGTGCACCGCAACACCTACGTCGACTCGCCGCGGGCCCTCGCCGAGGACCTCTCGCTGAAGGCGAGGCCCGGCGTCTACCTCGCCGGTCAGGTCAGCGGGGTGGAGGGCTACGTCGAGAGCGCCGCCTGCGGGCTGGTGCTCGGCGTGATGCTCGCGACCGGCGAGGGCTACCCGCCGGAGGAGACCGCGCTCGGCGCGCTGGTCCGCCACCTCCGCGACGAGGAGAAGCCCTCCTTCGCGCCGTCGAACGTGATCTGGGGCATGTTCCCGCCGGTGCCGACGCCCGAGGGGCGCAAGAAGCTCGGCAAGCGCGAGCGGCGCGACCTGATGGTCGAGCGGTCGCTCGCCGCCCTCGAGGGCTGGATCGATCGCGTCGGCGCGCGGCTGGTGCGCGCCCAGGCCGAGGGCCACGCCGCCGCCGCGCCGAGCTCCGGGCTGCTCGCGTGAAGCGCTGGAAGAAGCCGCTGCTCGTCGTGCTCGCGCTCGCCCCCGCGGTGGTGCTGCTGGGCTCGATGGCCCTGATGGTCCGGAGCGAGATGGCCTTCGACGAGGCCACCTGCCCCTACGAGGAGCGCGAGCTGCGGCGGGTCACCGACGGCGTCGAGGTGCGCGAGGACGCGCGGGTCTGCGAGGAGGGCGTCGAGGAGCACCGCTGGGTGCTGCTGCGCCGCGGCCAGGAGCCCCGCCCGATCGCGCTCCGTCGCCTCGAGCAGTCGCTCTACGAGGACTACCGCTGGACCGCCGAGCTCGACGACGGCCTGGTGCGCATCGAGATCCACAACCCCGGACAGGACATGCGCGTCTTCAACGAGCCCCCGCCCGACGCCGGCTGGGAGTAGCGCGTCACTCCTCGTCGTGAGCGAGGGGGAAGGCGCGGTCGTAGACCTCCATCAGGCGGTCCACGGTGACGTGCGTGTAGCGCTGGGTGGTCGAGAGGCTCGCGTGGCCGAGCAGCTCCTGGATCGAGCGGAGGTCGGCCCCGGCGTCGAGCAGGTGGGTCGCGCAGGTGTGCCGCAGGGCGTGCGGGTGCAGGTCGCCGCGGCCGGTGCCGAGGGCGCCGTATCGATGCACGACGTTCTGCACCTGTCGCGCGGTCAGCCGGGTGCCGCGGATGCCGAGGAAGAGCGCCTCGGGGTGCTGCTCGCCGCTCTTCGGGTCGCGGAGCTGGTCGCGGATCGAGAGGTAGCCCTCGAGCGCGTCGGCGGCGGGCTCGCCGAAGGGCACCACCCGCTCCTTGCCGCCCTTGCCGAGCACGCGGAGGGTGCGGCGGCCGCGCTCGACCCGGGCGAGGGTGAGCCCGGCGAGCTCGCTCACCCGGAGGCCCGAGCCGTAGAGGAGCTCGAGCATCGCCCGGTCGCGGGCCACGAGCCGCGGATCCCGGGCCGCGTCCTCGGCCGGCGCCTCCACGACCCGCACCGCGTCGTCCACCGTCAGGAAGCGCGGGAGCGTCCGCTTGGACTTGGGCGTGCGGAGGACCGCGGCCGGGTTCTGCCTGGTGACCTTCCGGCGCACCAGGAACCGATAGAAGCTGCGCAGGGTCGCGATCTTCTTCGAGAGGGTGCTGCTCGCGTTGGTGTCGAAGAGCGAGGCGAGGAAGCCGCGCAGGGCCGCGGTGCTCAGCCGGGTGGCGTCGAGCGGGAGGCCCTCGCCGGCCGCCCAGGCCCGCAGCTGCTCGAGGGTGCGCCGGTAGGTCTCCACGGTGCGCGGGGAGCTGCGGCGCTCGGTCTCGAGGTAGCGCACGAAGAGCGCGATCTGCTGCGTGAGGGGATCCTCCACGTCGCCAGTATGAGAGGGGCCCGCCCCGCCTCGCCAGAAACCCGGGGAGCTGGTACTCGGGAGGCATGGCTGGTTGGAAGCTGGTGGAGAAGCCGGTGCGCATCCCCGCGCCGGGCAACAAGCTGATCGAGGAGCTCTTCGGCCGGGTGAGCACCGGCACGGAGGGCTTCAGCCTCGCGCACATGGTGGCGCCGCCGCAGTGGGGCGAGCCCGCGCAGCGCCCGGAGTTCGGCGAGCTGACGGTGATGATCCGCGGCCGGATGCAGATCGAGGTGGGCGACGAGGGCGAGATCGTCGAGCTCCTCGCCGGGCAGGCCTTCTGGGTCGAGCCCGGGGTGCGGGTCCGCTACGGCAACCCGTATCCGCAGGAGTCGGAGTACTTCGCGATCTGCATGCCCGCGTTCACCCCCGACGCCGCGAACCGCGAAGAATGAAGCTTGCGTATCTCCATGGCTTCGCCAGCGGGCCGAAGTCCAGGAAGGGGCAGCAGCTCGCGGCGCGCTTCGCCGAGACCGGGAGGACCCTGGCGCTGCCGGACCTGAACGCGCCGTCGTTCGCGGAGCTCAGCCTCGGGGCGATGCTCGAGCGGCTCGACGCGCTCGAGGGCGGCCCGTGGCGCTTCGTCGGCTCGAGCCTGGGCGGGTGGCTGGCCGCGGCGTGGGCCGCGAGGCGTCTGGAGCGGGTCGAGCGGCTGCTGCTGCTCTGCCCGGCGTTCGATCTCGCCGCGCGCTGGCCGACCATCCTGCCGGACGGGGCGATGGAGCGCTGGCGGCACGACGGGGTGCTCGAGGTCCCCGACGGGGCCGGCGTGCCGACCCCGCTCCACTACGCCTTCTACGAGGAGGCGGCCGCGCACCCCGCGTTCCCGCCCGTGTCCTGCCCGGTGCGGGTGGTCCACGGGCGGGCCGACGTCCAGGTCCCGGTGGAGGGCTCGCGGCGCTGGGTGGCGGAGCAGCCCGACGCCCGGCTCACCGAGGTCGACGACGGCCACGATCTGCTCGCCTCGATGGACGTCATCGAGGGGCTCGCGCTCGGCTGGCTGACCGAGTAGCGTCTCCGCCATGCAGCGGCGCGACTTCGTGACGGCCACCACCCTCGGCGCCCTCGCGGGCGTCACCGGCGCCTGCGGCGGGGCGCAGACCGCTCGCCTGTCCATGGGCGAGGCGGACGACCTGCTCGAGCGCCTGCGGAGCGGCCGGGACCGGGTGCGCCGCGAGCCGGTGGCCGCCGCGACCGATCCGCGCCTCGACCGCATGGTCCGGCTCGGCCTCGAGGCGCTGGTGGTCGCGGACGTCGCCCGCTCCATCCCCGCCGACGCGCCGCTCCCCGAGCCGCTCGCGCGCGAGCTCGGTGACGCGCTCCCGGTGCTCGATCGCTGCGTGGCCGAGTACGGCGCGTTGCTCGGCGGCATGCCGCTGGGCGCGCGGCGGCGGGTGGAGCGCGCGGTCCGGGCCCGCCCCGAGGCGGCGATGGAGGTCGCCTCCTGGATCGACGAGCGGGCGCGCGGGGTGGACGCCTCCAGCCGGATCAAGCTCCGCCAGCTCGCCCGGCAGGTCGCGACCAAGGCGCGCCGCCAGTCGATGGGCGCGGTGATCGACGACACCGTCGGCAAGGTCGAGCGGATCGTCGCGAACAAGGGCGGCCCGGTGGCGTTCGCCCGCGAGGCCACCGCGAGCGCGATGCTGGCCTCGGTGTGGCAGGCGCTGGAGGGGGACGGAGTGCCGCCGCCCCCCGGCGGGAGCCCGGCGCGGGAGCTCGACGATCCGGACGCCTCGCCGCCTCCGCCGCCCGACCCGACGTCCTGGGGTGAGACGCCGCCCGACCACGGGCGGCCCGGGCAGCAGTCGAGCGAGGGGCCGGGCGACCCGGAGATCGCGGTCGGCGCGACGATGATGGGCGCGGGGGTGGCGGTCTTCGGCATCATCACCTTGATCGGCGTGGCGGTGGGCAGCCCGGCGCTGTTCGCCGTCATCGGGGCCACCCCTGGCGGCACCCTCGTCATCGTCGGGCTGATCGTGCTCATCGTGGGGCTGGCGCAGAACGCGTGAGCGTCGCGATCGTCGGCCTCGGCGCGGTGAGCGCGCTCGGCGCCTCGGTGCCCGCGCTGCGCGACGCGCTCTTCGAGGGGCGGCACGGCATCGGCCCGATCACGCGCTTCGACGTGAGCCCGTTCGCGCCGGTGCGGCTCGGCGGCTGCGTCGCGCTCGAGGGCAGCTGCTTCGACTGGGCGGCGCGCGCGGCGAAGGAGGCCTGGGCCGACGCGGCGCCCGGGCCGGTCGATCCCGCGCGGGTCGCGGTGGTCGCGGGCACGACCGAAGGCGAGGCGCACGACCTCGTCGGGCTCGCGGACGCGGTGGCCGAGGCGGTCGGCGCGCGCGGCCCGCGGCTCACGATCTCGACCGCGTGCACCTCGAGCGCGAACGCGATCGGGCTGGGCGCCGATCTCCTGGAGCGGGGCGACGCGGACCTGGTGGTCGCCGGCGGCGCCGAGCGGCTCTTCGCCGAGATGCTGGCCGGCTTCTTCCGTCTCGGCGTGCTCGCGGCCGAGCCCTGCGCCCCGTTCGGCGAGACCCGCGGCACCACCCTCGGTGAGGGCGCGGGCTTCGTGGTCCTCGCGCGCGAGGGCGCGCGGCCCTGGGCGCACCTCCACGGCTACGGGCTGGCGAGCGACGCCTGGCACGAGACCTCCCCCGAGCCGCGCGGCGGCGGGATCGCGCGGGCGACCCGGGGCGCGCTCGCGGACGCGGGCTGGGCGCCGGGCGACGTCGATCACGTCAACGCGCACGCCACCGGCACCGCCGCCAACGACGACGCCGAGCATCGCGGCTTGCGGGCCGCGCTCGGCGACCGCGTGGACGCGATCCCGATCACGGGCAGCAAGGGCCACCTCGGCCACGCCCAGGGCGCCGCCGGGGTGCTGGAGCTCTTCGCCTCCCTGGTCGCGGCCCGCGAGGGCGCGGTGCCCCCGACGCTGCGGGTCGGCGCCGGTCGGCCGGGCGGCCCCGCCGATCCCGTCCGCGGCGAGCGCCCGCGTCCGCACCGCGTCTCGCGCCTGCTCGCGAGCAGCTCGGCCTTCGGCGGCGCGAACGTCATGCTCGCGGTCGGCGACGCGCCCTCCGACCGCGAGCGGGGCCTGCGTCCGGTCTACCTCGCGGGCCGCGGTCGGGTCGCCTTCGCCGCCGGCGCGCCGCGCGACGAGGACCGGCTCCGGGCCGACGTCGATCTCCGCCAGACCGATCCCGCCTCGCGGCTCGCCCTCGCCGCCACCCGGGCCGCGCTCGACGACGCCGGGGTGCGCGTCCGCGGGGCCCTGCGGGACCGCGCCGGCATCTTCTGCGGCGCCGACCACGTCTCGCCGGCCTCCTCGGCCGCCTTCCAGGCGAGCGTCGAGGACCTGGGCCTCGCGAAGGCCAGCGCCCCCGCGTTCGCGCGCCTCGTCCTGCACGCGCCGGGCGGCGCGGTCTCGCGCCTGCTCTCGCTGCGCGGGCCGACGACCACGCTCTGCGATCCCGCGCTCGGCGGGCTGCTCGCCTTCGCCTACGCCGCCGATCACCTCGCGCGTCGGGACGACGCGGATCTCCTCGTCGCCTGCGGCTGGCGCGAGCGCCGCTCGGACGCCGAGGCGGAGGGGGCGAGCGCGCTGGTGCTGACCACGGATCCGGGCGGGCTCCGGGTGGCCGGGGTCGCGTTCGCCGGCCCCGGGCGCGTCGAGGAGGCGGCGCGCGCGCTCGGCGACGCGTCGACCCCGAGGGTCGCGGCGAGCCCGGGCTGCGTGGAGAGCCTGGGGCCGCTGGTGGAGGCGCGGGGATCGGTTCTCGTCGTCGGTTCGTCCCCCCAGGCGAGCTGCGCGGTGCTACTGAGGGAGTCATGAGCGAGATCGAGATGGACGACGCGTTGCGCGCCCACCTCGCGGCGCGGGAGGAGGCCCTGGGGCGCGTGCGGCGCATGCTGGTCGAGCGCCTCCACGTCCCGCTGCCGCCCGAGCGCATCGACCTGGACGCGCCGCTCTTCGGGACGGGCCTCGGGCTCGACTCGGTGGACGCGGTGGAGCTGGTGGTCGCGATCGAGGCGGAGTTCGCGCTGCAGTTCTCGGAGGGCGCGGTCGGCCCGACCGCGTTTCGCACGGTGCACTCGGTGGTCGAGCTGGTGCTCGATCCGCCCGAAGGCGTGAGCCGCGTGGAGCCGGAAGGGGTCGAGGCGTGAGCCCCGATTATCAGGCGATTCGCGAGGCGGTGGCCTGGCGTCGCGCGCCCGAGCTGGCGCTCCTCTCGCTGCGCGGAGACGACGCCCGGGACGCGCTCCTGCACCTGTGCCCGTCGCGCCTCCTCCTCCGCGACGCCCAGGTCGAGGAGTCGCTCCTGCTCGACGCCGACGGCCGCCCGATCGCCGACGTGCTCGTGTGCGCCGACGACGAGGACTACCTGCTGATCGTCGAGGGCCTCGGCGGCGACGCGCTGCTCGCGCACGTCGAGGCGAGCCTGCCCGCCGGGTGCGCCCCCGAGGTCGCGCTCGAGGGAGGCCGCGCCGTCCTGTCGATGCACGGGCCCTGGGCCTGGGACCTGGTGAGCCGGGTGCTCGGCGACGACATGATGGCGCTGCCCTACCTCTCGCTCTTCCGGATCGACCACGGGATCTGCGTGCGCGCCGGCAAGACGGGGGAGTTCGGCTACGACGTGGTGATGGAGCGCGAGGCGCTCGAGGCCCTGGTGCCCCAGGTCGAGGCGGCCGCGGCCGCGCTCGGTGGGCGCGAGGTCTCGGCCGAGGCGGTCGGCCGCTGCCGGTTCGAGAACGGCTTCTTCGATCCCGCGCACGTGCCCGCGGGCGTCACTCCGCTGGAGCTGCAGCTCGGCTGGCGGCTCGACTGGCGGCGCGATCTGGAGCGCGACTTCGTGGGCCGGGCGGCGATCGACGCGCGGCTGGCCGCGGGGGTGACGCGGCGGCGCGTGATGCTGACCTCGGACGTCATGCTCTCGGGCGCCATGCTCTCGGGCGTGCTCCACCTGGGCGGCCAGGTCGTCGGCGAGGTGATCCGGGCCGAGGACTCCGAGGCGCTCGGCCCGATCGCGAGCGCGCTCCTCGACGTCCGGGTCGCGCACGGCGGGGTCCGGCTCGACGAGGGGGCCACGGTCGCGGCCCCGCCGCTCGTCGACAACCGCAGCCTGCACGTCGACCCGCGCCGCCACACCTTCGAGGCGCGCGACGAGATCGTCTTCCCGCCGCTCGTCCGGGGGAGCGAGGCGTGAGGCTCGAGGGCCGCGTCGCGATCGTCACCGGCGGCTCCCGCGGGCTCGGCGCCGCCGTCTGCGCGCGCCTCGCGGCCGAGGGGGCGAGCGTCTTCGTCGGCTACCGGCGCCGCGCCGAGGACGCCGCCCGGGTGGCCGCCGAGGCGGGCGAGCGGGCCCGGCCCCTGCAACTCGACGTGCGAGACCAGGCGTCGGTCGACGCGGCGTTCCGCGAGGTCGTCGCCGCGCACCGCAAGATCGACGTGCTCGTCTGCGCCGCCGCGGTGCACCACGACGGCTTCCTCGCGATGATGACCAACGACCAGTGGGACGACGTGCTGCGCACCAACCTCGACGGCACGATGCGCTGCGCGCGGGCCGCGCTCCGGCCGATGATCGGCGCCGGCGGCGGCAGCGTGGTCGCGGTCGCGTCGGTGGCCGGGCTGCGCGCGAGCCCGGGGCAGACCAACTACGCCGCCTCCAAGGGCGCGGTGCTCGCGTTCGTGAAGAGCCTCGCCGCCGAGGTCGCGCCGAAGAACGTGCGCGTCAACGCGGTGGTCCCCGGGCTCTTCGACGCCGGCATGGCCGCCCGGCTGCCGCGCGATCGAAAGGCGCAGATGATCGAGCGCGTCCCGATGGGCCGGGCCGGGGCGGCGGAGGAGCTGGCCGCGGCGGTGGCGTTCCTCGCGAGCGACGACGCGAGCTACGTGACCGGGCAGAGCCTGGTCGTCGACGGAGGGCTGTCGGCGTGACGCGCCCGCTCTCCCTCGGCGCCGACGCGGTGCTGGCGCTCATCCCGCACCGGCGGCCCTTCGTCTTCCTCGACGGGGTGGAGGGCTTCGCCCGCGCGCCCAAGCCGACGCTCTCCGGCCACAAGCAGATCTCGGTCAACGAGCCGGTCTTCGCGGGCCACTTCCCCGGCATGAGCCTCTGGCCCGGCGTCTACACCGTCGAAGGCATGGGGCAGACCATCAACGCGCTGCTCGTGGTGCTCGCGATCATCGAGGGCTTCGAGGCGCGCGGGCTGACCGAAGACGACGCGCTCGCGGCGCTGCGCAACATCGACGCGCGGCAGCGCATGGGCCGGCGGCGCCTCTCCGAGCTCGAGCGGGAGCTGCTCGAGGGGCTCGGCTCGCCGGCCGAGCGGGTGGGCCTCGCCGGCGCGCTCGACGTGAAGCTCATCGAGCCCGTCTACGCCGGCTGCACGCTGCGCTACCGGGTCACCCTCGACCGGGCGCTGGGGAGCGCGCGCCGGTTCGCGGTGGAGGCGACGGTGGACGGGCGCCCGGTCGCCCGCGGCGCGATGACCAGCGCGCTCCCGCTCGCGACCCCGACGTGACCCGGGCCCTGCTCGCGCTCGTGCTGGCGGGCTGCGCGCCGACCCTCGTGTGGCACGGGCGCGGCCCCGAGCGGCGCCACGAGCTGCGCGTCGAGGAGGACGGCGAGGGGCAGCGGGTCTTGCTCGACGGGGAGGCGCTCGCGCGGGGCGAGGCGGTCGGGCTCGCGGCGCTCGGCTGGACCGACGCCGGCGACCCGGTCTACGCGCTGCGCCGCGAGGGCCGCTGGCACGTCGGCGTCGGCGCGGCGCTCGGGCCCGGGCACGAGGCGGTCGGCGCGCCGGTGATCGCGGGCCGGCGGGTGGTCTACCCGGCGCTCGACGGCGACGTCTGGCGGGTGATCGACGGCGGCGAGGCCGGCCCTCCGTTCGCGTCGCTGCTCGCCGGCGCGATCACGCTCGCCCCCGAGGGACGCCGCCTCGCCTACGTCGGGCGCGACCGCGCGGGCGCCCACGCGGTGATCGACGGCCGGGTGGGGCCCGCCTGGGACGACGTGCTCGGGCTCCGCTTCGGCGCCAAGGGCGCGCTGGTGGTGCACGCCGGCTTCGACGAGCGCGGCGCGGCGCTGATCGTCGAGGGCGAGGTCGCGCTCCGGGTGCACGACGTGCGGGAGCTGTCGGTCGCGGACGACGCTCCGGCCTGGGCCGCGATCGTCGATACCTCGGACGGACGCCAGGTGGTGCGCGGCGTCGAGCGGCGGATCGTGGCCCGGCACCCGGTCGAGCGCGCCGACGGGCTCGCGCTCGCGCCGGACGGCGGCGCGGTTGGCTGGCGGGACGAGGCGGGCGTGTGGGTCGACGGCGCCCGGGTCAGCCCCTGCGCGCGGGCGGACGGGCTCGCGCTCCCCGGCGGCCGCCCGGTGTTCCGCTGCCACGCCGAGGGCGGGGTGCGCGTGCACGCGCCCGGGCCCGGGCCGCGCTTCGACGCGGTCGACGGCCCCTTCATCGCCGGTCGCCGCTACGCCTACGTCGGCCACCGCCGGGGCGCCGGCTCGGCGGTGGTGATCGACGGCGCGCTCGTCTTCCGGGGCGAGTGGGCCGGGGCGCTCCAGCTCACCCCGACCGGTCACGCCTTCCTCGTCCGCCGGGGCAGCCGCCGCTTCGTGGTCACCGACGGGGGTGAGGCCGAGGTGCCGCGGCCCTTCGTCGACACCCTCGTCTACGAGGGCGGGCGCTGGGCGGTCGCGGTCGCCGATCGCGAGGCCCGCGCGCTCCGGGTGCTCGTCGACGGCGAGGAGGTCGCGGAGCTCGACCCGAGCGAGCTCGCCTCGGCGCTGGCCCGCGGCGTCGAGCCCGCCGAGGCCGCCCGCGCGGTGGTCGAGGGGGAGCTCCGCGCTCGCCGCCCGAACCGGTGACCGAGCCTGGTATACTCCACAGCCGTGACCACGGAGACGCTCGCCGGTCGCTTCGAGCTCGGGCCCGAGAGGTGGGTCGGCCCGCTCGGCCCCGTGCACGAGGGCAAGCAACGGGTCGGCCCCGGCCGGCGCAAGGTCGCGCTCCAGCGCCTCACGGCGCCGCTCGGCTCGAAGGCCGCCTTCGTCGAGGCGCTCGTGGACGCTCAGGGCAAGGTGAGCCGGGCCGCCATCCCGCACGTGCAGCGCCTGATCGACGTGCTCGAGGAGGGCGACGACACCTGGCTGGTCTGGGACTGGATCGACGGGCCGACCCTGCGCGCCTGGGTCGAGGCGCACCACGAGCGCGGCGCCCCGGCGCCCTACGGCTTCCTGCTCGGGGTCGCCCGCGACGTGCTCTTCACGCTGCACGCGCTGCACACCAAGGGGCGGCCGCTCGCCCACGGCGGCATCGGGGCCCGGGCCATCCGCCTCGACCGCGGCGGCTTCCCCATCCTGACCGGCTTCGGGGTCTGCGCCGCGCTCGACGAGGCCGGAGAGAGCGGCGACTGGATCGCCGAGCGTCACGTCCGGGTCGAGGCGCCGGAGGGCGGGCTCGCGCCCTCGGTCGACGTCTTCTCGATGGGCCTGACCCTCTACGCGGTGCTGGCCGGCGCGAGCGACTTCACGGTGATGCCGGCCGAGCTGATGGAGCGGCTCGAGGCGGGCCGCCCGATCGACCTGGCGCTGATCCGCGAGGACGTGCCGGCGGTGATCCTCCGCAGCATCGAGCGCGCCCTGGCCTCGGATCCCAAGCAGCGCTTCGAGAGCGCGGCCGCGATGGCCCGCTCGTGCGAGCTGCTGGTGCGCTCGCTCCCGGAGAGCGTCGACCCGCCGGCGCTGGTGAAGGAGATCGAGCGCACGCTGCCCCGCGACGCGCCGCCTGCGCCGCCGAGCAAGCCGCGCGGCAAGGAGAGCGTGCCCCCGAAGCCGCCGCCCTCGAAGCCGCCGGGGCTCAAGCCCGAGTCCACCGATCAGATCGACCTGGTGGAGCTGAGCGCGCTGCGCATCGAAGACGAGGCGTCCGAGTGACGCGCGTGCCCGGTGGGGGCCCGTGTGTCATGGTGGCCCCCGCGGTGTCCGCCGAGCGGTGGTGAGGTCCCCCATGTCGCGTCCCCTTCCCCTGATGCATCCGAGCTGGCTCGAGCTGCTCGCGCGCCTTCGCAAGGTGGGCGTGCTCGAGGACGCGACCGCCAAGTGGGCCGGGAGCGCCCTCGGCCAGGCGGCGACCCAACCGGTCTCTCCCTCGGCGGCCGCCGAGCTCCTGCACGCCTTCCACCTCGCCGACGGCGACTGGCCGGAGGCGCTCTGGCGCCGCCAGCGGAACGGCTTCGTGGAGGTGCGCGGGGAGGTCGATCCCGGCAGCGTGCTCGAGCAGATCACCCACGCCCTGCCGCACCTCGCGCCCTGGCGCGCCGCGCGCGGCCGGACCGCCTTCGTCATCGAGGCGATGGGCGAGCGGGTCGCGCTCTCCCGGGTCAGCCGCCACGCGCGCCTCGAGCGCCACACCCGCCGCGTGCCCGACGAGCGCACCGACGCGATCCTCAAGGGCGTCAACGTCCTGCTCGCTCGCCGCGACCACGACGCGCGCTTCATCGAGCTGAACGGCACCCATGGCCGCCGCGCCTTCGTCTGCGTCGAGCCCGAGGTGGCCCGCGTCCTCTCCCAGCTCGCCCTGACCCCCTACGACGACCGCACCGCCCTCCGCCGCTTCGCCAGCTGGGACACCCTCCCCGCCGGCCGCCGCGCGACCGGTTGAGCTGCGACCCCCTGCCGGTCCCCCGCTTGGCAGCGAGCGCGGCAGCGGGACCGGGCGCGGCAGCGGCGGCGAGCGCGGCAGCGGCAGCGGGTCCGGCAGCGGCAGCGGGAGCGGTAGCGGGCGCGGCAGCGGCAGCGGGTCCGGCAGCGGCAGCGGGCGCGGCAGCGGGACCGGGCGCGGCAGCGGGACCGGGCGCGGCAGCGGGGGCGGCGCCGGGATCGACCTGGCTGGCCATTCCTCCTCGCCTCCCACCTCTCTCCTCCCTGACATGCGTCGAGGACGAGGGCGTCGGGACTCGGGATTGGTGAGGCTCAGCCGAACAGGACGGCGCGCATGAGGTCTCTCCGGAGGACGAGGGAGGCGCAGGCGAGGGCGCCGAAGGCGGCGCCGCCGACTCCGCAGAGCCAGGCGTCCTGGCCGGAGAGGTAGAGGCCTCGGAGCGGGGTGCGGGGGCCGACGCGGGATCGGAAGCGGGCCGGGGAGTGGAGCAGGCCGCAGGTCTCGCCGCTCGGGTGCCCGCTGAAGGCGCGGGTGCTCAGTGGGGACGACATCTCGACGTGCTCGATGGCGCCCTCGATCTCGGGCGCGAGCGCGCGCACCTTCGCGAGCACGTCCCGGGCGAGCCGGGCCTTGAGCGCCTCGTAGCCGGCCGGGCGGCGCTGCGCTTCGGTCTGCGTCCACCCGGACCACGGGGAGAACGGCTGGAGCACCGAGGCCACCAGGGTCGCCCGCCCCGGGTGGCGCGCCTCGAAGCGCGGATCGTTGGCGCTCGGGAACGAGACGAAGAGGCCGCTCGGGCCCTCCTCGCCGGCGATCCAGCGCTCGAGCCGGGCCGGCGCGCGGAGCTCGGCCCGGGTGGAGAGCCAGCGGTTCTCGCCGCGGAGACCGAGCTCGGCCGCGGTCCGAGAGAGGCCCACGTAGAGTGCGGTGTGGGCGCCCGAGGGGCCGATGGCGCGCACCTCCTCGCGCAGCGCGCCGACCTCGGGCGCGTCCTCGTCGAGCAGCGCCCCGTAGGTCTGCCGGGCCCCGGCGGCGGAGATCACGACCGGCGCGTCCAGCTCCGTTCCGTCCTCCATCCGCACGCCGAGCGCCCGATCTCCGTCTCGCCGGATCGACGCCACCGGGGCCCGCACCAGCGCGCGCCCGCCGCGCTCCTCGAGGGCGGCGACCAGCGCGCCCGAGATCGCGTCGCCGCCGCCGACCGGGAAGAACGCGCCGCCGAGGTAGTGCGCGGTGGCCATCGCGTGGGCGGCGAAGCTGCTCTCCTCGGGGAGCGCGCCGTAGTTGCCGAAGTGGGTGGTGGCGAGCGCGGCCAGCCGGGGCGAGAGGCCGAGCGCCTCGAGGTGGGCCGCGGTGGTGACGTCGCTGAAGCGGCGGAAGGGCGCCCGACCGCGCCGCGCGGGATCGGCGAGCAGGTAGGCCGGGCCCTCCCGGGCGCAGCGGCGCAGGTCCTCGAGGTAGCGATCGATCGCGACCCGCTCCCCGGGCGCGAAGCGGAGGTAGGCGTCGCGCAGCGCGTCGAGCCCGCCCGCGATCCTCACCTCCTCGCCCTCGAACGAGATCCGGTCGAACGCGCGCGGCAGCGGCTGCCATTCGAGCCGGTCGCCGGTGGCCTCCGCCATCAGCCGGCCGAGCGGCGCGCGCCGATGGCCGACGTCGCCGACGTAGTGCACGCCGACCTCGAAGCGGAAGCGGCGCCGCGAGAACGTCTGCGTGAGCCCGCCGAGCGCGTAGTGCCGCTCCAGCACCAGGACCCGGAGGCCGCCGCGCCGCGCGAGGAGCGACGCGGCCACCAGCCCGCCCACGCCCGCGCCGATCACGATCGCGTCCCAGCGCCGGGGGAGCGTGCGCCGGGCGCGGATCCAGCTCGCCGAGGCCACGCCCCTTCTTGACACGGCCGCCCCGGCCTCGCATCGCGGGGAGGTGCGCGTCGGTTGGATCTTCCCCGGTCAGGGCGCCGAGGAGCCGGGCATGGGCCTCGCGTTCCCGGCCGCGCCGCGCCTGCTCGAGCGCGCGTCGGCGGAGACCGGCGTCGACGTGCGGCGCGCGCTCGAGCGGGGAGGGCGCGCGCTCCGGCGGACCGAGGTGCTGCAGCCCACCCTGGTCGCCGTCGCCTGGGCCTGCGCCGAGGCGCTCCGGGAGGCGGGGGTGCCCCGGCACGCGTCGGCCGGACACTCGCTCGGGGCGCTCACCGCCGCCGCGTGGTCGGCGGGGCTGCCGGCCGACGAGGCGATCGCGCTCGCGGCCGAGCGGGGGCGGCGCATGGCCGAGCACGCGGGCGGCGGCATGCTCGCGCTCCGGGCGGGCGCGGCCGAGGTCGCCGCCGCGCTGCCCGAGGGGCTGACCGTCGCCGCCGAGAACGCGCCCGACGAGACCGTCGTCTCCGGGCCGAAGGACGCGCTGCGCGCGTTCGCGACGTCCGCGCCCTGGCCGAGCCGGCCGCTCGACGTCTCCGGCGCCTGGCACTCGCCGGCGATGGCCCCCGCGGTCGCGCCGATCCGGGCCGCGCTCCGCCGGGCCTTCGATCCGGGCGTCGCCGACGCGCTCGCCGAGGACGTCGTGCGCCCGGTGCGCTTCGTGTCCACGCTCGAGGGCCTCGCGCGGGACGGCATCACCGATCTCGTCCTCGTCGCCCCCGGCCGGGTCGCGCGCGGCCTCGCCCGGCGGACCCTCGGCGCGCGGGTCCGCCTCCACCTGGTGAGCGACCCGGCGGCGGCGCGCGCCGTTGACGTGGGAGGCCGGGATCCCTAGCTTCCGTGTCCCTCTGGCCGGAGAACCCGTGGAAGAAGAGAAGCGCTTTCGATCGACCACCATCGTCGCGGTGCGACGCGACGGAAAGGCGGCCATGGCCGGCGACGGCCAGGTGTCCCTGGGCCAGACGGTGATGAAGAGCCACGCGCGCAAGGTCCGGCGCATCGCCGACGATCGCGTGGTCGCGGGCTTCGCCGGCGCGAGCGCCGACGCCTTCACCCTGCTCGACCGCTTCGAGTCCAAGCTCAAGGAGCACGGCGGGAGCCTGCCGCGGGCCGCGGTGGAGCTCGCCAAGGACTGGCGCACCGACCGCTACCTGCGCCGCCTCGAGGCGATGCTGGTGGTGATGGACGCGCAGAGCACGCTGCTCGTCAGCGGCACCGGCGACGTCATCGAGCCCGACGAGGGCGTGATCGCGATCGGCTCCGGCGGCAGCTACGCGCTCGCCGCGGCCCGGGCCCTGATGCGGCACACCGACAAGACCGCCCGGGAGGTCGCCGAGGAGTCCCTGCGGATCGCCGGTGAGATCTGCGTGTACACGAACCGTGAGGTCGTGGTGGAAGAGGTGGGCGCGTGACGGACGGAGTCAGGAACCTCACGCCGCGCGAGATCGTCGGCGAGCTCGATCGCTACATCGTCGGCCAGCAGAAGGCGAAGCGCGCGGTGGCGGTGGCCCTGCGCAACCGCTGGCGCCGGCAGCAGGTCGAGCCCGATCTGCGGGACGAGATCGCGCCGAAGAACATCATCATGATCGGCCCGACCGGCGTCGGGAAGACCGAGATCGCGCGCCGCCTCGCGAAGCTGGCCAACGCCCCCTTCATCAAGGTGGAGGCGAGCAAGTTCACCGAGGTCGGCTACGTCGGCCGCGACGTCGAGGCGATGATCCGCGACCTCGTCGAGATCGCGATCGGGCTCGTCCGGGCCGAGGAGGTCGAGGCGGTCCAGGCGCGCGCCGAGGACAACGCCGAGAAGCGCATCCTCGAGCTGCTCGCCCGCAAGAGCGCGCCCGCGGCGCCCCCCGCGCCGGCGCCCCAGAGCCCCCAGTCCGGCGGGCAGATGTTCGGCCCGTTCTTCGTGCCGGGCGGCGCGCCCCAGCCCCAGGCCCCGCGCGCCCCGACCTCCGAGATCGAGAAGCTGCGCGAGAAGCTGCGCGCGGGCGAGCTCGACGACGAGGAGGTCGAGATCGACGTCCAGGACAACGCCAGCCCCTTCATGCAGATCTTCGGCGCGCACGGCATGGAGGAGATGGAGGTCAACCTCCGCGACATGCTCGGGCAGCTACCCGGCTTCCGCGGCAAGACCAAGCGCCGCTCGCTGAAGGTGCCGGAGGCGCTCGAGATCCTGAAGCAGCAGGAGGCCGAGAAGCTCGTGGACATGGACCGGGTCCAGCGCGAGGCGCTCACCCGGACCCAGCAGGCGGGCATCGTCTTCCTCGACGAGATCGACAAGGTCGCCGGCCGCCAGAAGGCGGGCGCGGGCCCCGACGTCTCGCGCGAGGGCGTGCAGCGCGATCTGCTCCCCATCGTCGAGGGCAGCACCGTGAGCACGAAGTACGGGCCGGTGAAGACCGACCACATCCTCTTCGTCGCCGCCGGCGCCTTCCACGTCGCCGAGGTCTCCGACCTCATCCCCGAGCTCCAGGGGCGCTTCCCGATCCGGGTCGAGCTCGACAACCTCGAGACGGCCGACTTCGTGCGGATCCTGACCGAGCCGCAGAACTCGCTGACCCGTCAGTACGAGGCGCTGCTGGCCACCGAGGGGCTCCACCTGGAGTTCACCGAGGACGCGGTGGTGGCGCTCGCGGAGTACGCGGCCGAGGCGAACCGGCGCAGCGAGAACATCGGCGCCCGGAGGCTCCACACCATCCTCGAGGCGCTGCTCGAGGAGGTCAGCTTCTCCGCCCCCGACATGAGCGAGGACCGCCTCCGCATCGACGCGGCGATGGTCCGGGCCACCCTGCAGCCGATCCTCTCGGACGACGATCTGGCCAAGTACATCCTGTAGCGCGGTCAGGCGGCGGCGCGCTGCACGCAGTTGCGGCCCGCCTCCTTGGCCGCGTAGAGCGCCTTGTCGGCGGCCTCGAAGAGCGACTGGGCGGCGTCCTTGCAGCCGGGGCCGCTGACGGTGGCGATGCCGAAGCTCGCGGTGACGAAGAGCGGGCCCTTGGGCCCGGCGACCGCGGTCCCGGCGAGCTTGCGGCGGACCCGGTCGGCGACCACGTGGGCGCCGTCGCCGTCGGTGTTCGGCAGGATGAAGACGAACTCCTCGCCGCCGTAGCGCGCGGCCATGTCGCCGGTGCGCACCCCGGTCTTGAGCACCTGACCGACCACCCGCAGGACCTCGTCGCCGGTGGAGTGGCCCCAGGTGTCGTTGAACTTCTTGAAGTGGTCGACGTCGACCACCACCAGGCTCAGGGTCTCGGCCTGCCGGTCGGTGCGCGCGAGGTCGCGGGCCAGGGCCTGGGTCAGCGCGCGCTTGTTGGGCAGCCCGGTCAGCGCGTCGGTGCTCGCCAGCATCGAGAGCTGCGCGTTGGCCTCCTCGAGCTCGTGGGCGAGCGCCTCCTTCTCGGCGATCACCGCCTCGAGGGTGCGGATGATCTCCTCGTACTGGAGGTTCATCTCGACCAGGCTCGCGTTGGCGTCGGCGACGAGCGCGTCGAGGTCGATCTGCTCGCCGAGCTCCCGGTCGAAGGCGCTCGCGCCGTCGCGGACCATGGCCGGGATCTCGTCGAGGATGCGGGACGCGGCGGCCTCGTCGAGCCCGAGCTCGGCGGCGGCGGCGATCGCGGCGTCGCGGGCCTGCTGGGGCGCGCCCCCCTCGAACACGGCGGCCATGCGCTCGGCGACCCAGGCCACACCGGCCACCCGGCCCTCGGGCAGCGTGTCGTCGTGGTGCCGCCGGATCGCCTCGATGGTCTCCGGCGGCAGGTCCATGCGCTCGGCCAGCGCCGCGCCTCGCTCCGGGTGGGGCTGGAGCCCGCCGGCGCGCTCGCGCACGACCCGGTGGCTCGCCGGGCACCCCGCGAGCGCGGCCGCGGTCTCCGGATCGTCGGCGGCCACCCCGAGCAGGCCGCTCTCGAGGAAGAGCCCCACGGTGAAGAGCTCGTCGGGCTGCCGCTCGCCGAGCGCGGCGGCGATCGCGCGGGCCGCGCCGGCCCGGCGGATCGAGTTGGCGAGCAGGAGTCGCCCGCCCTCGTTCATCGGCGCCATGTCGCCGACGATCAGGCTCAGGGCCAGGTTCCGGAGCCCCCGCACGCCGAGCAGCCCGGCGGCGCGGCGCACGTCGGTCACCTTGCTCGGCAGGCCGTAGGCGGCGCTGTTCACCAGGGCCAGCAGGCGCATCGCGAAGCCGGGATCGGCGGTCGCGAGCTCGGCGAGGTCGGCGGCGGAGCAGTCGGGTTTCACCGCCTCTTGGACGATGCGCGCGGCCGCGGCCGACGCGACGACGTCCTTTCGGCGGTGCTCCTGGGTGACGCTCCTGACCATCTGTGACCTTCCTCCCCCGGGCTCTCCGGACCCGACGGAACAACGGTGGGAAACATCAGCTCTTGAGCCCGGGCCACGTCTGCTATTCCCCGACCCATGTTCGACGTCCCCGTGAGCCTCCCGCGATCGGCCTTCTCCCCGCGCGAAGCGGCCCGAGCCGGCGATCTCTGGCGCCTTTTCCAGGACGTCGCGGTCGGGGGATCGACGGCCGCCGGCTGGCCGCCCGAGCGCTACCGGGCGGAGGGCGTGTCGTTCATCGTCCGAGCCATGACCGTGACTCACCATCGGGAGACTCTCTATGGCGAGCCGCTGGTCGGGCGGACCTGGCCGAGCCGGTTCCGCCGCGGGATGTTCTTCCGCCGCGAGTGCCGGGTGGAGGGGGAGGGTGGCCCGGTGGCCTCGGCGACCCAGGAGTGGGTGCACGTGACCGCGGACCTGAAGCTGGCGCCCGCCTCGCCGGCGCTCGCCGACGCCTTCGCGGTGGAGGAGCACGAGCCTTCGGTCGCGCTCCCTGCGCTCGAGCGGATCGAGGGGGCGCGAGTGCACACCTTCGAATTCGAGTGCTGGCACTCGTGGATGGACCCGCTCGATCACGTGAACCACCCCGCCTACGTGGACTGGGCCGACGAGGCGACGGCGCGCGCGATGGCGGCGGAGGGGCTCGACCCGGTGGCGCTCCAGGCGGTGGCCGAGGAGGCGCGGTTCCAGAGCGGCGTGGTCGCGCGCGAGGCGGTGCGGCTCGAGACGCAGGTGGTCGGGAACGCCGCGGACGGCGCCGTCGCGCTCTCGCACCGGGTGGCGGTGGGCGAGCGGACCTGCGCCAAGGTGCTCACGGTGCGGCGGCTTCGGGGCGAGGACGGCCCGAGCGCGCTGGCGCGGCTGCGCTGACCGCTCGCCCCCGCGGAGTCGCCTGCTATCTTCGCGCCGCGATGCAGCAGCTGATCGAGAAGGCGGCGATCCTCCACGAGGCGCTCCCGTACATCCGCCGCTTCCACGGCAAGACCTTCGTCATCAAGTACGGCGGCCACGCGATGGTCGACCCGGAGCTGCGAGACGGCTTCGCCCGCGACATCGTGCTGATGCGCTACGTCGGCCTGAACCCGATCGTCGTGCACGGCGGCGGGCCCCAGATCGACGAGCTGCTCGGCCGCATGGGCGTCGAGTCCGAGCGCATCGACGGCCTCCGGGTCACCGACGACCACACGATGGAGGTCGTCGAGATGGTGCTCGGCGGCAAGATCAACCAGGAGATCGTCTCGCTGGTCTGCCGCCACGGCGGCCGCGCGGTCGGCCTGAGCGGCAAGGACGACGGCTTCCTGCTCGCGGAGAAGGTCGACCGCATGCGCACCAAGGCCGGCCGCGAGGTCGACCCCGGCCGGGTCGGCCGCATGCTCGAGGTCCGCCCGAAGATCGTGCACCAGCTCGTCGCCGGCGGCTTCATCCCGGTCATCGCCCCGGTCGCGGTCGACGCCGACGGCGCCTCGCTGAACGTGAACGCCGACACCGTCGCCGGCGCGGTGGCCGCGGCGCTCGAGGCCTCCAAGCTCGTGCTGATGACCGACATCGAGGGCATCCGCGGCCGGGAGGGCAAGGTGGTCTCGTCGCTGAGCGCGGAGGAGATCGGGAGCCTGATCGCCGACGGCGTGATCGAGGGCGGCATGATCCCCAAGGTCCAGTGTGGCCTCGAGGCGATCGAAGCCGGCGTGGAGAAGGTCCACGTCATCGACGGCCGCACCCGGCACGCCTCGTTGCTCGAGATCTTCACCGACGAGGGTGTCGGGACCCAGATCACGTCCTGAACGCGTCCGAGGGGCCGACAGTTGGGCTTTCGGTGGTCGTGCCGATCGGGAGGGGCGGTCTCGCAGGGATCACTCAGAAGCCCCACTCCAACCCCAGGCCGAGCTCGCCGGGGCCCGAGGTCAGGCGGGGCCCGCCGTCGGCGTGCCACGGCGAGCTGCTGCGGACCGGGCGCCGCGCGATGCCGGCCACGAGCATCGTCACGAGCCCGACGAGCTGCACCCCGAAGCTGGGCAGGCCGAGCACCAGGGATCCGTTGCCCGCGAGCGGCCAGAGCAGCGCGCCGACGAGCGGGATGAAGCAGAGCTCCGAGCCGAACCCAGGGCTCGCGAGGCCGAGGACGGCGTACGTGACGCTGGCCCCGTATCCCACCGAGAGGAGCGTGATCCCGACGTGGAGCCACTCCATGAACGGCTCGGTGCGCGGCGGCCCGGTCGGCCGGAGCCACCCGCCCGTGACGGCGGGCTCCGCGCTGCCCCACTCGCCACCCGGCGGCGGGCTCGTCCTCGGTTCGTCGAGCGCGAGCTCGTCGTAGCCAGGGTCGTCGAACGTGCTCCCCGAGCGCACGCACTCGTCCCCCTCCGCGCCCCATCCCTCCGGGCAAGCGGGCGGCCCCTCGCAGCGCGCCGCCGCGTCGTTCCAGCGCTGCCCCGGCCAGCAGCAGCGCCCCGACGTGTCGGCCCCGACCACCCGACCTTCCGCGCACTGAGCGTCCGCCGACCCCGGCGGGAGCAGCGTGAGAAGCGCGGCGACAGCTCCCGCGATCGAAAATCTCATGGCCCGAGCCTGCCCGACGCGCCGACCCGGATCCAGCCTCCTCGATCTCGTCCCGACGTTCTCTTTCCGGGACCGAGACCGAGCCCCGGTTTGGTCGCTCTCGTTGTCCACTCAGGTTGCAAGGGAGGGGGGAGGTGGGAGGCGAAGAGGAGTAGCTCGGCGAGCCGGCTGCCGCCGTCCCCGCTGCCGCCCCCGGCCCCCGCTGCCGCCCCCGGCCCCCGCTGCCGCCCCCGGCCCCCGCTGCCGCTGCCGGCCCCCGCTGCCGCTGCCGGCCCCCGCTGCCGCTGCCGGCCCCCGCTGCCGCCCCCGCTGCCGCCCCCGCTGCTGCTGCCGCCGCCGCCCCCGCCCCCGCCGCCGCTGCCGCCGCCGCTAACGCCGCCGAGTTCGATGAATGAATAGGATCGTCCCTGACGGGGACATCGTCCCCCCCGACGGGGACATCGTCCCCGATGGCGAGCGGGACGCGGGCTGCGTTCGGGGATGGGGAAGATCGCCCCCGCGGTCTCGAAGGGGGCCGACGTGGCGCGACCTCCCTTGTGCTATGTGGTGCGCATGGCCGACAACGCCGAGCTGGTGGCGCTGGCGCAGGGCGCGCAGCTGCCGAATTACCGTCCGCCGCCCTTCGTGCTGAGCGAAGGCGAGGGCTGCCGCGTCAGGGACGTCGAGGGGAACGAGTACCTCGACTTCAGCGGCGGCATCGCCGTGCTGAGCGTCGGGCACGCGCACCCGAAGCTGGTCGAGGCCATCGCCGCCCAGGCGGGACGCCTGATGCACACCTCGAACCTCTTCTACAACGACCGCGCGATCGAGCTCGCGCACGCGATCACCGAGCGCACGCCGTTCGACAAGGTCTACTTCGCGAACAGCGGCACCGAGGCCAACGAGGCCCTGCTCAAGCTCGCCCGGCACTGGCACTTCCAGCACGGCCGGAAGGACAAGGTCGAGCTCGTCGCCGCCGAGCACAGCTTCCACGGCCGCACGATGGGCGCGCTCGCGCTGACCGGGCAGCCCAAGTACCACGAGGGCATGGGCCCCATGGTCGGCGGGGTCTCCCACGTGCCCTACGACGACCTCGACGCGCTCAAGGCGGCGGTGAACGAGCGCACCGCGGCCGTCTTCCTCGAGCCCGTGCAGGGCGAGGGCGGCATCGTGGTCCCGAGCGACGACTACCTCCGCGGCGCCCGCGCGCTCTGCGACGAGGTCGGCGCGCTGCTCTTCTTCGACGAGGTGCAGACCGGCTACGGGCGGACCGGCACCTTCCTCGCCCGCGAGCACAGCGGGGTGGTGCCCGACGGCTGCGCGCTCGCCAAGGGCATGGGCGGCGGCTTCCCGATCGGCGGCATCGCGGTGCGCGAGCACGTGGCCGACGGGCTGCCCCCGGGGACCCACGCCAGCACCTTCGGCGGCAACCCGCTCGCTTGCGCGGCCGGGCTCGCGGTCCTCGCGATCATGGACGAGGAGGGGCTGCTCGAGAACGCCAAGCGCATGGGCGAGCGCCTCGGCGCCGGGCTCGAGGCGATCGCGGCGAGCGCGCCGGCCGCCGTCGAGGCGCGCGGGCGCGGGCTGCTCCGCGGCGTGCGCCTCTCCGACGCCGTCGACGCCCGCGAGGTCTACGGGCGGCTGCGCGACGAGGAGAAGATGCTCGCGTCGATCGCGGGCGGCACCGTGCTCCGGCTCGCGCCCCCGCTGAACGTGACCGAGGCCGACGTCGACGAGGCGCTCGAGCGGGTGGGGCGACTGCTCCGGAAGGTGGAGGCATGAAGCACTTTCGTACGCTGCTGGACCTGAGCCGCGAGGAGCTGGCCGGGCTGCTCGATCAGGCGGACGCGCTCGCGGCGAGCCGCGGCACGGACCGCCACCCGCGGCCCCTCGCCGGCAAGACCGTGGTGATCCTCCTCGAGAAGGCCTCGACCCGCACCCGCGTGTCCTTCGAGGTCGGCGTGCACGAGCTGGGCGGCCACCCGCTCACGCTCATCAGCCAGCACACCCAGCTCGGCCGCGGCGAGCCGCTCTCGGACACCGCCCGGATGTTCTCGGGCTACGCGCACGCGGTGGTCTATCGGACCTTCGGCCACGACCGCATCGAGGCGCTCGCCGAGCACGCGACCATCCCCGTGATCAACGGCCTCTCCGACACCTACCACCCCTGCCAGCTCCTCGCGGATCTGCAGACGGTGCGCGGCTGCTTCGGCGCGCTCGAGGGCAAGACCGCGGCCTGGATCGGCGACGGCAACAACATGGCCCACTCCTGGATCCTCGCCGCCGCGCGCACCGGGCTGAAGCTCCGGCTCGCCTGCCCGGAGGGCTACGATCCCGATCCGTCCATCGTCCGGACCGCGCGGGAGCTCGGTGCGGATGTCACCGTCGTTCGCGACCCGGCCGAGGCGGTGGAGGGCGTCGACGTGGTCACCACCGACGTCTGGGCGAGCATGGGCCAGGAGGACGAGAACGCGGCCCGTCAGGCGGCGTTCGCCGGCTTCTGCGTGGACTCGGCGCTGATGGAGAAGGCGGGCGCGGACGCGATCTTCCTGCATTGCCTGCCCGCGCACCGCGGCGAGGAGGTCTCGGCCGAGGTCATCGACGGCCCCCGGAGCCGCGTCTGGAAGCAGGCCGAGAACCGTTTGCACGCGCAAAAGGCGCTGTTGGCGCAGCTCGTCGGAAACGCGGAGCTTTAGGGCGTTTTCTGTAGGGTTACAGGCGTCTCGCACACGCTACCGGCCTCGCCGAGATCGGTGTTAGGTTTGGTGCGGGCCGCCCCACCCCTCCCCCCATGGTCGAACAGAGCGCCAGAGTCCCCCGGCTCGTCGCCGGCGTGGATCTCACCGAGCTTCCGCTGTCTCCGCTGGAGGGGTTCGTGCTGTCGCGCATCGACGGCGCGGCGGATCTCGCGACGCTCGGCGATCTGACCAACCTCGGCGAGCTCGACGTCACCAAGGTGGTGAAGAAGCTGATCGAGCTCGGCGCGGTCGAGTGGGCCCGGGAGTCGGTGAGCCTGCCGCGGGCCACCGGCCGGCCGCCGACCCGCACCCCGTCGGGCCCGGTGAACGTGCCGCCGTCGCTGCGGACCCCGGCCCACCGCCGCACCCGCGGGCCGGTCCGGATCGTCAAGCCGTCCGCGAAGCCGCGCTCGACCGACGGCGTCTACAAGGGCGCCGCCCGCGAGGACCGGGTGGAGAGCGCGCGGCGCCCGAGCGTGCCGCCGCGGGCGTCCCACACCGGCAGCATGTTCCCGCCCGGCGAGGTCGACGACGCGGACGAGGCCGACGATCTGCTCGCCGAGGCCGAGCGGGAGCTCGAGGCGTTCGCCGAGGAGGCGGACGAGGCGGAGGCGATGGGGACCGCGGAGACGGTGCGACCGCCGCCGGCCGACGACGAGATCGAGGATCTGCCGGGGGAGGACTCGGGGCTGCACGCGCTCTTCGACGCCGCGAGCATGCTGGCCGACGCGGCGGGGGTGGAGCGGGAGACGTTTCCCGAGTTGAACCCGGTCGGGGTGAGACGCCTCGGTGCTCCGTCGGAGGCCGAGGCCGAGCCCGAGGCCGTCGCCGAGCCCGTCGCCGAGCCCGAGCCCGAATCCGAGACCGAGTCCGTGGCCGAGCCCGTAGCCGAGGCCGAGCCTGAGTCCGTGGGGGGGGCGGGGGCCGTGCTCGAGGAGGACGACGAGGAGGAGCTCGACCTGGACGCGGCGCGGCGGAAGCGGATCGACGACCTCTACTTCGCGCTCGACCTGCTCGATCACTACCGGGTGCTCGGGGTGGAGCGGGACGCGGACCGGAAGGAGATCCGGCACGCGTACTTCACGCTCTCCAAGGTCTTCCACCCGGACACGATGTTCCGGAAGCGGCTCGGCTCCTACAAGGCGAAGATGGAGTCGATCTTCCAGCGCCTGACCGAGGCCTACGAGGTGCTGGGCAAGAAGCGGCCGCGGGCGGACTACGACCGCTACCTCGGCCTGCAGGATCAGACCCGGGCGGTGGAGCGCGCCACCGGCGAGATCGACGCCCAGGGCGAGGAGGCGTTCCGGGCGGCCGAGGAGGCGGCGCGGCAGGAGGCGGACATCGCCGCCGGGCGCTCCGTGCCGCCCGACGAGCCGACCGAGCCCGAGGTCGTTCCCGAGCCGGAGGCGACCCCGACCCCGACTCCGACCTCGAGCCAGGTCCCGACCTCGGAGCGGGCCCGTCCGGCGCCCACCCGCGAGATGACCGAGGCCGGCCGGCGCCGGGCCAAGGAGCTGATGGCCCGCAAGCTCCGGAGCGCCGCCCGCGCCGCCTCGGCCCGCCGCGGCTCCTCGAGCCCGCCTGCCGCGCCCCCGGCCGACGGAGAGGCGCACAAGTCCGACCGCAAGCAGCTGCTCAAGAGCCTCGCCGGCAGCCTGCGCCAGACCGCGTCCCAGACCGGTGGGGTCGACCCGCTGCGCCGCCACGTGCTGATGGCCGAGCGGGCCAAGCGCAAGGGTGACCTCGCGGAGGCGGCGGCCGAGCTGCGCCTCGCGATGGCGCTCGACCCGGAGGACGAGGAGCTGCGGGAGCGCCACGCGGCCATCAACAGCCAGCTCGCCAGCTCGATGTCGACCACCTACGAGGAGCAGGCCCTCTACGAGCAGCGCCACGGCAAGTGGGGGGCGGCCGCGCTGAGCTGGGCCAAGGTCTTCGAGGGCCGGCCGAGCGACGCGAAGGCCGCCCGGATGGCCGCGGAGGCCCTGGTCGAGGCCAAGGGCGACCTCCACAAGGCCAAGAGCTTCGCCCAGAAGGCGGCCGAGCTCGAGCCCGACAACATCGAGAACCTCCGCGCCCTGGGGCGGATCTACCTCGCGGCCGGGCTGACCCTGAACGCCCGTCGAGTGCTCCAGCGCGCCGCGGCGCTGGACCCGGCGGACGAGATGGTCGAGAATCTCCTACGCGATCTGGATGCCTGACAGCACGCATCGAGACAACAATGGCGTCGATCCCGGCACGATTCGTGGTATCCGATCCGTGCTGGGTGTGGTGCCCGGGGAGCTGGCTCCGGCTGGCGCACGCTCAGGGTGGATTGAGGGAGACCCATGGAGAAGGTCATCGGCATCGACTTGGGGACGTTCAACAGCTGCGTGGCAGTGGTTGAAGGTGGCACCCCCATCGTCATCGCCAACCGTGGGGGGTACAAGACGACCCCGTCGATGGTCGCCATCACCGAGGCGGGCAAGCGCCTGGTCGGGCACATCGCGAAGCGTCAGGCGGTCACCAACGCCGAGAATACGGTCTACGCCGCCAAGCGGCTGATCGGGCGCAAGTTCGACAGCAGCCAGGTCCAGAACGCCATGGCGTCGGCGCCGTACCGCATCGTCGAGGGCCCGCACAACGACCCGCGCCTGCAGCTGCGCGACAAGGTCTACAGCGTGCCCGAGGTCAGCGCGATGATCCTTCAGGAGATGAAGATGATCGCGGAGGACTACCTCGGGCAGGAGGTCCTCAAGTCCGTCATCACCGTGCCGGCGTACTTCAACGACGGCCAGCGCCAGGCGACCAAGGACGCGGGCGCGATCGCGGGCCTCGACGTCATCCGCATCATCAACGAGCCGACGGCGGCCGCGCTCGCCTACGGCTTCGGCAAGAACATCGACCGCACCATCGCGGTCTACGACCTCGGCGGCGGCACCTTCGACATCTCCATCATGGAGATCAGCTCGACCGGCGTCTTCAAGGTCGTCTCCACCGCCGGCGACACCTTCCTCGGCGGCGAGGACTTCGATCAGCGCATCATCGACTGGCTGGTCGACAGCTTCCGCACCGACAACGACATCGATCTCCGCCAGGACCGCATGGCGCTCCAGCGCCTCAAGGACGCGGCCGAGAAGGCGAAGTGCGAGCTGTCGAGCGTGGTCGAGACCGAGGTGAACCTCCCGTTCATCATCTCGAGCGCGCGCAACGAGGCGCTGCACCTGCAGAAGCTCCTGACCCGGGCCCAGCTCGAGGAGCTGACCGACGATCTCGTCTCGCGCACGGTGCAGATCTGCGAGATGACGCTCGAGGAGGCCGGCCTCGACAAGGAGGACATCGAGGACGTGGTGCTGGTCGGCGGCATGACCCGCATGCCGCGCGTGCAGTCCTCGGTCGCCGAGTTCTTCGAGCGCGAGCCCTGCAAGGGCGTGCACCCGGACGAGGTGGTCGCCCTCGGCGCGGCCATCCAGGGCGCGGCGCTGGTCGACGAGAGCCACGACATGGTCCTCCTCGACGTCACCCCGCACACCCTCGGCATCATGGTCGTGGGCGGGTACTTCGAGGAGCTGATCCCGCAGAACAGCACCGTCCCGACCTCCCGCAGCAAGATCTTCACGACGGTCCGCGAGAACCAGACCGCGGTGAAGATCCTCGTCATGCAGGGCGAGTCGCGCCGGGCGGACGAGAACGAGCTGCTCGGCGAGTTCATCCTCACCGGCCTCCGGCGCGCGCCGGCCGGTCAGGTGGAGGTCGAGGTCACCTTCGAGATCAACGCCGACGGCATCGTCAGCGTGCACGCGAAGGACCTCGACACCGGCAAGGCGCAGTCCATCACCGTGACCTCGACCAGCGGCCTGACCCAGGACGAGCTCGAGGACATGATGAACGACGCCCGCGACTACGCGGTCACGCGGCGCGCCGACGAGGAGCACGAGAAGGCGAAGCAGGAGGCCGAGACCCTCATCGCCGAGATCGAGAAGCTCTTCCCGAAGGTCGAGGAGGTCGTCGCCGGCAGCGACTTCGGCCGCGACGCCATCGAGAAGGCCCGCGCGGTCGTCGAGCGCGCCCAGCAGCTCATGGAGCAGGGCGACACCCAGGCGCTCAAGGAGCAGATCGACGCCCTCGCTCGCACCCAGCGCATGTTCAAGGGCGTGGTCGGCAAGATCGCCTAGGCCTGACCGGCGAAGCCGGCCAGGCCCCCGTGCCCCTGCCCGTGCCCGTGTGATCCTTCGGTCCCTCGCTCGTATCCGACGCTTCGACGAGGGCTCTCGCAAAGGCGCAAAGCCGCCAAGTCCGAACGAGAGGCCCGCAGATCGTCAGCCAGCCAGGCTGGTCGGACCGCCCGGCCGCCGGGTCCCGCCTGGCGACCGGCCACCCGCTGCCCCTTCGTCCCTTTGCGGCTTTGCGGCTTGGCGAGAGCCACTCGAGAGCTCCGAGTCTCTCGTCGAGCGCCACCGGAGCATGGGAAGGGCACCGGAGGATCCTCGCTCGTATCCGACGCTTCGACGAGGGGCTCGCGCAAAGGCGCAAAGCCGCCAAGTCCCCACGAGGGCCCGGAGCCAGCCAGGCCGGTCGGACCGCCCGGCCGCCGGGTCCCGCCTGGCGACCGGCCATCCCGCTGCCCCTTCGTCTCTTTGCGGCTTTGCGGCTTGGCGAGAGCCACCCGAGAGCTCCGTGTGCTCGAATTTGAACCCACCGCTCCGACGCGCGATCATTCGGGAGCATGAGCGACGAGGACGGCCGGCCGTTTCGGAAGCGCGAGCGCGTGACCCTGCGCTTCTCCGCCGATCCGCTCTTGCTGCCCGGCGAGCGGCCGTCGCAGGCGCCGAAGGGGGAGGCGGACGAGCTGCGGCTGCCGGGCGAGGTCGAGGGGGACGCGGCGCCCGCGCTGCCGGAGGCCGAGGACGCCTGGTCGCGGCAGCGGCCGGGCTCGCGGCCGCCGAGCCAGCCGGCGCTGAAGCTCGACGACGGCGTGGAGGAGGCGGGGGCGCTCGAGCTGGTGGCCCGCCGCTCGCGCCCGGCGAGCCCGACCATCGACCTGACCGAGGAGATGCGCGACCGCTACGCCCTCGGTGACTACACCGCCGCGCTGCGGGTGGCCGAGCTGCTGCTCGGGCGACACGAGGGCCACGCCGAGGCGACCAAGATCTCGGAGAGCTGCCGCGAGAAGCTGGCGTCGCTCCATGGCTCGCGCCTCGGCTCGCTCGAGCGCATGCCGCGCGTCGGGGTCCAGGACGAGGAGATCCGATGGCTCGGCCTCGACCACCGGGCCGGCTTCCTCCTCTCGCGGGTGGACGGCGAGCACTCCCTCGAGGAGCTGATCGACGTCAGCGGCATGCCGCGCCTCGACGCGCTCCGGACCCTGGTGGAGCTGCTCGACATGGGCGCCATCCGCTTCGACGATTGAGGCCCGCGTCGCGGCCCGGCCGGGGGAGGGGGCCGGTCCGGGAGCTGTGGGGCAGCGCCTGCTTGCGGGGCCGGATCCACGGGATTAATCTCGACGCTGCCCGGGGCGGCCGCGCTGCGGCCCGGCCACCCCTCGCGGACCTCCACGGCGCACGAAGAAAAGCGCCTCCAGCAGCGCCTCCGAGAGGGGGCAGGGGGGAGGCCGCGGACGGGCGGAGACCCACGTTGAGCGAATCACTCGAAGGTCCAGGTATCGAGCTCGTCGCGATCCTCACGTCGATCGTGGCGGGTGCGGCCCTCTCTGCCCTCGAAGGCGCCATCACCACCTACGGTGAGGTGCGCCTGATCGCGGCGCGGGAGGAGGCGGGGCGGGACGGGCGCACCGCGGGGCGGATCCTCGCGGAGCTGCCGCACCTGCACACCCGCCTGCTGACGGGGCGCGTCATCGCGATCGTGGTGGCGGTCGGCCTCACCGTCCGGCTGTCCGACAAGCTCGGCCCCTGGTGGGTGACCGGGCTCGGCCTCGGCGGGGTCGCGCTCCTCTACGCCGCGCTCGCGGTCGGCTTCGGCGCGGTCGCCCGGGCTCGGGCGGTGAGCTGGGCCCTGCCGATGGCCCGCTGGCTCCGGCCGCTGGAGCTGCTGGTCTGGCCGTTCGGCGTGCCGCTCGGCGCGCTGGTGCTCTTCCTCGACCGCCGCTTCCCGGCCCCGCCGCCGCCCAGCGAGGGTGACCACGCGGTGCGAGAGGTCGAGCACATGATCGAGCAGCGCGAGGAGAGCGGCTCGATCCCGGAGGACTTCGCGGAGCTCCTGCTCAGCGTCCTGGAGTTCAAGGACACCGTCGCCCGCGAGGTGATGGTGCCGCGCACCCAGATGAAGGCGATCGAGATCGGCACGCCGCTCGGCGACGTGCTCGACAGCATCGTGCGCGAGGGCCACAGCCGCTACCCCGTCTTCCGCGACCGGGTCGACCAGATCGAGGGCATCCTCTACGCCAAAGACCTCTTCCGCATGCTGAAGGACGGCATGCTCGACGGCGAGAAGATGGAGGCCCAGACGCTCGGCCGGATCATCCGCCGGCCGGTGTTCTTCGTGGCCGAGACCCACAAGATCGGTCAGCTGCTCCGGGAGATGCAGGCCCGCCGCTTCCACCTGGCGGTGGTGGTCGACGAGTTCGGCGGCACCAGCGGGATCGTGACGCTCGAGGACATCGTCGAGGAGATCGTCGGCGAGATCCAGGACGAGCACGACACCGAGGAGCCGATGATCCAGGAGCTCGCGGACGGCCGCTGGTGGGTCGACGCGCGCGTCTCGGTCTACGACCTCAGCGAGGAGCTCGAGGCGGACTTCGAGGGCGACGTCGGCGACTACGACTCGGTCGGCGGCATGGTGGTCGAGCTCGCCGGCCGCGTCCCCGCCGAGGGCGAGTCCATCGAGGCCCACGGCTTCGAGCTCATCGTGCGCGAGGCCGACGAGCGGCACGTGCGCCGGGTCGAGATCCTGCGCCGCCCGACTCCGTCCGGCGACGAGTCCGTGCATGCCGCGGAGTGAGCCCGCCTCGGCCCTGCCGAGCCTCTACGGCGGGGTCGCCCAGGGGGGCGCGCTCCTCGTGGTCGCCGACGCGCTCGTCGACGTCCCCGGCTTCGCCCGGGTGACCCTGATGACCGACGCCACCGAAGGCGAGCGCTACGACGCCGCCTGGATCGCCGAGCCCGGCGACGACCTCGACGCGCTCTTCGCCCGGACCGCGGCTCACGTCCGCGAGGGCGGCGTCCTCGCCGCGCCCGTCCCCCGGCCCCGTGGCCTCCGCCGCCTGCTCCGCAAACCGCCCCGCGTCTCGCTCGAGGATCTCTGCGAGGCGCTCCTCCGCGCCGGCGCGCGAGACCTCCGCGTCCAGGACGACATCGTCTCCGGTCGCCTCGGACTGGCGCGGTAGACGCGAGGGGGCGACAATTACTCTCGCAAAGGCGCAAAGCCGCCAAGGGACGAGCCGGCGGCGGGATGGCCGGTGGCCAGGCCGGACCCGGCGGCCGGGCGGCTCGCCTCGCTCCGGTCACCTCGGGTTGGAGCGGTAGACGCGAGGGACGACAATTACTCTCGCAAAGGCGCAAAGCCGCCAAGGGACGAGCTGGCGGCGGGATGGCCGGTGGCCAGGCCGGAACCGGCGGCCGGGCGGCTCGCCTCGCCTGCCTGGCTCCGGTCGCCTCGGGTTGGAGCGGTGGACGCGAGGGGCGACAATGACTCTCGCAAAGGCGCAAAGCCGCCAAGGGGCGAGCGGGCGGCGGGATGGCCGATGGCCAGGCCGGACCCGGCGACCGGGCGGCTCGCCTCGCCTGCCTGGCTCCGGTCGCCTCGGGTTGGAGCAGTAGACGCGAGGGACGACAATGACTCTCGCAAAGGCGCAAAGCCGCCAAGGGGCGAGCTGGCGGCGGGATGGCCGGTGGCCAGGCCGGACCCGGCGGCCGGGCGGCTCGCCTCGCCTGCCTCGCTCCGGTCGCCTCGGGTTGGAGCGGTAGACGCGAGGGGCGACAATGACTCTCGCAAAGGCGCAAAGCCGCCAAGGAACGAGCTGGCGGCGGGATGGCCGGCGGCCAGGCCGGAACCGGCGGCCGGGCGGCTCGCCTCGCCTGCCTGGCTCCGGTCGCCTCGGGTTGGAGCGGTGGACGCGAGGGACGACAATTACTCTCGCAAAGGCGCAAAGCCGCCAAGGGACGAGCTGGCGGCGGGATGGCCGGTGGCCAGGCCGGAACCGGCGGCCGGGCGGCTCGCCTCGCCTGCCGGTCTGGCTCGGGGCGCCT
>Ga0310345_10000588_pt1 | contig 49654 bp, 59 predicted proteins | sample HC15DNA20500_MG_FD_204667 | JGI IMG/M metagenome (GOLD analysis project Ga0310345, IMG submission 204667) | Marine microbial communities from station ALOHA, North Pacific Subtropical Gyre - HC15-DNA-20-500_MG | ecosystem: Environmental > Aquatic > Marine > Oceanic | place: Pacific Ocean: North...
CGTAGCGACACGGTGGGAACACCTATTCACAGAAGCAGGGATAAGCGCGGCTGATCGCAAGCGTTTCGCCACCTGCTTCCGGTTGGCAGCGCCTGCATTATGATCGCAATCGCAGAAATCCGTTCATGGGGGCGCGTGCTTGCCAAATTTGACATGGTGATTACCCGGTGATTGCTAGCCGAGAAAATAGGCATCAAAAAATGCCACTTAATTATTATATATCAATGTATTATGATAGTATGACCACTAAGGTCTGGTATTTCCGTTTCAGGCGGCGCTGAAGCGCAGAAGCCGGGCTGCCAAGTACCGGTTCTCCGATGTTCGCCTGAATGCGATCGCCAGGTTGAGAATGAGTGGGACCACGCTAATCTCGCGGCAGCATCAGCGCGTTCATTTGGTCTAGGCTGGGGTCTCAGTGGCTTTCAAGAGAATTGAAACCGAAAACGGCAGCCTGACGGTGCGAACCGAGGGGACTGGCCCCGCAGTGCTCTTGCTGCATGGCTGGACTTTGGACGGCACCATGTGGGAACCGCAGATCGCTGGCTTGAAAGAGGACTATCGTCTTATCGTGCCCGATCGGCGCGGTCATGGCCGTTCCGAGGCTGTGTCCGATGCCTCCCTCGAAGTCGGCGACATTCTGCGGATTCTCGATGCATTCGATGTGGGCACTGTCGCAATTGTCGGCATGTCACAGGGCGGTCGGATTGGCTTGCGCTTCAGTGCCTTGCACTCTGACCGGGTGCGCGCTCTTGTCCTGCTGGGGAGTTCGGCCGATGGCATTGCGGCCCCGGATGATCCCGGAGCGATTCCGCTGGCGAAATACCGCGCAATGTTGAGCGCTGGAGAGGTCGAAGCCTTTCGGCGCGATTGGCTTGGCCACCCACTAATGCAGGGAGGCGACGCCGATCTGGCCCGCCAGTGCCGCGAGATGGTGACGCGCTATCGCGGAGAAGATCTGACTATGGCCGATACGGCCAACGCGCTGCTGCCGCCCCCAGATTACGCGCGGTTCGAAACACCCGTCCTTGTTCTATGCGGATCGCGCGATACAGCCGGTGTCCGCTATGTGGCAGACCGGCTTGCCAGCGAGATTCCTGCGGCACAGCGCGCCGAAATCAAGGATGCCGGGCATCTCTTCAATTTGACCCATCCGGCACAGGTCAACGCCGCAATCGCGGAATTCCTGCAAACGGCGGAGGGCTGATCAGGAGGTTTCGAGCGCGGCCATGGCCTCGTTGATCGGCGTCAGGTCGACCATGATCTGGTAATCGACAATCAGCCCGTCGTTGAAGCGAATGAACGCCGCGCCGGGGATCGTAAACCGTCCGGCTGGTGTGCCATATGTCGTGTGGGTGTGGAAGGCGACCATATCGCCTTCGGCGACCATCGAACGCACGTCATGGTCGTATTTGAGCGTCTTTGCGGTTTCGATCAGCACCGCCATGATGTCATCGCGACCGTTCAACTGGTCCGCATTGCCGAAGCGCAGCGTTGCATCGGGCGCGAACATCGATGCCATTTCGGCAGTCCTGTCGCTGTCGAGCAACTCAAGTGCATGTTCCACGCGTGCCTTGTTATCCATCGCCTGATCCTTTCCCAACCTCAGTTGCTGCTCGCGGCTGCGTCGGTGCCCGCCTTGCGCTTGCCCAGCGCCTCGCGCGCCCCGGCGCGAATATACATCCACAAGGCATCGAGCTGTTCCTCGCTGAATTCGTCGTATTGCGGCATCCCACCCGACTGCATCGCGCCCGAACGCAGAAGCGAAGCAAAGCTCGCCCTGTCGAAGGCGATCCCGGATTCGCGCAGGTCGGGTGCGGGCGCGCCGGACGAGATCGTGTTCGCGCCGTGGCACATGATGCAATTGCCATAGAGCGCCGCGCCCTGAGCAACGAGCCGCTCGTCTAGCACCAGATCCGGATCGTCCAGCGCATAGACCTTCATGTCGGGCGGTGCGGTTTCGGGTAGCTTCGCCTTCGCATCCAGCGCAAAGGTCAGCAGGCGGCGCGGCTGAGCGCCGTATTTCCATCCGCGGTTCACATATTTGCTGGGAAAGCCCGATGCCCCGCCCCAGCCGACGAGAATCGACACATATTGCTTGCCGTCGACGGCATATGTGACTGGCGGCGCGATAATGCCGAGCCCTGCGTTGAACTGCCAAACGCGCTCACCCGTCGCCGCATTGTAAGCGCTCAGCTTCCCGTCGGCGTCGCCCTGGAAAACGAGATTGCCTGCCGTCGCCATCGTCCCGCCGTTCCACATCGACGGATGGGTGATTTTCCAGCGCACTTCCTGCTTCGCCCGCAGGTGAAGACGTGTATGGAAGCCCCATGAACGGTAACGTATCTGGTAGTTTGGGCACCGGCCCTGCAGGCGGCGCTTCCGCCATGGATCTTTTGCATGCGGGTCTTGCCAAGGCCCGCGTCGGCGATGTGAATGGCGCCAGCGCACTACTCGACCGCGCATTCCGGCTGGAACCGCGTAATCCGTCCGTACTGACTGGCCGTGCGGTCATCTTCCGCGTGCAGGGGCGAATGCGCGATGCGGTGCTGGCCTGCGATGCAGCGCTGGAAATCGAGCCAAACCTTGCAGGGGCGTGGCTGGAACGCGGCATCGTATTGGCCAATGGCGGTTCGCCAGAAATGGCGCGCGAGTCCTTCAGGAACGCGGCCCGGCTCGCTCCCCAGCATGCCGACGCCCATGCCAATGTCGCCAGGCTGGCTGCGCGCAACGGCGATCTCGAAGAAGCGCGTCAGGCTGCGCAGGCTGCGCTGAAACTCGACGGCGGCAACCTGCTCGCCGCTACGGCGATGGCTAGCGTCCTCTTGGCAGACGGAAAACCGCAGCGGGTGATCGAACTGCTCGCCCCCTTGGTCGAGCGCTTCGGTGCAAGCGAGGCGCGCGCAACCGCGCTATCGCAGATAGGCCGCGCGCACGAAAAGCTCGGCGAATATGGGAGCGCCTTCGGCTTTTACGCGCGATCAAAGCAGGATTTCGCGACTTTCACAGCGGCGATTCGACAGGGGCGCCTGAGCAATACTCACTTCATCGACGCGATCCGCGAAGGGTTCATGAATGTCGATCCGGTCAAATGGGGCTCGCCGCTACCCGCATCTCCCGAGCGACCCAATCTCGTATTCCTGCTCGGCTACCCGCGCTCGGGTACGACGCTGGTCGAGAACATCCTCGCCTCGATCGACGGGGTGGCTGCGCTCGAGGAACGCCCGACGCTGATCGAAACCGAAAAGCAGTTCCTGCTCGGCGACCGCGACCGGATCCTTTCCGGCCTTCCCGAATTCGCCGCGCTTGGGGAGGAGGCACTGGCACAGCAGCGCGACGCTTATTGGGAGAAGGTATTTGCCAGCGGCGTCGGCGAAGATACCGCCCATTTCGTGGACATGGACCCGCTCAAGGGATCGCGCCTGCCCTTCATCGCTCGACTGTTCCCCGAGGCGCGCGTGGTGATCATGCGCCGCGACCCGCGCGATGTGGTGTGGAGTTGCTTCCGGACCGATTTCGCCATCGCCAATTCGACGCTCGAATATACTTCGGTGGAAAGCACGGCGCGGCACTACTATGCGCTGATGCGAATGACCGAGGCGGCGCGCGAACGCCTGCCCCTGGCCTTCCACGAGCTGCATTACGAAAAGCTGGTGACTGATTTCGAGGCGACCACCAAGGAGCTTTGCGAGTTCACCGGAGTACCATGGAGCGCTGCGGTGAGCGACTTTGTGGAGACGGCCCATAAACGCGGTGTTACGACCGCGAGTTCGAGCCAGGTCCGCAAGGGGCTATATGATGGTTCCGGCCAGTGGAAACCCTACGCAAAATGGCTCGAACCAGCCATGCCGATCCTCGAACCGTGGATCGCCAAATTCGGCTACGCCTGATAGCGAAAGGCCGCCCGGTCGTCCGGACGGCCTCGTGATTGATTTGAAACGGGGAAGTGGTGCGTCAGAAGCGCAGGCCGAGACCGGCCACGACCTGATCGATCGTCGCATCGCCGATATCGCCGCCGATGTCGTTGTAAGACGAGCGGCGGTATTCGACGCGCCCTTCGAGCGGGCCGGGAAGCTGGACCTGCAATCCCCCACCGAAGCGGATGCCGCTGGCGTTTTCGTCGAGTTCGGCGAGCGATCCGGCGGAGGTGAACGCACGCGTGTCGAGCGCGGTGTAGCCGACCTTGCCATAGGCCGCGATGCCCGGCGTCACGGCGAAGCCCGCGCGCGCGCCGATATAGTACTGGCCATCGGCCTCGAGCCCTTCACGAGCGCCGCCGAAGCTGTCGGGAAACTCGGTCGAGCCGCCGCTTTTCGACAGCTCCCCCTCGACGCCGACGAATGCGCTGCCGAGCGACAGGTCATAGCCGGCGTTGATGCCGTAAACGGCCGAATCCGCATCGGCAGTGACACTGCCGTCACCCGATTCGACGTCGAGTCCCTCGTAACCAGCGAGAGCGCCGACATAGAAGCCGCCCGGCGCGACATTCTGGTCCTGCGCCATGGCCGGAGCGGCGATCATGCCGGTTGCGATTGCGACCATTGCGATTGTGTTTTTCATTGTTGTTCCTTTCGCGTGCGATTGTCTGCACGCCCCGGCGGTTGGCGATGCGGCGCTTGCGCATGGATGAACCGGGCGACGGAGCGGAGGGATCGGGCGACGAAAGGCGACACTTGTCGACCAAGCGTTGTGCAGAAACCACGGAACGCGTGAGGGCCTGCAGCGCTTTGCAAACAGCAGACGGAGGAACGATCGATGGCAGGCAAGAAGATTTTCATTCTCGGCGCTTCGCGCGGTATCGGCCTGGGACTGGTTCGGACGTTCCTCGATCGCGGCTGGCAGGTCGTGGCGAGCGAGCGAACACACAGCGCGGATCTGCACGCGCTGGAATGCGATGCCCTGCGAATTGTGACTGCCGATGTGACCGAACCGCAAAGCTATGCCGACCTCGGCTTCTCCTCCGGCCAACTCGACGCGCTCATCATCAATGCCGGGATCACCGGAGCGAGCCACCAGGATTCGACGCAAGCCACCTCCGACGAAGTTGCTCACGTCATGATGACCAATGCCTTCGGCCCGGCCCGCGCGGCGAAAACGCTGCTGCCCGCACTGAAGGACGGCGGAACGCTGGGCGTCATGTCATCGCTCATGGGTTCGATCGACGACAGTTCGGGTGGCTTCGAACTCTACCGTACGAGCAAGGTCGCGCTGAATATGCTCGCCAAGGGTATTGCCGAACAGGACGCCGGGCCGCGCAAGATCGAAGTCCTCGCGCTCCATCCGGGCTGGGTGCAGACCGACATGGGCGGGTCGAACGCCAGATTGACGGTGGAAGAGAGCGTCAACGGTCTCGCGGATGTGATCGAACGCTCCGGCGAGGGCGGTTTCCGCTTCGTCGATTACAGCGGCAAGGAACTGGCCTTCTAGGCAAGGCACTCGCGCAGCGTGGCGATCAGCGCTGCTGTGTCCTCTGCCGTATTGTAGAGGTGCGGCGTCACTCTCAAAGATGAACCGCGGAGCGACACGTGCACTTGCGCTGCCGCGAGCCTTTCGGTCAGCCCATCGGGCACGCCGTCGGGAAACTCCAGGGCCAGAAAATGCGGCGCGCGGATTCCAATGGAGGCGGAAGGCAGGCCGATTCCGGCAGCCTCGTCGGCTATGGTTTGCGTTGCTACGCCTAAAGTCCCGGCGATTTCTTCGATCCCGAACTGAAGGAGGAAATCCAGCGCAGCGCTTGCTCCCATCAGCAGGGACGGGTTCGATTTCTCGCCCATGTCGAAGCGTCGTGCGCCGGGTTGGTAGTCCTCGCGATAATCGACCAGCCGCGCGAAATCTTCCGACCCGCCGCGATTGATCCAGTTATGCTCTATCGGCTCGCCACCATGATGTTTCGGCGCGACATACATCATGCCGATCCCATAGGGGCCCATCAGCCATTTATAGCAGGCTGCGACGGCGAAATCGGGCTGCACCGCGGCGAAATCGATCGGCATGGCACCGAGCGACTGGGTGAGGTCGAGCACCAGAGCCGCGCCGACCTCACGACATTTCGCCCCCACCGCGACGAGATCGACCACCCGCCCATCGGCCCAGTGATTGTTCGGCAGGGCGACAATAGCAGTGGCCGGGCCGATGGCGTCGAGCACGGCTTCGGTCCAGCAATCCTGCGAGGAACGCCGCACCGCCACGACCTCGCCGTCCCTACGTTTTGCCAGTTCCTGCCAGGCATAGACGTTGGAGGGAAACTGATCGGCCAGAGTGATGATCTGCTGGCCCGTACCCATGGGAAGGTTCTGTGCCGGGACCGCCAGCGCATAGCTGACCGAGGGAACGATCGCGATGCAGTCCGCATCCACACCTGTCAGCCGGGCCGCGCGGTTGCGAAAATCTTCGGTCACGGTGAAGAAATCGGCCGGGCGGAAATTCCACGGCTGCTCTTTCAGCCGCGCGCCCTTCACCATCGCCTCGCTCACACTGCGTGCCAGCGGCGCCATATAGGCGCAGTTGAGATAGTGCACGCCATCGGGGATGGCGAAAAGGTCGCGCAACGAGGGGATCACCGGATCAGCCCAGCACTCCAGCACTCGCAAGGACGGCCAGCGTCAGGATATCGGGCGCGATCGACGTCATCGGGGCGATCTGGACCGGTTTTTCCAGGCCGATCAGCATCGGGCCGACCGTGGTTTCCCCGCCAAGTTCGCGCAGCAGCTTGGCCGAAAGATTGGCGGATTGCAGCCCCGGCATGACCAGCACATTGGCCGGACCCGAGAGACGGCTGAAGGGATAGAGCTCCATCACCTTGGGATTAAGCGCGGCATCGGGTGCCATTTCCCCTTCATATTCGAAGGTCACGGTCTCGTCGGCGTCGAGCAACGCCACCGCATCGCGGACATTGGCCAGCCACTTGCCGGACGGGTTGCCGAAGGTCGAATAGGACAGGAATGCGACGCGCGGCTCATGGCCCATGCGCCGCGCAACCGCCGCGGTTTCCTTGGCAATATGCGCCAGCTGCTCGGCGGTGGGGCGTTCGTTGATGGTCGTATCGGCAAGGAAGCTCGTATGGTTCTTGCCGATCATCATGTGGATGCCGAAAGGCACTGCGCCCGGCTTTTCATCCAGCACACGCCCGATCTCGCGCGCGGTCTGGCTGAAGGTACGGGTCAGGCCCGAAACCATCGCGTCGCCATGGCCGAGTGCGACCAGCAGGGCAGCGAAGACGTTGCGCTCCTGATTGACCATGCGGCCGACATCGCGCTCGGTATAGCCGCGCCGCTGCAGGCGCTTGTAGAGATAGTCGACCATGCCGGGCACCTTGTCCGACACGGCGGAGTTCTCGATGATCCAGTCGTCCGGATCGTCGACCGCCAGTTCGACGAGCCTCTCGCGCACTTTCTCGGTGCGCCCGACAAGGATCGGCTCGCCATAGCCGAATTCGCGATACTGGATGGCGGCACGCAGCGCGACATCCTCTTCCGCTTCGGCAAAGACCATGCGCCTGGGGTTGGCCTTGGCCTGCTCGTAGATATTGGTCAGCGCCGCCGTGGTCGGGTTGAGCCTGACCTTGAGCGCTAGGCGATAGGCATCGAAATCCTCGATCGGCGCCTGTGCCACACCGCTATCCATCGCCGCCCTGGCGACCGCGCTGGAGACGACTTCCATCAGGCGCGGATCGAAGGGCGCGGGAATGATATATTCCTCGCCGAACTGGTGACTCACGCCATAGGCAGCGGCGACTTCGTCCGGCACGCGCTCGCGGGCGAGTTCGGCGATGGCGCGGGCCGCGGCGACCTTCATCTCTTCGTTGATCGCGGTCGCCTGCACGTCGAGCGCACCGCGGAAGATGAAGGGGAAGCCCAGCACGTTGTTGACCTGGTTGGGATAGTCGCTGCGCCCGGTGGCAATGATCGCATCGGGACGCACCGCCTTGGCATCTTCGGGCATGATCTCAGGCGTCGGGTTGGCCATGGCGAAGATGATGGGTTTGTCGGCCATCTTCTCGACCCATTCGGGCTTCAGCGCACCGCCTGCCGACAGGCCGAGGAAGACGTCGGCACCGGCCAGTGCTTCTTCGAGGCTGCGCGCCTCGGTTTCCACCGCATGCGCGCTCTTCCACTGGTCGACATTGTCGCGACCCGGATAGATCGGGCCGGAGCGGTCGCAGACGATCACGTTTTTGTGACGCACACCGATCGCCTTGATCAGCGCGGTACAGGCAAGCGCAGAGGCCCCCGCGCCATTGACCACCATCTTCACATCCTTCAGGTCGCGCCCGGTGAGATGGCAGGCGTTGATCAGTCCGGCAGCGGAAATGATCGCCGTGCCGTGCTGGTCGTCATGCATGACCGGTATGTTCATCCGCTCGCGCAGCGCCTGCTCGATGATGAAGCATTCGGGAGCGGCGATGTCTTCCAGATTGATGCCGCCGAAGCTTGGTTCCATCAGCGCGACGGCCTCGATGAATTTCTCCGGGTCTTCCGTATCGAGTTCGAGATCGATCGAATCGACATCGGCGAAGCGCTTGAACAGCACCGCCTTGCCTTCCATCACCGGCTTCGAGGCCAGCGCGCCGAGATTGCCGAGGCCGAGGATCGCCGTGCCGTTCGAAATCACCGCGACAAGGTTCGAACGGGCGGTGTAGCGGGCCGCGTCCTTGGGGTTGGCCGCAATCGCTTCCACCGGAGCCGCCACGCCGGGCGAATAGGCGAGGCTGAGATCGCGCTGGCTCGCCATCGGCTTGCTGGCGATGATCTCGATCTTACCGGGACGGATCGTCTCGTGGTAGAACAGCGCTTCGCGGGTAGTGAATGCGGATTTCTCGTCGGCCATCGGCGTTCCCTTGTCTTGCGGTGCTGCCCCTAACGGCTTGCGGCGCGAAGTCATAGGGGAAAGGCGGCCTGACCGACTCCCGAATCGTCGCAGTGCTCGCTAGGCCCCAGGCATGGCCGACAAGCCCACCCCGATGATGCAGCAATATCTCGCCCTCAAACGTGAGGCTGGCGACGCTTTGCTGTTCTACCGCATGGGCGATTTCTTCGAGCTGTTTTTCGACGATGCCAAGGTCGCCTCGCAGGTGCTCGACATAGCGCTGACCACGCGCGGCGAGCACGGCGGAGAGCCGGTGCCCATGTGCGGCGTGCCGGTACATTCGGCGGAAGGCTATCTCGCCCGCCTTATCAAAGGCGGTTGCCGCGTCGCCATCGCTGAGCAGACCGAAACGCCCGAAGAAGCGAAAGCCCGCGCCAAGCGTGAGGGCACGCCGAGTTCGAAAGCGCTGGTGGCGCGCGATATCGTGCGTTTCGTCACCGCAGGGACGCTGACCGAAGAGGCACTGCTTGAACCGCGCCGTGCCAATCTGCTGGTGGCGGTCGCGCCGGTGCGCGATGGCGTGGGCCTTGCGGCATGCGATATCTCAACCGGGCGGATGGAACTGGAACAATGCGCGCCGGACGCGCTGGATGCCGCGCTCGCGCGGCTCGGCGCGAGCGAGATCGTCGCGCCTGACGACTGGGAGGATGCACCCGCAGACGTCAACGCCCGCCCGCGCGCGGACTTTCGCAGCGAGACGGGCGAAGCCCGGCTGAAGGACATCCATGGCATCGCCACGCTCGACGGGCTCGGCAGCTTCACGCGGCCGATGCTGGCGGCGGCATCCGGACTGATCGCCTATCTCGACCATGCCGGACGCGGAACCCTGCCGTTCCTGTTGCCGCCGGTAGCGCGCGGCAGCCGCGCGCATCTGGCGATGGATGCGGCGACGCGGATCAGCCTCGAAATTCTCGAGGCACAGGGCGGCGGGCGCGCCGGGAGCCTGATCGTCTGTGTGGATCGCTGCGTGACCGGCGCAGGCGCACGGCAGTTGGCGGAAGACCTTGGAGCGCCGCTGGCCGACAGAGACTCCATCGAAGCGCGACTGGCCGCCGTGCATCATTTCCACGGCGATCCGCTGCTGCGCGCGGATCTTCGCAGCGTGTTGCGACAGGCGCCCGATATCGGGCGCGCGCTGGGGCGGTTGGTGGCGGGACGCGGCAGCCCGCGCGATCTGGGTCAGATTCGCGACGGCCTGTCCGAAGCGCGGCGCGTGCGCGAGATGCTTTCCGCCAGCGCCGACCTGCCCGATCTGCTGACCCGCATGACCGGCGCGCTGGGCGGCCACGCCGCACTGGTCGACCATCTCGCCCGCGCGCTGGTGCCCTCGCCGCCGACCGAGCGCAGTCAGGGCGGTTTCATCGCCCCAGGCTACGACCATTCGCTCGACACGCTGCGCGAAACCAGCGGCAATGCGCGCAAGGCGATCGCCGCGCTGGAGGCGAAGTATCGCGAGGAAACCGACACCGCGTCGCTCAAGATCAAGCACAACAAGGTGCTCGGCTATTTCATCGAAGTGCCCGCCAGGCATGGCGACAAGCTGATGGCAGCGGATAGCGGATTCACCCATCGCCAGACCATGGCCGGTGCGGTGCGCTTCAATTCGCTCGGCCTGCACGAGGAGGCGACACGGATCGCCGAAGCGGGCGCGCATGCGCTGGCGGCGGAAGAGGCGCATTTCGAAGAGCTGGTCGGCGAAGTCGCCGCCGCGCGCGAGGCCATCGCAGCGACGGCCGCCGCGCTGGCGCGGATCGATGTCTGCGCAGCGCTCGCCGAACGCGCGGTGGAGGGCGACTGGGCCCGGCCGGAGATACTGGACGAGCCATGTCTCGAGATCGGCGGGGGGCGGCATCCCGTAGTCGAGCAGGCCCTGGCGAAGAGCGGCGAGCGGTTCGTCGCCAATGACTGCGCGCTGGGATCGGACGACCGGCTGTGGCTGATCGGCGGCCCGAACATGGGCGGTAAGTCGACCTTCCTGCGTCAGAACGCCCTGATCATGCTGCTGGCTCAGGCGGGCAGCTTCGTCCCAGCAACGTCGGCGCGGATCGGGCTGGCGGACAGGCTGTTCAGCCGTGTCGGCGCAAGCGACAATCTGGCGCGCGGACGGTCGACCTTCATGGTCGAGATGGTCGAAACCGCCGCCATCCTGTCGCAGGCCACCGAGCGCAGTTTCGTTATCCTCGACGAGGTCGGACGCGGCACCAGCACCTATGACGGCATGGCGCTGGCATGGGCGGTCGTGGAGGCGGTGCACGAGCAGTTGCAGTGCCGCTGCCTGTTCGCCACTCACTACCATGAGCTCAGCCGCCTTGCCGACACCTGCGACGCGCTCAGCCTGCACCATGTTCGCGCGCGTGAGTGGAAAGGCGACCTCGTCCTGCTCCACGAACTGGCCAAGGGGGCGGCGGACCGTAGCTATGGCCTGTCGGTCGCCAAGCTGGCAGGCGTGCCCGCGCCCGTCATCAAGCGCGCCAAGGCCGTGCTCGACAAGCTGGAAAAAGGCCGCGAGCAAACCGGCGGGCTTGCTGCCGGTCTGGGCGAATTGCCGCTCTTCGCAGCCACGATCCAGGCTGAAGATAAGGAGAGCAATGCGCTGCGAGATGCGCTTGAGGCGCTCGATGTGGACGCGCTGTCTCCACGCGAAGCGCTTGAAAAACTTTACGAACTCAAGGCTGAAGCCGGGGAAACCAAGGCTTAACCCACCATCGCTAGACTGGCCGACCATGACAGGAAACTTGTTTACCGGTCAGGGCAAGAAGCTCGTCGTCATCGCGGTGTTCCTCGTGATCGTCGCTTTACTGGTGGGCGGTGAGGACGATCCGGGCATGATCGGGGAGCTTGCCGAAACGACGTCTTTCAGCCCTGTTCGAGATAACGCTTCCGAGTTCGCGCACCCGGTCGAAGATGCCCCGGGCCGGAAAGCAGCGCCCAGCCGCCAGGATCCCTCCCTCACATCCTGGTATGCACAGTCCGAAAGCACTGGTGCTGTCGTTCCCGAACCAGTCGAGCCTAGTCCAGTGGATGACAGTCACCTGATCAACGACGCCAAACCTCTCTTTTCGGCCAGTCCCCCGGCTGTTCCTTCCGCCATTATCGTTGAAGGACCGGCGCCCGCTGTGATCGAGTAAGGCGCGGAACCGTACCGGGCACCTGCCCATTGTTTCGGCATGGCGCAGGACGATCCTCCGGAAAACCCCGACAAATCGACCGAATGGGCCGAACTGCGCACCGACCTCGCCGAAGATCGTAATATCATGGCGATGGAGCGGACTTTCGCAGGCTGGATGCGCACCGCTTTCGCCGCCATCGGCATCGGGCTGGGCTTCAAGGCGGTGTTCGGCGCCTTCGATCCACCCTGGCTGGCCAAAGCGATCGCTACGGTCTTCATTCTTTCGGGTGGCTGGCTCGCGATCACTGCCCAGAAACGGGCCTGCCGTACGCTCGAGCGGCTTGATACGCACAAGTTCGAGGCCATTTCGACCCCGAACTTCCGCGTGCTCGCCTATGCGGTCGCTTCAGGATCGATCGTGCTGACCGCAGGCCTGTGGATCCTCAATGACGGGGGCATCTCGCCCTAGCTGCCGTCGGAGGGGAGGTCGGGATCGACCTTGGCCGCCTTGCCGTATTTGTCCTCGTTATCGTCATGGTTATCCTCACCGCGAAAGGCGCCCATGTCGACGCGCCCGGAACTTTCCATATCGCGCATGTGATCGACCGTATCCTGCGTCGAATCGTTCATCAGGCCGCTCTTGTTGTCGCCCTTGGTGCTTTCGGTCGGCGAGGCGGTTTCGCTGGTCGTCGCCTGCGCCTGTCCGCTGACGGTCTGCGCCTGATTACGCTCGTCGTCCTGTTCGTCATTATGGGTTTCGGGGGCCATGCCTTCGGGGGTACTCATCGTCTAATCTCCTTTTGAGAGATCAACGGGTGGCGAAGGCGCGCGGTTCCTATCTCGTCGGCACGGGCTCCTCGCCCGAATAATCGTAGAAGCCGCGCCCGGCCTTGCGGCCCAGCCAGCCCGCTTCGACATATTTCACCAGCAGCGGCGCGGGGCGGTATTTGGCATCGCGCGTGCTCTTGTAGAGCACCATGATGATATCGAGGCAGGTATCGAGACCCACGAAATCGGCCAGCTGCAGCGGCCCCATCGGGTGGTTGAGCCCAAGGCGGCAGCCCTTGTCGATATCCGCAATCCCGGCGGTCGACTGGCCGAGGACGAAGATCGCTTCGTTGATCATCGGCAGCAGGATACGGTTTACGACGAAGCCTGGCTCGTCCTGCGACAGCACCACTTCCTTGCCGAGGCCTTCCGCGAAAGCGGCGGTACGGTCGGTGGTCGATTGCGCTGTGGCGAGGCCGGGAATGACCTCGATCAGCTGCATGATGGGAACGGGGTTGAAGAAGTGCAGGCCGATGAAGCGGGCCGGATCGGGCGCGTAATTGGCCATGCGCGTGATCGGGATCGAACTGGTGTTCGAAGCCATGATCGCATCGGGGGCGAGGAATTCACCCGCCTTTTCGAAGATCGCCTGCTTGATCTGCTCCTTCTCGGTCGCCGCTTCGATGATCAGCCCGGCATCCGACATCGGCGCGTAGTCGGCAATCGGGGTGATGCGCTTCAGCGTCGCTTCGGCATCGGCGATGTCCAGCTTGCCCTTGCCGACCATCTTGCCGAGCGCCTTGTCGATGCCCTTATGCGCCTTCTCGGCGACATCCAGGCTGACATCGGCCAGCATCACGTTCATGCCGTGCGCGGCCACGGTCTGCGCTATCCCCGAGCCCATCTGGCCCGCACCGATAATGGCGACCGTCTTGTTCATCGAAACTTCCCTTCGCATGTGCAGCAAAGTGGTTGCACTAGCGAAGGCAGCGGACGCTGGCTAGCGCGGGATCAGCGGTTCGCGCCGGGAATCCATTTCACATCGCCGCGCCCGTCGCCATTGGCCACGCGGGCGAGCACGAAGAGATAGTCCGACAGGCGATTGATATAGGCCAGCGCCTGCGGGTTGGTGCGCACTTGTGTCGCCATGGCCGTCATCGCCCGCTCGGCGCGGCGGGCGGCAGCGCGGGCGACATGGAGGCGGGCGGCCGCCTCGCTCCCGCCGGGCAGGATGAAGCTGGTCAGCGGTTCGAGCCGGGCATTGGCGGCATCAATCGCCATCTCCAGCCATTCGACCTGCGTGGATACGGTCCTGAGGACCATTTCCGAAGGCGCGAAATCGTCGTCCTGCGCAGCGGGCGTCGCAAGGTCCGCGCCGAGGTCGAACAGGTCGTTCTGGATGCGATAGAGCGGCTGCGCCCATTCGCCGTCCGCCAGCGCGACCGCCGCAAGGCCGAGCGCGCTGTTCGCTTCGTCCACCGCGCCGATCGCTTCCATGCGCGCATGGTGCTTGGGCAGGCGCGATCCATCGACGAGACCGGTGGTCCCGTCATCGCCCGTGCGGGTGTAGATCTTGTTGAGCTTGACCAACGCCTAGTTCGCAATGGCGAGGATGACGGCCACCACGACCACCGCCAGCGCCTGATATTTGATGCGGTTGAACATCATCTTGTTCTGCAGCAGCTGCATCTCGGTCGCATCCTGCTGCTCGCCGCTTTCGAGGTCGATCTTGGTACTTTTGAGGAAGGCGACGATGCCGCGCACCAGCGATGCGACGACCAGCACCATGAGAATGACGAGGAGGATGGTGAGGAAGGTTGTCATAGCCCTGCCTATCTAGGAGTTCGCCAGAGTAATGCCAGCGGGGAATTCGCCCGCCCTGAGGCGCGCGGCGAGCGCGCGTCCGTCTTCGCCGCTTTCGCGCCGGTCTGCCAGCGAGGGGGAGCCGCGCCGCTTGGCGAGTTTCTGCCCACTATCGTCCAGCAGCAGTCCATGATGGTGCCAGCGCGGTACGGGCAGGCCCAGCAGTGCCTGCAGCAGGCGATGGATGTGGGTTGCGGGAAAGAGGTCCGCGCCGCGCGTCACCAGCGTCACCTCGTCAGCCGCATCGTCGAGCGTCGCGGCGAGGTGATAGCTGGCAGGCGCGTCCTTGCGCACGATCACCACATCGCCCGCCTCGCGCGGATCGGCTGTCTGGCACCCCGCCAGCGCGTCCTCCCACACCAGTTCGCCGGTATCCGCCATTGCCCGGTCGATATCGAGCCGCAGCGCGGCGGACTTGCCGGGATCGAGCAGGCGCCCCTTGCAGGTTCCGGGATAGATCGCGCCCTGCGATCCCAGCCGCGGCTCCAGCGCCTCGATCTCGGCCCGGGTGCAGGTACAGGGATAGAGATAACCGCGTTCGAGCAGGTCGTGCGCCGCCTCCTCATAGGTGGCGAGCCGCGTCGATTGCGCGGGTACTTCTTCCCATTCGAGCCCCAGCCATTCGAGATCGCGGCGGAATTCGTCGACCAGTTCGGGGCGCGAGCGGGGGCCATCGATATCCTCGATCCGCAGCAGGAAGCGGCCGCCCGCCTCCCGCGCCAGATCGTGCGCGACGATGGCGGAGAAGGCATGGCCGAGATGCAGCGAGCCGTTGGGGCTTGGAGCGAAGCGGGTAACGGTCATGCGGCTGGGGAAAGTGAGTCAAATATGTCGCGACTCGCGGGATAAGCTTGTGGATAGCGTGTGTGTAACAGGCTTGACGCTTTTCCTTGCAAGTGCATTTTCACCGCTATCGGGGAGGAACGCAAACCGTGTTCAAGGCCGAACTGCTGGAACGGGCCGCAAGGTTCCGAAGTACCGCCGAGGATCCGACTCGCAATCTGCAGTCGTGTCCTTCTCTCGTACTCAATGCCGACTACACTCCGCTTTCCTATTATCCCCTGAGCCTGTGGCCGTGGCAGACCGCGATCAAGGCCATCTTCCTCGACCGGGTCGACGTGATCGCGACCTATGACCGCGAGGTTCACTCCCCCTCTCTCGATATGAAGATCCCCAGCGTGATCGCGCTGAAGCAGTATGTGAAGCCGAGCGAGTTTCCCGCCTTCACCCGCTTCAACGTGTTCCTGCGCGACCGCTTTTCCTGCCAGTTCTGCGGGGACATGCACAATCTCACCTTCGACCATGTCGTCCCCCGGCGCCTCGGCGGCAAGACGACGTGGGAGAACATCGCCACCGCCTGCGCGCCCTGCAACATGAAGAAGGGCGGTCGCACGCCGAAACAGGCCGGGATGCATCTCTATGCCGAGCCGATCCGCCCGACGCACTGGCAGTTGCAGCAGCACGGCAAGATGTTCCCGCCCAACTACCTCCACGAAACTTGGCGCGACTGGCTCTATTGGGACATCGAGCTGGAGGCATGATTCGTTCAGCTTCGCTCGCCTGAAGCTGAAACATGGACCACCTGTTACACTGTCCAGGAGCAAAAAAGCCGGAGGGTGCCCAGGCCCGTCTCAGGCAGGGCACAAGGTAAGGCAGATGCGAGCACATCCGGCTGCAATGGCACGGATCGGGGACTGTAGGACAGGTGGGCCGGACGCGGGCCCACGATCCGTCCAGAACCGCGAGTGCAACCCGCGCTAGATCCGCACCATACGCATGCCACGCTCGCTATAGCGGTCGCCCTGGGCGGCGCCCGGGGGTACGGCGGCGGCGAGGTCCTCGAGGTCGGCCTGCGACAGCTCCAGATCGGCGGCGGCGACGCTGTCGCTCATCGTGGCGATGCGCTTGACGCCCGGTATGGGCACGATGTGGTCGCCCTGCGCAATCAGCCAGGCGAGCGCGACCTGTGCGGGGCTGACGCCGTTGCGCTGCGCCACCGCGCGGATCGTGTCGACGATGCCCATATTGGCAGCGAAGTTCTCTTCCGACCATCGCGGGTCCTGCCGCCGCCAGTCATCGGCCGGCAGGTCGTCGAGGCTGTTGAAATCGCCGGTGAGGAAACCGCGCCCCAGCGGGCTGTAGGGCACGAAACCGATGCCGAGTTCGCGGCAGGCGGGGAGGATGCCATCCTCGACCCCGCGCTCCCACAGCGAATATTCGCTTTGCAGCGCGGTGATGGGATGCGTCGCATGGGCGCGGCGCAGCGTCTGCTCGCCCGCTTCGGAAAGCGCGAGATGGCGGATTTTCCCTTCCGCCTTGAGTTCGGCCATCGTGCCCACGACATCCTCGATCGGCACGTTGGGGTCGACGCGGTGCTGGTAGAACAGGTCGATGGTTTCGATGCCGAGCCGCTTCAGCGATCCCTCGCAGGCGCGGCGGATATTGGCAGGGGTGGAATCTATGCCGGTAATCTGATCGCCGTCGAAGCGGAACCCGAACTTGGTCGCGATGACCAGTCCTTCGCGCTTGCCCCTGATCGCACGGCCGACCAGTTCCTCGTTCTGCAAGGGTCCGTAGATTTCCGCCGTGTCGAAAAGGGTGACGCCGAGGTCGATCGCGCGATGGATAGTCTCTACCGCGTCGTCCGCGTTTGCTGCGCTGCCATAGACGATGTTGCCACCCGCGACCATCGGCATGCAACCGATCCCGATCGCCGAAACTTCGAGCCCCTGGCCCAGCGTGCGGTACTTCATCTGCGTTCTCCTCAGGTTACGGCCGACCTAGTCGCATATTCCTCGGCCTGCCACTCACCGCTTTCCAGCACTGCGGCAAGATGACCCGCAGCTGCGGCCATATCCTCGAACCGCAGATAAGCGGGCGCGAAGCCGAAGCGCAAAATGTCGGGATCGCGGAAGTCGCCGATCACGCCACGCGCGATCAGGGCCTGACACATCGCGTAAGCGTCCGGATGGCGGAAGGAGAGCTGGCTGCCGCGCGTATCGGGATCGGTCGGGCTGACGAGTTCAAGTTCGACCCCGCTTTCCAACAGGCACTGGCGGAAGAATTCGGACAGTGCCTTCGACTTTGCATAGAGCCGCTCGACACCGATTTCGGCGATCAGACCGACGCCTACCTCCAGCGCGGCTAGGCCGAGAATGGGGGGCGTGCCGCAAAGCAGTTTTTCGACACCGGGCGCAGCCTCGTAATCGTCGCTGAAGGCGAAGGGCGCGGCGTGGCCCATCCAGCCGGTCAGGGGCTGTTTTGCCGCTTCCAGATGCCGCTCGGCCACAAAGGCATAGGCGGGCGCGCCGGGGCCACCATTGAGATATTTGTAGCCGCAGCCGACCGCGAAATCGGCCTCACAGCCGTTGAGATTGACCGGCAGTGCGCCGCCCGAATGCGACAGGTCCCACAGCACCAGCGCACCGGCTTCGTGCGCCGCCTTGGTCAGCGCCGCCATGCCGAACAATTCGCCGGTCTTGTAATGCGTATGGGTCAGCATCAGCAGCGCGACATCCTCGTCCAGCGCCTCGGCCATGCTGCCACGCGAAGCCAGTCGACGTTCGGCCAGCCCCTGCCGTTCCAGCCCTTCGATCATGTAGAGATCGGTCGGGAAATTGCCCGGCTCGCTCAGCACCACCTTGCGACCGGGCCGCATGGCCAGCGCCGCCGAGATCAGCTTGAACAGGTTCACGCTGGTGGAATCGCAGGTGATCACCTCATGCGGTTGCGCGCCGATCAGCGGCGCGATCCTGGCGCCTACCTTGGCAGGCATGTCGATCCATCCGGCACTGTTCCAGCTGCGGATAAGGCCGTTGCCCCACTCCTCGCGCACCACCTGCTCCAGCCGCTCCGGCGTTGCCCTGGGCAGGCAGCCGAGCGAGTTGCCGTCGAGGTAGATCACGCCCTCGGGCACAATGAAGCGCTCGCGGTACTCCTGCAGCGGATCGCCCGCGTCGAGGATGCGTGCGCGTGCATTTATCGGTTCAGGCATCCGGCAGTTCCCGCAGGATCGCGCGGCATAGCCCGGCATCGCCGCCCGCGATCTTGAGCGGCAGGGCGATCAGTTCGTAGCGGCCTTCGGGTACGTCATCGAGCACCAGCCCTTCGAGGATGCGCATATCGTGCTCGAGCACGGCCTTGTGCGCGTCCATCGTCTTGCTGTCCTGCGGATCGACACTGGGCGCATCGGTGCCGACCAGCTTCACGCCCTGCAAGGCGAGCCAGCCGATCGTCTCGGCATCGATGGCGGTGAAGCTGCTGTCCCACTCGTCATGCGGGAACGTCTCAAAGGTGCGGAACAGCACTCGGTCCACACTGTCCAGATGCGGCAGGTCGCCGACCGAAATGCTCCCGCCGCTGACGCCGGTCGCATCCACCACCAGACACTCGCCGATATAGGGATCGAGTTCGACACTGGCGATATCCGCAGCGGTTGCCGAATAGTGCAACGGCGCGTCGCCATGCGTGCCCGAATGGGTCGACATGGTCATCCGCCCGACATTGACCGGCGAGCCGTCCTCCATCTTCCACATCCGTTCGAACGCGAATTGCGTATCGCCCGGCCAGACCGGCAGCCCGGGCCGCAAAATTTGCGAAATGTCCCATATACGCCGTTCGGATCGCCAGCTGCTCATATCGCCGTCCGCACGCTCAGCAGTTCGGGGAAGAAGGCCGCCTTCAGCACGCCTGCGAGATAGGGCACGCCGGGAGTGCCGCCGGTGCCCTTCTTGAAGCCGATGATCCGCTCGACCGTTTTGAGATGCCCGAAGCGCCAGCGCTGGAAATGATATTCGAGATCGACCAGCTTTTCGGCCAGTTCGTAAAGGTCCCAATATTCCTTCGGGTCGCGGTAGATCTCCGCCCATGCCGCCTCGACTGCGGGCGAATGGTCCCACGGGCTGCCATGGTCCCGGTCGAGGATGTCTTCCGGGATAGCAAAGCCGCGCCGCGCCAGCAGGGCGATGGCCTCGGCATAGATCGACTTCTGGGTGAGTTCCTCGCGCAGGGCCTCGGCCACTTCGGGCGTCGCCTCATGCATGGTGATCATGTCCGGATTGCGCCCGCCGAGGAGGAATTCCATCATCCGGTACTGCGCGCTCTGGAACCCGCTCGACCCGCCCAGATGCGGGCGAATGGTCGAATAGTCATGCGGAGTCATCGTGCTGAGCACGTCCCAGCTCTGGATCAGCTGCCCCTGCGCGCGCGCCACGCGGGCGAGCATCTTGAACGAAGGGCGCAGGCGATCGGCGCGGATGCATTCGCGCGCTTCGAACAGTTCGTGCAGGCACAGCTTGAGCCACAGCTCTGACGCCTGATGGACGATGATGAACAGCATTTCGTCATGCGCATCCGATGCCGGATGCTGCGCCGCGAGGATTCGGTCGAGGTCGAGATAGCTGGAATAGGTGACGTCGGATGCCATGCGCGCAGCCCTAGCGCGCAATGGTGGCAGATGAAACTACCCCTCGATCACCTGCGTATGCGGGTGGTGCTTGTCGAGATGCTTGCGGATGATCCGCAGGTTCTTGGTGTTCGAGCGATAGACCACGTCGAAGGCATCGCCGACCACCGGCACCGCGCCGATCGCGCTGTCGATCGCGATATTGCCCGCCATGCGCCACAGCTTCCACTTGGGTAGGCCGAGATTCTTCGCTTCCCACACGATATAAGCGCCCATCGCCGCGGTGACGATATCGCCCAGCACCGGCACGAAGCCGATGATCGTATCGAGGCCGATGGGGTAGTTGGTGCCGGGGATGACCAGGCTGCGTTCGAGCAGGTGTTCCATCGCCTCGACACGCTTGCGGATCGAAACGGGATCGGTGCCGGTCGGCAGTTCGAACCCCATCGGGCGTGGTTGGTTCGGATTCTCCATCCTACCCTAGATGGGGGCGCGGGAGAGCGGGAACAAGGGATGGACGTTCCACGTGTTCTCGCTGAACCCGTCGATCTCTGCGCGAACCATCGACCAGCGGATCGGCGCGCCGAGCGGGATGTAGAGATTGGCGGTGAGCAGCGTGTTCTCGGCCTCGTAGAGGTAAGAGGCCTCTTCCACACGATCGCGGGCATCGAGCGCGAGCGATACGAGGTAATCGGCATCCTCGCTGCATTGGGTGGCGCTGATCGTGCACTGGAACTGGTTGAGGAACCAGCGCGGCGAGCCATAGCGCGCGACGCGATCGCGCAGGACGAGGTCGGCCGTGGCCGGGGTTTCGCTGCGCGTCGCCGAAACGCCGATGGTAAGGAAATCCTCTGCCAGCCCGTCGAACAGCAGGTCCGATCCCGGGCCCGCCGGCAGATAGATGCGCACCTGCGGTTCCTGCCCGCTCGCCGCCCGCCACTGCGCCACACGCTGGCGGGCCTCGCTCCGACGCTGTTCGAGCGATAGCGTCACCCAGCGCTCGACCGGCGGTTCTTCTGCGGTCGACTGTCCGACCGGCACGATCCGCGTCGAGGGGAGCCATCCCCCGATATTGAACGGCTGCATCAGGCCCTGCCGATCGATTGCCATGGCCAGCGCCTCGCGATTGGCCGTCACGCCGAGGAAACCTTCGGGCTTGCGCACATCGAGGCCGAACAGACCGATCGCCGCATCGAGACGCACATTTCCGCGCGACAGCGGGCCGGTGCTGGCCAGCGGCAGGGCCGCCAGCCGTCCGCCGAGCACGAGATCGAACCGCCCCTGCGAGAACCCCTCCGTCGCCTCCTCCGCCCGTACCGCATTGACGCGCACCTCGCGCACGACATCTTCCCAACCGGGCTGCTCGGGCAGGCCGCGCATCTCCGGTGGCAGGGGGGCAAGCAGCAGTCCGTCGTCCCCCGCCCCGCGCGCCATGAGAGCCGCGCTCTGGCTGCCGATATCGATACCCAGTTCGGGCTGGGCCAGCAGCTGGAGGAAATCGGGCATCGGGCTGGTCAGCCGGATTTCGATGACGCGCCCGGTCATCGCGCGGATGTCGCGGATTTTCGCCAGATCGAAGCCGAGCGAAGTGCCGCGCAACTGGCGCAGCCGCCGCTGGAGCGCATTGCGCACCGCCTGCGCGGTCAGCCGGGTCCCGTCGGCCAGATCGAATTCGTTGATCCGGAAAATATAACTCGCACCGTCATCGGTGACGATCCAGCGTTCGGCCACGCCGGGGACCACTTGCCCGGCGGGGTCGATCCGCACCAGACCGGTCGACAGCGCCGCGCGGACATGCTGGCCGGCATTGCCCAGCCTGACGCCTTCCGAATCGAGTTCCGACGGTTCGGCAATGAAGGCGACATCGACCACGCCATCGTCGGTACCCGAACTGCATGCAGCCGTCAGAACCAACAGGAAAGCGAGGAACGAGCGGCGCATGGCTGACGGTTAGCAGCGCATGCCCCTGCCGTCAGCAAGCCTTTTGTCAGAGGCTGCGGACGGGGAGGTCCCGGCGCGGAGTCGCGGCGCGGCGGGAATAGCGCGGCGGCTCGTCCTCCGCGGCGACCGGCGCGCGCGCTTCCGCCGGATCGATCTCGGTCTCGAAAGCGATTCCGATGCGGTTGCCCTGCACCCAGGCGACGTTTCCCTTCACGCTGCCGACAGCGCGCAGTTCGACCGACAGACGGTCCCCGCGCGATACGTCCAGATCGCCGGCATCGGCCATCATCCCACCGGCCGAAAGGTTGCGCACCTTCACCCGGACCGCATGCGGCCGCCCCTCGAGCGTCAGGTCGGCAAACAGGAACAGGCTGTCACGCGCGACATTGCGTGTATCGAGCGAGGACATGACGTTCTTGACACCCCTTTGTGCTTCTTCTCCGGCACGGACCCGAATAGCCCGACGCGAAGGCAGAAACTAGGGCGCAGACCTTAAGAATTAGGAAAGCGCGCGATCAGTCGTCGCGCGAAATTTTCTCTTTGCGTTCATGCGCTTCCTGCGCTTCGACCGTCATGGTGGCGACAGGCCGGGCGATCAAGCGCCGGAGGCCGATCGGGTCACCCGTCACCTCGCACCAGCCATATTCGCCCTGGTCGATACGGCGCAGCGCGGCATCGATTTTCGAGATCAGCTTGCGCTGGCGATCGCGCGTGCGCAATTCGATCCCCCAGTCGGTTTCCGAACTGGCGCGATCGTTCAGATCGGGTTCGCGGATCGGGCCGTCCTGCAGCGATTGCAAGGTCTGCCCGGCAGCATCGTGAATCGATTTCTTCCAGTCGAGCAGCAGCATGCGGAAATATTCCTGCTGCCGCTCATTCATGTACTCTTCGTCGTCGTCGGGAACGTAGTCGTCACCGACCGCGGCGCGTGCCTTGGCCAGTTTTTCCTTGTCGCTTGCCACAGAGGCCATTGCGGACCCTCTCATCCTGCAAATTCGATCGTCCCGGTCACCACCGTCCCTGCGGATCCGGATTTTTCCGGTGCCCCGGTGACCCGATGGGCGGGCCTATAGGCAAGCCTAGTTGGGCACACAAGCGGCAATCCGACGAGCCGTTGATTTGCCCGCAAAACGTTGCGGATAGACCCGTTTTTCAGCCTGCGGCAGAAAGTTGGCGCCGCGTTAACCATTTATTGACCACGATCTTGGCACTTCTTGGCCGTCCGGCAGGGGGTGCCGGTCCTTTTGGGGGGAACGACCATGCAGCTTTCCAGTATCGAAGGTGGCAACGGCAGGATCATCCAGGGCGAGCAGGCCGCTGCGCTTGTCGCCACCTGTCTCGCGCAATACGAACAGGGCAGCCTCGATGCGCTCTACGACCTCGGAGTCGCCTTTTCGACCGGCAGCCACGGCACGGTCTGCGACATGATCGAAGCGCATAAGTGGTTCAATATCGCCGCGTCGAAGGGGCACGAGGAAGCTAGCTGGTGCCGGGCCGATGTGGCGGACGAAATGACCGCCCGCGAAATCGCCGAAGCGCAGCGCCGCGCCCGCGAATGGCTTGCCGAAGGCCGCCGTCAGGCCGCCTGAGACCTAATCCTGCCTGAAGGGTGTGCGGGTCGCCAGATAATTGCGGTCCGCTGCGACACCCGCCCGCTCGCGCTCGAGGAAATCCGCTATCGCCTCGCGCAGGCCGGGATCGGCGATCCAGTGCGCCGAGACCGTTTCCACCGGCTCGTATCCGCGGGCGAGCTTGTGCCCGCCCTGCGCTCCGGCCTCGACCCGCGACAGACCCAGTTCGATCGCTGCATCGATCGCCTGATAATAGCACAGCTCGAAATGCAGGAAGCGGATATCGCGCGTACAGCCCCAATAGCGGCCATACAGCGCATCGCCGCCGATAAAGTTCAGCGCGCCGGCCACCGGCTCGCCGTCCTGCAAGGCCAGCACCAGCAGGATCTTCTCGCCCATCCGCTCACCCAGCAGATCGAAGGCCTGGCGCGTCAGATAGGGCGTGCCCCATTTGCGCGCGCCGGTATCCTGGTAGAATTCCCAGAACGCGTCCCAATGTTCTGGGCGGATATCGTCGCCGCGCAGCCGCTTTATCTCGACCTCGGCCTGCGCCGCGCGCCGTTCCTTGCGCAGATCCTTACGCTTGCGCGAGGCGAGCGTGTCCAGAAACGCGTCGAAACTGGCGAAATCGCGATTGTGCCAGTGGAACTGGATATCCGAACGCAGCATCCAGCCCCCATCCTCGAACAGCACCTGCTGGGCGGGTTCGATGAAAGTGGCATGGGCACTGGAGAACCGGTTCTGCAGGCACAATTGCTCCGCCGCGGCCAGTAGCGGGGCAGCATAGGCCTCGTCCGACAGCAGCAGGCGCGGCCCGGTTGCAGGCGTAAACGGCGCGGCGATCTGAAGCTTGGGGTAATAGCGTCCCCCGGCCCGTTCATAGGCATCGGCCCAGCTATGGTCGAAGACATATTCGCCCTGGCTGTGCCCCTTGAGATAGGCGGGCATGGCCGCCACCAGCGGCCCGTCATCCTCGCTGATGACCAGCGGCGTCGCCTGCCACCCAGTGCCCGGCCCGACACTGCCCGAATCTTCCAGCGCGGTCAGGAATTCATAGGAAACGAAGGGATTGTCCGCCCCCGCCAGCGCATTCCACTGATCGCGATCGAAGGCGCCGACCGAGCCGCCGACCCGCGCGGCAAGGCCGCCATCGCTCATGGAACGCCCGGCCCTTCCGCAACCGGCGCGTCGGCGTACAGGCGGGCATGCGCCAGCAGTTCCGGCGAATTCACCGTCCATGTCAGGACCGGCATTCCGGCATCGCGCAGGGAAGAAACCATCGGATTGGGCAAGGCAGCGACATGATAGGCGATAAACTCGGGCCGCGCGACCCATAGCGCCATGTGCCGCTGCCAGGCCTTCTGCGTCATGCCGATATCGTCTTCGCGCATGACGAGACCCTGCACCGTCTGCGGCGAATGCCTGCGAAACCAGCGCGAGACGCGCGGATCGAAGCTCATCACCGCATGGCGGCCGTCATAGCCCCTCAGCGCATCGCGCACCGCGACACAGCTTTCCTCGACATCGTAACGGCGGCGCGACTTGATCTCGATCAGAATCGGCGCCCGGCCCCCCACCAGGGCCAGCAGATCGTCCAGCCGCGCCAGCTTGTGTTCGCTGTCGAGGAAGGCGATCTGCGCCAGTTCTTCGGCCGAATAGCTGGCTGTGGGGCCGGTTACGCCGGTCAGCCGTTCCAGTTCCCAGTCGTGCACCAGCATCGCTGCGTCGTCGCGGCTGCGCTGGATGTCGCATTCCACGCCCATACCGCGCTCGACCGCGCCTGCGAACGCCGCAAGCGAGTTTTCCGGAACACCTTCCCCATGCAATCCGCGATGGGCATAGGTCCACTCGCGCAGCCAGCCGACCCGGTCGGGATTGGGCGGCGGCGCGAGAAAGCGATCAAGCCTTGAGAGCAATGATCGCATCGACCTCGACCGCGGCATCCAGCGGGAGCACGGGCACGCCCACCGCGCTGCGCGCATGCTTGCCCGCTTCGCCGAAGACCTCGACCATCAGGTCGCTGCAACCGTTCACGACCTTGGGCTGGTCGGAGAAGGAGGGCACGCTGGCAACGAAGCCGCCCAGCTTGACCACACGCTCCACCTGTTCGAGCAGGCCCGCAGCCTTGAGCTGCGCGAGGATCATCGTGCCGCAGGCGCGCGCCGCTTCCTGCCCCTGTTCGAGGCTTACACCCTCGCCCAGCTTGCCGGTCACCAGCTTGCCGTCGATGAAGGGCAGCTGGCCGGAGACATAGGCTGTGTTCCCACTGACCACGAGCGCCTGATAGCTCGCCACCGGGGCGGCCGCTTCGGGCAGGTCGATGCCGAGTTCGGCGAGTTTTGCTTCGATGCTCATGCGGTTTCCTTTTCGATTTCATCCAGCAGCCAGGGCAGCGCTTCGCTCCAGCTGTCGATCCGCGCGTCGGCATGGCCGGAACTGTGCGCGCAGTCGATATACGGGGCCAGCAGCGGTTCACCGCACAGATGGAGGGTGGTGATATTTGCAACCGTCTCGCGCGCCGAACGGTGATGCTGCGCCAGGTCGTCGATGAAGATGGCCTTCGACGGATTATATTCCTCGAGGATCGCCTGCAGCGCCGGACCCTTGGGGCCCTGATTGGTGAAGACGCGCGCATCGAGGCCGTGGTCGAGCAGCTGCGCCTTGCGCATTTCCTGCCGCTTGTCGACGAGGTTGGTGAGGATCACCACATCGGCATGCTCGCGCAGCGCGGCGATACCGTCGATCGCGCCCGGGATCGGCGTCTGGCGGTGCATTTCGGTGTCGAAGAACCCACCCAGTTTTTTCCAGATTTCCTCCGGGGCGAGGAATTCGCCGCTGTCCTGCCAGCGCAGCGCCTTCGAAAAATCGTTGCCTTCCATGCGGAATTCGACGCCCTGCGTCTCGGCCAGCCAGTCGCGGAACGGCGAGACCATGTAGAGCAGCACTTCGTCGCAATCGGAGACGATCAGCGGGCGGCTCATGCCGACAGCTCCCGCGCGGCGGCGACCAGCGCCGCGGGCGTGGTGTTCAGCGCATCGGCGGCGAGAAACAGATCGGGTTCGTGATTGGCGAGGAATTCGAGCACTGCCGCCTGAACGCCGCGATCGGTCAGGCCGTTCCGCAACCGGTCGGGCGTCAGGCCGGTCAGCGACAGCAGGCGTTCGGCCCGCCGGTCATCCGCCAGCGCCCAGCCGAGCGCCTCCAGCGCCAGCACTTCGGCGGCCCGTTCCTCGCCTGCACCTGTCGTTCCGTCGCGAATAATTGTCAGCGCTCCCGCTTTTCCATATGGCCCTCGCGCATTCGCGAAGGAGCCGCCAAGTGGCAAAGAGAATCCTCGTTGTCGAGGACAACGATCTCAATCGTAAGCTGTTCTGTGACGTGCTGAAGGCAAACGGATACGAAGTCGTGCCCGTTGCCGACGGACAGAACGTGCTGGGGACCGCCAAGCGCTTCCAGCCGCATCTCGTCATCATGGACATACAATTGCCCAATGTCAGCGGCATCGACCTGATCGTGGAACTCAAGGGCGAAGGCGATCTCACCAAGGTGCCGGTGCTGGCGGTGACCGCCTATGCCGGCAAGGGTGACGAGGAGCGGATTCGCGATGCCGGAGCCGCCGATTATCTGGCCAAACCGGTGTCGATCGGGCCGTTCATGGCCGCCGTGAAAGCGCTCCTGCCCGACTAGCTGCGCTTGACAAGCGGCCCGGGAAACCGCTTTGCCGATTGCAACCATGGCCTGCATTGCGCAGGCCGACCATGATATAGAACTGGACCCGATATGGACCGTACCGCCGTAGACGCGAAAATCCGCGAACTGGCCGAGCCTTTCAACAAGAAAGGCGTGACGATCACCGAAGAGACGACCTTCGCCAACGACCTCGAATTCGACAGCCTGACGGTGATGGATTTCGTCGCCGAGATCGAGGATGAGTTCGACATCATCATCAGCATGAACCAGCAGGCCGAAATCGAGAATTACGGCCAGCTCGTCGACGCCGTCACCAAGCTACAGGCCGACTGATGAGCGAAGGCATCATCCAGCCGGACCAGCCCGAGGAGATCGAGGGAGAGGGGAAAGATCTCTTCTCCAAGTTCGACGACATCATCGCCCTGCGCGAAGGCCTGCTTTCGAGCGGGCAGGAAGACCCGTTCAATCTGGTGATGGAGAAGGTCCTCTCGCCAACCCGCGCGATCTGCAACGGGCGCGACACGATCCTGCTCGGTACCTACAACTACATGGGCATGACCTTCGACCCCGACGTGGTCGAGGCGGGCAAGCAGGCGCTGGCCGATTTCGGCAGCGGCACCACCGGCAGCCGCGTGCTCAACGGCACCTACCAGGGCCACAAGGAAGTCGAACAGGCGTTGATGGATTTCTACGCCATGGACCATGCGATGGTCTTCTCGACCGGCTACCAGGCCAATCTCGGGATCATCAGCACGATCGCCGGCAAGGGTGATTACATCGTGCTCGACATCGACAGCCATGCCAGCATCTGGGACGGCTGCGCGATGGGCAATGCCGAGGTCGTGCCGTTCAAGCACAACGATATCGAGGCGATGGAAAAGCGCCTCAAGCGCATTCCCGAAGGCGCGGGCAAGCTGGTCGTGCTCGAAGGCGTCTATTCGATGCTCGGCGATATCGCACCGCTCAAGGAAATGGTCGCCGTCGCCAAGAAATACGGTGCCATGGTGCTGGTCGACGAAGCGCATTCGATGGGCTTCATTGGCGAGAACGGCCGCGGCGTGGTGGAACAGGCCGGGGTTATCGACGATGTCGACTTCATCATCGGCACCTTTTCGAAGAGCGTCGGCACGGTCGGCGGCTTCTGCGTCTCGAACCATCCCAAGTTCGAGATCATGCGGCTGGTCTGCCGCCCCTATGTCTTCACCGCCAGCCTGCCCCCCAGCGTGGTCGCGACGGCCGAGACGAGCATCCGCAAGCTGATGCACGGTTCGAACAAGCGCGCGCATCTGTGGGAGAATTCCAAGACGCTGCACAAGGGGCTGAAGGAACTCGGCTTCCAGCTTGGCACCGAGGAACCGCAGAGCGCGATCATCGCGGTGATCATGCCCGACCTCGAAAAGGGCGCGGCCATGTGGGAAGCGCTGATCAAGGGCGGCCTCTACGTCAACCTCGCCAGGCCCCCGGCCACACCCGCCAACATGACCCTGCTGCGCTGCTCGCTCTGCGCCGAGCATAGCGAGGAAGAAGTGGGCGAAATCCTGTCGATCTTCGAACAGGCAGGCAAGGCGGTCGGGATTATCTGACCGCCGCCCCGCCACCATGAACCCCGCCTGACCAAGGGTTCAGAGCGAGTTCAATGCCCCTTCCCTAGACGTGTCTCCAGCACATTCAGGAGATGACGGGATGGGACTTACCAAACGAACGGCCTTCGCGCTCGCCGCGACCACCACGCTGCTTGGTGCATGCAGCAGCGGGTATGGCGGCGGCTACGGCGTGGCCAGCGCGGGCTACTATGGCGACCGCTATTACGACGACGGCTATTACGGCTGGTACGGCGATTACTATTACCCCGGCACCGGCTACTACGTCTACGACCGCGACCGGCGCCGCCATCGCTGGAACGACCGCCAGCGCCGTTACTGGCAGGCGCGCCGCGCGGCCATCCGCGACCAGCGCCGCATCCGGTCCAACTGGGGTCGCTGGGAACGCCACGAGGCGCGCAGGGAATACCGGCGTGACGCGCGCCGGGAATACCGCCGCGACGACAGGCACGATGCTCGGCGCGATCGGCGCGAGGCCCGCAGGGACAGGCGCGACACCCGCAGGGACCGCCGCCACGATGCGCGGCGCGACGATCGCCGCGATCGGCGCCGGGACCGCCGCGACAGGCGCCGCGGCCGGGACGATTGATCGGCCACACCCCTGACCAACGGAACATCGCTCCTTGCGGGACGTCTCCCTCCCGAAAGGAGCTTTTTTCCATGAAGACCACCAATAGCGGCAGCGCGACCTATGAAGGCTTCGGCAAGGACGGCAAGGGCCATGTATCGACCGGATCGGGTCCGCTGGCGGCGCAGCCCTATGGCTTCAACACGCGGTTCGAGGATGCGGCGGGCACCAATCCGGAAGAGCTGATCGCCGCGGCGCATGCGAGCTGCTTCACCATGGCGCTGAGCTTCAAACTGGCCGAGGCAGGCTTCAGCGATGGCCGGGTGACCACCAGCGCCGAGGTCACGCTGGAAAAGCAGGGCGACGGCTTTACGGTGACGAAATCGGCGCTATCGACCAAGGGCAAGGTGCCGGGCATGGATCAGGCGCAGTTCGAAGAACTGGCCGCCGATGCCAAGGCCAATTGCCCGATCTCGAAACTGCTCAACGCGGAAATCACGCTGGAGACGCGGTTCGAAGGCTGACGCGAAACGCACCGGCCGGGCACTCTCCAGACCCGACCGGCGCGCCCGTCAGGCGGCGGTTTGCGCCGTCCCCTCTCCAATCGTTTCGTCGGCAAGCTGCTCCTGCGGAATGCGACCGAAGAGCGGCCAGGCAAGCTGCTCGCCTAGCGAGGTTGCGGGCAGGTTTTCCACTCCGTAGCTTTCCGGATAGCTGCGCGTGATCTTCGCGGTGCCGAACAGCACGTCCCAGAAGAACAGCAGGTTTCCGTAATTGCCCTTGTAATTGACCGCCGGGTCGCTCGCATGGCGGCCATGATGGGCGTGATGCGTGGCGGGGGTCGAGATGGTCCGTTCGACCAGCCACATCACCGGCGCGAGCCATTTGATCCGGTAGAGCGGCCGGTCCCAGGCGATATCCGAATGCGCGCTGGTAATCACCGCCAGCTTGACCACGATATAGCCCGCATAGACCCAGCCGAGGCCGAGATAGATCAGCACGCCCGACAGCCAGATGCCGGGCATCATGGCATAGTAGAACAGGTTGTTCCGGTAGACGAGCCGCACGCTCATATAGCGCGCATTGTGATGCGGCCTGTGCAGATTGTAGAGCCACGGGAAACTGTGCGCTGCGCGGTGCCACCAGTACTGCATCATGTCGTCGAGCAGCAGGAACAGCGCGATCGCGGCAAACACGTTCAGCCCGGCCAGCGCCCCGGCATATTGCGGCGCGACCATGCCCGCCAGCGCGGCCGAGAGGAACAGCACCGCCGGCTGGGTGAAGCCGAGCAGGACGATAATGCTGACGGCCTCGACGATCCCGTCATCGCGGGTCTGTTCGGGTTTGGCGAACAGATTCGAGCGCCACAATTCGAGCAGCGCGAAGCCGAAATAGATCGCGATGATGGCGATGGTCGGTGCGGACATGGGTTCTCTCTCCCGGTGAGCAAACTTGTCGATTTTCGGCTTAGCGTTTACCCAGCCGCAAGAATGTCTAGAATTTTACAATTGAGTGCGACTCGCCGATCGCTGGTCACGCCGATGCTGTTTTCGGCGCTCGACAGCGGTTTGCAGGCGCATCTCATCCGCATCTCGCGCGAGCGGGAATTCGCCGACGGTCAGATCATCCAGCAGCGCGGCGATGCGGCCGACGGCTTCTGGCTGATCGAGCAGGGCGCGGTGCGGGTGGGGCAGTTCCTGCCCGATGGAGAGTTCCGCGCGGTCGCCCTGCTCGGCCCCGGCGATTCCTATGGCGAACTGGCGGTGTTTTCCGGCAAGCCGCGCATCGTCGATGCCATCTCGCGCGGCGAGAGCCGGTTGCGCCTGATCGCGGCGCGCCCCTTTCTCGATGCGCTGGGGAATTATCCGGCGTCGAGCCGCGCGCTGCTCGGCGCGCTGTCGGAGCAGTTGCAGGACACGCTCTCTATCCTCGCCGGATTGCGGCGCGGGACCAATCCGGAACGGCTGGCGGGCCTGCTCGCGACCATGGCGGGCGAGGAACCCGGCCCCGCAGGCGTGACCATCACCCAGCAGGAACTGGCCGACCTCTTGGGCGTGACCCGCGCCACCGCCAATGCCGCCCTACGCGAGTTGCAGGCGCGGCGGCTGGTCGAGCGCGGCTACGGCACGATCCGCATCCCCGACCGCGACGCCCTGGCCGCTCACGCGCTAGGTTAGGGCACGAAATCGCAGCCCCGCATTGCCGAAAGACTGGCCGCTGCGCCGTCGAAGCCCTAACAACGGGCGGTACCGAATTCACACGATCACGGGAATGCACGCATGAACTCCGCCGACCTGCTGGGGCCGACCTATCTGCACATGCTTGCCGCGCTGTCGGCCTGGCTCGACAAGGCGGCGGCGCAGGTGGGGCCGGATGAAGCCGATGCGCTGCTGGCGGCGCGGCTGGCGCCCGACATGTTCCCGCTCTCGACGCAGATCCGCTTCGCCTGCGTGCAGGCGCAGGAAGGGATGTTCAGGCTGCGGGGAGAGGAATTCCCGCCCTCGCTGCAGGTGCTGCTCGACGAAGGGCGCGATGCGGGCGAGCGCCCCGGCACCATGGCGGATGCGCGGGCGCGGATAGAGGAGACACTGGCGCTGGTCCGGGCGCGGTTCCAGGGCGATGCCCTGCCCGATGAAGACCCCCTCGCCCATGCCCTGCCGACGGGGATGGTCTTCGACCTGACGGTGGCGCAATATGCGCGGGACTGGGCGATGGGGCAGTTCTATTTCCACGTCATGATCGCCTATGCGATCCTGCGCAGCCGCGGGGTCGATCTGGGCAAGGCCGATTACGTCGCGCATATGTGCGCCTATCTGCGGCCCGGGACATTGCCCGGGGGATAGGTGCCGGGCCAGCCGGTTCAAGCTGCGACAGGCGACGCCTCTGCACCGACGGGCGGCGGCGAAGCGCACGGCCCGCCTTCCCCATCCTCACTCCCGCCGAACTGGGTGAGCACGATCACGCCGCCGACCACCAGCACCACGAAGACCGTCGTCACCGTGCCGAGATATTTGTCGATCACACGCTTGATCGGGGCACCGAACACGCGGAACAATATGCCCACGGTCATGAAGATCAGCGCGCGGGCGAACAGGCTGGAGAGCACGAAGGTGACGAGGTTCATGCCGACGAAACCGGCGGTGATCGTCAGCAGCTTGAACGGCACCGGCGTCGCGCCGGCGATCAGGATCGCTTCGAAATCGTATTCGCGCAGATGGCAGGCGGCGACTGGGAACGCCTCGGTCAGGCCGAGCGACGAGATCAGCCACACGCCGACCGTATCGTAAAGCCCCCAGCCGATGGCATAGCCGAGCAGCGCGCCCGCGACCGAGGCCAGCGTGGCGACCATGGCGAACTTCACCGCCTTCTTCGGTTCGGCCAGGCACATCAGCCCGAGCAGCGGATGCGGCGGGATCGGGAAGAAGCTGGATTCGACGAAGGCGAAGAAGGCCAGCCACCACACCGCATGCGGGTGCGAGGCCTTGTCCATCGTCCAGTTATACAGCCCGCGCAGCGGCTTCATGATCATCGTATGGGGAAATCCCTCGCGTCCCTTGGTCGAGCGGGGATTAGGCGAGCCGCGAGGCGGGAGCAACGGGTGAGTTTGCCGTTTTCCCGCCGGTCTTTGTGAGTGCGTCCTCGCTAGACGCGCAGCAAGCTGCGCCCGCTGCGGGCGGGCGTGCAGGTGGCCTTTGGCCAGCGCACCAAAGGTGCACTTCCGCCCTTGCCTCGCCTGCGGCTCGGATTTTCAGGTGGCGCAATCCTCCCCCACCGGGGGAGGGGGACCGCGAGGCGCGAAGCGGCTCGGGGTGGAGGGGCACCCGGCGTATGTTCAGGACCTCTGCGGCATGAGCCTCTGACCGTGCCCCTCCACCACCTCCGGTGGTTCCCCTCCCCGTGTCGGGGAGGATTTCTTGAGGCAATAACCTATTTGGTACTTTTTTATTGACATCGTAACGCTGTTTAGGTACATAAATGAAACATCGGAAAAGTGCGATTCGCCAGCCAGCGGCTGGAACGGGGCGGTCCGCCAGGGCCGCCCCCGATCGTTCGCGCTCGCATTATCGGGAGGACCCAGCATGGCCGTGGAGAAGCGCTCGCCGCGATACGGGAAGAACAAGGGCAGGAAGATCAATTCGCGCTGGCGCGAAACCTTCATCGACACGCTGGCGCAGACATCCAATGTAACCCGATCCGCCAGGGCCGCGAAGGTCGAGCCATCGCAGGTCTATCGCACGCGCCGGGAAGAACCGCTGTTCTATGAGAAATGGCAGCAGGCCCTGTGCGAAGGCTACGACCACCTCGAACTCGAAATCCTCCGGCGCCTGCGCGAAGGCGACATGCTGGCCAGCGACGGGAACCGGTACGATTTCGGCAGCGCGCTGCGCATCCTGACCGCCCATCGCGAAAGCGTTGCCCGCATCAGGGCGCAGCGCAGCAACACCAGCGTTGCGGAGGTCCGCGCCTCGATCGACCGCAAGGTCGAGGAAGTGCGGCAGAGCGTGCTGGCACGCGAAGCGCAACAGGCCGCGACTGCCCGTGATGGCTGACGACGAGGACAGCCACGCCTGGCTCGCCCGCGCAAACGATGCCGACTGCCAGTCCATCGCCCGCAAGCTGACCGCAGCCGAACGGGACGAATGGAACTATCACTGGACGCGGCGCGCGCGCGACAGCCAGCGGGCACCTGCAGGAGACTGGCACTGCTGGCTGATCATGGCCGGGCGCGGCTTCGGCAAGACCCGCGCGGGTGCCGAGTGGGTGCTGTCGATTGCCGATGCGGATCCCGATGCGCGGATCGCGCTGATCGGGGCATCGCTGGGCGAGGTCCGCGCCGTCATGGTCGAGGGGGAAAGCGGCATACTGGCCTGCACCGCGCCGTGGCGGCGGCCCGATTTCGAACCCTCGCTGCATCGCATCCGCTTTCCCAACGGAGCGCTGGCGACGCTATATTCCGCCGCCGAGCCGGAGACCCTGCGCGGCCCGCAACACAGCCATGCCTGGTGCGACGAAATCGGCAAATGGCCCACCTCCAACGGGCGCGCCACGGCGTGCTGGGACAATCTGGTGCTCGGCCTGCGCCACGGGAAGGAGCAGCGGATCGTGGCGACCACTACGCCGCGCGCCGTGCCGCTGGTGCGCAGGCTGGTGCAGGAACAGGATCGTATCGCAATCACGCGGGGGAGCACTTACGACAATGCGGCGAACCTGCCGGGCATGTTCCTCGCCACCATGCGTCGGCAGTTCGCGGGCACCACGCTGGGGCGGCAGGAACTCGACGGCGTGCTGCTCGAGGATATCGAGGGCGCGCTGTGGAGCCGCTCGCTGCTGGAGCGATGCCGCGAGGATGCGAGCGGCGATCCGCCGGTGCGGGTGGTGGTCGGCGTCGATCCGCCCGCCAGCACGCAGGGCGATGCCTGCGGGATCGTAGTGTGCGGGCTGGACGGGAACGGCACGGCGCAGGTGCTGGCCGATCGCTCGGTCGAGCGGCCCAGCCCCGAGACATGGGCGCGCGCCGTGGCCGAAACCGCCCGCGAATGGACCGCCGACCGTGTGGTGGCCGAAGCCAATCAGGGCGGCGCGATGGTGGAAAGCGTGCTCCGCGCGGCGGATATCACGCTGCCGGTGAAGCTGGTCCATGCCAGCCGCGGCAAGGTGGCGCGGGCCGAACCGGTCGCCGCGCTCTACGAAGCCGGCCGCGTGCGGCACGCCGGGCTGTTCGCGAAGCTGGAAGACGAGATGTGCGGCCTGATGGCCGGTGGCGGCTACGAAGGGCCGGGTCGCTCACCCGACCGGGCCGATGCGCTGGTGTGGGCGCTTACGGAACTGATGCTGGGGAAGAGCGCGAGGCCGCGGGTGCGGGGACTGTGAGCAGGCAGCGACCCAAGTGAGCACTGCCCCGGAACAAGTCCGGGGTGACGATTAAATAACACGCCCTATCTTTCGTCGCCCCGGCCTCCGAGCCGGGGCCGGTGCTCCCCGCCGACAGCGCCCCTCTACCCCCGCCCGCGCAGCTTGCGGAGAAATGCGCGCCAGCGGGTGACGAAGCGGCGCTTGCCCTTCGCCCGGTCTTCCTTGCGCTTGAGCTGGCGGGCCATGTGTTCGTGTCGCACGGCACTTTCGCGGAGGCGGCGGGCGACGTCGGGATCGGCGTGCTCGGCGGCGAGGCGGCGCGCCTGTCGGGCCAGCTGGAGATAGTAGATCGCATCGCGCGGGGCGCCCGCATCCGGGGCGTCCTGGCCTTCGCCATCGAATCGGGGTCGCCGCGCCATAACCGCTCCTTGTGACCCATTGCGGCACCGCCCTCCATGGCGGCCGCGCAAATGTACCAAATCCGCACAATTCCGGGCCATTCCGGAGGATGATGCGGGCCTGCACCGGAGAATGCCATGTCTTTTCTCACCAGTCTCGTCTCCGCCTTCAAGGGCGGGGGCGGATCGCGCGTGCCTGTCTCGCGCGGGTTCGTCTCGCCCTGGGCGACTGCCTTCGATGGCGGTCCGTTGGGGCGGGCGCCCTTCGATTATGCGCGCGAGGTGGCGGAGGCCTATCTCGCCAATCCGGTGGCGCAGCGCGCCGTGCGGATCGTGGCGGAGGGGGTCGGCGGCGCGCCGCTGGCCTGCGCGGATGCGCGGCTGGCAAAGCTGCTCGCCGCTTCCTGCGGGTCGCAGCCGCTGCTCGAGGTGCTGGCGGCGCAACTGAGCCTGCATGGCAATGCCTATGTCCAGATCGTCAAGGATGGGGCGGGCCTGCCGGTCGAGCTGTATCCCTTGCGGCCCGAGCGGGTGCAGGTGGTGGCGGGTGAGGATGGTTGGCCGTCGGCCTATCGCTATATCCTCGCCGATCGCACGATCACCCTGCCGCTGGAGGATGAGGACGGGTGGCCGAATGTGATCCACCTCAAAGGCTTCCACCCGACCGACGATCATTACGGCGCAGGCTCGCTCGCCGCCGCCGCGCCCGCCGTGGCGATCCACAATGCGGCCAGCGAATGGAACCGCGCGCTGCTGGCCAATGCGGCGCGGCCGAGCGGGGCGCTGGTCTATGACGGGGGCGATGCGGGAGGCCTGACGGGCGAGCAGTTCGAGCGGCTCAAGGCCGAATTGCAGGGCGCCTTTCAGGGTCATGGCAATGCCGGGCGGCCAATGCTGCTCGAAGGCGGGCTCGACTGGAAGGCGATGAGCCTCAGCCCCGCCGACATGGATTTCGCCACGCTGAAGGCGGCCGCGGCCCGCGATATCGCGCTGGCTTTCGGGGTGCCGCCGATGCTGCTCGGCCTGCCGGGCGACAACACCTATGCCAATTACCGCGAGGCCAACCGCGCACTGTGGCGGCTGACCCTGCTGCCGCTCGCCGCGAAGATCCTGAACGGGCTGCATGCCGGGCTGGCGGACTGGTTTGCGGAAGGCCCGGCGGTCGATCTCGACCGCGTCCCCGCGCTGGCGGAGGATCGCGAGCGGTTGTGGACGCAGGTCAGCGACGCCGATTTCCTGAGCGGCGCGGAGAAGCGCGAAATGCTTGGGCTAGAAGGGCCATAGGGCAGGCATTTCACCGCGCCCTCGTTGCTGCGTGAAGCTGCATTCCCGCTCGTCGAAGTTCCACACCCCGCCACGGTCATGGCAGGAGTCGGAAGCGAAGAAACCGCTCCAGACGAGATAGGCAAAATACAATCCTCCGATGGCGAGGAAGACGAGCAGGAGCTTCGTGCAACCTCGGCGTCGCCCAAGTTCGGGTGTCGAATTCGCAGCATTCATACCATTCCAATAGCAAGGTTTTTCCCATGACCAGAGAAGATATGCTCGCGCGGCTGATCGCGCAGGCGAGCCATGAAGGCGGCGAGCTGATCACACTGCGCGCCATCGTCGAGGAAGCGAGCGAGCTGGGCGCGAACCGCGTGCTCGACCGGCTCGGCCTCGGCGATGCGAGCGCGCAGGACGATATCGACGAATTGCGCGAACTGCTCGGTGCCTGGCGCGATGCCAAGGCCTCCGCGTGGAAGGCGGCGGTGGACTGGGTAGTCAAGGGCGTGCTGGCTCTGCTGCTGGTCGGCATCGCGGTGCGGCTGGGGGTCGGGGAGCTGCTGTCGTGAATGGTCCCCCGGGCGCAATCCCGTTCCCCTCCCCTGGGGGAGGGGTCAGGGGTGGGGGCACCACGCCTGAAGTCGATGCCGTACACCCATCCCCAGCCCCTCCCTCGAGGGAGGGGGGAAGGAAGTTGCGCATCGCCGGCTATGCCGCGCTGTTCGACCGGCCCGACGGCGCGCACGATACGATCCTGCCGGGCGCCTTCGCGCGGACGCTGGCGGAGCGGCAAGAGCGCTACCCACTCTACTGGCAGCACCGGCCCGACCGGCGCATCGGCTGGGTCGAAACCGCGGGCGAGGATGCGCGCGGGCTGCGCATCATTGCCCAGATCGACAATCCGGATGGCCGCGCCGCCAGGCTGCTGCGCGAACGCGCGGTGAGCGGCCTCAGCTTCGGCTACCGCGCGCGGGCCTATCGCCACACGCCCGAGGGGCGCGAACTGGCCGAGATCGAGCTGTTCGAGGTCAGCGTGGTGACGCATCCCTTGCAGCCAGATGCTCGGGTGCATTTCACGAGCTGATCCCGAAACATTCGTTTCGCGCAGAGACCGCCGAGGAAGAAATACGCAGAGACGCGGAGATGCCGCTCTCGCGCCGCAGGCGCTGTTCGTCCCGTGCTCGCGGCTGGAGAAGCCGCTTCGCGGAATGGCGCGACACCTCCACATCTCTGCTCCCTCCGCGGCCTCTGCGTGAAACCAGCAACTCCCCAAAGAAAGGACAACCTATGGACACCACTACCCCGACCACCGACCCCGCCGAAGCGAGTTTCGATATCCTTGCCCGTCAGGACCGGACCGAAGCCGATGTCGCCGCGCTGCGCTCCGATGTCGACGAGGTGAAAGCCCGCGTCGAGCGGATCGGCCGCGCCGCCGCCCGACCCGCGCTATCCGCCACCGACGAAACCGCGCCCGAAGTGAAAGGCTTTGTCGACGGCTATCTGCGCCGTGGTTCGACGGCGGAGTTCAAGTCGATCAGCGGCACCGTGCCCGCCGACGGCGGCTATGCCGTGCCGCGCCAGATCGATGCGATGATCGCCCGCGAACTGACCGAAATCAGCCCGATCCGCGCCATTGCGCAAGTGGTGCAGACCGGCAGCGCGGGCTATCGCAAGCTCGTCACCACCGGCGGCACGGCCAGCGGCTGGGTCAGCGAAACGGCGGGCCGCCCCGAGACCGATACGCCGAACTTTGCCGAGATCGCCCCGCCGACGGGTGAGCTTTACGCCAATCCCGCAGCTTCGCAGGCCATGCTCGACGATGCCGGGTTCGACCTCGAAAACTGGCTGGCGAGCGAGATCGCGATGGAATTCGCCCGGGCGGAAGGCGCGGCCTTCGTGAACGGTAGCGGCGTGGACCAGCCCAAGGGCTTCCTCGCCGCGCCGACTTCTGCCGCAGCGGACGGCACGCGTGCCTTCGGCACAGTGCAATATCTCGGCAGCGGCGATGCGGCGGGGCTCGGCGCGGCGGCGGAGATCGCGCTGATCGACCTCGTCCACACGCTCAAGGCCGGGCACCGGCAGGGGGCCAGCTTCGTGATGAATTCCGCGACGCTGGCGGAAATCCGCAAGCTCAAGACCGCTGACGGCGCCTTCCTGTGGCAGCCGGGGCTGGTCGAGGGCCAGCCCGATCGCCTGCTCGGCTATCCGGTGGTCGAGGCGGAGGACATGCCCGATATCGCGGCGGGCACCTTCCCGATCGCCTTCGGCAATTTCCGCCACGGCTACCTGATCGCCGAACGGACCGCGACGCAGGTGCTGCGCGATCCGTTCACCAACAAGCCCTTCGTCCACTTCTACGCCACCAAGCGCGTCGGCGGGCAGGTGCTGGATAGCAATGCGATCAAGCTGCTGAAGATCGAAGTGTGATCCTGATCCACGCTTAGTGTTTCGCGCAGAGGACGCAGAGAAAATGCGCAGAGACGCAGAGATGTCGTTCCTGCGCCGCAGGCCATGCTCTTCATCCTGCCTGACCGGATAATAAAGCCGCTTCGCGGCACGGCGCATCATCTCTGCGGTCTCTGCTCCTCTGCGATCTCTGCGCGAAACCCAAATCGTCCCCTCGGGAGAGAATTTGCCCAGCTCCTGCGCTGTACTCTTCGGCGCTGGAGCACCCCTTGCCTGACAATCGGGATATCACTTCATGCCGACAGACCTCACCGGCCAGCCGCTCGACGCGCTCAAGCAATGGCTGGCGATCAGCACTGCGGGCGAGGATGCGCTGCTCCTCCGCCTGCTCGAAACCGCCTGGCAGATATGCCTGCGCTTCACCGGCGTCACCGCCTTGGAATGGACCGATCTCGACGAGGCATTGCGTCACGGGATCGTCCGTTTCGCCGCGCACCAGTATCGCGAGCGCGACGAGGGCACGGCGCAGCTGCCCGCCTCCATCGCCGCGCTGTGGCGGCCCTGGCGCATGGTGCGGCTGTGAGTTTCGCAACATTGGCCGAACGCCTGACGCGCCGTGCCGCCAGGCTCGCCTCTGCGCGGACCGAAAGCCGCCTGCGCGTCCGGCGCGATGGCAGCCAATGGCACCGCGCGGACCTGTTGTGGCCGCTCTTCACCAAGGGAACCGACTAGATGGAAACCGCCTTGCGCAGCGCGATCATCGCCTGGCTGCGCGCCGATCCCTTCCTTGCCGACATGGTCAATGCCATCGAGGAGGAAGGACCGGTCGCCGCCAGCCCGCCGAGCATCGCCATCGCCGCCAGCGCCAGCACCGACTGGTCGACCAAGACCGCGACGGGCCGCGAAGTCCGCCTTGCGCTCGAACTGGTCGGACGCGGCGACGATCCGGCCGAAACCGCCTTCCTCGCTACCCGCATCGAACAGCGCATCGCCACGCTGGCCCCGCAGCAAGGGGGCTTTCGCGTGGTCGTCACCCGCTTCCTGCGCAGCCGCGCGGAACGCCGCCGCCGCAATACGCGCGCGGTGCTGCTGGAATTCGCCTTCAAGCTGCTGGCGGACGGCTAATGCCTGACTTCGTTTCGCGCAGAGATCGCAGAGGAAGAAATACGCAGAGACGCAGAGATGGCGTTCTCGCGCAGCAGGCCATGATCTTCTTCCACTCACCGAGAGAAGAAAGCCGCTTCGCGGCATAGCGCGACATCTTTGCGTCTCTGCTCCCTCTGCACCTCTGCGCGAAACCCCCTGCCTCGTACCAATCGAAAGGACCCTCATAATGACAGCCCAGAAAGGTGCCGCCTTCCTCCTCAAGATCGGGGATGGCGGCGCGCCCGTAACCTATGAGACCGTCGCGGGGCTCCGCACCACGCAGATGACCGTCAATGGCGATACGGTGGTCGTCACCCACAAGGAGAGTGGCGGCTGGCGCGAGCTGCTGTCGGGCGCGGGGACGCGCTCGGTTTCGGTGTCCGCCAGCGGAATCTTCCTCGGCTCGGATGCCGAGACGGCGATCCGCAACCATGCGCTCGCCGGGACGCTCGACGAGTACGAGCTGAGCTTCGAGGATGGCGCGAAGATGCGCGGGCGGTTCCTCGTCCAGCGGCTCGACTATGCAGGCGATTTCAATGGCGAGCGGACCTATTCCGTGCAGCTCGAAAGCTCCGGCGCGGTGGTGCCCTCGTGACTCGGGAACAGGTCCGGGGTGACTCGAACTCGGTGAGAGGTGAGGCCATGCTGGAGATCGGTGGTCGGCCATATCTGTTGCGCCCCACCTTCGATGCGCTGGTCCGGGCTGAGGACGAACTCGGCCCGCTCTTCGCGCTGGTCGAGCGTGCGGGCGACGGCCAATTACGCCTGTCCGAAATAACCGCGCTGTTCTGGCACTGCCTTGCCGAGCGCGGTGCGTTGACACGCGAGGCGGTGGGCGAAGCGGTATTGGCACAAGGCCTCGCCCCCTCGGCCAAGCCGCTACGGACGCTGCTAAGCGAAATCCTGAAGGGACAGTCGTGACCATTCCACCAACGCAATCCCCCTCCCCGCGGGGAGGGGTCAGGGGTGGGGGTTCGACCTATTCGGCAAGCGCCGCACACCCACCTCCAGCCCCTCCCTCAAGGGAGGGGAGACATTGAGCGGCACCTTCGCAGGCGGCGCGTTGCGGCTGGCCGCGCTCGCTGCTGCCTATTTGCAGTGGACGCCGGGCACCTTCTGGAACGCAACGCCGTCCGAACTCGCCGCCTGCCTCGCCCCGCCGCTGCCCGCCGACACCCCGCCCACCCGCGCCGAAATCGCGGCACTGATCGAAAGGGATGCAAATGGATGACGATATCGACGAACTGATCGTTTCGGTCCGCGCCGACACACAGGCCTTCGGCGCAGACATGCGGGCGATGCGCAGCGCGTTCGACACGACCCTGCTCGACGGGTTCGACCGCGCGGGCAAGGTGCTTGAACACGGGCTACTATCGGCGATCCGCAAGGGGAGCCTCGGCTTTGACGATCTCAAGCGGATTGCCTCAAGCGTGCTCGACCAGATCGCGGCGCAGGCCTTGCAACTGGGGCTGGACAAGCTGTTCGGCGGGGGAGGCGGCGGCGACCTCGGCGGACTACTCGGCGGCGCGGTCGGCGCATTGTTCGGCCTGCCCGGCCGCGCGACGGGCGGGATCGTATCGCCCGAGCGCCCCTATCTCGTCGGCGAGCGAGGGCCGGAACTGTTCGTGCCGACCAGCGCCGGGCGCGTGGAAGCGAATCCGAACGGTGCGCCCGCGCGGGAAGTCCGGGTGGCGATCAATCTCGCCACACCGCGCGGCACCAGCGCGCCCGTCGCCCTGCAACGCAGCTCGCGCCAGCTGGCGAGCGCTGTGCGGCGGGTGTTGACGCAATAAATCCTCCCCCGCCGGGGGAGGGGAACCGCGAGGCGCGTAGCAGCTCGGGGTGGAGGGGCACCCACGGGTGTTCCGAACCTTCGATGGTGCCCCTCCACCACCTTGCGGTGGTCCCCCTCCCCAATCCGGGGAGGATTACAGGAGAATTCACATGCCCTTCTGGCTTGCCCGCGAGAGGCGGGGGCAGCATTCCGATCATATCCAGCGCTTCGATCCGCGCTTCTGGACCATCAACTTCCCGCGCCCGATGATGGCGAGCGTCGTCGCCACCGCGCCCGACGCCTTGCGGGTGGATTGCACCTTTCATCACAAGGGCGAACTCGCCGGACTGATCTGGGAGAGCGAGGATAGGCTCGACCACCCGCTGATGGCTTATGAAACGCAGCGCGATTACGCGCATTGCGTGTTGCGCTTCCGCTGGCGCAGTTCAGGCGTGTTGGCGCTCGACGTGCCACACGGGCCGACGCTGACGATCGAGGGGCGCGACGCGGCGGGCAATGAGCGCGCCTGGTATGTCCGGCTGTGGAACTATGCCAGCGGATCGCCGACCGATGCGCAGGTCGAACTGCGCTTTTCCGAGCTGCAATCGGGCTATGGCCTGGCCGACGGAGCGGTCCACCCCGCCGATATCGACCGCATGTTCATCAGCATCGTGCCGCAGGGCTATGTCGAGGGCAGCACGGAATTGCTCCCCTCGCGCGTCGATGGCTGGGCCGAGATGTCCGATATCCAATGCGAGGGCGAGCGCGCCATGTTGGCAATCGGCGATGTGCTGATCCCCGTGCATGGCGAGCAGATCGCCACCGCCTATGACGATTGCTTCAACCAGACCCCGGCGCGGCTGCTGCGCTGTGTCGAGGGGCTCGGCTATCGCAGGCGGATCGTCCACTATGTCGGGATGAGCCATTATTTCCGGCTCGAACCGCTGGGCGGCGGGCATTATGTCAGCCTGGCGGGCGGCGTGCTGAACGAGCCTTGCGCGGCATGGCACCGGTCCTTTGCCACCGAAGCGAAGCGGCGCGGTTTCGACGTGATCTGGTCGCTCTCCTACGAGTTGTTCGACGCGCATTGCTGGAACGACTGGAAGCAGCGCGCGCATGACGGATCGTCCGCGCTGACCGGCTGGGAACCGCCCTCCACTCTCCTGTCGCCCGCGCATGGCGGGGCGATGGGCTATCTGCGGCAGGTCGCCGCCGCCTTCGTCGGCATTGCACAAGGTGCAGGCCTGCCGGTGCTGTTCCAGATCGGCGAGCCCTGGTGGTGGGTCCAGCCCGCCAGCGGCGCGCCCTGTCTCCACGATGCGGCGGCACAGGCGGCGCTGGGCGGAGCGCCCGCGGTGATCGCGGATATGCGCGCACCGCTCGATCAGGCACAGCGCGATGTGCTGGACGCGGCGGGCGCCCTGCTCGCCCAGTCGACCGCCGCGCTCGCACAATCCGTCCGCGATGCTGCGGGCGGCGAGGCCGAAGTACTACTGCTGGCCTTCACGCCGACCGTGCTCGACCCGGACATGCCCGAACTCTACCGCGCGAACCTGCCGCTGGGCTGGGCCTGGCCAGCCTTCGACCGGTTGCAGCTGGAAGATTACGACTGGCTGACGGCAGGCGCCGACGCGGCGCGGCGCAAGGGCGTGGAATTCGTCGCGGACCGGCTCGGCTATCCGCTTGAGCGGCAGGATTACATGGCAGGCTTCGTGCTGCTGCCCGAAGACGCCGACACCTACTGGCCGCGGATCGACGCGGCGCTCGACGAAGCGCGTGGACGCGGCGTGACACAGCGTTTCGTCTGGGCGCTGCCGCAGGTCGCGCGCGACGGATACACCCGCTTACCTTCGAAGGAGGATGAAATGCAGCCATTCGACGATGTCGCTTTTCCGCTGGCGCTGGGCCGCGATGCGGCGGTCAGTCCCGAATTCTCCACCTCGGTCGCGGTCACCACCTCAGGTTACGAGCATCGCAATGCGCTGTGGTCCGATGCGCGGATGCGTTACGATGTCGGCCCGGGCATCCGCTCGGAAGCGGAACTCGGCACGCTGATCGGTTTCTTCCGCGCGCGTTATGGCCCGGCGCGGGGATTTCGCCTGCGCGATCCGTTCGATTGCAGCTCGAACGGCATGACCGGGACGCCCGCCGCAACCGACCAGCCGATGGGTACGGGCGATGGCCTCGCCACCCGCTTCCGTCTGGTCAAGAACTATGGCGAGCAGGAGCGGGCGATCACGCGGCCCGACATTGCCAGCATTCGCATCGCGATTGACGGCGTGGAGACCGCCGGATGGACTTACGAGGTGGGCGGCTGGATCGTCTTCGAGGCCGCCCCTGCCGAGGGCGCGCAGATAACGGCGGGCTTCCTGTTCGACGTACCGGTGCGCTTTGCCGAGGACCGCCTCGACGTCAGCGGCCTGTCCTTCGCGGCGGGCGAAGCGCCCTCGGTCCCGTTGATCGAAATCCGCGAGGCCGCATGAGCCGGGTCTTCTTCGCATCTGAACTCGACACGGCTGCGGCCTGGTGGCGCATCCACCGCGCCGATGGGGTGACGCTGGGCTTCACCACGCATGACCGCGACCTGTGGTTCGACGGCATTCTCCACCGCGCCGCGCCCGGCATGCTGCCCTCCGCCATCCGCCGCACATCGGGCTTCGAAGACGATCCGGGCGATGTCGAAGGCGCGCTGAGCCATGGCAGCTTGACTGAGGAGGATCTGACCGCTGGACGGTTCGATTCCGCCCTTGTCGAGAGCGGTATCGTCGACTGGGACACGCTCGAAAGCGCCTCGCTCCATGCGGGCTCGATCACCGGCGTCCGGCGCGAAGGGAGCGGTTTCAGAGCCGAACTGGCATCGGCCAAGGCCCAGCTGGCACACGGCCCGATCCCGCTCACCGGCCCCTCCTGCCGCGCGCGCTTCTGCGGGCCGGGCTGCGGGCTGAACCCGGTGGCTTTCGAGACGCGCGCTACCGTAACGGCGGTGGACGCGGACGCGAATAGCGTGACGCTCGATATCGCCGATGCGTCCGCCTATCGCTACGGCACGCTACGCTGGCTGGACGGACCTACGACCGACCTTTCCACGCGCATCGTCGAAGCGGATGGCAGCGTGCTGACGCTGGCCGACAGGATCCACTTCGCATGGGTCGCGGACCAGCGCGTGCGCCTGCGTGAAGGCTGCGACCGGACCATCGCCGCCTGCACTGCGCGCTTCGGCAATGCGATCAATTTCCGCGGCGAACCCTTCCTGCCGGGCAACGATATGCTCGCCCAGTACCCGGTCCCGCGATGAGCGCGCCCGGCGATGCCGTCGCCCATGCGGCGGAGGCGCTGATCGGCACACGTTTCCGCCTGCATGGCCGGGACCGCGAGACGGGTCTCGACTGCATCGGCCTTGTCGGCACCGCGCTCACCGATTGCGGCCGTGAGGTGCGCTATCCGCAAGGATACCGCCTGCGTAACGCCGATATCGCGCGCTGGCTCGACTTTGCCGAAGCGAACCGGCTGCGCGCCTGCACCGGCCCGATCAGGCGCGGCGATATCCTGCTCACCCGGCCCGGGCCCGCCCAACACCACCTTCTCGTCGCGCTCGGCGGCGACCGTTTCGTCCATGCCCATGCCGGGCTGCGGCGCGTCGTCCGCCAGCACCTCCCCCTTGTCGAGCCGCCGCTGATGCACTGGCGGCTCGACCCGATCCCGGAGCAGTCATGGCAACCTTAGTTCTCGGCGCGGTCGGAACGCTGGTCGGCGGTCCGCTGGGCGGCGCCATCGGCGCGACGCTCGGCCGCAGCCTCGATGCGTCGATCATCGGCTCATCGCGCCGCGAAGGCCCGCGGCTGAAGGAGCTTGCGGTCAGCACGTCGAGTTACGGCCAGCCGATCCCCGCGCTTTACGGCAAGGTGCGCGTGCCCGGCACGATCGTCTGGGCGACCGACCTCCAGGAGCATCGCGAAAGCAGCGGCGGCGGCAAGGGCAGGCCGAAAACGACGAGCTATAGCTATTCGGTCTCGCTCGCCGTGGCGCTGTCGAGCCGTCCGATCGACGGCGTGGGCCGGATCTGGGCCGATGGCAATCTGCTGCGCGGCACGGCGGGCGATCTCAAGACCGGCGGGACGCTGCGTATCCATACCGGCCATGCGGACCAGCAGGCGGACCCGCTGATGGCGGCCAGTATCGGGACGCAATGCCCCGCCCATCGCGGCTGCGCCTATGCCGTATTCGAGGATCTGGCGCTGGAGGATTTCGGCAATCGCATTCCCGCGATCAGCTTCGAAGTGTTTGCGGGCTCCGCCGCGACCCTTGTCGACGAGATGGCGCGGCAGGCGGGAGTTGGCAGCGGCGACGCCGATTTTCCGGAGCTGGAGGGCTTCGTCCATGAAGGCGGCAGTCCGGCGGCGCTGCTGGCGCAGCTCGACAGGCTGAGGCCACTCGACTCCGTGACTCGCAACGGACAGATCGTCATCGAGGGCGGCGAGCGGCACACCGGTGAAATTCCCGTCCTGCCGCCACCCGCGGCATGGGATGAAGGCGATTTCGGGCGCCAGAATGGTACGGCACTGGCGCGCAGTTCGTCCCCGGACAGAGTATTGTCGGCGCTGCGCTATTACGATCCTTCGCGCGACTACCAGCCCGGTCTGCAGCGATCCGCTGGCGTGGAGGCTGGCGCGTCGGGCGAAGTGCTCGAACTTCCCGGCGTGTTTCAGGCTTCGGCGGCGCGCACCCTGCTCTCGCAAGCCGTAAATCGCGAGCGGCAGCGCAGCGAAACGCTGTGGTGGCGCACGCGTGAACTCGACCCGGCTTTGGGCCCGGGCGATATCGTGCGTGCACCGGGCCATGCGGGGCTGTGGCGGATCGCGGCGTGGGAATGGCGCGAGCGCGGCATCGAACTCGAACTGGCTCGCCATGTCGCGCCGAGGATGGCCAGCCCGCCCGCCGATGGCGGCATGGCCTGGTCGCCGCCGGACCGGCTCGCGGTCGAGAGCCTGCTGCGCGTATTCGAACTGCCATGGGACGGCACCGGATCGCCCGGCACACCGCAACGCTATGCCGCGGTCGGTGCACCGACCGGGCGCTGGTCGGGCGCAGCGCTTTATCGCGAAACCGGTGGTGCGCTCGTCCCGATGGGTACCACCGGACCGGTCCGCGCCGTCGGCGGGAAATTGGCCGAGGCGGTGGACGCCAGCTCCGGATTGCGGTTCGAAGCATCGGCCCGTCTGCGGGTCGCGCTCGACGACCATGATGCCGGGCTCGAGCCCGCCACGCTCGATGCGATCGCCCGCGGCGCCAACCGCCTGCTGGTCGGAGGCGAGATTATCCAGTTCGTGCAATGCGAGGCCGAAGGCAACGGCATCTGGCTCCTCACCGGGCTCCTGCGCGGGCGTGGCGGGACCGAGATCGAGGCGCTGGCAGGCCATGCCGAGGGCACGCCGGTCACGCTTCTCGACGACCGCCTGATCGCTCTGGCGGCGGAGAACGATCCGGGCGGTACGGAGCGTATCGCCACTATCGGCCAAGCCGATGACGATCCGGTTCTGGCGACGATCGAGAATAGCGGGCGGACGCGTCGCCCGCTCCTGCCGGTGCAGCCCCGGAGCGAAACCGACCCGGACGGCAGTCTGGTGCTGCGCTGGACCCGCCGTGCACGCGGCGGCTGGGCCTGGCTCGATGAAGTCGGGCAACCGCTCGTGGAGCAGGCCGAACTCTATGAAGTGGGGCTTGGCGATCCGGATCAGCCTGCCCGGCTATGGACCACGGCGGAGTCCTGCCTCCAGCTCACGGCGTCGGAATTGGCCCCGCTGGCCTCGCTCCATCCCGGTGCGCCTTTGTGGGTGCGCCAGAGAGGCAGCTTCGCAGTATCGCCGCCGCTCCACCTCACCACCCTTCAACCTTCCAGCTGACAGGATCCTGCCATGACACAACCCGTCACTTTCGATACGACCACGGCGCGCCATTCGCTTGCCATGCTGGCCGCGGGCCAGGCGCAACGCGAATTCTTCGTCAACGAGGCATTCGCCCGGATCGATGCGCTGCTGCACCCCGCCATCGAAGGAGAGGCGGACACGGCTCCCACCGAACCGATGCCGGGCGAATGCTGGCTCGTCGCGAACCCGGCGAGCGCCGAATGGCAGGGCCGCGAGGGATCGCTGGCGAGCTGGGACGGCAACCAGTGGACCTATTGCGCTCCGGTCGACGGAATGCATGTCTTCGACCGGTCAAGAAATTGTCGCATTTCCTATCTGGCAGGCTGGACCCCTGCCGCACGGCCCGACCTGCCGGCTGGCGGTTCCATTATCGACATCGAGGCGAGAGCGGCCATTGCTGCGATTGTCGACATGCTTGCAACACTTGCGATTTTTCCGCCGGAATGACGGGAACCCCATCGGGACTATGTAGTTCGCCAAATACGGAAAGGGTCCAATTCCCGGAACTCATTCGTACAATGCGGGGACGCGGCATTAATGCAACAGTTCCCATCGATTGTTTGCTTGCCACCTAGGGGCTTGAAAGTTAGATATGTTCTACTCGGTGGCTCCAATTCGCTAAAAGGGGAAACTATAATGCGGAAATTCGTCATAGGAATGGCGATGGCCTCTACGGCCCTTGCATCGCCGGCCTTGGCCAAGGATGACAGCTGGTATATCGGTGCCGAATTCGGTGCGATGGTTGTCGAAGATAGTGCTTTCGACGTCAACAGCGGTACTGACACGACCGAAGTGAACTACGATTACGGGTTCGATGGCGGTGGTTATGTCGGCTACGACTTCGGTGGTTTCCGTCTGGAAGCCGAAGTTAGCTATCGTCAGGCCGATCTGGATTCCGTCGAGGCGAACGCTACAGGCTTGCCATATGGTGGCGGAACCGTTGCTCCGGCTGGCTTGTATACCGTCGGCGGTGACGTGAGTTCACTTTCGTTCATGCTCAATGGCCTGCTGGACTTCGGTCCCGACGATGGCCTTCAGGGCTATGTAGGTGGCGGTGTCGGTGTCGCACGCACGAGCATCGAGATCACGCCCTACTCGAACTTCGCTTCCACACTGGACGATTCGGATAGTGGCCTTGCCTGGCAGGCTCTCGCAGGTGTTCGCGCTCCGCTGACGGATAATATCGATGTCGGCCTGCGCTACCGCTTCTTCAAGGCGACAGAGCTTGAGTTGGTAGATATCGCCGGCAACACCTACGAGGATTCGTTCACCAGCCACTCGCTGATGGGTACGCTCGAATACAACTTCGGGGCTCCGCCGCCGCCGCCTCCTCCTCCGCCGCCGCCTCCCCCGCCTCCGCCTCCGCCTCCGCCCCCGCCGCCTCCGGCGCCGGTCTGCGAGACGGGTCCGTACATCGTCTTCTTCAACTGGGACAAATCGGACATCACTCCGGAAGCAGCGACCATCCTCGACAACGCAGTCTCGGCCTATGCCAACTGCGGTACGGCTG
>Ga0310345_10000589_pt1 | contig 49624 bp, 35 predicted proteins | sample HC15DNA20500_MG_FD_204667 | JGI IMG/M metagenome (GOLD analysis project Ga0310345, IMG submission 204667) | Marine microbial communities from station ALOHA, North Pacific Subtropical Gyre - HC15-DNA-20-500_MG | ecosystem: Environmental > Aquatic > Marine > Oceanic | place: Pacific Ocean: North...
TGAGATCATCTATTTCGTGATGCCGGACCGCTTCGAGAATGGCGATCCATCAAATGACCGGGGCGGCATTGAGGGCGGCCGGCTCGATCATGGCTTCGACCCGACCGACAATGGCTTCTTCCATGGCGGCGACCTCAAGGGGCTCACCGACCGGCTGGATTATATCCAGGCTCTTGGGGCGACGGCCGTCTGGCTGACACCGATCTTCGAGAACAAGCCGGTGCAAGGGCCGCCGGGCATGGAGTCGGCCGGGTATCATGGCTACTGGATCACCGATTTCCTGAATGTCGATCCGCACATCGGCACGCGCGAGGATTTCAAGGCCTTCGTGGATGCTGCCCATGCGCGGGGAATGAAGGTCTATATGGACATCATCACCAATCACACGGCCGATGTGATCCAGTATCGCGAGTGCAGCGACCGGGCCTTGCCGGGCGAGGAAATGGGCGAGGCAGGGTGCGTCTATCGCAGTGTTGGCGCGTATCCGTGGACCAGCGAAGGCGGGCCGGAAGGGCCGCGCATCAATGACGGATTTGCGGGTGTGTCGGTCGAGACGTCAGAGAATTTCGCGAAGCTCGACAATCCGGACTGGGCCTATCACCCTTTCGTTCCGGACGAAGAAGCAGACGTGAAAAACCCGGCCTGGCTGAACGATACGCTGCTCTATCACAATCGGGGCAATTCAGCCTTTGAGGGCGAAAGCTCCCGCATGGGGGATTTTGCGGGGCTGGATGACCTGATGACCGAAGACCCGCGCGTGGTTGAGGGCTTTATCGAGATCTACAAGCAGTGGATCACGGACTTTCGCGTCGACGGCTTCCGGATCGATACGGCGAAACATGTGAACCCGGAATTCTGGCAGGCCTTCTCACCGGTGATTGTCGAACATGCCCAAAGCCTTGGCATCGAGCATTTCCACGTCTTTGGCGAGGTCTACGAGTTCGATCCGGGCCACCTTGCGACCTATACGACGCGCGACAGTCTGCCATCGGTTCTCGACTTTGCGTTCCAGGGCACGGTGCGCGACCTTGTCGTGAACGGGGCACCGGCGCGAAACATGGAGCGGCTGTTCGAGGTCGACCATGCCTATGCGAACGGTGCGGCGACGGCGGCGATCCTGCCGACCTTCCTCGGCAATCACGATATGGGACGGTTTGCCGGATTCCTGCGCGAGGCCGACCCTGAGATGAGTGAGCAGGAAATGTTGGCGCGCACCGAGCTTGCGCACGCGATGCTGATCTTCTCACGCGGTGTGCCGACGATCTATTATGGCGACGAGCAGGGTTTCGTGTCAGATGGCGGCGACCGTGGCGCGCGCGAGAACATGTTCGCGAGCCAGGTGCCGGACTATAATGACAATGTGCTGATCGGCACTGGCAAAACGACTGCCGATGACAATTTCGACACGGGCCATCCGTTGTTCGAGGCGATTTCGGGCATGTCCGCGATTCGTCAGGCGCATGAAGGGTTGCGCCGGGGAGAGCAGACTGTCCGTCATTCCGATCTTGATGGCGGACTCATCGTGATGTCGCGCATTCATGACGGCCGCGAATACCTGATTGCTTTCAATGCGGGCGAAGATGAGCGCCGCGAGCCGGTTGCTGTCTCGGCAGCGGCGTCCGAATGGGCATCGCTACATGGCGAGTGTGCGGTGAGTGCGGCGGCGCCCGGAAGCTATGCGGTGCGGGTTGCGCCGCTCGATTACCTGATCTGTTTCAGCGACCTGGAGGAAAATGCCGGTGGATGAGTGTACCACAAAGCGGCCCGCAGAGGCTGAAGCGGCCAATGGCGTGCCGGATGCGAAGGATGCCCCGTGGTGGAAAGGCGCGACGATCTATCAGGTCTATCCGCGCAGCTTCCTTGATACGAATGGCGATGGCATTGGTGACCTGCCGGGCATCATAAAGGGGCTCGACCATATCGCGTCGCTCGGCGTGGATGCGGTCTGGCTCTCGCCTTTCTTTACCTCGCCCATGGATGATTATGGCTATGATGTCGCTGACTATTGCGATGTCGACCCGATGTTCGGGACGCTGGAGGATTTCGACCGGCTGGTCTCGCGCGCGCATGAGCTTGGCCTCAAGGTCATTATCGACCAGGTCTATTCCCACACATCGCATGAACATGACTGGTTCAAGCAGAGCCGGGAGAACCGGACCAATCCGAAAGCGGACTGGTATGTCTGGGCCGATCCGAAGGCGGATGGGTCGCCCCCCAACAATTGGCAGTCCGTCTTTGGCGGGCCGAGCTGGTCCTGGGATGCGCGGCGCCAGCAATATTATTTCCATAACTTCCTGCGCGAGCAGCCGCAGCTCAACGTGCATAATCCGGAGGTGCAGGATGCGCTGCTCGCGGCGGCGAAATTCTGGCTAGACCGGGGCGTGGATGGCTTCCGGCTCGATGCTATCAATTTCTCCATGCATGACCGGCAGCTGCGCGACAATCCACCGTCGAACATGCCGATGGAGAAGGTGACGCGGCCATTTGACCTGCAGCGCCATGTCTACAACATGTCCCAGCCGGAAGTGCCGCAATTCCTGGAGCGCATCCGCGCATTGCTCGACACGTATGACGGCATCTTCACGGTTGCCGAGATTGGCGGGCCGGACCCGATTGCCGAGATGAAAGCCTTCACCGAAGGCGAGAAGCGGTTGAACTCAGCCTATAATTTCGACTTTCTCTATGCGGAAAAGCTGGTGCCGGCGGCTGTGCAGGCATCGCTGAACCAGTGGGATGGCGGGCCGGATGAGGGCTGGCCGAGCTGGGCCTTCTCCAATCATGATGCGCCGCGCGCCGTGTCGCGATGGGCGTCAGCCGATGAGCGCAAGCAGGCGGCCGATGCGCTGCTGCTCCTGCTGCTCGGCTTCCGGGGCAATGCTTTCATCTGGCAGGGCGAAGAGCTTGGCTTGCCGCAGGCGCATGTGCCGTTCGAGCTGCTGAAAGACCCCGAAGCGATTGCCAACTGGCCGCGCACGCTGGGCCGGGATGGCGCGCGCACGCCGATCCCGTGGAAAACGGGGGCGGCGCATGCCGGCTTTACCAGCGGCGATCCGTGGCTGCCGGTCGACCCGGCGCATGAGGCCTTGTCGGTTGCCGCGCAGGAGCGTGATCCCGGCTCGAGCCTGAATGTGGTGCGATCGCTCATGAAGCTGCGCCAGTCGCTGCCGGTCCTGCGGCTGGGGCGCATGGCCTTTCTCGACGCACCGGACGGGATCGTTGCCTTCCGCCGCCAGTGGGGAAACCATTCGCTACTGTGCGTTCTCAATTGCGGTGAAACGCCAATTGACTACGTTCCCGAGGATGGCGCGGCCTATCGTGTTCTGGCAGATCAGACGGGCGCGGTTAACGGATTCGTTGCTCTGCCGGAGCAGATTGCGCGCTGGAGTGGCTATTGGGCTATTCCGAGAGATGAAGGCAGCCGGGGGGCATAAGCGCGTATGACAAGTTCAGCAGACAAGGCGTCACGAAAGTCGACAAGGCTGGAAGACCTTGCCAAGCGGGCAGGGGTCTCCATCTCGACGGTGTCGCGAGCGCTGAACGACAGCCCGGCCATCAATCGCCGCACCAAGCAGGCGATTTGGGAGCTGGCCCGAGAGCTGGACTATCCGTTCCGCCAGCGCATGCCGGCCGGACCGATCGGAGCCGAGGCGACAATCGCGGTCGTGGTGCCGCAGCCGCAGGCGCGCGACGGCAATATCTATGATCCGTTCTTCTTCGAACTGCTGGCCGGTATTGCCGAGGCCGCACGCGAACGAAACTGCGATGTGCTGGTCAGCCATATCACACCGACCAATTATGACGACCTGGCCTTCGCCATGAGTACGAGCCGTGCCGATGGCGTGATCTTTATCGGACAGAGCTCGCTTCATACCGAATTCAACCGGCTGGCCGTCAAGGATAGCCGGTTCGTTGTCTGGGGCGCAGAGCTGCCGGAGCAGTCCTATTGCTCGATTGGCAGCGACAATCCGATGGGAGGCCGGCGCGCGACCTCGCATCTGACGCGGCTTGGCCGCAGGAAGATCCTGTTCCTCGGTGACACCGAAGCCCCGGAAGCTTTGCAGCGCTATCGCGGCTATGTGGAAGCGCTCGACAAGGCAGGCATTGATGCCGATCCGAACTGGTACCTGCCGGTACATTTCGAGGTGGAATCTGCCGAGGCCGCCATTCACAGCCTGATCGACCGGGGGGTTGAGTTTGACGGCGTCATCGCGGCGAGTGACCTGATCGCCTTTGGCGCGATCCGCGCGCTGCAGGCGCAGGGCCGGAAGGTGCCCGATGATGTGTCCGTTGTCGGTTATGACAATGTTCCGTTCAGCCGTCTGGCCCGTCCGGCGCTGACAACCGTGTCGCAGGACACGGAGAAGGCAGGCCGCCTGCTGGTCTCGAAGCTGGTCGATTCGCAGGGCGGTACGCGCCGGTCAGAGCGGTCGCCGACGGAACTGATCGTGCGTGGGTCCTGCGGCGCATAATAGGGGCTGGGTTAGCGCCCAGGCCAGCCGGCCCGTTTCCGGTCGTCGCCTTTGCGGTGACCTCAGGCAGGGTTACTGGAACAATGCGGCGGATAAGGCATATACTGGCCGCGACACAGACGGTGAACCAGAACATGTCCAGCGACTCCCAGGCCGAGACCCCGCCAATCCGCAAGCGGATCCCGAATGCCGAACGTACGGCCACGACGCGTGCGAAACTGATCGAAGCGACGATCCAGACCCTGTATGAACTGGGCTACCACCAGACATCGACCGTGATTGTGGCCAAACGGGCGGGCGTCAGCCGTGGCGCGATGCTGCATCATTTCCCGACCAAGGCTGACCTCATTGTTGCGACGGCCGAACATATCCGGCGGATGCGCCGGACCCTGCACAAGCAGCGCCTCAGCCCTTTTGAGACGCCAAAGGGCAAGTTCCTCGCCCTGGTCGACATATTGTGGGAAGCGATGCTTTCGCCGTCCGGTGTGGCGCGGCTCGAAATCATGCTCAGCACGCGCAGCGATCCCGAACTCGCCAAGAGGATCGAGGACATCAACGACGAAATCGACCGGAGCCACAAGGACAGGACCTGGAGACTGGGCGCGGATATGGGTCTGGACGAGGGACGCCATCGCGAAACCTTTGATGCCTTTGTCCAGCTCTATGCGGCGGCGGGCCGGGGGCTTGCCATCGACGCGCTGCGCGAACATTCGCGGACAGGGGCGAACCGGTCGATCGAGCTGCTCAAGGCGTTCCAGAAACAGATGATCGACGAAATGCTGGCGGATATCGACTGACCGGCATGGGGTGAGTTCTGCTCCGGTCTCTCCAGATTCGCGCATGAACAGGCCGGAGGTTGTCCGACATGGCGCGCATTCCTGTCGGCAATGACAAAAGCTGAGGCGCAACTGACCGCTATGCGGGCAATGTCAGCTTCCATGGCGAAAACTGATTTGAATCATTGGCGGACGTTAATGATCTCCAACAGCATCTGCCCAGGGTAAATAACGGGCAGTCAGGAGAATCCCAATGAGTTTCAAGCGACCCATGGGGGGCGTAAGCCTTCAACGCGTGCTATTGTCAGGGGCGGCGGCGACATCGCTGCTGGCCTTCGGAGTTCCAGGTGCATCCGCGCAGGATGGCGAGGGTGCAGCCGTGCAGGAGACCATCACGGTCACCGGCTCGCGCATTCCGACCGATCCGAACCTGATTTCGTCGACACCGGTCCAGTCGGTCGACGAGAATACGATCAAGCTGTCGGGGGAGCTGAACCTCGCCGATGTGGTGAACGACATTCCGGCGCTGGTGTCGTCTCTGACGGCTGAGAACTCGCTGACAGGTGCGAATGCGCTGAACCTGCGCGGTCTCGGGCAGGAGCGGACGCTGACGCTCGTCAATGGACGCCGTCATGTCGCGGGTTTCCGTGGCACACAGGCGGTTGATATCGGCACCATCCCGCGCGCACTTGTCGAGCGCGTCGAGGTCACGACGGGCGGCGCGTCGGCTGTCTACGGTGCCGACGCTGTGACGGGTGTTGTGAACTTCGTTCTCAAGGATGATTTCGAGGGCTTCCAGCTCGATGCGCATGGCGGGGTCTCGGGCCAGGGCGATGCCGAGAACTATGCCTTCGACATGCTTGTCGGTCGCAATTTCGATAATGACAAGCTGAATGTCGTGCTCGCCCTGTCGCTGGAGCAGGATTCGGCGCTGACCTATGGCGACCGCGACTGGTCGAAGGACAATGGGATTGCGACGCTTCAGACCAATCCGGCTTGGCTGACAGATCCAAGCCAGCCGCCTCGTGCGGTCGTGAACGATCCGCGCTTCTGGCTAACCTCGCAGGAAGGCTCGATCGCGCCTGGTTTTGGCAACCGGTCGGTCAATTTCGTCGACATCAACAATAATGGCATTGCCGACTGTCAGGAATCCGAAGGTGGCCGCGTCGGCTATCTGGCTGGCTGCTGGCTCACCAATCCGGATGGCACGGTTCGCGTCAACCAGGACGGCACGGTTCTCAATGGTCTCTGGGGCATTGGCGGCGATGGTGGCCGGCTGAACTTCAACCGGGATACGCTCTATCCAGAGACGGACAAGTTCGTTGCGAACCTCAACGTCAATTACCAGCTCGATCCGCGTTTCAAGCTCTTCTTCGAAGGCAAATATGTGAACGCGAAGTCCGAGACGTTCGGTGAGCAGGATACGTTCTATGACACGCTCGCCATCCTGCCGGACAACCCGTTCATTCCGGCTGAGCTGCAGACGGTTGCGGACCAGGTGGGCTACCTCCTGCTGACGCAGGACCCGCTCGACTGGAGCGACAATAATCCATTCACCTACACCCGCGAGACGATACGCGGCGTGGCCGGGTTTGAAGTCGAATATGCCGACAATCATTTCCTCGAAGGCTCGGTCAATCACGGCAATTTCCGCAATACGCAGGACACGACCGGCCTCTATCTCGACCGCGTCTTCGCCGCGATGGACGCGACGACGGATGGGAATGGAAATATTGTGTGTCGCTCGGACCTCGACCCGACGGCCGCCTATGAGATTGACTATTTCGCTGGTGGTAATGGATTTGCGAACGGCGCATATGCGTCCGACCGCTATTACTCCTTCACACCCGGCGATGGTCAGTGTCAGCCGCTCAACCCATTCGGCACATATTCCGCGAGTGCAGCGGCACAGGACTTTGTGACGTCGCAACTGACAGATGTACTCGAGGTCAAACAGACTGTGGTGTCGTTAGTCGCGACCGGGCAGTTTGATGTCCTCGATGCCGTGTTGGACGGCCCGATTGGTTATGCGACAGGGGTTGAGCATCGACGCGAGTCGAGTTCATACGAATTCGATCCGATTACGCTTGGTATCCTGCCTCTCGGAACTTCGTTCACGCCGGGCGTTCAGGTCAGCCAGGTGGATCCGTGGCTGTTCTCCTACACCAGCATCGACAACACGCAGCAGTTCAATACCGGTGGCAGCTACGATGTCACAGACATCTTCGCAGAGATCAGACTGCCAATCTTCAAAGATCGGCCATTCGCGAAAGAGCTGACGGTAGACGGTGCCGTTCGCCTGGCCGACTACTCGACGCTTGGCGAGGCGACGACATGGAAGTACGGCCTGACCTGGGCACCAATTGAAGACATCACTTTCCGGGGCACGATGTCGGAAGCCGTGCGGGCACCGAACATTGCTGAGCTTTTCGACCCGCAACTTCCTATCACGATCAACGCAACCGACGATCCATGTGACCCATCTAATGTCGCCTTCGGTTCTCAGTACCGTGAGGACAATTGTATTTCTGCGCTCCGGAGCAATGGCGTTTCCGACGCTGACATCCTCGATGGTTCCGGCAATTACATCTGGATGAACCCGCTGACAGCACGGTTCAGCGGTACGTCCGGCGGAAATCCCAATCTTGACGTCGAGACGGCCGAAACCATGACGGTCGGCTTCGTATTTACGCCTCGCTTCGTCGACGGGTTCTCGTTTACGCTGGATTACTGGGACGTCGAAATTGAAGATGCAATCTCGGCGGTCCTGCCGCTCGATATTCTCAATGGCTGTTACGACTCTCCAAACTTCCCGAATGTCGGGTTCTGTGACGCCATCTCGCGCCGCGGAGATGGAGGGCTCAATGGCCTTACGACGGGGCAGATCAACTTCGCCAAGCTGGAAGCAAGCGGCTACGACTTTGCAGCAAATTACTCGTTCGATGTCGGCGCAAACACATTCGGAGCCAGTCTTGTCGGCTCCTATCAGGAGAAACTCGACCGCTATTTCAACCCGCAGGACCTTAACGAGGTCAATCCGGAACTGCAGGAGATTCAGCTGCCGGAATGGTCCGGCAATCTCAGCTTGAGCTATGATCGCGGACCTCTCAGCCTTGGCTTCCAGACGACCTATATGAGTGAGCAGGCCGTCGCCGAAATTGAGCAGGTGACGGGTTCGAATCCGCTTTATGGCGATGCAGGTTTCTTCGATGAAGTCTACATCTACGACATCAATGCGAGCTATGATGTCAGCGAGTCGGTGACGCTGTATGGCGGTGTGAACAACATTGCCGATGAAGAGCCTTATGCGACCCAGACGGCCTGGCCGGTTGGTCCGCGTGGCCGGTTCTTCTTCTTCGGTGTGACCTACACACGGTAAGACGGCTGAAAGGCCAGATCGGGAATGCGGAGGCGCAAGTCTCCGCATTTCTTGTTATGGGTAGCGGTATGAGTGTCGATCAACGGGCAGATGGGGCGCTTCGCGAGGCTGATGCGCGATTGGCGGCAGGCGATGTAGTGGGGGCGATTGCGGGCCTGCGGCAGGTCGTTTCTGCTGAGCCGGGTCACTTCACGGCCTGGATGCGGCTGAGCCGGCTGCTCTTCGGGGAGAGGGCATTTGCGGAGGCGGTCGATGCGGGGCGCGCCGCCGAGCAGGCTGATCCGCTGCAGGCCGAGTTCCAGACCATTCAGCGGGCCATGCAGCAGCGACGGTTCGACCAGGCACGGCAGGTCGCCGAGGGCATGCTGCGCCAGTATCCCGGCCATCCACGCGCTGCCTTCACGCTGGCGCATCTCTCTCGCGCGCGCGGCGACAGTGAGGCCTGCATGGCGCTTCTGGACACTGCGCTGGAGCATTCGCCAGCAAATCTCACGCTTCGCAACATCCTCGTCTTCGCGCTGGAAGATTGCGGGGCCTATGCGCGGGCACTGGAGGCTGCGCGGCAGATTGTGGAGATAGAGGAGCGTTTCGAAGCGGTCATGACGCTCGCAACGCTGTTGCTGCGCTACGGCCAGAATGAGGAGCTGCTGGCGGCCTGCGACCGCGCAGAGGCGCTGAGCGGCGGACATTCATTGCGCATCAGCGATGTCGACCTTGTCCGGGGGCAGGCGCTGCGCATTCTCGGCCGTCGCGAGGACAGCGTTGCCGCTTTCCGGAGGTGCCTGCAGAACAATCCGCGCAATGGCGACGCGGCCTGGGCGCTGGCGGACCTCAAGACGCATGATTTTTCCGGCGAGGACCAGAAAGCGATTACGGCCATCCTTGCCGATCCGCGCTCTGACCGTCAGCAGCAATGCGTTGCGAGTTTCGCGCTCGCCAAGGCGAGTGAAGCGAATGGCGACTGGGACGCGACTATGGCGCTCTATCATCGCGCCAACCAGCTGAAGCCGGACGTGCCGTTCAATCCGGACGCGTTCGAGCAGGCGGTGGATCGCATGATTGCCGAGATGACACCGGATGCGCTGTCAGCGCAGGCGGAGGATGTTGCCGGGCCGACGCCCATTTTCATCATCGGACTGCCGCGATCCGGCTCTACCCTGGTCGAGCAGATCCTTGCCAGTCATTCGCAGATCGAAGCGACGATGGAGCAGCCGGTCCTGCCGAGCGTAAAGCGGGCTGCGCACCGGCTTTGTGCTGAGCGGTATGGCAGCGATTATCTTGCCGCGCTGGGCCGGCTTTCCGTAAGCGACCTCTCAGGCCTTGGGGATCGCTATATCCGCGAGAGTGCGCTCTTCCGCCGTGAGGGGGCGGCCTTCTTCACCGACAAGATGCCGTTCAACTTCGAGCATGTCGGCCTGATCCACAAAATCCTGCCGCGCGCCGTGGTCATCGATATCCGGCGCAACCCGCTCGATTGCGGACTCAGCCTGTACCGCCAGTATTTCGCGCAAGGAACGAGCTTCAGCTATGATCTCGGCCATATCGGTCGGTACTATAAGGGCTATCTCAAGCTCATGGATCACTGGCAGAGCGTGCTGCCGGGGCGGGTGCTGGCGGTGCAGTATGAGGACCTGGTGGCCGACCCGGAAGGCGGGATCCGGCGCATGCTGGACCATGTCGGCGTGCCGTTCGAGGTGGCCTGCCTGACCTTTCACGAGACGGACCGGGCTGTGCGCACGGCGAGCAGCGAGCAGGTCCGCCAGCCGATGAACACGAAAGGTATCGGCGCCTGGAAGAAGGTCGAGACGCACCTTCAGCCGCTCAAGGCCGCCCTCGGCCCGGACACGCTGGAGCGCTTCCGGGCCTTTCTGGGCGAGTGACCGGTCCTACCAGAAGGCCACGTAGATGGCGGCGAGGATCAGGACGATCAGGACGGCGGCGATGTTGAAGCCGACCTTGGTGTCGAACTGGATGCCGCCAAGGTCGACCGGCTGTTCCGGTTTCGGCTTTGGCGTCAGGAGTGACACGACCACGCCGACGACGAGGCAGACGAGGAAGACGATCCAGATCCGCAGCACGAAGGGCAGGTCCGGCAGCATCAGCTTGGCCGCAATGGACAGCACCACCGACGAGATCAGCAGGGCGAAGGCGCCGGCTGTGTTGGTGCGCGCCCAGAAGAAGCCGAGCAGGAAGACCGCGACGACGCCCGGCGCGATAAAGCCGGTATATTCCTGGATGGTCTGGAAGGCGCTTTCCATGCCGCCAAGGAAAGGCTGGGCAAGGACGAGCGCGATGACCATGGCAACGAGCGCGGTAATCCGGCCCGTCATGACGTAATGGGCTTCGGTCTTATCCTTCGCGATATAGTCGCGGTAGATGTCCATGGTGAAGATGGTCGAGATGGAGTTCATCATCGAGGCGAGGGATGAGACAATCGCCGCGATGAGGGCGGCGAAGACGATGCCGCGCAGACCGCCCGGGACGAGGGTCATCAGCGTGCCATAGGTGCTGTCCGGCGTGGAGCTGAGGGCCTGCATGTCGAGCTGGCCGTTCTGGGCCAGCCAGAGGGCGGCGATGCCCGGAATGACCACGATGACCGGGATGAGCAGCTTCAGGAAGGCGGCGAAGGCGAGGCCTTTCTGGGCTTCCGGCAGGCTCTCTGCGCCAAGCGCGCGCTGGATGATGTACTGGTTGAAGCCCCAGTATGAGAAGTGCAGGACCCAGAGGCCACCGAGCAGCGTCCAGATGCCGGGCAGGTCGCCATAATTGGGATGGTCCGGCTTCAGGATCATGTTGAAATGGCCGGGGATCTCACCCATCAGCGTGGAGAAGCCTGCCATCGGGCCGGCGTCGCCGCCGACAAGGCCGAGCGAGATCCAGAGAATGGCAAAGCCGCCGAAGATCAGGATCACGACCTGGATGATGTCGGTGAGGGCGACGGCTTTCAGGCCGCCATAGAGCGAGTAGAGCACAGCGAATGAGCCGAGACCGATCATGGCGGGCATGACGGACCAGCCGGTGACAGCGCTGATCGCGAGACCGCCGAGCCAGAGGATGGAGGTAAGATTTACCGCCGTGTAGAGGACGATCCAGAACACCGCCATGATGGATTTGACCTCGGGCCCGAAGCGGGTCTCGAGGAATTGCGGCATGGTGAAAATCTTCCGCTTGAGGAAGATGGGCAGGAAGAACTTCGCGACGATGAGCAGGACAATGGCGGCCTGCCATTCATAGGCGGCAATGGCGAGACCAACCACGAAGCCCTGTCCGGACTGGCCGATGATCTGCTCGGCCGAGATATTGGCGGCAATCAGCGAGGCGCCAATCGCCCACCATGGCAGGGCCTTGCCGGCAAGAAAGTAGTCTTCAGTGTCCTTCTTGTGGCCCGCAGGCTCACGCGAGACCAGGATTGCGATGGCGAACAGCGCCACCGCATAAAGCCCCACAATGACGAGATCGATCGTCTCTAGTGCCATCTTGTTTTCCCTCCCCAAAGGCCCGTGTCGGGCGCCCCGGATTTGTTGTTAAGCGCTTTCCCGCACGGTGCCGGATGATGATGCCATCTCCTTGGCCGGGCAGTATTTTTTCAGATAGTCTTCATGTGACGGCAACCCCTCTGCCGTCTTGTTCACATTCTCGATGATATAGTCGAGAAAGCGTTTCACCTCAGCCTCGCTCATGACATCTGCGACCGGGTGATGGCTCTCGGGCATCAAGCCCTGACCGAGCATCACTTGCGTCCACGAATTCTCCGCGAAGAGCTCATCATTGGCGCGGAAAACACGGCCCGTCTCGCGGAAGAGGTCCATGCGGTGGCGCAGCGTATCGGGGATATCCATTGAGCGGACGTGGCGCCAGAACGGCGTGTCGGTCCGGTTGGTCAGATGGTAGTGCAGGATGATGAAGTCGCGGATGTGCAGCGTTTCATACTCGGTCTGCGCATTGAATTCGTCAATGTCGGCTTGCGAAATCGCGCCCTGTGGGAAGCTGCGCATCAGGCGCATGACGGAGCGCTGGATGAGGTGGATGCTGGTCGATTCCAACGGTTCGATAAAGCCGCTGGAGAGGCCGATGGCGATACAGTTGCGGTGCCAGTGCTGGCGGCGTGTGCCGGTGCGGAAGCGGATGACGCGCGGATCGGTGAGGGGCGTGCCCTCAATATCATTCATCAGCTTTGAGCGGGCTTCGTCATCGCTCATATACTTGCTGCAGAAGACGGTGCCATTGCCGGTGCGATGCTGCAGCGGGATCTGCCAGCGCCAGCCGGCCTCATGCGCGATGGAGCGCGTGTAGGGGCGGGGCGCGCGGACGGACTCGGTCTGCACGGCGATGGCGCGGTCGCAGGGCAGCCAGTGCGTCCAGTCTTCATAGCCGACACCAAGCGCGCCATCGATGAGGAGCGCGCGGAAGCCTGTGCAGTCGATGAAGAGGTCACCTTCAAGCTCGGCGCCGTCATCAAGGATGAGGCTCGCAATGTCGCCATTGTCGGCGCGGCGGACCTCATTGATCTTGCCCTCGCGGCGGGTGACGCCGTGGGTTTCGGCGATCTCTCGCAGGAAGCCGGCATAGGCGGTCGCGTCGATATGATAGGCATAGTTGAGGCCAAGATCGGGAAGGTGGGCGAAGCGGTCCTTTTCGGCGGCGATGAGTTCGAGGCAGTAGTCGCCAAACTCGCTGGCGATGCCGAGCTCGCGGCCACGGTGCCAGAAATGCTGGAAGCCGGCCGTCCAGTGATCCTTGCCTGTGATGCCGAAACTGTGGATGTAGCGGTGGTCGAGATCGGTCCAGTTTTCGAATGCAATGCCGAGCTTGAAGGTGCCACGAACCGCGCTCATCCATTTGGCTTCGTCGAGGCCGATCAGGCGATTATATGTGACGAGGGTCGGTATGGTCGCTTCGCCAACGCCGACCGTGCCAATGGCGTCTGACTCGACCAGTGTGACATCGCAGACCTTCTCCAGAACCTTGCCCATGGCCGCGGCGGTCATCCAGCCGGCCGTGCCACCGCCGGCGATGATAACTTTCTTCTTCTGTGGTCCAGTCTTTTGCATAAGGGTCACCGGTTCAGTCGCTCGCGCAGGAAGGCGCGGATGCGTGCTGCGCTTTCAGGTGTGATGGGATCAAGGATGCCGCGCGCGTTTTCAGGAATGTGGTCCCTCTCGCTGCCATCAGTGTCGAAGACATAGTGTTCGAACATGTGCTTCCAGATCGCTTTCTCTTCCGGTGGCAGGTCGCGCAGCGTCTTCATGGCGTGGTGCAGCACATCCTGCGGCGTGCCGAGATGGGCCGGTGAGGTGCGCCACCAGTAATTGACGAGGATGTTGACCGGGCCGGTTGCCTCGACATGGTGCCACCACATGGATGGGATGAAGATGGCGTCGCCTGGCTCCAGGTCTGCAATCTGCGCATGGCGCACAGCCTCTTCGAAGCGCGGATATTTTTCGAGATCCGGCGCGGCGAAGTCGACCAGGCTGATCGGTCGGCTGGCCGGGGTCAGTTCGAACGGGCCGACATAGAGGTTCGGCGTCTGGTCTGGCGGGAAAAGGGTGAAACGCCGCTCACCGGCGGCGACGCAGGCAATGTTGAGCGGCAGGTCATTATGCGCGGCAACACGAGTGCGCGTGCCGATCCAGACGCTGCGGAGCGGGGCGAAACTGCCGAAATCGATATCATTTTCATGGCGGAATCCGGGAAGGACGGCGTCCACATCGGTAGAGGCAAGATAGATGAGCGGGGGCGGGTCGGCCGGGCCGTACTTGAAGACACGGTCGAGAAACAAGGTGAAGGGGGCGTTGCCGCGGTCGACGTTCACGCCGGTGAAATCGTCATTGTAGAAAAGCCGGCCATCGAGCTCTGCCGGGCCGGCGGAGACGGGCACAGCGGCGCCATTGTCGAAGCGACCCAGATAGGCCTGCAGGTCGCCAATCGAGGATTTTCCGGCATCGACGACAGGCCAGTCGCTGACGAAGCCGCGCAGGATGACAGGGCTCTGCGAGGCGGAAACCTCTTCGATGAGTCCGGCGTCGCCATGGTGGCAAGACACTTCGCGGACGCGAGCGGTACCCTCAAAGATATCTGTCTTGTCTGTCGCGCAGATCATGATCTCTCCCGGAGAGCCATTCTTGCAGGTCTGAAGGTCCGGCGAAATACCGCCCCGCACAAGAGCGGGGCGGTACTTTCGGGACAAACCCCTGCCTGTGGGAAAACAGACAGGGGAAAGCACTGGATCAGAAGGTGTAACGGGCACCGAAATTGTACCGGGCCCCCGTCTGGGTGGCGAAGTTGATATAGGCAGGCGTGCGCCCCACCGTTCGCGTGGTTTCGTCGGTGATGTTGATACCTTCCACGAAAACGGTGATGCCATCGCGGATTTCGTAGCTGACATTGAAGTCGAGCTGCCCGTAATCCTCGACATATAGAGGATTGTTCGGCGTTCCGCTGACGCCAATGGTCGAGGTCAGGAACTTGTCGCGCCAGTTATAGGCGAGACGCGCCTGAAGACCGTTCTTGTCGTAGAAACCGATCAGGTTGTAGCTGTCCGACAGGCCGGTGACCGCAAATTGCGGATCGCCGCTGGACGGGACCTGCCTGTTGTCAAAGCCGACATCGCCATCAACGATGGTGTAGTTGGCGATAAAGCCGAAGCCGCTGTCGCCGAAGAAGTGCTGCCAGGCAAATTCCCAGCCGTCGACGGTCGCTTCTTCCTGGTTGACAGGCGTTGCAATGTCGAAGGTCAGGATCGGGTCTTCGCCGGGAACGCCGAAGATGTTGCCCGTGAAGTTGCCACTGCTGTCAGTGCCGGTGATTTCGTAGGTCGAGGGATCAGCATTTTCGAAGATCCACTGACGGATGGCAACGGCGTCATCACCGACAGCTGCCAGGGCATCCATGTATCGCTGGCCACCAAAGGGCGTGTACACTTCGAACGGGGACTGGGTCACCACACCCGATCCGATGAAGTTCTCCACATTCTTGCGGTAATAGCCGGCGGAAACGTAAGAGCCGAGGCCGCCATCATAATACCATTCAGCCGAGGCATCGAAGTTTTCAGAAAGGAAAGGCCGCAGATTGGTGTTGCCATTCGTGCCCGTACCGCCATCGACGCGGACGATCTGCTGAACGCCGAGGCCGCCTGCAATGTCACCATAGCCCGGACGGGTCATGGTCTTGCTGTAGGAGGCGCGAAGTACGACGTCTTCGCGCGGCTCGAGGCGGAAGTCGACGGCCGGGAGCCAGTAGTCATACTCTCCCTCGAAGGTCTGGGTCTCGGTATTCGCGGCGTTATTCAGACCAATCAGACCGAACTCGTTCGCGGCAACCCACTGCACGCCGGTTGGGGCCACCACCTGTGCCGGCGACGTGATGTCGGTCGTCTCATAGCGGACACCTGCATTGATCTGGGCCGGCATGGTGCCGATGTTGAAATCCCTGTGGACCTCAATGAAGCCGGCGAGGCTTTCTTCCTCGATGCGCCGGTCTTCCAGGAAGTCGTCGGAGCGGCAGACGCCGTCTCCACCGCAGGCCTGGTTGAATGGGGCACCGGCGCTGTCGATTATGTCGACCATGCGATCAAAGTCGAAAATGAAGAAGTCCTGATGCGTCTGGCCGGCGCCGCTGAACTGATCAAAGTTCTCTGCAATGTTTACACGCCGGAAGATGTCGTCCGGCAGGTCATCGGCCGTCCCGACGCCGCCCCATGTATCGCGCTGGGCATTGGCGAAAGCGGAGCGGACCTTGTTGGTCGTGGAGCTTACGCCAAAGTCGACGCTGTCGATGATGCTGTCGAGCTCATAGCGGCCGTTCAGCTGGATCTGGTCGATTTCCGTCTTGATATAGCTGTTGGAGAAGACCGATCCCGTCGAGATCATGCGACCGGCATCAATGTCGGTGAAGGGTGACTGGAAGCCAAGCTGCAGGACAGGAATGTCGCTGGTGAAGTCAGCGGCCTGCGTGCGAAGCTGGAAGTCCGCCGTCGAGATGACCGCCGAGGTGCCATAAGGGCTGTCCTGACCGGATTCGGCGCTGGACGAGTGAGCATCCAGCACGAAGCTCAGGCGGTCTGTCGCCTGCCAGTCGAGATTGACGCCGATCGAGTTGTTTTCGCTTGTCGTGGCGAATTTTGCGCCGCCCATGGAGAGGTCGGAGCCTGAGTCGCCAAAGTTTTCATTGTAGAAGAGCGGGCTGGAGATCGGGCCGTCAGTCCATCCGCTCGCCACGTCGCCATGGTTGAACCAGACGGACATGTCGGAGCGTTCGGTCGCAACCTTGTTTTCGCTGTAGAAATAATCGAGCGTCGCCGTGAAAGTCGAGACCGGTTCGTATTGCAGCGTTCCCTGCAGGTTGGTCCGCTCGCGATTGATATTGGTCAGGCTGTAATTGATGTTCTGCGGCGTCGAGTAAATATCATCCGGGCCCGGACGGTTTGTCACCTGAGTGTCGGCAGGCGGCTGGGGAAGGGTGCCCCAATTGTTTTCCGAACCAAGATAGGCACCGCGCCAGCCGCTGGTCGTGCCGACTTGCGCGAAGCCGGAATTGCGCTCCTGGAAGCTGCCTGCGAGGGCGACACCAATCGTGTCGTTCGCGAACGTGTCGGAAAAGATGCCGGAGATTTCAGGCGTGACTTCCTTGTCGCCAATATTGGTGACGGAGTCGTCATAGACACCCTTGATCCCGATCGAGCCGCGAAGGCCGGGTGCGCTGAGGGGACGAGCCGTCTTGATGTTGAGCGTCGAACCGATACCCCCGGTTGGAAGCGCAGCGCGGCCTGTCTTGTAGACCTCGACGGCTGCGATGCCTTCCGAGGCAATATTGCCGAAGTCAAAGCTGCGCGATGATGGCGCGCCACCTTCGAGGAATGCCGTCGGCATCTGGCGGCCATTGAGCAGGACGAGGTTGAAGTCCGGGCCGAAGCCGCGAACCGTGACCTGGCTGCCTTCGCCATTCGAGCGGTTGATGGAGACGCCGGTAATGCGCTGGAGCGATTCAGCGAGGTTGGTATCCGGGAATTTGCCGATGTCCTCATTGGTGATGGCATCCACGACGCCCTGCGCATTGCGCTTGATGTCGCTGGCTTCGGTCAGGCTTCCGCGGATGCCTTCGACGACGATGACATCCTGTCGGAATTCGTCGCCCTCTTCAGTGGTTTCCTGGGCTACCGCAGTGCTGGCCAGCGCCAGCGCCGAGGCGCTACCGAGCAGGGCGAGCGATGCGTGCCGCCATGTGATCAATCCTGAATGTCTCATCTTTCCTCCCAGATATATAAGCTTCTAGCGATTGTTGTTGATATTAACGGGCCTGTACTTCCCACGGCCCCATGGGCGTTCCGGTCCATTCCTGGTCATCAAGGCAGGCGAGGCCTGTCGCCTCGTCGCCGTCGCAGGTCTCGACCTTTACCCAGTCCACCTGCAGCTCTGCGGGGAACGAGGCCGGATCGAAACCGCCATTATTGGACTTCTCGGCAAGGTTCCCGCCGACGGCGAGATTGAGCATGATGTAGAAAGGCTGGTCGAAGGGCGCGAAGTCGCGGCCCTCGGCCTGCGGCGCGGCGGTGTACCAGTCATCCGCTGTCAGGCGCATGAAGACCTTGCCGTCGACCATCCATTGCAGCCGGCCTTCACCCCATTCGAGCGCGTAGACACGCCATTCTTCGGCCGGGCTGCCCGGTTCAAGGCCGGAGGTCTTGCTGAACAGATAGGTGTTGTCTGGCTCGCGGTCGCCAAAATGGGCGGCACCGGATGTGCGAACTTCCACGCCTGTCGGGCAGTCCGGGCAGGGCGTGCCGAGATTGACGGCTTCCATGATGTCGAGTTCGCCAGACAGCGGCCAGGGGCCGTATTTCGCATCGACGGGCATCATCCAGAAAGCGGGCCATGTGCCCTGGCCGGACGGCAGCTTCATGCGCGCGGAGAATTTCCCATATTTCCAGGCCGCGCTCTTGTGCGTGCTGATCTTGCCCGACGTGTATTGTTGGGTGACAAGGGCTTCAGTCTTGTTGTTCGGGTGATTGACGGCGGCGGTGAACTCTTCCTTGCGCGCCTTCAGCTTCAGGATGCCATCCGAAACCTCGATATTGGCGGGGCGATCCGTGTAGCACTGGCGTTCATTGTTGCCGCCACCCCAGCAGGATTCCTCGGGCGTCCAGCGGCTGCGGTCGAGGGTGTCGCCGTTGAAGTCCTCAAACCAGACAGTCGTCCAGGATGGGGCGGCCTCGGTGGAGGCGGAAATGTCCGGTGCATTGGAGGGGGTTGCCGTGCATGACGTCATCAAGACAGCCACACAGCCCAGGTGTTTGCCTGCACGCAGTTTCCGCATTTCCTACCCTTCAGGATTCTCGATGTTCCCTTGGATTTCAGCGTGCTGCCAGCCGCCCTGACATACAATGGTGATGCGGCGAGTGGGCCGCTTGGCGCGGTAAACGGGAAGAGTCGGCTGAACATTGTCCGTCAACGTCCGAAATCGAAACGAAAAAAGCTGCGACGAGTGGGCGCTCGTCGCAGCTTTCTGAACCGCGGGGGCGAGGGAGGAAGCTCGTCAGTCGATCGCGGTTGCAGCCTTCAGGCCGAATTGCGCTGACAGGGTTGCGTTTGATGATCCGCCCACGAACACATCGAAGGTGCCCGGCTCGACAAGGAAGTCGCCCATGCCATTGTAGAAGCCAAGTTCGTCGGGCCCGAGCGTGAAGTTGACGGATTTTGTTTCGCCAGGCTCAAGAGCGATTTTCTCGAAGCCTTTCAGCTCGCGAACCGGGCGCGATACGCTGGCCGTGCGATCGCGGATGTAGAGCTGTACGACTTCCTCGCCAGCCACATCGCCAGTGTTCTGCACGCTCACCTCGACACTTGCGCCCGTGGCAGTCGGTGTGACGCTGAGGCCGGAATAGGCGAACTCGGTATAGCTGAGGCCGTGGCCAAAGGCGTAGAGCGGCGTGTTCTTCTCATCGATATAGTGAGACCAGAACACCTCGGCGATTTCGTCCGGGCGGCCAGTGTTGAGGTGGTTGTAATAGAGGGGAAGCTGGCCAACCGAGCGGGGGAAGCTCATCGGGAGCTTGCCACTCGGATTGTAGGCCCCGGTCAGCACATTGGTGAGGGCGTGACCGCTCTCGCTGCCAAGGTGCCAGGCCTGGACGATGGCGGGGACATTCTCGTCTGCCCAGGTGAGCACAAGCGGACGACCACTCATCACGACAAGGATGACATTTTCATTGGCGGCGCGAACCGCTTCGAGCAGCTCCTGCTGGACACCTGGAAAGCCGAGATGGGCGCGGCTGCGGCCTTCACCGGACTGCAGGCCATCCTCGCCGAGCACGATAACGACCTTGTCCGCGGTGCGGGCGGCGGCGACGGCGGCGTCGAAGCCGCTGCGGTCATCCATGTTGACGATGACTTCGTTGGGAAAGCCGGCATCGCCGATTTCGACGGCTGCGCCTTCTGAATAGGAGAAGTTGAGACCGGCCGCCTCAAAGCCTTCGACGAGCGAGACCGCAGAGTCCGACGCGCCCATGGCGCGCCAGTTGCCGATCGGGCTGTCCTTGTCGGCCGCCAGGGCGCCGATCAGGGCAATAGTGTCGTCCTGCTTCAGCGGCAGGAGACCGCCATCATTCTTGAGCAGGACGACCGAGCGCTCAGCCATGCGTCGGGCGGCATCAAGATGAGCGGGCGTCTTGATGGTTGCCTCGGCACGCGCTTCATCAATATAGCGATACGGGTCTTCAAAGAGGCCGAGATCTGCCTTGACCTTCAGGATACGGCGAACGGCGTCATCAACGAGTGCGATTGGCACCTCGCCAGCCTCGACCAGCTCTGCGAGGTGGTTGAAATAGACATAGCTTTCCATGTCCATGTCGGAGCCGGCCATGATGGCCTTTAAGGCTGCGTCGCGCTCATTCTCGGCAAAGCCATGATTGATCATTTCGAGGCCGGAGCCCCAGTCGGACACGATGAATCCCTCAAAGCCCCATTTGCCCTTGAGAAGGTCGCGCTGGAGCGCGCGGTCCCCGGTTGCCGGGACACCGTTGAGGACGTTGAACGCATTCATGACGGTGGCGGCACCAGCCTGCTCGATCGCGGCCCTGAAGGGGGGCAGCATGATATTGTGGACGGTCACGGTGCCGACATCGACCGTGTTATAGTCGCGCCCGGCCTCAGCGAAGCCATAGCCGGCGAAATGCTTCGCGGTAGCTGCGATGGTCAGCGGGTCAGAGAGGTCGTCGCCCTGAAAGCCGCGCACCCGCGCGACGGCGATCTTCGCGCCGAGATAGGGGTCTTCACCTGCCCCCTCCATGACCCGGCCCCAGCGCGCATCGCGGCTGATGTCGATCATGGGGGCGAAAGTCCAGTTGAGGCCGTCGGCGGCGGCCTCTGCGCCCGCGATACGGGCGGTCTCTTCCATCATGTCGAGGTCCCAGCTGGCAGCCTCTGCGAGCGGCAGCGGGAAGATGGTCTTGTAGCCGTGAACCACATCATAGGCGAAAAGGACGGGAATGCCGAGACGCGACTCGTTGACGGCATAGTCCTGGATGGTGCGGATGTTCTCGAGGCCAATGACATTCAGCATTGAGCCGACCGTGCCCGACGTGACGAGGTCGAGGCGGCGGCGCTGGAGATCGTCATTCGGGGCAGGGCCGGTCGTGTCGCCAAGATCGGAGAACTGGGTGAGCTGGCCGATCTTCTCTTCCAGAGTCATCTGCGCGATCAGGGCGTCGACCGTCTCGTCGCTGCTGGCAGGCTGTTTTGCGGTTGCGGCGCAGGATGACAGCACCAGGGCAGCGACCAAGGCCGCGCCGGTTTTCAGTGAAACCAGATTCAATTTTCCCTCCCGACATCCGGGTTACTTCTTTTATTCTGCGAAGTGTCGGGTGAAGCCCCGTCGGGAGGCAACCGGTCATGCGCCGGATTGCCCGGACCTTGCGATGAATGGGACGAGAGACCGGGCGGACGGCGCTAGCGCTCGTCAATCAGCGTCTGGATCACGTCCTTGTAGCTGCGGCTGGTACGGACCGTGACATCGCCGGTGAGGATGATCTGGGCCTCGCCCTTCTGCAGCATGCGGATCTCGCGGATATGCGCCCGGGAAATGATGGCTGAGCGGTGCACACGGACGAACTGGTCGCCGGGCAGTTCGTCCTCCAGCACTTTGATGGCCCGTCGGACGGCCGCTTCCTTCTCGCCGGTATGAAGCAGGGAATAGTCGCCCGCCGCCTCGATCCAGATCACGTCCTCGCGCGGGATGAAATAATAGCGGCCGGCATCCTTGATGCGCAGCATTGTCGGCTCGTCGGCCTCCGGCGTGTCTTGCACAAGATCGCTGTCGGCTTCGCTATTGGCGATGAGGCGGTGCAGCCGGTCTGCCTTCTCCACGGCCTTTGCGACCCGGTGCGGATCGATCGGCTTCAGGATGTAATCAATCGCGTCGAGACCGAAGGCCTCGACGGCATATTCGGGATGGGCGGTGGCAAAGACGATCAGGGGTTTGGGATCGACCCTGATGGCATCGGTCGCCTCCATGCCATTGAGGTCCGGCATCTCGATGTCCAGGAAGGCGAGATCAATGCCGCCCGCATTGATGCGGTCAATGGCCTTGCGAACCGACTGATAGGCGCCAACCATCTGCACCCCTTCAGTGTCGCGCAATATGCTTTCCATCAGCTCCAGCGCGGGCCGTTCATCGTCACAGACAATTGTTCTCAGCATGCGGATTTCCGCTTTCCTCACCTTGTCCGGGCAATCAGAGCGCTGTTTAAGCAAACAAACTGTTGAATGAGACTGCATTTTGCATGTCACTGTGCCCATGACTGCTATCGACGCTCCCGACGGGATGTTCAAGACCCTTGGCCTCGGCATGCAGCCGAATGCCCGCCAATACTGGCTGTTCCAGATTGCCGGCTGGTCGGCCATGGCACTGCTCAGCTATCTCAGCCTGACCATCTGGTACAATCCGGGCCAGTGGACGCCCGTGCTGCACACCATCCTGCAGTCGATCCTCGGCATATTCGTCAGCCACCCGTTGCGCCTCGTGGCGTCGGGCACATGGACCTGGTCGCTCGTGCCACGCATCCTGGTCAATGGTGCGTGCGTGCTCATCGCCTCGCTCGTATGGACGCTGCTGCGCCTCTACCTCTTCACCTGGATGACGGGTGAGCCCATTCCGCTGGCTGACTGGGGCGGCTGGTGGTTTGCCTCTGTCATCGTCTTCGGGGCGTGGACCTTCTGCTATTATGCGCTGAAATATTACCGTCACTGGATCCGTGAGCATCAGCTGGCGGTCGAGGCGCAGAACACCGCGCTGAAGGCCAATGAAGTTGCGCAGAGGGAGACGCTGCGCCGGCTGGAGGCGGAGAAGCTGTTTCGCGATGCGCAGCTTCGAATGCTGAAATACCAGCTCAATCCGCATTTCCTGTTCAATGCGCTGAACTCTGTCTCCTGGCAGGTGCGCAAGGGTGACTCGGCCGGCGCGACAGACATGCTCGCGCGGATTGGCGACTATCTGCGCGTCACGCTCGATCATTCCGACGAGATGCAGCACACGCTCGCCGATGAGCTTGAGACGCTCGACCTCTATCTCAGCATCGAGAAAGTGCGCTTTGGCGAGCGGCTGCACACCCGCGTGCATGTCGAGGAGGCGGCGAAGACGGCGGCGATCCCCAGCCTGTTGCTGCAGCCCCTGTTCGAGAACAGCGTGAAATTTGCCGTCAGCCGGACGAGCGAGCCGACCACGATCAGCCTTGATGCGACCGTGAAAGACGGCGAGCTTGCGATCACGATCAGCGATGACGGGCCGGGCGTGTCGGCCAGAAAAGCGGCGGAAGCGGATGCGACGCGCGGCATCGGCCTGCTCAATGTCGAAGAGCGCCTGAAATCGGCCTATGGCGAAGCGTTCCGATTCACGCATGGGCCCGTCCAGCCGAAGGGATACAGGGTCGAGATCCGCGTGCCGGCAGAAGGACGCGTGCCGGCCGCGCGCTGAGACCTGTCATGCCAAAAAGTGTTCGATGGAAAAAAGGGCCGGTCAGGTCCTCTCTTGGCGCTCAGCCCTGCGAGGCGACGCAGAGGATGCCGAGGATGATGAGGCCAACGCCGATGGCGCCCTGGGGGGTTACACTCTCGCCGAAAATCGTCAGGCCTGCGATCACCGTGATGCCAATGCCGAGCGATACGAAGGGATAGGCGACCGATAGCGGCGTGCGGGCGAGCACGAGCAACCATATGCCGACACTCAGGCCAAAGGACGCAAAGCCAAGCAGGATGCTGGGCGTCGTGGCTATCACGGTCAGTATGGACATCGGCTTGCCGGATTCGATCGCCGTCTTCACACCGCTGGAGACCATGCCGGTCTTCAGCAGGATCTGGGCCGTTGCTGAGAGCGCGACGCTCGAAACGATCATCAATAGGTGCAGAAGGCTCATGAGGGTGTCTTTGTGTTGCAGAGGCCGTGGAGGTCCACTTTCAAGGCTTCATATTCTTCGGGCTCGAGAAGGAATTCATCCTTCGCGATTTCCCATGTCTGTAGCCGCTGAACCAGTTCGATTTCGGCCATGCAGCCGGCGAGGTCGGTATATTGCTGCAAGCGCCGTTCATTATTCATGCCACCGAACACAATCACGGCGCAGGCGAGCGCCACCGAGGCCTGCCGAAGCGGGGCGAACCAGGCGCACGCCGCAACAATCACGACGAGCGGCAGGAAGTTCAGCGCGTAAAGCGATGTCACCTCGCCATAGATGGTGTGCAGCGCGCTCTGGAAGAGGAGCATCAGTGAAATGCCGATCATGGGAAGGTGCATCTCCTTTCGCCGGACCGCGCCCCAGACCCCCATCAGGAAGAGCAGGACCCAGGCCGCCGCGGCGATGGGCGGCGCGATCTCTCCTTCCGGGAAGGTGGAATTCTGGTTGCTGGTCGTGATCCGCTGGAATTTCTCTGGCACCACATAGGCGGGCATGCCGACCACAGTGGTGACATAGATGCTTCGCAGGTTCGCGGACGGGCGCCAGCCTTCATGGTAGAGGCCTTCGGCTGCCAGCGAGGTCTGGAAGTACTGTGTCTCGCGGGTCAGCGTGTGCGGATTGAAGAACAGGACGGCCTTCTCGAAAATTGCGTTCTGGATCACGGCCAGGCAGACCACCAGCGCGAAGGATGAGACGGTGATGGCGACAAACTGCTTCAGGTTCAGTCGCACCGCCATGGCAATGAGCGCGAACATCCAGTTGGTAATGAGAATGCCGAGCGTCAGTACGTTGACGAGGACCCACCAGCCCCAGTGCGCCTTGTTCACGCGGAACATCATGAACAGTGCGACCAGGATGGAGAGACAGGAGAAAGGGTAGCTCTCGACGATACCGCTCCAGTGCATGAAGGCCGAAGACGCGATGAAGAGGAGGCTGAAGATGCCGACCAGTGGGCGCGGCAGGCCAAGCAGGCGGATGGTCAGGCTGAACATCGTCACATTGGCCGCCATTGCGGCCACGACCAGGACCTTCGCCGCCGTCAGACTGTCCGCCCCGAGCGCCGTCAGCAAGGTTCCGAATGGAAAGAGCAGGATGGAGAAGAGCGGATGGACCGATGTGCGGTGGTGCGTCGTGTCGGTCGTCGTCACCATGTTTTCGGCATAGCGCGGCGCATCTGCCGTCATCCAGAGGTCGGCGATGGTATGCAGCTCCGGCACCCGGCCGGTCTGCGAGAAGGCCCAGATCGAGGCGAGCATGCCCGTCAGGCCGAGGAGGAGGGCGATGACAATGTCGGAGCGCACCAGCATCTGCCTCGACGACAGGATGGTCCTGTCGAAACGGTCCCAGAGCCCGGCAATACCGAGCCTGCCGAATGTCGCATCGAATAGTTTGTCGTACCGGTTCTGAACCGCACTGATCATGGTGTCACGATTCCACGCTTGAGTTGGGGAGAAGGCGCCGCCCTCATGGCTGGACGCCCGCTTCGTCTGGAGTTGAGCCTGGCTGACAGAGGTTTTCTGTGTCGAAGTCCAGGGTCTGGTAGTCGGATGTTTCAGGCGGTTTGGCGTCCCGGATGAGGTCCCAGGTCTGGCCCTGGCGCACAAAGTCGATGTCCGAGAGGCAATCGCCGATGCTCACGGTTTCCTGCAGGCGGCGGACATTGTTGGTGCCGCCAAAGGCGATGACGAGGACGACCAGGCCCAGTCCAACATATCGATACGGCGCAAACCACGACATGCTCGCAAACAGGATGATCAGCGGCATGAAGCTCAGGCTGTAGAGGAAGGTCACTTCCCCATAGATGAGGTGGAGAATGGTCTGGGCGGTCAGCATCAGGGCCGCCCCGATAACGGGCAGGCGAAGGCTGCTGCGCAGGATTGCGCCCCAGACCCCCATTCCGAACAGCACGACCCAGGAAATGACGGCAATCACGGGAATGATTTCGCCTTCCCGGAATGCGGTGTTCTGGTTGGTGGTCGCAAGCCGCATATGGGTCTGCTGCTGTACCTCGACGGGCATGGCGACCACAGTGGTCACATACATGCTGCGCAGATTGGCGGCCGGTTGCCAGCCCTGCTCATAGGTGCCTTCGGCGGCCATATTGGTCTGGAAGTAGGCGGCTTCGCGCGTCAGCGTATGTGGATTGAAGAAGAGGGCAGCTTTTTCGAAACAGAGATTCTGGATGACGGCCAGCACGATGACGAGCGCGAAGGAGGAGACGGCGATGGCGATGAATGGCTTAAGCTTCAGGCGCACGGCCATTGCGACGAGGGCGATGACCCAGTTGGTGATCAGGACGCCGATGGTGAGAACGTTGACCAGGACCCACCATCCCCAATGGGGAGTGTTTACGCGCAGCATCATGAAAAGAGAGGTGACAACAGCGAAGCAGGAGAAGGGAAAGGTTTCCACGACCCCGCCCCAGTAGAGAAAGCTTGCCGTGGCGGTAAACAGGGCGGTAAAGGCGGCGCTGACAAATCGTGGCAGACCGACAAGCCGTGTCGTAAGACTGAACATGGCGGTGGTCGCCCCCATGACGATGACGACGAGCGTCTTGGCAGCGGTCAGCGGGGCGAGGCCCAGCGCGGTCAGCAGGGCGCCGAATGGATAGGTCAGGATTGAGAAGAGCGGATGGACAGATGTGCGGCCATGATCGCCGCCTGTCGTGACAATATTCTCTGCCACGCGCGCGGAGTCGGCGTGAATCCAGAGATTGAACATGGTGTGCAGTTCGGGGACACGATTGGTCTGCGAAAAGGCCCAGACTGACACTGCGCTGCCGACCACAGCGAAACAGAGCGCGATGAGGACGTCAGTCCGCACCAGCATCGGGCGCGTCGACAAGGCGTCCCGGTCGAAACGATTCCACAGCCTGGCAATCCAGAGCCTGCCGATCGATGCATCGAATGTCTTGTCGTAGCGGGACTGGAGGGCGCTCAGCATTGTTTCACTCGACCTGTCTGGGACCTAGACGAAGGGAATATCGGCAATGGCCGCAAGCATGACCGCGCCGGCGGCGAGTATGGTCAGGCGGGAATTGCGATCCTTGAGGGCAAACACGATGGGGTCATCATGCATGTTGCGCCGGTGTGCCAGCATCAGGGCGCGCCCAAGCCAGTAGAGCAATAGCGGGCAGATCAGCAGCAGGAATTGCGGGTGTTCATAGACCGCGCGGACAGAGTCGTCGGAGGCGTAAAGCGCGAAAACGGTCACGGCGTTGAAGCCAGATGCGGCGGCCAGCGTGGCAATGATGGGCAGATCCGTCTTGCGATAGTTCCGGTTGGTCGGGTCCGGAAGGTTGGCGTCGAAGCGATTGGCCAGTTCGGTATAGCGCTTGATCAGGGCGAGGCTGGCGAAGACAAAAACCGAAAAGGCGAGGAGCCATTCCGATACGACCGTCGAGATCGCGGCAGCGCCTGCGACCACGCGGATGGTGTAGAGGCCAGCCAGGGCCACCACGTCGACAAGCAGCTTGCGCTTCAGGTAGAATGTGTAGGCGGTGGTCAGCATGAGGTAACCGACCATGACGGCGAAGAAGACCGGATTGATGAACCAGGCACCGACAAGGGCAATTGCCAGCATGACTGGGACAGCGGTCACAGCCGAAAGGATCGGCAGGGTGCCGGCGGCGAGCGGCCGCTTTTTCTTGGTCGGGTGCTGGCGGTCCGCATCAATATCGACGGCATCGTTGACAATATAGATGGACGATGCGGTGAGGGAGAAGGTGGCGAAGGCCCCGAGCGCGAGCAGGATCGACTGCGCGTCAAAGCTCTGCGAGCTCAGCAAGGGCACGAAGATCAGTCCGTTTTTCGCCCATTGGTGGACGCGCAGCATCTTGAGCCATGTCTTCAGGCGCGGCGGCATGTTGTCGACGCAATCGAACTCCTTGCCGCTCCTTTTCAACTTCGCCTTGACGCTGGAGGGTGCGTTGACGGCAATGGCCCTGCGTGCGTCCGACCAGACTTTAAGGTCGATCGCCTCATTGCCGATATAGTCAAAACCGTCTCGGCCAAACTGGTCGACCAGGAGCTTGCGCTTCCTCGAGCCAGACAGGTTCGTTTCTTCATTGGTCGCGAACCAGCCGGTAAAGGTGCCGAGATGGTCGGCAACAGCGCTTACATATTTTTCGTGCGATGCCGAAGCGAGATAGACCGGCCGGCCTTCGGCGCGGGCCTGTTCGATGATCGACACCACTTCTTCAGTGTAAGGCAGGTGTGGGATATCGATGTCCGACCTGGCTGCGATGAAGCTCTTCAGTCCGGCTTTGCCCTTTGAAAGAAGGACAAAAAACAGGGTGAAAACGAGATAGGGCTTGCGGCCCAGAAGTTCGAAGGCTGTTTCAACGAGGATATCCGACCGCATCAGAGTGCCGTCGAGGTCCACGATCAGCGGAACCTTGTCAGGTGTAGCGTACGGCTCGACTGCGCCGTCCGCCCGAACCATCGTCCCAGAGTCCATGACTTCTCCCAATTGTCGATCGGCCCCCACCGAAGTCGATTTAATATTACGATAACGCAATGCTTCTGCCGCACAAGCTGAATGTCGAGGGACTATAAATTGGGTAAGAATCGTTCGTCAGCCATTTTCCCATCTGGGAAGAAATTGCAAGTTGAAATACTTCGAGAAAATGATTTCGGTTCTTATGCACATGCTGCGATAATAATATGACTGCTCAGGCGTGTGGGGACCAAGCGCCTGAGCACAGTCCTTGCATTTGGCTCGGTGGATTTTTTGTGGGGAGACAATGTCCCAAAATTCGTCAGTAACAGAAATTCGGTCGCGCGCGACCAACAGAATACCTCTGCTTTCACTCGAGGAAAGTCTCGAGCTGGATCATGCCGAGGCGAACGGGCTGTTCGAGCGGCACCTGAACAAGTACCTGCTGCAGATCTGGAAGATCCTCGGCTATAGCGAGATGGACATCGTTTCGGCGAAAGGGTGCGAGATCTACCTGAAGGACGGTCGCACGCTGACCGATTTTTCGGCGGGGATCGGCATTCTCGGGCTAGGGCATAACCATCCGCGCATCATCGCAGCCGAGCGCATGTGCCATGACCGCAATGTGATCGACATGAACAAGCTCGCGCCGCACAAGCTGCAGGGCGCGCTGGCCTATAATATCGTGCAGTACCTGCCTGAGCCGCTCGACATGGCATATCTCGCTGTTTCCGGGTCGGAAGCCGTCGAGGCGGCAATGAAGCTCTGCGAGCGTATCCAGACGCCGAAGGGCAAGACGAAATTCATCTGCATGGAAGGCGCGTTCCACGGCAAGACACATGGCCCGCTTTCGGTGACCACAGCGCACACGTTCCAGAACGGTTTTCTCATGGGTGTGCCAAAAGAGAATGTCATCGCAGTGCCGTTTGGCGACATGGACGCGCTCAGGGCTGCTGTTCAAGCCGAAAGCGACGGCAAGCGTAACAATATCATCGCAATCATGGTCGAACCCATTCGCGGCGAGGCCTGCGAGGTTGCTCCGGAAGGGTACCTGACAGAGGTCGCCAGGTTCTGCCGCGAGAACGACATCCTGTCCTTCTTTGACGAAGTGAAGACCGGCATGGGCCGAACCGGCAAGTTCTGCGCGTTCCAGCACGAAGATGTCGTGCCGGACGTGACCACGCTCGCCAAGACACTTGGCGGCGGCAAACGCGAGATCGGTGCCATGGTCACCTCCCGCAAGCTCTGGGAAAAGGCCTATGGCAGCAAGGCCACCTGCACGCTGCACACATCAGGTTTTGGCGGCATGGGCGAAAGCTGCGCCGTCGCCATCGAGACGCTGAACGTCCTGCAGGACGAGGGCCTGATCGAGAATGCGGCCGCCATGGGCGACTATATGCGCAACGGGCTGCTGCGCCTGCAGGAAAAGCATCCAAAAACGATCGTGGAGGTGATGGGGAAGGGCCTGTTCCAGGCCATCCGTCTCAATTTTGGACGCGACACGGTCTCCAAGCTCGTCGACATCTCCAGCAACCCGCTGTTCAAATCCTATGAAACAGTCCTGCTGGGTGGCGTCACGCGGGAATTGTTCGAGCATCACAACATCCTGGTACACTTTCAGCCAGGCGCGCGGGACATTCTTCACTTCATCCCGCCCCTGATCATCGAAGAGAGGCAGATTGACCTTCTGCTCGATGCCCTCGACCAGATTTTCGAGCGTGGACTGGCCGACTCAACGGTGAAGTTTGTGGCGAAAAACATCAAGCAAGTCTTCGCCCATGACTAAGCCTCCGGGCGGAGCGGGGCTGTGATTGAAAACCTCATCATCGGGTCCAGCTTCGCCGCCTACGCCGCTGCACAGGCTTTAAGCCGTGAAGGGGCCGACTTCGAAGTCATTGACGTCGCCTACGACCTGGAGTCGGAGATTGCCGAAGATGTGGCCGGTCTTGCCAGGACGCCGCCTGCGCAATGGGATGCGCAGATGACCGAACGCCTGTTTCCGCCGCCTGAGGCCTCCACACGGGGGGTGAAGCGGCGAACCCTGTTCGGTTCAACCTTTCCCTATCGCATCCCCAAGCCGTTTTCGGTCCGCACGGAGGATTGCGAGACTGAATTTTCGCATGCGCTTGGTGGCTTCGGCAATGTCTGGGGCAGCGCGATGCTGCCCTATGATGCCTCGGAAATTGCAAGGTGGCCGGTTTCGCCGGAGGAAATGGCGCGTTCTTACCGCAATGTGCTCGACTATGCGCCGATCAGCGCTGAACACGACACTCTCGCCGAGACATATCCGCTGTACACGGATGACCCGTCCGCACTGAAGCGTTCGCAGCAGACGGAAACATTGCTCGGCGCGTTCGATCGGCGCAGGAGCGCGCTGGCCAGGCGCGGCGCGACATTTGGCCGGGCCCGTGTCGCGGTAAACGTCTCACAGGGAGAGACAGGATGCCGGTATTGCGGGAGATGCCTGGATGGTTGCGCCTATGGAGCGATCTTCAATCCGGGGCAGGCCTGGTCTTCCCTTCCGGGGTTTGAGGCCGGCGTGGCAAGCGAGCGGTTTCATCGCGGCTTCTATGCACTCGAATTCAAGGAAATGGCCGACTGCGTAGACGTCACGGCCATAGATGTGCGTAGCGGCGCGGTCCGGACGTGGCAGGCGCGGCGGCTTTTCCTCGGCCTCGGTCATGTTGGCACGACGCGGATGATCGCGCGCTCGCTGAACCGAATCGGCGAACGCATTCGCACGCTCGATACACAATACTATTTCTTTCCGCTGTTATCCTATGCCGGGCGGAAACTGGAGCAGATCGAGTACACGCTCGCCGAGGCCTTCCTTGAGGTGAACAATGACAAGATCAGTCCGCACAAGCAGCATATGCAGGTCTACGGGCTAAATCCCATCTTTGTGAAAATGCTGCGCGAGGAGTCTCGGGGGCTGGTGCCCCTGACGCCGCTATTCAAGCGCTTCTACGTGTTTCAGGGCTATCTTCACTCCGACGATTCCGGAAGCGTTGATATCGAGATCGCGTCGTCCGGCCCGGCGCATGACGACATCATCGTGCGGGGACGACAGAACCCGAACGCCATCCGTGTTGCGAGAAAGATGCAGGCGCTTGTTCGTCATTCGATGCTGCCATTTGGTATCGCGCCACCCTTGGGGCTGTCGCTCGTGCCGCCCGGTCGCAGCTTCCATGCGGGCGGCAGTTTCCCGATGGGCGGGGAGCATCCGGTCTATTCCAGCGATGCTCTGGGGCGCCCAAGCGGCCTGAAGCGCGTGCACATTGTCGATCCGGCGAGTTTTCCGACCATTCCCAGCTCCACCATCAGTTTTTCAATCATGGCAAATTCCGATCGCGTGGCCCGTGCATCGCTGGCGGCCGCAAGAAACGCCCAGGCCGCCTGAGCCCGACAAGATCCGCGTCGATCGGCGAGGGAAAACGCCGGCGAAATGGCCGCAGACGCCCATTCTCGGCGAGTCTTCCACACTTTTTCGTCCGTCAACTCTCGTAAAAAGAAGTATAATCGTCAAAATTGCACGCTAGGGGAGTAACGGCTTCTCAATTTCCGGGCCGTATGGAGGGCTGCAAGAAGAGTCATCGATTTGCCTTGCAGGCGATCTGCACCGGCCTTTTGGGTCTTTCCGCAACCGGACTCGCGTCGGCGCAGGGCGACATGGAGATCAGTGTTGCCGGTTCGGTGCCCCTGAATTGCGTTGTCGCGCAGGTCACGCGGGCCGAGCATGCCGCCGGATCGGTCGTCACCGTCGCAACCAATTGCAACGCTCCCGGATTTCGCATCGAGTTTGACGGCGTGCCGGGGCTTTACCTGTCTGCTGCCCGCCCGGGGCAGAATGCTGGGGCGACTGTCACGGTCTTTTCCGATGCCGTGGAACTGAACCCGACCAGCCCGGACTTCCAGATCATTGAGGTGGACTTCAGCAACACGCTTGCAGAGCTCGACAGCCTGATCGTTGACGTCGCCCCGAGCTAATCCTGGCCGCCTCAGTCCGTTGTAAAACTTAGCGTCAGAATGTCCGCATATTTGCCGGCGACCGGCGTACCGATATCGCCGAGCCGCAAGCTGACCGACCCGAAACTGTTGCCCGACCGCTGGCTGTCGAGCAGGACTTCCTGCGTCCCTTCGGTTGAGATTGGCCGACCATTGATGAAGGCCGAATAGGGAATAGCATAGGTTGCCGGGCCCGGCAGGCGCGTCAAAGCGGGACACGACCTGGCCGTCGACGAGCACGGTTACTTCGCTGGCGCGGTTCAGCTCGAAGGAGCGCTGGCCGAGCGGCCGAAGGACGCGCGTTGGCTGAAGCTCGCGATAGGACTTCGTGACGCCGACACCAAGGAAATCCCCTTCGCCCGCAAGGCCGGAGAGCGGCGCGAAGAGCGTGCCGGCTTCAAACCTCAGACGACGGAGACCGGCAGGTTCGAGACAGGACAACCGGCTATGGCGTTCTGGCGGGACCGTCGGCTGGCATGGAGATAATCGCGGCCACCGACCGGACGAAATGTTCCAGAATTCGCGTTGTCGACCAGGTCGAATGGGGCGCGCTTGAGAGCGCCAACCGTATCCGATTCAGCTTTTTTCTGCACGCGTGCCATAGGGAAGGTTTGCAATTCCCCCGATCCTTGGTCCGCCGTGGGCAGGCTTGAGGTCCGCGCGTCTGCGTCGACGAGCTGAAATCAAATGTCGGCGCTAATCGCTCTCGGATGACACTTCCGCAGCGAAAGCGATGCGGAGGGCGGCGGAGAGGCTGTTGACGGCCAGTTTTTCCATCAGGTTGGCGCGGTGAATTTCCACTGTGCGCGGAGAGATGTCGAGCGTGTTGGCGATGGCCTTGTTGGTCAGACCGTCGACGAGGCCCCTGAGAACATCCATTTCGCGCGGAGAGAGCTTCGCCAGGCGCTTTTCCGCTTCAGCCTTGTGCAGCGCGACGCGCGCGGCGCTGTCGAGCTGGCTGAAGGCTTCCGACAGGGCGTCGAGCAGGACCTGCTTTTCATAAGGCTTTTCGACGAAGTTGACGGCGCCGGACTTCATTGCCTGAACAGCAACCGATACGTCGCCATGCCCGGTCAGCACGACGACAGGCATCTCGCAGCCGCGCGCATTGAGCTCTTTCTGGACGGCGAGACCGTTCATGTGCGGCATTTGTACGTCGAGCAGGATCGCGCCCTGTTCGAGCGTGGCGAGGTCTGCCAGGAAGGCGACGCCGTCCTTGTGCGTCTGCACCCGGTAGCCTGCGAGGCGCAGCATGAAGCTCGCCGAATGACGGATCGCCTCATCATCATCGACAAGGTGGACGAGAGGTTTCTCAGATTCGCTCATGCAGCGGTTTCAGCACGTTCCAGCGTGAAAACAAAGCGGGTGCCGGTCGCGCCTGCCGGCATCGCCTCGATGGTCCCGCCATGGGCCTCGATGATTGTCTTGCAGATGGAGAGGCCGAGGCCCATGCCTGTCGCCTTGGAGCTGGCGAGCGGCTTGAACAAATGTTCGGCGATCTCGCGGTCGAGACCGGGGCCGTTATCCTCGATCGCGACCATGACAAGACCGCCGCTTGCGGGCGCCGCCTGTATCGAGACACGCGGTTCATCCTGCCCGGCCATGGCTTCGAAGGCGTTGCGGACGATATTGATGACGACCTGCTGGATCTGGATCGGGTCGACCATGACGTCGGCAATGTCTTCGGTGACGCGCACGTCGATCTCGGATGTGGTGAGGCTCATCTCGGTCTGGACGAGCGCCACCGCATCGCCGAGCAGCGGAACCAGCGGCACAGGCCGCTTTTCGACCTCACCGCGGGAGACGTAATCGCGCAGTTTGCGGACGATCTGGCCCGCGCGCACAGACTGTTTCGCCGCCTCGTCCAATGCCTCCTGCACCATGGCCATGGTCTCGGCATCCGGCGTGTCGAGCAGGTCGCGGGCGGCTTCGAGGTAATTGGTGACGACGGTGAGTGGCTGGTTGAGCTCATGTGCGAGCGCTGAGGCCATGGTGCCGACCGAGCTTAGCCGCGAGAAATGCACGAGCTCGGCCTGCAGGGCCTTCATCCGCGATTCGTTTCGCCGCTGCTCGGTCAGGTCTCTCATGAAGGCTGTGAAGAGGTAGTGGTCGCCGATCTTCGCTTCGCCGATCTTGAGATCGATGGGAAACAGCGTGCCGTCCTTGCGCCGCGCGGTGACGGTACGGCCGATGCCGATGATCTTGGCGCGGTGGGTCTTGAGATAGCGGGCAATGTACTGGTCGTGATCGTCCCTGTCGGCCGGACCCATAAGCAGGCTGACATTCTTGCCAAGCACGTCAGCAGCGTCATAGCCGAACAGCTTCTCGGAAGCCTCGCTGAACGCGGTGATGAGGCCGACATCATTGATGACGACCATGGCATCCGGCACCGATCGAAGGATCGAGCGGAAGTGCTGGTGGAGGGCATCAATGTCCATCTCCGCCATGTCGAATATCTGGTCCCGTTGCGTCAGCGCGCGCTCCATCCATTCCCGATTGGGAGGATTGGAGCATGCAGCGCAGGAAGGTCAATAAGCTAATCAAGACTGCGAAGCCCTGTCGCGGGCCGGCGCGCGCAGGCGTGGAAGGACATTCACGAATGGGCTGAGCGCCATCAGGGCCAGACCTGCGACAAGGGCAGGGCAGGCCGGACAGTGCCAGCTGAACAGGGCGGCAGCCGGTGCATCCCGGCCATCGGACAGGCACCAGGCCGACTGCAGCAGCTCGGCGTGCGCATGGTGCTCCAGCACGGTCGGCAGGGCGAGGGCGGCAATGGCCAGTCCAGTCGCGAAAACAGCCAGTCGGTACATATGGGTCTCCTCTGGATATGCCGGGATGTAAGCCACAGTGCGACAGGCTGGCCCATACGTAAGACCCCGTATTCAGCGCCGCGGCGCACTCAAATATTCCTCCCCCCATCGATCTAAGGGGCCGCGTGCCCAGCCGGACGGCTGTTGCAACGGCGAGAGAAGAGGGGATCTGAAACGTGAGCAGTCTCGCACTCAAAAGAGGCGGAGCCGATCAGAGTACATGGATTGTTTCAGGCATTGTCGGCCTGTTCGCCATCCTGTCTCTCTACATCGCGGCGAACGCGACTGACCGGATGATGGGCGTGCATGCCCTGATGTTCCTGGCGGCAACGATTGTCTGGCTCGTCGCGACGGGAATGTGGGCTGGCAAGCTCGGCACGCGCGATCCGTTCGATGAGACGAAATACGAAGACACGCTGGTCAAGATGGGCGTATTCGCCTCCATGTTCTGGGCGATCGCCGGCTTCCTGGTCGGCATTCTCATCGCCTGCCAGCTGACCTGGCCGAACCTCTTCTATTTCGAGGAGTGGGGCTGGACCAACTTCGGACGCCTGCGTCCGCTGCACACCTCAGCGGTGATCTTCGCGTTCGGTGGCAATGTGCTGCTCGCGACCAGCTTCTATGTCGTCCAGCGCACGACGCGGGCGCGCCTGTTCGGCGGCATGCTTCCCTGGTTTGTCTATTGGGGCTACCAGCTCTTCATCCTGATTGCTGGCACCGGCTATCTGATGGGAATCACCCAGTCGAAGGAGTATGCCGAGCCTGAATGGTATGCCGATCTCTGGCTGACCATTGTCTGGGTCGCCTATCTGCTCGTTTTCCTGGGCACGCTCTGGAAGCGGAAAGAGCCGCACATCTATGTGGCCAACTGGTTCTATCTGTCCTTCATCGTGACAATTGCGATGCTGCACATTGTCAACAATCTCTCGCTGCCGGTGAACCTCGCCTCGTCGAAGAGCTACCAGCTCTTCTCGGGCGTGCAGGATGCGCTGACGCAGTGGTGGTATGGCCACAATGCCGTCGGCTTCTTCCTGACGACCGGCTTCCTCGCCATCATGTATTACTTCATCCCGAAACGGGTGAACCGCCCGGTCTATTCCTACCGGCTCTCCATAGTGCACTTCTGGTCGCTGATCTTCATCTATATCTGGGCCGGCCCGCACCACCTTCACTACACCGCGTTGCCACAATGGGCGCAGACCCTCGGCATGACCTTCTCAATCATGCTTTGGATGCCGAGCTGGGGCGGGATGATCAATGGCGTGATGACCCTGTCAGGCGCCTGGGACAAGCTGCGCACCGACCCTGTCGTCCGGATGATGGTCGTTTCGCTCGCCTTCTATGGCATGTCGACCTTTGAGGGGCCGCTCATGTCGGTGCGGGCGGTGAACTCGCTCAGCCACTATACTGAATGGGGGATCGGTCACGTGCATTCAGGCGCGCTCGGCTGGGTTGGCTTCATCTCCTTCGGCGCGCTCTACTGTCTCGCCCAGTGGCTGTGGAAGCGCAAAAGTCTCTACTCCATTGCGCTCGTCGAATGGCACTTCTGGCTCGCGACGATCGGCATTGTTTTCTACATGGTGTCGATGTGGTTCGCCGGGATCACGGAAGGCCTGATGTGGCGCGCCTATAATGAGTTCGGCTTCCTCGAATACAGCTTCGTGGAGACCGTCGAAGCCAAGCATATCAGCTACATCATCCGCATGGCCGGGGGCCTGCTCTACTTCGCCGGCGCCGTGATCATGTTCTACAATCTGGTCCGCACCGCCCTCGGGCATGAGCGGATCAACCAGCCAGACAGCGCGCCCGCGGCCAGCAATCCGCTCGCCGCTGCTGCCCTCCAACCTGCCGAATAGGAGCTCGTGAGATGGGACTCATGAACAATCACGGTGTGCTCGAGCGTCACTCGCTCCTGCTCACCATCGGTATCCTGATCACGGTCTCGATTGGCGGGATCATCCAGATGGCGCCGCTCTTCTACATGGAGAACACCATCGAGAAGGTTGAGGGGATGCGCCCCTATACGCCGCTCGAAGTGGCAGGCCGCAACATCTACATTCGCGAGGGTTGTTATGTCTGCCACTCGCAGATGGTGCGCCCGCTGCGCGACGAGGTGGAACGCTATGGCCATTACTCGCTGGCGGCGGAGTCGATGTATGACCACCCGTTCCAGTGGGGGTCGAAACGGACCGGGCCGGATCTCGCGCGCGTTGGCGGCAAGTATTCTGACGAGTGGCATGTCGACCATCTGATCGATCCGCGCGCCCTGGTACCGGAATCGATCATGCCGCCCTACGCCTTCCTGGCAGAGAAAAAGCTCGACTTCGATCATATCGGCGATGACCTCAAGGCGCTGCGCATGGTCGGTGTTCCGTATACCGATGAAATGATCGAGAACGCGGAGATGGACCTGCGCGCCCAGGTCGATCCGGACATCTATTTCGACGAGCAGGACGCGCTGGTGGCCCGATACACCGAGGCCGCAGGGCGTGAAGGCACGGTCCAGATCCGGGACTATGACATGGACCCTGACCGCATCACCGAGATGGATGCACTCGTCGCCTACCTTCAGATGACCGGCACGCTGGTGGATTTCTCCACCTATGAAGCCGGCGACCTCATGAACCGGAGATAGTCATGTACGAGATGCTTTCCAGCTTCGCGCAGACAGGCGGGCTCATCTATTTCGTCGCGATCTTCGCTGTCGTGCTGGCCTATGCGCTGTGGCCCCGCAACCAGAGACGGTTCGACGAGGCTGCCAATCTTCCCCTTTCAGACCGGGAGCCCGGAGATGAGTGATCACACCAAGGATATCGATCAGCCGACCGGGGTCGAAACCACCGGCCATGAATGGGACGGCATCAAGGAGCTGAACAATCCGCTGCCGCGCTGGTGGCTGTATATCTGGTACGCCACCATTGCGATCTCGCTGGTCTACATGGTGGTCATGCCAGCCATTCCGGCCCTGCCGGGGCTTGGCACCAATACGCGGGGGATCAGCAACCACTCCGACCGTGATGTTGTCGCCGCGCAGATCGCAGAGCTGCGGACAGAGCGCATGGCGGCTGGCTCGGCGCTTGTCGAGGCGAGCCTCGAAGAGATCGAGACCGACCGCACCCTGCAGCAATTTGCGATGGCGGCTGGCGAGAGCGCCTTTGGCGATAATTGCGCGACCTGTCATGGCGCAGGTGGTCGCGGGGCGAAGGGCTATCCGACGCTGGCCGACGATGTCTGGCTGTGGGACGGCACGCTGGATGGCATCGAGTACACACTGCGCCACGGCATCCGGCATGAGGACGATGTCGACACGCGATTTTCGCTCATGCCGGCCTTTGGCAAGGACCGCCTGCTCACCAGCGCGCAGATAGACGATGTGGTCGCACACGTCATGACGATTGCGGGCAAGGAAGCGCATGATGCGGCAAGTGCGGCACGCGGGGCGGAGACGTTCGCATCGCAATGCGCCAGCTGTCACGGCGTTGATGGCACAGGTGATCGCACGCTCGGCGCGCCAGACCTCACCGACCATGAGTGGCTGTTCGGCGGCTCTGAGAGGGAGATCTACACGACCGTCTACAATGCGCGGAACGCTCACATGCCGGCCTGGGGCGGTCGCCTCGACGATGCAACGATCAAGTCGCTGGCGGTCTATGTCCACTCGCTTGGTGGCGGCGAATAAGGCGCCGCGTCATGAGCCGCATTACCCTCATCTCTTCAAAGTCGCCGCCGCCGCCCCCTCCGGCGCAGGATCTCTATTCCAGGCGCAAGCAGGTCTACCCGAAGCTCGCTCATGGCAAGTTCCGGACGGTAAAGTGGGCGGCGATGGCGGTGGCGCTCTGCATCTACTACCTGATCCCCTGGCTGCGCTGGGAGAGAGGAGAGGGCGCGCCGAACCAGGCTGTGCTAGCGGATTTTGCAGGCGAACGGTTCTTCTTCTTCGGCATCGAGATCTGGCCGCAGGAGGCGTACTACCTTGCCGGCCTGATGATCCTGGCGGCGGTTGGCCTGTTCCTCGTGACGTCGCTGTTCGGGCGGGTCTGGTGCGGCTATGCCTGTCCGCAGACTGTGTGGACGGATCTCTACATCTGGGTGGAGCGGGCGTTCGAAGGCGACCGCGCCAAGCGGATGCGGCTCGACAGGGCACCCTGGAGTGTCGGAAAGGCTGCGCGCAAGATCGGCAAGCATAGTGTGTGGCTGATCATCGCTTTCCTGACGGGCGGGGCGTTCATCCTCTACTTCCATGACGCGCAGATGATCGCGCAGACCTTCTTCATTGGCGAAGCGCCGCTCTCGGCCTACTGGTTTGCTGGCGTGCTGACCTTCACGACCTATGCGCTTGCCGGGACGATGCGCGAGCAGGTCTGCACCTATCTCTGCCCGTGGCCACGTATTCAGGCCGCGCTGACCGATGAGGACGCGCTCAACGTCACCTATCGCTATGACCGCGGCGAGCCGCGCGGGCCGCACCGCAAGGGTGAGAGCTGGGATGGGCGGGGCGACTGTATCGACTGCAAGCAGTGTGTTCAGGTTTGTCCTGTCGGTATCGATATCCGCGACGGGCCGCAGCTTGAATGCATCCATTGCGCGCTCTGTATCGATGCGTGCGATGACATGATGAAAAAGATCGGGCGGCCGACGGGCCTGATCGCCTATGATACCGATACGGCGGTCGCCTGCCGTGCAAGCGGGCAGAAGGCCAGGTATCGGCTCATCCGCCCACGGACTATACTCTATACCGTGCTGATGGTCGGCATTGCCGGTCTGATGGCGTTCGGCCTCTTCAATCGCGGGACATTCGAAATCAATGTGCTCAAGGACCGCTCGCCGCCTTACATTGAGCTGTCGAATGGTGACATCCGCAATGGCTATGCCCTGAAGCTCGTCAACAAGTCTGGCGAGACACGTGACCTCGCTGTCGAAACGCTTGGGATAGACGGGCTGGAGCTGGAAGTTGTCGGCCTTGAGCGCGGCGCTGATGGCGAGCTTGTCCTGCCGGTCGCAGCGAATGGTGTGGATCGCTACCGGCTCCTCGTAACAGTACCTAGTGTCAGCGCAAATGGCCGCCGGTATTTTACGCTCGTCCTGACGGATGTCGCTTCCGGCGAGGTCCACACAAATCGCACCAGCTTCATGGCACCGGGAGACTGATCATGGCCGCAGCGCAATACAGGCAAGGGCCGGACGCCAAGCTGAAAGGCTGGCACGTCCTCCTCATCATGCTTGGCTTCTTCGGTGTGATGTTCGCGGTGAATGGCGTGTTTCTCTATTCCGCGATTACAAGCTTTCCCGGCGAGGACGTCAAAAAGAGCTATGTCCAGGGGCTCGATTACAATGCGACGCTGGAAGCGCGCCGTGCGCAGGCCGAAGCCGGCTGGACGGTGCGGGCCGGTGTCGAAGGTGGCAGGCTGGTCGTTGAACTGGCATCAGAAGCCGCCCCGAACGTGTCGACGCTGGACGTCGAGGCGACGCTGCGCCGGGCTGTGACGGATACGGATGATGTCGTGCTCACGCTACAGCGGGCGGGCAGCACAGGACGGTATGAGGCCGAACTGCCTGCGCTGGACAGCGGCCGCTGGGAGATACTGATCGATGCGCGCAGGGCCGATGGCACACCGGCGGCGACGGCGCGCAAGGAGATCGTGCTGAGATGACACTGGCGGGGCCGATAGAGCAAGGCTGCCCGAGTGGGCTCGCGCCAGTTGGCCTAGGAGTGAGCGGGGCTGTCGGCGCTTTCGTTGTTCGGAAGGGCGGCGAGAAGTCTCTCTCCCTTTCTGTGCGCGGGGCAAAATGTGCCGGCTGCCTGTCGAAGATCGAAGGCGCGGTGAACGCACTGCCGGGCGTGCGGCAGGCCCGGCTAAACCTCTCGAATGGCCGAATGGAAGTGAAATGGACGGGCGATCTTGACGCCAACCGGATTGCCCGGACCGTCACGGATCTTGGCTATGGTGCCGCGCCGTTCGATCCGGATACGGGCGATGCGGCCGCGAAGGCGGAAGAGCGCAGCTTGCTGATCGCCATGGCTGTTGCCGCATTCGCGGCGGCGAACGTCATGCTGCTGTCCGTCTCTGTCTGGTCAGGCCATGGGGAGATGGGCGAGACGACGCGCCGCATCATGCATGCGATCTCCGGCGCGATTGCCCTGCCGGCAGCGCTGTTTTCAGGCCGTGTCTTCTTCCGCTCGGCCTGGAGCGTGCTGAAAAAGGGCCATGCCAACATGGACGTGCCGATATCGCTGGCCGTGATCCTCGCCCTCAGCGTCAGCGTGCATGAGACGATCCGCGGCGGGGAGCATGCCTATTTCGACGCCACGGTCATGCTGCTCTTCTTCTTGCTGATCGGCCGTTTCCTCGATGCGAGATTACGTCGGCGGACGCACGCTGCTGCACATGAACTGGCAGCCCTGCAGGCCCGCTCCGCGACACGGATTGGCGTGGATGGGACGACGCAGTCCGTCCGCGCAAGCGACATCGCACCCGGCGACACGATCCTGGTTGCACCGGGCGAGCGCGTGCTGGTCGATCTTGAGGTCATCGAAGGTGTCAGCGAGGCTGATGAGAGCATGGTGAGCGGTGAAAGCCTGCCGCAGGCCGTGGCGCCAGGCGTGCGCCTCTATGCAGGCGCGGTAAACCTTTCGCAGCCGCTCAGGGGGCGCGCGCTTGGCAGCGCTGAAAACTCTCTCCTGTCCGACATCGCCCGCATGCTGGAAGCGGGCGAACAGCGCCGCTCGGCCTATCGACGGATCGCGGACAAGGCTGTCTCGCTTTACGTCCCGCTCGTCCATACGACGGCGGCGCTGACTTTCATCGGCTGGGTGCTTGCCGGGGCGGGCGTGCGCGAGGCGCTGATGATTGCCGTCTCGACACTGATTATCACCTGCCCATGCGCGCTGGCCCTTGCCGCACCCGTGGTTCAGGTCGTCACATCCGAGCGGCTGTTCAGGAGAGGCGTGTTCCTGAAGTCCGGCGACGCGCTGGAGCGGCTCGCAGAATGTGATCATGTCGTCTTCGACAAGACCGGCACCTTGACACTTGGAGAGCCGCAGCTCGTGCGAACTGATGACGATGACGACGCCATTGCCCGAGCCGCGCGGCTGGCCAGGGCCTCTCGCCATCCACTCTCCCGTGCGGTTGTGGCGGCAGCAGGGGCGGGGCAGGTGGCGGCCGGTGTAAGGGAACATCCAGGGCTTGGCCTTGAGGCGGACATTGATGGTGTCGTCTGTAGACTTGGCTCGGCTGAGTGGGTGGGTGCGGAAGAGGTCCGGGGCGAGAGCCGGTTGCGCCTCTGGTATGTCGAAGGCGATTCCGAGCCCCGCAGATTTGCCTTCGAAGACGCGCTGCGGCCGGGAGCCGGCAAGCTCGCCGAAGCGCTGAAGAAACGCGGGGCCGGCCTCGAAATCCTGTCCGGCGACAGTGAGGGCGCCGTTGCGGATATCGCCTGGCAGCTCGGCATCAGTGACTGGCGCGCCGGCGCGAGCCCGGCCAGCAAGGTTGCGCGTCTGGAAGAGCTGCGCGAGGAAGGCTGCAAGGTTCTGATGATCGGGGATGGCCTGAATGATGCGGCCTCCCTCTCCCTTGCCCACGCATCGCTCGCGCCGGGTGGTGCGATGGATGTCAGCCAGTCGGCAAGCGATGCGGTCTATACCGGTGCGGGCCTCGACGCGATTGAGGGGATCATCGACGCGGCGCGCGGCGCTAAAGTCCGTATGCTGCAGAACTTCGCATTGGCAGCAGGCTATAATGTGATCGCAGTCCCGATTGCGGTTGCAGGCTTCGCAACACCGCTGGTCGCGGCGATTGCCATGTCAGCCTCGTCGCTGATTGTGACGCTGAACGCGCTCCGGCCAGGTCGATAGGAGGCAGACATGGAGATGCTCACCTTCCTGATCCCGGTTGCAATCCTGCTCGGCCTGACGGGGCTCGGCGCTTTCATCTGGGCGGTGAGGACCGGTCAGTTCGACGATCCGCAGGGCGATGCGGCGCGCATTCTAACCGATGACGAAGACCGGCCCCTGCCTGACCGGCATTAGACGGTCTCGTGTCAGGGGCATCCGATGGCGTGGGCAAGGCCATTGCGGTGGATTTCGCTGGTGCCGGAATAGATGGTTGCCGCTCGTGTCGAGAAATATTGCGTCTGGGCGAGGGGGTGGTTTGGTTGGGCGGCAAGGCCGATTTCGGTGATCTGCTGACGCAGTTCGGTCGCCCGCAGCTTGATGAGGGAAGCGCGCGACGCTGGTTTCAGGAACGGGTGGCCCGCAGGCAGCCGGCCTTCCAGCGCCTCGAATGTCTGAATGTCGGCGTCGAGCCTGGCGAGCCGGGACAGGAGCGCCTCGTCCGGAATATCGAGCGCAAGAACGTGCCGTTTTGCCGAGCGCCAGGCGGCGCGCAGGACACCGGTCGTGGTGTTGTTGGAGCGGGCTATTTCCATTAGCTTGCGGGCGGCTTTCCAGCCCTCGCCGATAGCGGCAATCCTGTCGCGAGCGGGCGTGCGGACATTGTCGAAGAAGACTTCGTTCACTTCGGCAGATCCGTCGATACACCTGATCGGCTGTACCTTGATACCGGGCAAGGAGAGATCCACGAGAAGGAAGACGATGCCATCGCGGCCGGAGGAATTGCGGTCGCTGCGGGCCAGGAGAAACATGTGCGTGGCTGTCTGTGCAAAGCTGGTCCAGAGCTTCGTGCCGTTGAGTATGAAATCGTCGCCATCCAGCTCCGCTTTGAGGGCGAGCGCTGTGAGGTCGGAACCGGCCTGTGGTTCGGAAAATCCCTGGCACCACTCATGGCGATCAGACAGGATTGCGGGCAGGTAGCGATGCTTCTGTACCGGCGTTCCCATGGATATGATCAGCGGGCCGATCGTGCGGATGCCGGACGACATCAGGACCGGTGCGTCATTGTCGGCGCAGGCGCGTTCGAACCAGAGGCGCTGTTCGACCGTCCAGCCGGGTCCGCCATATTCAACGGGCCAGGAGGGAGCAAGCCAGCCCTTGCGACGCAGCCGCTCGCGCCAGACCTTGCAGGCGGCCGGGTCTGATTTCAGGCCGGTGGTCCGACGCCCGGCATCTCGAAGGTCTTCGGTGAGGTCACGCGCCAGAAAATCATCTACCTCGAACGCAAAGTCGCGCATTGGTACCGGGGCCTCGTTAGCCGGCTCACGTTCAAGAGCAAATCTGGTTGCACCCTGCATTGTACGTCTCTTTCCCTCTCGCTTTCGGGCAGGGTGCAATTGCGGGTCAGGGCAGCCAATCGGGACAATTACCTAGTGGTCAGACTATTGCGCTGACGATGTTGGCGAGCGTGGGAGAGCGCGAACATTGTCGAAAAGCCGAGCGACTGTCTGGCGGAGAGGAAGTCTGCTCAGGCGCTGATGGGGCAATTTGCTTCACGCAGGAGCGTCCGTGCAAATGCGGCGCTGCCCGGACTGGCTACACCCTCATTGCCTCAAGCGTTTCACCCAGGCGCTTGAATACAAGAGTCGGCGATACTTCCGCAGCCGCTTCATTTCGGATGTCACTCGGCGTCCTGCCTGTCGCTCGCTTGATGAACCTGCGAAAACTCCGGGCATCAGCATAGCCAAGCTCTGCGGCGACGGCTTCAATGCACCAATGCTGGTTGCGCAGGAGCGCCATTGCGGCCTGCAGGAGCATGCGCTCGCGATACGCCCGGAAGTTCTGACCAGTCTGTGCCATACGGCGCCGGTAGGTCGATGGCGCAATGTCTTCCTCCGCTGCGAGTTTCTGGACCCGCAAGTCGAGATTCGAAGCGCCGTCGCTCAACGTCGCAGGGTCTTCGAGTTCGGTCAGACGAAGCGCAGTGTGCAGAGGATGCCAGAAGAACTCGTTCACATTGGAGCGCGGTGGGCGACAGGACAGGAGCTCGCGTGGAAAGGCAAAACCTGCGGTGCCGCCCAGGCGAACGGGGCAGCCGATGGCGTAGTGACGCGCACCGAGATTTATATGCTGTGCATCACGTGTGACGAGCCAGCTCACCGGAAGAGGCTGCTGCAGGTACGAACTGAGGCCAAGGAAGAAATAGATCAGCTGTATGTCTTCCTGCAGGCAACCAGCATCGCTGTTCTCATCTGCGCAAATAGCGAGAAAGGCGTACGGTCCGTCGGTCGCAAGCTTAATCTGCAGGCAGCGCGAAGCCATCTGGTAAAAGCGGGAGACGGCGTTCAATCCGTCTTCGAGGTTCGTGCTACCGAACAATATGCGGAAGGCAAGAGGACCGGTGTCCGGCTCCAGTCGGTGACGGAGCATCATGTGGGTGGAGTCGTTGGTCTGTTGAACCAGCACGGCTTGAAAAAGCGTCATCTGCAAACTGGATATGCGGTCGCGATCATCGCCGAATTTGGGCGAGATCAGCGAACGGTCAAACACCTCATCAAGGCAGACGCCATTGGAAACGGCACGCGCGGCCTGACGGCAGGCCCAGGACAGGGGAATCTGTTGCCCCAGCATCTGGCTTGTTCCTCTCTTCTTGGTCTCTTCTTTTCGCACCATTGTTGGCTGCAATCCGGTTTGCCGCAAGCGCTGGGCGCTTGGACTGCCGGCAAAAAAGCCTGAGCGAGCGAATCTGTCCCCCATTTGCGCGCCTCAGGCGGGCCTTCGGTCCTTCGTCGAGACAGGCCTTCCGACTATCACTCGCGCCAATCACATAAATAAATGAGGGAGAGAAACAGTGAAAAAGTACAAGAGAGCCTGCCTGCTGGCAGGAACGGCAGCGACACTCATGACGACCTGGAGCGCCGCTCACGCCCAGACAGGAGAAGATGCTCCAGAGGCTGAAACCCGACGGCTCAACCAGGTTGTCGTAACGGCACTGCGCCGTGAGGAGACCCTGAAGGATACGCCGATCGCCGTATCGGCCTATGACGGCGAACAGCTTGGCAGGGAGCGGGTCGAGGACTTTGCAGATATTGCCCTGCAAAGCCCGAACGTGCAGTTCGGAGCGAATGGTGGGAACACCAATATCGCGATCCGTGGTATCGGCACCAATCTCCAGACTGCCGGCAATGATCCCGGCGTGGCTTTCAACCTCGATGGCATCTACGTCGCAGATCCGGCGCTGGCGCTCTCGACACTCCTCGATGTCAAACGCGTGGAAGTCCTGCGGGGGCCGCAAGGGACCCTCTTTGGCCGAAACGCCACGGGCGGTGCCGTCAACGTCATCTCCAACACGCCGACCACGACTGCATCTTACGGGTTCAACACATCTGTCAGCGCGCCGCTGGGGGTGCAGGCTGATGCATTTGCGAGCGGGCCTCTGGTCGACAGTGGAAAACTCCTTGGCCGGATCGCCGTGCAGAAAATCTACCGCGAAGGCGATGTCGAGAACACCGCCTCCACCGGCCCGGACCACCTCAACGATCAGGACAGCCTCTCGGCCCGCGCCCAGCTGGAATGGCGGCCAACCTCGACGCTGAGCGCGCGCCTGCAAGCCGATTACCAGGACGCCGATACAGCAGGTCCTGCCTATTATCTCGCAGGAACTCCAAATACGGGGCTGGGCCTGCCTGCACAGCTGGCATCCACCTTTATTGGTGGACTGGACGATGACGAAATAGCGGTAACCGCCGGCAGCTCGAAACTGATGCAGCGAAATCTGGCCTTGTTCGTCGATTGGGATCTTGGCCCCGGCTCGCTTCGTGCAACGCTTTCAACGCGGCATTCAGAGAATGATCGGTTCTATGACGGCGATGGCACCGAAGTCGAGTATACCTCGACGCGGGTCGATCAGTCCCGCGATACCGACTTTTTCGAGCTCCTCTACAGTTCGGATGGGGACGGTCCGTTCTCCTATATTCTCGGCGCAAACTATATAAACGACCAGCAGGTCCAGATTGTTGAAGTGCCTGTGCTCTTCTTTCCAGCGCCGGTCATTCTGACAGGAGACGTCGACACCGAAGCCTATGCAGTGTTCGGACGCGCAACTTATGAAGTGACAGATCACTGGAGCGTCTTCGGCGGGGCCCGCTACTCCAGCGACCGCAAATCCATGGACGAATCCAACAACTTCATCGGCACCGATTCAAAGCGCGATGAGTGGTCGAAACCGACTTATGAGATCGGCACCAGCCTCGACATCGGACAAAACAGTACAGCCTATCTGAAATACGCAACCGGCTACAAAAGCGGTGGATATGCTTCAGGTTCGCTGCAGTCGGCTTTTGACCCGGAAACCAATTCCATGTGGGAGCTGGGCCTCAAGGGCACCTATCTGGACGGGACGCTAAACGCGAACCTCGCCCTGTTTCACATGGCCTATGAAGATCTGCAGGTGAACCAGGTGGTTGGGGTGTCTTCAGTGGTAACCAATGCCGCCGAAGCCACGATTAATGGCGTGGAACTGGAACTCGTCCAGCAGGTCACCCCCGAATTCAGCTTCATTTTCAACGGAGGATGGCTCGACGCCACATTCGATGAATTTCTCACCGAAGACAGCGCGAGACCACAACTTGGACCTTTGAGCCTTGCCGGTAATGATCTGCCGAATGCGCCCGCATACACGCTGAGCTTCGGTCCGGCTTATGAACGCGACCTGTCGGGCGGCGGGCGGCTCTCACTTTCAGCGCGGTACGATTGGCGGTCGGAGGTTTACTTCTCCGAGTTCAATCTCCCGCTTGTTTCAGAAGACTCGAGTGGGCGTCTCAATGCCTTTGCAAATTACGAATTTCCGGACGGCAAGTGGCAGATTGGATTGTACGGCCGAAACCTCACCGATGAGCGAACTTATTCCAGCATGGTTGTCGCGTCGGCTGTCCTCAACTCGATTGCCATGGCCACGGCCAATCCAGGGCGCGAAGTCGGCATCCGCCTGAGCTTTCGTCACTAAACCTGCACCGGACTCAACCTGTTTCCTCCCATGCTTGATCAATGGAATACACACATGAAATTTGTCGACCTGAATGATGCGCGCCTCGCCTATGAAGTCTCTGGTGAAGGCCCACCGGTTATCTTTGTTCATGGTTTTCTCGCCAATTCGACCGGCCCTTACTACGCCGCGTTCAAACAGGAGCTTGCGAAGTCCTGCACGGTCTATGCGGTCGACATGCGCGGCCATGGCGAGACCGTCGCGGATAGCCGCTCCATCACGCTTGGCGCGTGCGCCCGGGACATTGTCGCTTTCGCTGAAGCTCTCAACTTGCAGAGGTTGCCGCTCATCGGCCATTCCATGGGCGGTTATCTGAGCATGGCCGCTGCCCGACTTGCGCCTGATCGCTTCTCGGCACTGGCTCTGCTCACACCTGCCGGCAGCCAGGGGCAGCCAAATCCGGAGGAAGTCGTGGCGGATTTTATGGCAGCTCGCAGGGACGCTGCCCTGATGCATCAGCGATTTGGTGCCATGTTCACGTCGCCTCCGGACAGCGCTGAACTGGACATTCTCCGGCAGGCGGCGCTTCGGCTTCCTGACGAAGTTGCCGAACGCTGGATACGAGAGGAGTGGCCGAACAGCAATCAGACCGGGCAGCTTCCGGAAATCGGCCTGCCCGTCCTTTCCCTGATTGGAGCCTTGGACGTCGTAGTGCCACCAGCGCGCCAGTATGAAGACGCATTGCTGATGAAGGACGCGAAGATCGTAACCTTTTCCCGCGAAGGACACATGCTGCCATTGGAGAAGCCGGTTCAGTGCTGTCGGGAAATCATGCGCTTTTCCGTGGATCTGGGTTTGCAGCCATCCGAACACGTCTGAAATCTGGACAGCCAGGCATCTGCCAGTTCATGTCTTGTCATTGAGGATCGCGCGGATCGCGAAATCAGGTCTGGCTCTCTGTCGTGGAGATGCACAGGGGGGCTTCGATAGCCTGATGGTCATCGTCGCCTGCGAGCTTGTCTTCGAGCCCAGCTCCAACGTTGAGAGCCCGGCTCGCCAGAGCCATTGGAGCATCGAGTATTTCGACAAGCCGCTCGGGGCGATTGTTGCCACACGCCAACTACCCGCCTTTCCATGCGCGGGGTTGCCGGGCGTCTGCCTCTCAGGCTTCCCATCGATGTCGAACACTTTCGACGACTGTGCAGACTGCAAGCTTCGTGATTACCCTGCGTCATCGTGCGTCGGCATGATTGCCAATCCTGATCTCCAGGAAATCACGAAGGCCTGGTGCGCTGTAGTGCTCCAGCAAGTATCTCAACGAGCTGGTCCTGTGTGTATGGCTTGCGCAAATATGCTGTCTCGGGTGGCTCGCCCGTCGGTTCTTCAGGATAGTATCCAGTCGTGATTATGACGGGCACTTCAGGCAGGATGTGTTTGACCTGTTTCGATAGTGCTCTGCCTGACATTACGCCGGGCAAGACAAGATCTGTCAGAACG
>Ga0310345_10000590_pt1 | contig 49605 bp, 36 predicted proteins | sample HC15DNA20500_MG_FD_204667 | JGI IMG/M metagenome (GOLD analysis project Ga0310345, IMG submission 204667) | Marine microbial communities from station ALOHA, North Pacific Subtropical Gyre - HC15-DNA-20-500_MG | ecosystem: Environmental > Aquatic > Marine > Oceanic | place: Pacific Ocean: North...
CGGGCCTTTTGCGGGCTTTTCAGCTTGACCGAAATATCTAAACATCAGAAATTAAACGGAAAAGAAGTTCGAATGTGATGCCTCTTCTGGCACCATTTGCTTAAATCATTGAGATTCAAGGCTCACATCGATGAAGGTTCGATGAGGCTCATAATCCGGTACCCCGCAGGAATATGTGACTGAGCCATCATCATTCCTATCGCCGACCGCGAATCCCAGTCTGGAATAAAAGTCGGACACCATTCCGTTTCGGTCGGTTGGAATATATATCGAATGGATCTTTTCGATACCCGCCTGCGCGGCGGTTTCGAACAGGCAGTTCATCACACATTGCTCGACGCCGCGCTCCAGCACGCGGCATGATTGCAGCCACGTGTCTATGGTCCATTCCGCCGCGTCTTTTCGCACAATAACCACACCGATCATGCCGTGCTGTGCGAACTTGTCTTCAAGCCGGACCTGCCATCCCATCAGCTCCGGATCATCCTGCATTTTCCTGACCTCTTCCTCGCCATAGCGCCGCGTGGTCAGGTTGAACTGATTGGATTTGTTGATCAGCTGGGTGATGCGGCTGCGTCCGGCATCGTCGAACGGATCGATCGACATCCGCATTTCGAGCGAAGTCAGATAATCGTCGTAATTGCCGATTTTCGCCCGAATTTCTGCCGCCGCAGCGCGCCCGCCGTAGCTCTCGGCCCGGGAAACATCTTCTTTGTTTAGCGGCAGATGGTCGAACAGGCCGGACTGGGCGATCCGTTCTATATAGAAAGACGGATCGTCGCCGATTTCCACGGTCGACACCAAGGGCAGTTCCTGCCGTACCCGTTCGCGTTCGGCCGCATTGTCGTCGATGAATACGAAGGATTCGAGACCCAGGCTGAGCGTTTCGGCTATGGTCTTGATGTTGGTGGCCTTGTCGCTCCAGTTGGCCTGAAATACGGCGACATGGTCTTCCTTGATGACCATTTCCGAATGATTGCGAAACGGCTCACGCGCGATTTCATCGGTGTTTTTCGAGCACACGGCTAATACGATACCGCGCTCGCGCAAACCCAAAACAAAGTTCTGAAATGCGACAAAGGCTTCGCCTTCGGGCGAATTCTGGCCGAGCCTGATACCGGCAAGGCCGTCATCGCCGATCACGCCGCCCCATAAAGTATTGTCGAGGTCGAGAATAATGCCGCGCGCAGCTTTCCCTTTCATCGCTGCCAGCAGAGCCGCGATACTGTCCGCTGCCAGGGGGCACACGTCCACGCTGAAAGGTATCTTTGCCGCATGGTAGCGGACGGGATCGAGCCACTTGTCCAGCCCGACCCGGCTTGCCAGCGCTGCCTGATCCCACAGAAGCCAGCGGCCTTCCATGGCACCGTCTGCAAGCATGAGGTTGATGCGGTGCCTGAAGCGGGCACTCGTGCCGGGGGTTGCCAGTTCGACCGATGAGACCTGCATCGCGCCGGGGAGAGTCGCAAAGATAGCCGGGCAACCCGACTTCTCCTGCGCTGCGGCGGCCAGGGCGGTGAAAAGATTTTTCGCGTCCGCCAGCGCTTCATTTTCAGCCTCCCGATCGAGTATCGGGCGCTTGCTGGCGAACGCACTTTCATCGAGCACTATCAGCAAGGCATCCAGAGGCCGACCGAAACAGTCGGCAGGCGAAAAGGCAAAACTTGCAACGCTGTCGTAGTGCGCTTCCAACGAGGATATCGCCAGGCCTCGTGCCAGACCCGAGGCGGCCAGCGGATCAGGGAGATAGCTCAGCGTCCGATTGCCAAGCAGTCCGATCGTCACTTCCGCGAAGCCGGACTTTGGCAGGTCCGCTTTCGCGAGCTTCTTGGCCAGGCGCTCGATCCGCAATTGTTCGCGCATGCCCAGCTGCTGGTTGGCCAGAGTTTTGAGCGCGACATAGTCCGGTGCACTGCCGTCGGCGACGGTCGCCTCGATATCGGCCAGACGCTCGGTCCAGTTCTGGGCGAGTGGAGGCCGCCAGGGAAAATTGTCGGACGTCATCCGCTCTGCTTCGCGGCGGCATTGACCAGATCGCCGAGATTCTTGAAGCTCTGCATCTCGGATGTGCTGAAATGCACGCCCAGTTCCATTTCGATCATGACCATCAAGCGCACGTGCGAAAGGCTATCCCATTGCGCCACGTCGTTCGCGGTCGTTTCCATGGTGACGGGGCCATCATATTCATCGAACAGCTCTCTGATAATGTCCGTAATCTTGTCGAGGATGGCTTGCTGATCCGACATATTTCAAATCCTTTTGGTCGTAAGGCCGTGAGGTGTGAGAATGCGATATAGCGCGTCCTAAGGGCTGGGCGGCTCATGCTCGCGCTCGGCATAGCTGTTCGTCAGGCGATATCCTTCCACGGCCGAGCGTATTTCCCTTTCGTATTCCGCGAAATTTCCTCGGGTCAAGCGGTCGTCGCCGGTTTTCATTGCCGTGACGAACCTGCGCAAGATGGCGGGATTGTAGACATGTCCTACCTCGCGGAAATTAACGAGGTCGCCAGCCACTGCGGGTTCGTCGTCGAGAGCGAAGACCCGCACATGCGGAAGATCGCCGACCGCATCCACAAGGCACCGCCGCGCGATCATCTGTTCGTCGAGCAGAGCCGGGCTGATATCGTTTCGCCGGACATAGTAGAAGGCATAGGAGACGATCGGGAACAGTATGTCCACTTTGACGCCCCTGGCGGAGAGCGTCTTTACATCCGGAACCAGTTGATCGTCGATGGCATGGAAACTGTCACAATCCCTGCCGCTCGAAGCCAGGATTCCGGCCCGATTGCGCTCGATCAGCCGTCCGATCCTCGCCATTTCCGAAGGGCTCTGGAAGCCCGCGTACATCTTCTCGACAAACTCGGCATAGCCCGCATCGTCGGGATTGCTGTAAGTTAGTTTGCCGCCCAGTATGTCGAATGTCCTGCGGATCGTCGGCAGGTTCACCATCCGCAAATCGTTGCTGATGTCATCGTCGTAAAGGAATGTCGGAAAGCCAGTATTGGTGGTTTCGGGATCGCGGATATAGGTCCAGTCGAATGTCAGGATGAGGTGCCGGATACCGGGGTTTTCGACCAGCTGGTCGAGAACGAGATCCCGGTCGCGGGGCCGAGGACCACCATAGCTGAGATTTGCCGCGCGCGTTTCAGGTCCCAGAATATCCTCCAGATATTCCGGTGTGTACATCGCGGTTATCGAACTGCCGACGAGGAACGTGTTGTAGGCGGGGTCCTTGGCTGCGACATCGATCCAGTCGATGACCAGATCCCTGGGCGTGTCGCCGGGTTCGATGCGCGGTTCGGCACCCCACCGATAGACGTTGTGCGGGTCGACCGCGATTACGAGAGCCGCGAGCGAGAGATAAACGGCGGAGATGAGAATCGCCGCGAAAATCATGGGGCGCGCCGCTCGCCAGCGTATCGCAGACAGCGAGAGCCTTTTCGAAGACTGGAATGGAGGGGTTGCGAGGGTCGCTGACTGCTCGGGTTTCGTCATGATATCAGAACCCCTGATACAGGAAGGGTGGCTGCCGCGACACGTAATAGAGCGATGCGATTACCAGTATGGCCATATAGCTCGCCTGCACCCAGCCGGGACGCCAGAGACGCCGCAGGAAGGCGGGGCCGTAGCTTTCATTGTCATAGGTCATGATCGCCGGCCGGTATCGCCGCATGAGTTCGACGCTGTTCGGGCAGAAATAGATGATGGAAAATGCACAGGCCAGCATGATCACTGGCCAGCGCATGTTAAAGGCCGAAGGGGCGTCGAACGACGTACCGAACATCTGCGAGAACAGATGAAAACCGCCGCCCACGCTTTCCGAGCGGAACATCGCAAGGCTCAGAAGAAGCGGGAGGAAGAATACCGCCCGTTCGAGCATGCCGATGAACAGCGGGGACTTCGATTTGCGAAACGCCTTGTACCATTTCGACGCGCGGACTTCCGTCTCCAGCGCATACCAGAAGCCGTGCATCAGTCCGAAGACGCAGAAGGTCCACAGGGCACCGTGCCAGATACCGATGATCTGGAAGTTGATCAGCATCGGCAGCCACAGGCTCAGCAAGTGCGCCGGTATGGGGGCAAGCCGGTTGAACATGCTGTAACGCGTCCCGGCGACGGACAGCGGCGTATAGAGGAACCGCGCAATCACGCGCGTGAGCGTCATGTGCCAGCGGCGATAATAGTCGATGATTCCGTTGGCCTTGAATGGCGAAAAGAAGTTTATTGGGTAACGCAGTCCGAACATGCGGGCGAGCCCGAGCGCCATGTCCGAATAACCGGAAAAGTCGAAATAGAGCTGTCCCATATAGGATAGGGCACCAATCCATGCCTGGAGAGGGTGGATTTCTGCGCCCATATGGGCCGCACTGAAAACGATATCCACGGTCGGGGCGAGATTGTCGGCGATGACGACCTTCTTGAACATGCCGATCGAAATGAAGCTGAGCCCGACGGCCAGGTCGATGGGGTTCAAACGGAGAAACCGTTTGGATTGTACCTGGGGGTTGAACTCGCTGAGATAGGTAATCGGCCCGATTATCAGCTGCGGGAAAAAGCTCACGAACGCGCCGTATCGACAGAACGCCGAAAACATCGATTTCGTCGACCGTAGCCTGCCGAGGAACTGCGTAACGTTCTTCTCGCGCGCATAGGCGTCCGCGAGGAAGGCGGCCTGATGGAAGGTATAGAAGGATATACCGGCGGGGATTGCGACGCCCGCGAAGTCTCCCATGAGACCAGCGCTTGGACCAAATAGGAGAGTTACGATCTTATATTTGAAGTAGCATAACGATATTATGTTATAGGCCTGACCCGTCAAATATATCCGGCGCCTCGCTCTGGCTCCATCTTCCAGAAAGGTGATAGCGACCGCGACAGCAAAATTCACGGCTAAAGCTGATATCAACAGCACGACCGAAAACATGCTGTGTGGAATGTAAAAAATTATGGAGGATACAAACAGTACAGCAAGCGCGTAGTTTTTCCCAAAAAAATGCGCTATCGTATAGAATGATATCAATACAACCGGCAAAAATACGAACAGAAAAAGGGGGTCTGTAAATATCAAAACTATTTTCCTTCTTTTGAACTTTACAGAATCTGATCTGGTCGACTTTTTGCTGCGTGTGTGCTGGATTCATCAGCTCGTGTCGCATCGCGATGCCAAAATCGATGCTCTTGAAAAAGAGGGCATTGGTATATCCATGCACCCGCAATGAGAGGGGGGTAATCATAGTGGTTACTGCGAAGGGGTGCTTGAAGGATCGCGACCATTCGTTCAGTCCCGTCACTTCAGCGCCAGCGGACTACCGATGGGCAGAGCTTGTCGAAGCTTCCACCAGCTACAAGCTCACTCCCCCATCTGCGCGGTTCCATGGGCGCGCATCGCTCCCTGTTCGAGCGCATCAACCAGAGGTGCCAATAACCAATGCAGCTCAGTGACATCGATTTCATCATCATTGGTGCCGCGAAGTCGGCCACGACCTGGCTCCAGACGCAGCTGCAGTCGGACCCGGCAGTCTATATGCCTGATCCGGAGCTTCACTACTTCTCCAGGGAGTACAGTCGAGGCCAGGACTGGTATCTGTCGCAGTTCAGCGATGAGGGGCTTGGCAGGACCATTGGCGAGAAATCCAATTCCTACCTCTACGTGCCCGAAGCAGCGGCGCGCCTCCACCGGGACCTGCCCCAGGTGAAGCTGATCGCCCAGCTACGCAATCCCGTTGAGCGGGCCTATTCCAGTTATTGCATGCTGTTCAGGCGAGGTGAGGTGGGGGCGGATATCGCGTCCTATCTCGACCCCTCGCAGAGTGAGAATATGCAGATCCTGGGTTCCGGGAATTTCGCATCCCACCTGCAGCCCTTCATCGATCTCTTCGGCCGCGAGCGGCTTCTTATCCTGTTTTTCGAAGGTGTGGCGGAAGCGCCGGAGACGCAGATGTCCCGGGTTCGAGCCCATCTGGGCCTGCCGCCGCGCGCTCTGGCTGAAGAAGGGCATGGGAAGGTAAAGGACAAAACAGCTCCCCTCGTCCCGGTCGGGTTGCGCAAGCGTCTGGCGTGGATGAAGCCGGTCGTGCGCCCCTTGCGCGGAACCGCTCCGTTCGAGGCCGCCCGGGGGCTGATCGCCCGCAAGACCGAATACCCCCAACTAACGGACGATCTGCGCAAGCGCCTCAACGAATATTACGGCCCCTCTATCGAAACGCTCGAACAGATAAGTGGGCAGTCGCTCAGCCGCTGGTACGGGCGGGTGGATAGCACCGTTTGATGCCTGCCCTGCCGGCCCCACCTTAGGGTCTGGCCCCCAAAGCGCGCTCCGGATAGACCCAATTGGTCGGCAATAAAGTCAATAATGGGCTAATCGCTTTTTCCAACTGCGCCCCGGACCATCGGCTGGTAGCTCCGATAGCGTAGGCGCGATCATCAATGATGAGCCGCACTGGAAACCGCAGATCAAGTGGCTGCGAGCCGATATTCGCTAGCAAGCGCATGCAGCGCCGAGACGACGTAATCATCAAGAGGGCCATTACGTAACATGAAGAATTTCGTAATAACCGGCATACAGATGAGAAACAAAGGCTCTCAGGCGATGTTTCTTTCCCTATATTATGGTCTGAAGGCCATATATAAGGATTGTGAGATAGTAGGGTTCGCTAACAAATACGATGCCCCCGAGCAGTATTCTTTCAGCCTGCTCCCCTACGACGACTTCACCCGTCTTGTGTTCAAGTACCGACTGAACAGCGTGCCCCTGCTGGCTCCACTAGCGACGTCTCTCGCCGCTATCTCGAGGAAAACCGACAAGTGGAACGGCCAGATCGCCAGAATGGAAAAGGCGTTGCGAGAGGCGGATGCCATTCTCGATGCGAGCGGATACACGCTGGGTTCCGGCTGGGGGAAGGGAGGCGGCAGGCTGCTGCTGCAGACGATCAGAATCGCCAAGCGTTACAACAAGCCGATTGTATTGATGCCTCAAAGCTTCGGTCCGTTCGACTGGGGTGAGGACGACGACGCCGAATTCCTCAAAGAGGTCAAAGAAGAACTGAGCTATTGCACCAAGATATACGCTCGCGAGATCGAGGGATATGAGTGCCTGAAGGCCCTGGGCTTACAGAATGTCGAATTATCGGCGGACATGGTCATCAGGGAGAAAATCTTTCCTGAAGCCAGCGACATTCATGCTTCGTATGACGCGGCAAAGGTGAACTACCCAGCGCCCGGCTCGATCGGTTTCATCATCAATGAAAACGTGTTCCGGATCGGGGATCCCGATGCGGTGCTCAACCTGTATGCGGAAATATTGGATAAGCTGGTGAACGATGGCGAGAAGGTATGCATCCTCACTACGTCCACCGCCGATAAGCATCTGGTCGAAGACGTGCTCGGCAAGACCAGCAACAGAGACAAGGTGAGCATCATCAGCGGCGAATATTCGAGCCCGGAGCTGATAGATATCATCGGACGATTCAAATATGTCGTCGCCTCACGTTACCATTCGGTTGTGTTCGCTTACCGGAGCGGCGTCCCTGCCATCATACTTGGGTGGGCGAGCAAATATATCGATCTGGCGGCACACTTCCAGCAGCAGGATTACGTGTTCGACATCAGGGAACCAGGGGTTGGCCGGATCATCGAGCAGATCGACAAGATGAGCGCGAACCATGCCGAGGAAGCACAGCGGATAAAGGACTGTCTGGAGAACATTCAAACCACGTCGGTCATTCAGCAAGCTGTAAATGCTCTGGAAGGATGAACGTCCCTAGGCACCCGATCGCAAATCCGCGCAAGCGTGCCGGAAAGCGCATTGTTCAGGAGAATCCGGCGCTTTGGTCGTCCGACTTTAGGCCCTCTGAAATACCCTTATTTGCACTCGCATAGCGCGGTGCCGCATCTAGGCTTGGCAGTATGTGTGGAATTGCGGGCTTCGTAGATTTTTCGGGCGGGTTGCAGGCCGATCCTGTGCGCCTGCTCGACGAAATGCGCGATGCGCTGTTCCACCGCGGACCCGATGCGGGCGGATCGACCGTTGAGGCCGAGGGCCGCGTTGGGCTCGGCCATCGTCGCCTTGCGATCATCGACCTGTCGGAAACCGGGGCGCAGCCGATGGAATCGGCAACCGGACGCTATGTGATCGTCTTCAACGGCGAGATATACAATTTCCAGGCGATGCGTACCGAACTCGTCGCACTGGGTGCGACCTTTCGCGGAACGTCGGATACCGAGGTGTTGCTCGAGGCGATTGAGCGCTTTGGGCTCGCCGCCACGCTCGGCCGGGCGAACGGCATGTTCGCGCTGGCGCTCTTCGACCGGAAGGAGAAGCAGGTCGCTTTCGCGCGCGACCGGCTGGGCAAGAAGCCGCTTTACATAGGCGTGGCGGGTGGCTCGCTGGCCTTCGGATCGGAACTGAAGGCGCTGCGCCGCCATCCGCAATTCGCGAAGGTTGAGATCGACCGGCAGGCCGCGGCCCATTTCGCACGGCTTGGCTATATCCCCGCGCCGCTTTCCATCTACCGGAACGTCGGCAAGCTGCCGCCGGCGAGCTATCTTGTCCTGCCGCTTGGCGACAAAGAGCCGGACCTGGAGGCAATTCGGGCGGAAACCCGCACATATTGGAGTATGCATTCCGCCGCCCAGGAGGGATTGCAGACGCGCTTCGACGACGAGACCGAGGCCCTCGATGCGCTCGAAGAGCGGCTGGGAACGGCGGTCGAGCAGCGGCTGGTATCGGACGTGCCGGTTGGTGCGTTCCTCTCGGGCGGGGTGGATTCGAGCCTTGTCTGCGCACTGATGCAGGAACGGCTCAAGGGTGATGCCAAGACCTATACGGTCGGCTTTGCCGAAAGCGAATTCGACGAGACAGCGGATGCCGCCGAACTGGCTGCACATATCGGATCACAGCATACCGAGCTCCCGCTTGATCCCAGCGCTGCGTTGGATGCCGTTGGCGAGATGCAGCAGATATTCGACGAGCCTTTCGCCGATCCCTCGCAGATCCCCTCGCTGCTTATTTCCCGCCTGATCCGGTCCGAAGTGACCGTTGCCATCTCGGGCGACGGGGGGGATGAGTTTTTCGGTGGCTACAAGCGCTATCCGCGCATGCTGGCGATGGAGCGACTGGCGCAAAGGATCCCCGGCGGCTTGCGGCGCGCGGCGAGCGCCGTTCCGTTCTGGTTGCTCGATACAGGCGCCAAAGCGGGTCAAATGTTGAAACCCGGAGGCCATGCCGGGGAAGTAAGTGGCGACCGGGCGGAAAAAATTCTTGGAATTCTGGCCAAAGTCGACTTCCGCCACCGCTACGAGCATTTCAATTCGCAGTGGACCGAGTCACGCGGATCGATGCCCAGTCCCTTCACCACGGCGGATATTCCCGAAGGCCTCGACCAACTCGAACAGATGATGTTTCTCGATGCGGTCTGCTACCTGCCCGATGATGTCCTTGTGAAGGTCGATCGGACATCGATGGCGACCAGCCTCGAAGTGCGCTCTCCGCTGCTCGACTATGAACTGATCTCGACTGCCTGGCGGATGCCCGACAGCCTGCGCATGCCCGACGGCGCGACCGGCAAGATAGCCTTGCGCAAGTTGCTCGCGCGGCGTGTGCCGGAGCACATGATCGACCGCCCGAAGCGCGGCTTCGGCGTGCCGCTCAATGAATGGTTGCGTGGTCCACTACGCGAACTCGCGGAGGATCACCTGAATCCGGCGAGGCTGGAAGCGCTCGGCTATTTCGACAGCAAGGCGGTCGGCCAACGTTGGGCCGAGCATCTTTCGGGAAGCCGCAACTGGGGTTTCCACCTGTGGAGCTGTATTTCCTTCAGCATGTGGCACCGCCACTGGATGACGGATTGAGCCTCTGACGGGATTTTCAGGACGCTTCCACCGCGTCCGGGGTGCCAACCTGCCGATTGAAGTTCCGCCACATTGATATATCGAGCAGGATGGCGGTCAGGGCGCCGAAGCCGATATGCGCGAAGCTCGCCCCGACGGCACCATAGATGGGGATGGCATAAAGCGCGATTCCCAGGAACAGGACGGTCGAACACGTCGCCGTCATCAGCACATATTGCGGGCGGTTCATGGCCAATAGGGCGGAGCGCGCCGGGGCCGAGTGCATGATCAGGAACACAGCGAACAAATGCGCTACCAGGATCGTGTAGGCCGGGGCAAAGTCGCTTCCGAACGCGAGTGATATCAGCGGTTTGCCGACCAGCAGGGCGACAATGATGATACTTCCCATGATCACCCCGAGAAGCCCCTGTATGCTGACGACGGTCTTGCGGAATTTCCCTTTTACCTTACCCGCCCACATGCGCGCCAGATCGGGGTAGACGACCATCTGGATCATCTCGCCGCATCCCATGGCGACCTTCGCCATCCGTTTGGCGATATGGTAGAAGCCGGCCGCCTCGGAGCTGTCGGTCAGGGCGCCGACGATCAGCGTATCCGCCTCGTGCGTAATCGTCCGCAGCGCGCTTGAGGCATTGGTGGTGAAGGCGAAACCGAGAAAGCCGGGAAAGTCGCGCATCAGATTGCCCACGCGCGCGCGCAGGGGCGAAGGCGTGCCTTGCCGGGCAAGCTGGCGAAAGGCGATGAAGTTGTATAGCAGCGCGTCGACCACCTGGCAGAAGGTCCACACGCAGACGAAGGTCATCAGTCCACCTCCGGCCCAGTAGAATATCGCAGCAAGAAGCAGACGCAGAAATCCGGCGATAAAGACGATATAGGCCATTGTCCGGAACATGCCGGCCATCCGCATCACCGCCGACGACATGCCGCGCAGATTAAGCGCGATGGCGAGGGCATAGATCGCCACCAGCGGGAGCATCTCGCGCGGGAAATCGAAGTAAGATGAGAGAACGAAGGCCGCGACCAGCGATAGCAGCGCGGCGACCACTGCCCCCACCAGGTCGAGGATAAAGCCGAAGAGATAGAGACGTGACAATCGCTCGGGATCGCTCGCGCCTTCCTCCGTCGCGGCATAGCGAACCAGAGGTTGCCACGATTCGAAGCGCACGATTCGTTCGCACACGCGCCCCACAGCCAAAGTCATCGCGAGGACGCCGAATGCCTCGGGACCAAGCGCGCGCGTGGCGAACGCAATGCTGCCGATCATGACCACGGCATTGCCGAGATTGCCCGTCAGCAGGTGCAGGACGCTTTCGATGCGTGAGCGTAGCACTGATTTTTTGGGTGGCTCGGGCGCGGCGGCTTCGCTCATCGGGGTATGTCCAGAACAGGCGGCTGTTGGGGTCGTCTCGAATATTGCGGCATGCGCCGATCGCGCGGGAGCGAACCGGGCGCCGGGGCTTCAGCCTTGAGGCAGGTCAACAAGGCAAGAAAGACCGGCGCCACCCATAGACGTGCGTACATATGCGGTACCGTCAGGGTAAACAGGGTGAAGATCACGAGCACACCGACGCAGATGATCCCGCGTCGCGGATCGGTTGCAATGCCCGTCAATGCCTGGAACCACATGAGACCCAGCAAGGCTACAAATCCGACCAGTCCCATCAGCCCGGCCTCGGTGAGTAGCAGCAGGGGAAAGACGTGCACTGGCGCCTGGTGTACGCTGACCACGCGGAAGCTGTCCGCGCCGAGGCCGATGAAGAGCGTGTCGCCCGCCATCCGCCAGGCCTCTTCCGCCAGTTCCATGCGACCCGTAAAGGTGCCCGCCTCATCCAGTCCACCGCCCGAAAGGGCGCCGAACACGCGTTGCTCGAACGCGGCGGGCAGTGGCAGGCCGCTCGAGATATAGAAGGCGGCGAATGCGACGATGGCGAGCAGCGCGAAGACCGCTTTTTGCGGCCAGCGAATGAGCATCACCAGGGCGCTGGCGGAAAGACAGATGACAAAACCGCCGAAGCTGGCCGAAGAGATCAGTCCCCACAGCAGGAACAGCCCGCAGACGATGCTCAGCAGGGGGTTCATGAGCCTGCGATCAAGCACGTAGAACAGCAGGACCAGTGCGAAACCGGACATCGCGCTGTTATTGTTCGCGTTGCCTGAAAAGGCTCCGAGCCGCCCCATGCCGGTGATGAAATTGTTCCCCAGATAGGGTGCGGTGTCGTTGTAGTCGAAGAAGATGCTGGCGATGTTGCCGACAGCCTCGGAGAAGGTGACGCCGAGAACGTAGAAAACTACGCAGCGTTGTAGCGTCTTGTGGTCGAAACTGGCTAACATCATCGGCAGCAGCAGATAGGCGAAGCTGTACTGCAGTGCGACGATCAGCCACCGTATTACATCGCCGTTGATCAGCGTGCTGACAAACAGGGTTCCCAGCATGACGATCAGCGAGAACAGCCAGGCCGGTGACAGCGCGGCCATCGGGGCCAGGTTCAGCCTCGCTGAGCCGATCAGACCAAGAAGCACGACGAGGAAGGCCGCGTCCGAGATCGTAAAGTTGATGTCCCCCGGTCGGGCGATGTGCCAGGAAACGGAAAAAACACCGATCAGGAGAAAGAAGGTCAGCACCTTGGGCAATGCAAGCGTCGGCCCCGAAGCCGGCACGTGGGCCCTTGTCCCGCCAGACGGGGGTGGCGGATCGGAGCGTACATCGTCGAGGAAAGTGCTCATCACGCCGAATTGTAGTGCATTTGCGGGCGCTGGCCAAAGGCGGGTTTGGCTATCGGTGACCCCCATGGCGATCCGCCCTTGGCGATTATGGGGGGGCGATTACGCCCTATGAGCGAGTGCCATCAGGCCAGTGCGCATCTTTGGTACGCGCTTACCCACGGTGAGCAATGGACAGCGGGTAATGCCGGATGCACCATCTCGTGCGAAAATCGCCAGTCATGACGGTGCAGGCGATCAGCTATTGTGAATATCATGCGACGTGAACGGATTCCTCTCTCACAACCCGTGTGGCTGGCGCTTGTCGCGGCCTTGGTGGCCTGTTCCGGCCCGGCAGAGAGCGGCGCGCAGGCCGACGGGGGCGGGGAAACCTGGCAAGCGCCGGATAACCCATCCTTCCCGGGTGCGGAGGGCTATGGCTCGCGCAGCAAAGGCGGGCGCGGCGGTAAAATTATGCCGGTAGTTTCGCTGGCGGACTCGGGCCCGGGAACCTTGCGTGAATGCATCGAGGCGATCGGACCGCGCGTCTGCGTGTTCCGCGTTTCCGGGGTGATCCGTTTCACCGGTCCGCCTCCCCGCATACTCCACCCGTTTATTACGATAGCCGGCCAATCCGCTCCGGGCGAGGGCATCACGCTGGCGCATAGCGGCGGCGAGGTCGGTCGCACGCCGCTGGTGATCAAGGATACCAACGACGTCATCGTACGTCATATCCGGATCCGCAACGATCGCATCGGCGACCGCCGCGGCAGCGAGGATTCGATCACCATCGAAAGAAGTTCGCATGTGATCATCGATCATGTCAGCGCCAGCTGGGCGCGCGACGAACTGGTCAACGGATACGACCGCAACAACTTCATCACGATCAGCAATTCGATCTTCTCCTGGGGGATCCCCGACCACGACAAATGCGCCTTGCTTGCCTCTCACCCCGGACAGGCACAGCATTTCAGCTTCATAGGCAATTTGTGCGCGCATAGCGGCGACCGTAATCCCGACATCAATTTCCCTCCGGGATCGTGTGTCGAAGTGGTCAATAATGTCTTCTACAACGCCCAGTCCGAATTCGCCGAGGTATGGGAAACCTATGGTGGAACGCCGGTTGCAATCATCGGCAACAGTTTCGTCGCCGGTCCGGATACGCAAGACAATGCGATAGGCATCGTCCGGCAACGCATCTCGAGCGGTGGGCCCGCGCGCGTCTATATTGCCGACAATCAATTCGTTGGCGACTTCCGGAAGATGGACCCAACGCTGGAGGAAATCACACTGAGCCAGGCCGATTGTACGACGACGATTACACCCACGTCACCGCAGCAGGCCTATGAGGCGGTTCTCGGCGGCGCCGGGGCATTCCCGCGCGATCCGCTTGATCGGCAGGTTGTGGGCGAAGTCCGCAGCCGGACCGGCCGCATCATGCGGACGCCCGGAACGATCCCACCCGTGGCCCTGACCCGTGCAGCGCCTGACACCGACCGCGACGGCATGCCCGACGAATGGGAAGAAGCGCATGGCTCAAGCCCTGAATTCCCCGATGCCTGGGAGGACGCCGATGGGGACGGTGTCGCCAATCTCGATGCCTGGCTCGAAGAACGGCATCTTGAAGTAATCGGTGCGCGCGCACCGCAGGGTGACGGTCCGTGATCCGCTTTTCAGCGGAATTTCAGGCGCGATGAAGGTCCTGCACGTAATTACCGGGCTCAATATCGGCGGAGCGGAGAACATGCTCGCCAAGCTCATCGAGCAGGGCGGGGTGGACGAGCCGGAAGTGCTCTCCTTGCTGCCGCCTGGCCCGATAGTCGAGCGGATCACCGCCTGCGGAGTGAAGGTCCATACGCTTGACATGCGGCGTGGCCTCGTGGGACCGGGAGCCATGCTCCGGTTGCCGCGGCTGGTCGAGGCGGTAGCGCCGGACCTGCTTCACGGGTGGATGTATCACGGCAATCTCGCCGCCAGCTTTGCCCGCCGTCGGTCACGGCGTAGGCTACCGCTGGTATGGAATATTCGTCACTCGATCCCCGATCTCGCGATGGAGAGCCGACAGACGCGGATATTGCTCAAGCTGAGCGCGCGGATTTCGCGTGGGCCCGAGGCGATCGTGTACAATGCGCATGTATCGCGCGCCCAGCATGAAGCGATCGGCTATTCCGTCAAGCGCGGGGTGGTCGTTCCCAACGGCTTCGACACTGCGCGTTTCATTCCCGACCCTGCCGCACGCCGCGTGGCGAAGGCGACTTTCGGGTTTGCCGAGGGCGCGTTTCGCGTAGCCTGCGTCGCGCGGCTGCACCCGATGAAGGACCAGGCACGGCTGGTGGAGGCGGTCGCCGCTGCGCGCAAACGGGGATGCGACATCCATCTTTTGCTTGTCGGGCATGGCCTCGAAGAGCCACCCGAGGGACTCCGGCGGCAGATCGAGGAGAGCATTCCGGCGGATCGCGTCACTACTTGCGGCGCTCGATCCGATGTTGCCGACTGGTTGCCGGGGATCGACCTGCTCGCGGTTCCGTCGGCTTGGGGAGAGGCCTTCCCCAATGTCATCGGCGAAGCGCTCGCTTGCGGTGTTCCGGTGGTTGCCACCGATGTCGGGGACAGTGCGCGGATCGTTGGCAGGAGCGGACTCATCATTCCGCCAAACGATACTGATGCGATGACTGACGCACTTCTCACCATGGCCGCGCGGTCGGCGTCGGAGCGCGCGGAGATGGGCCGGGTCGGACGCGAGCGGGTCGTCAGCGATTATGCGCTGCCGAATGTCGCGGGCCGGTATGAGGAACTGCACACAGCCTGCGAGGAGCAGATGCGACGGCATTGAGCGCTGAGAGCGCGTCTATTGCGCTCCGCTGTAGTTCTCGATGAGCACCTCGCGCGTCACTACCTCGCTCGCTTTTGCTCCCAGAAAATAAACGCCGCTCGCGCCGTCTACGGCGTAGCTTTCGGGGACAAAATTGTCGAAATACTGTGCCCAGAAGAAGGCCAGCTTGGCGATCTTGCCCGCTGCGCGAGAACGAAAGACGCTGCGCACGAAATAGTCGACGGCCCACATCAAGGTACGTCCTGGCCCGGCAGATGGCCCTGAATCGATGCGCGCGAACCCGCGGAACAGGTAGCGGTGCCCTCTCTCGGTAAAGCGCGTGAAATCGTAGGCACCTTCATGTACCTGCTGCATGAAAGGTGTCTCGGCATAAACGAGACCGCCCGGCTTGAGCACGCGCCAGATCTCGCTGGCGACACGTTGCGGCTCGAGCACGTGTTCAAGTACTGCCTGAATCACCACCCCATCAAAGTGCCCGTCAACGATCGGGATATCATGCGCGTCGGCCACGAACTGGACACGCGGCGTGGCATAGATATCGAAGGCACTCACTGCCACGTTGGGATCGTCGTAAAGCGCGGACATGCCTTGCCCCACGCTGCCGCCGCCGATGACCAGGACTTTCGGCCTATCTGCCGCGATCTTCAGCTTGTCGATGAAGGTGGCGATGTTGCGTTTCGTCGACTTTTTCTCCGGCGACAGCAGCGACTTGATGAACTTCGCGGCGAAGGAATGGCTCGGGCGTTCGATTACGCTGGCGGCGCTGGTATCGACCACATCATCGCGCTGGATCACCGAATTGTCGAAATCTATCAGCACCGGCTTGTTCTTCGCGACGGGATAGTCGCACGCCTCACAATCGCCGTCCGTTGCACTCAGCTTTACGCGCCCGTCGACGAAACGGATCGGCCTGGCCGTTCGCGGGCACTGAAGCGCGCCGTCTAGTTCCTCGATCTTCGCAAGCATTTGTGTGCCTTTGAAAGTTTAACGCGGTGCGGAGGGCTGAAAGGAAGAGTTCTTGCTGTGCGTATTGGGCAGTAGTCCGGGCCTGCGCGGTTTATCCACCAGCTCGTGATAAACCTCTCTCACCTGCTGGATATGGCGTTCGCTGGTGAAGCGCTTCTCGGCCATGATCCGGGCACGGTGGGTTAGCGCCTCGCAGCGCTCGGGCGCTTCGAGCAGGTCCAGCGCTGCGGCCGCCATCGCGCGTGGATCTTCAGCCGGGACGATGATGCCGCAATCGGGCGTAAGCGCTTCGGCGTTGCCGCCCGATTGCGTGGCGATGACCGGTGTTCCCACCAGCATCGCTTCGACGAGCGTGCGCCCCAGCGGTTCGTTGAGCGCGGTTACCAGAAGAGCATCGCATGCGGCGATCCACTCGTGACCCGGCTCGCGGTAGCCCATGAGTTTGACCGGCGGGCGGCTGGAAGGCTCCTCAAGCCGCTCCTGCATCTCTGCGTAGAGCTTGTCGTCCTTGGGCTCGCCGAACATCACGCCCACCACGGGGCGTTCGGAAATCCGCTCGAGTTCGGCGACCGCGTCGATGAAGACGACGGGGCGCTTGCGGACGATGTATTGGCCGAAATAGCCGCAGATGATCGCATTGTCCGGACAGCCGAGTTCGGCCATCAGCCGCTGCCGCATTTCAGCGCGGTCAACCGATATATCGACGTCGAACGGGCTGTGAATGACGCGGGCCTTACTGAGCTTGCCCCAGCGTCGCCGGGGGAGCGAATACTCCGACACGGATACGATCTGGTCCGCCAGGATCGGTGCGACCAGGCTGGTGCCACGTGCATCGGGATCGCCGCGGTGGTGCCAGACGATCCGCGAACCCGCCAGTTTGGCCGCCAGCGCCCAGCTGGCATGGCTCCGACCGTCATTGGTGTGGACGATGTCGACACCCAGTTCCCTGAGCAACCGCGCGCGGCCAAAGGCCCGCGGCAGGGTGCGAAGCGCGCTGCCGATGCCGAAGCTCCGCCCGACCTTGAAGGGTTTCTCAAGCGCGCAGGGATCTTCGATCTGTTCGTAATCGCTGAAAAATTCGGCAATCCGCCCGTCCGCAACCTCGGGGATCACGATCACACGGTAAAGGGTCTCGGGAAGCGCGTCGAGTAGGCCCCTCAGCGAGATATGGCTCCCGCCAAGCCTGTCGCCTGCAAAGGGCACGCCAATCGTTATTCGTTGCTCGGTCTTCATCCGGCCAGACCTATTACGCTCCAGTTATGTCGTACCGCTCCGACCTAGCCCTACCACGAAAGCGAATGTGGCAAGCCAGTTGGCCCGGTACGAGCCCATACTCAGGGCATGATAGTCGAGGCGCAGGGCAGGAAGCTCAACCTATCTTTGGTATAGTCTGCTGCGGCATCCGGTGGATGGACCTTCGAAGTGGCCCATCCGCGCGCATCATCGAACCTGATATACTGCCCGAAAGAGGGATGCTCGCGCGCTGGTGTCCCTTTTTCGCGACTGTCGCTTCATCTTCCGCAATTTACGGCTGGCAGTTGCCCCGTCGTGCTGAAGAACCCTGAAGGACCGTACCGCGAATCGTCGTCGGCGAGCATGCTCAGATATTCTTCGATATTCGGATAGCCATCGCCATCGGCGTCAGCATTGGCATCCGAGCGGTTGGCATCGGTATTCTTGAACTGGTTTTCCCACGCGTTGGGCATGCCATCATTGTCGCTGTCGGCCAGCGGATCGTAACCCGCCGTTATGCGGGCAAAGCCGCCATAGTCGGCCGGGTCGCCGCTCGTGAAGCCGCCCTGGAACAGATAGGGCGCGCGATCGCAAGTCCGCAGATCTTCGATATACATGGCGTCGACGTTGTCGCGGCAAGAGCCCGACCGGCAGAGGACCGCGCCAGCCTGATCGAGAACCGTTCGCTGCGAAGTGCGCGCATCGGCCAGCATCCACGCGGGTAGATAGTTCTGGCTGATGCCGGGCGCGTAAACCCAGTCGTTCTTGTACACGCTGGAGCTGATCGTCGAGCCCGGATAGGCGCCGAAGCCACGGCGGCTCTGATTGCCCGCCCGGTAGATCGAGAAACTAAACGACGCGATAGTCGCCCGGTCGAACAGCGCGGGGAAGAACGATTCGGGCCGATCCTGCGACAGCACGCCTTCCATGTGACTGTTATTCACCCAGTTGAGGTAGACGCTACCGAACTGGTTGGAAACAAGCCCTGGCTCGCTGATGAAATTGTAAACCGTGTTCCCGATGTAATCGATCTGGCCGGTATTGCCTGCAATTTCCTGAGGTAGCCCACCCGCCATGTTGGCACCGCGCTCGTCTCCGTGCTGGGACAGATTGTAAGCCACCGTTACCCGGTTGACCGGTTTCATGAAGAACGTCTTGCAATGGTAATTGCCGGGATCGTGGCCCGCATCGCGACACAGGTTCGGTCCGACCATGGAGAATTGCACGGTGCAGTCGGTGCATACGGCGTCGAGGCTTTCGTCAGTCCCGAACATGGCAGTGACATGATCGAGCACCTGCAGGCTACTGTCACCGATACGAACGGAATCGCCGTTACTGCTCGGCGCGTCCAGGTGATTACCGTAGCGGAACCGGATATGCCGCACGATAGTGTTGCTCTGTTGTCGCGTGTAGAACAGCGGGGAGTCAACCAGTCCTTTGCCGCGAACCACTTCGATGCCGTTGGGCGAGGTCTGGCCTGCGATGTAAAGGCCGTCCACGGTGATGCGCATTTCCGACTGCACGACAATCTGCCCGCTCACGTCAAATACGCAATAGCGTGGGCGGCCTGCCGGGATGGAGTAGGGTGACGTCACCTGCCGCGCCAAGGCGCATTCGCGGAGCGTAATCAGGCCGTCACTCGGGTCTGCCGTGTCGGCCAGGCTGTTGATCTTGTAGACGACTGCGTTCGGGCTGCGCACACTCGCTTGCGCCCCGAAACCTATCGCTGTCGGGAAGGCCAGCGGGTGACGGCTCGCATCGGGAATCGCCCCATTATCCGGATTGGCGAAGGCTGCGCCGCTACCGGCACCCGGCGTTGACGTGGGTGTCGGAGTGGGGGTTGGTGTCGGTGTGGCAGTCGGACTCGGCGTAGGAGTGGTGCTGGGCGTCGGCGTACCAGATACGGGCGGAGCGCCATCGCCTGAACCGCAGGCCGAAAGAAGCAATAATGCCAATGTCGTCAGGGCGATACGGCCGTGTAGACGAGAAGTCTTTTCGACTTCAGCCTCCCGAAATATGTGCAACATCTTCAATCCGCCTGCAATCCAAGGACATCGAGCTTGGCGACCGTCATGGTTACGGGGTTATAACGACTGTTGCGTTGCAGAAATCGAACTCGAAGAATTGCGCCAAGAAAATTGACGAATGGTGCAGTGAGAGCGTCGAGTTGTGGAACATCGCTGGTGAGGACGAGGTTCGCACCATGCTTTTCGCGATTTCGTGGTGACTCACCCGTTCGTTCGCGGTCTAAGAGCCGACCTTTCAGCCCCGAAATATCGAGCGGACGTGCATGAAGGCTTCCGCCGCCTTCAGATGAACCGTCGATCCGCGCACTGCCGCGAGCGCGCGCAGCGTTTCGGGGCTGCGTTCGTCGGGGAAGGGCCGGACCTGGCTGGCAAAGGCACCAAACGCGTCGAGCTTTCTTTCGAGCGTAGCGGAGATGTCCACGAATACGTCGGGAACGAAGGCGGGCGTGGTCGGCGCGGCGTACCAGTTGGTCTCGCTGACCGTTTCGTAGCACAGGATCTGGCGCGGTGCCGCGGCGTGCCGTGGGCGGGCGGCGACCATGGCTGCCAGAAAGGTCAATTGGTGGTCGAGATGGATGTCGCCGACAAAGGGTAGCAGCAGGGTGTCCGGGCGAAGCGCGTCGACCAGTTCGGCGAAGGGGGCATTGCATTCGCGCGTGGGTATGGTGTCGAGCGCAGCCGCTGGCAGATCGAGAAGCCGGGTGTCACTGACACCGATGATGGCGTGCGCGCGCCGCATTTCCTGCTGTACCTGCTCGACCTGTTCGGGCGGGAAGGCTGGCTGCTTGCCGGTGGTGGCGACGGCGATGGTGACCTCGGCTCCCTCGTCGACCAGTCGCGCGAGCGTTCCTCCGCAGCCGAGGATCTCGTCGTCGGGATGCGGTGCGATGGCCAGCACGCGACCAAACCGCTCGGACAGTGTCATTACCGCGCTCTCCCCAATACCGCATGCTGCCGTGGCGTCTTGCCCGACGCCGTTTCCCACTCTTCGACTTTCAGCAAGCCGTCCGCGGTCATGATCGTGAGATGCTCCTCCGTTCGCTCGACGATCTGGCCCCGCATGGCGTGATGCATACCGCTATCGGGCAGTACGCTGCTCCGCCAGATCGTCATGCGGTTGTCCCCGTCGAAAGTGAAGGCCCCGGGGTAAGGCCTGCCGACCGCACGCACCAGCCGTTCAATTGCAGCGGCGCCCTCGTTCCAGTCGATCAGACCGTCGCCGGGCGTCCGTTTGGCCGCATAGGTAGCGTAGCGCGGATCCTGTGGGCGACGCGGCAATTCCCCGCGGGCAATGGTGGCGAGCGACCGTTCGAGCATCTGCGCCAGTGCGGCCTGGTGTTTCGCATAAAGCGTTTCCGCGGTCTCATCGGCGGCGACATGGAAGAATTGCTGGTCGATGAGGTCACCGTTGTCGACATCGTCACCGAGCCACATCAGCGAGCCTGCGGTGATCGGCTCCTGCAACAATATGGTCCACGGCAAGGCGGCGCGTCCGCGCAACCGCGGCAAGGCGGCGGGGTGGTAGCCGATGATTCTGTCCGGCTTCAGGTTCATGAACTCGTCGCGGCAAATCTGCGACCAGCCGATGACGAAGATGAAATCGACATCCGCTTCTGCGATCGCCTGCAAGCATTCGGGACTGTTGGAATTGAGTGTGCGGAAGAGCCTGGCGCCTGCTCCGTCGGCTACCCCTGCGAGATCGACGAAATCCGAATGACGTTTCGCCGCCTCCAGCTCGAGCGTCACCACCAGTTCGAGCGACCAGTCCAGCGAGTGAGCCAGCATTTCGGCGGCCAGTTCGGTGCTGCCCACACATCCGACGATTGCTGCTTTGAACATAGCTGGTCAGCCCCCGGTGCTCGCGTGAAACCGGTTCGGCGGCATATTGTCGGATGCGCCGTGCGCTCCCCCGGCGATCAGATCATCGGTGCTGCGCAACAGGCCCATTTCGCCCAGTAGCTGGCGATTGACCAGCTGCACATCATATGTCTGCCGGGCCACTTCCAGAGCGGTCGCCCCCATTTCCTCGACGAGGCCCGGTTTCGCCGCGAAACGCGCCATGGCCGCTGCGAGATCCTCTGCATCGCGCGGGCGGACAAGGAAGCCATTGACGCCGCTCTCGATGGCGTCGCGGCAGCCGGGCAGGTCGGTAGTGATCACCGGGCGCGCGCTGGCCAGCGCTTCGAGGATCGTGCGCGGCAATCCCTCGCGATAATAGGACGGCAGGACGAATACCGAGCAAGCGGCCAGATAAGGCCGCACGTCATCGGTGCCGGGTACGAATTCCACATCGTATTCGGCTGCCAGCTTCTGACTTTCCTCGCTTGAAATGCCGGACGGGTTCTCGTCCTCGCACCGTCCCACGATCTGGAACTCGCAAGCTGGGTATTCCCTGCGCACGATGCGCGACGCTTCCAGGAATTCCATGATCCCCTTGTTGCGCATCAACCGGCCGATCATCAGGAACCGTATTGGCTCGATGACGGGAGCGCAGGCCGGGAAACGGGTCAGCGATACGCCCGACCCGGGAACCTGGATCACCTTTTGCCGGCGATCGACGATCCCCAATTCGATCATGTCGCTGCGATCGTCGGCGTTGAATACGAAGGTTGCCTGCGCCCGGGCAAGGGCGGCGCGATAGAGCCGCGTTACCGCGGTCCGCAACCGGCTGGAATAACCGGCGTCCATGCTGAACACCTGGCCAAGGCCGGACATCAGCGCGAAGAACCGGGGCTGCCTGCCGACGAGACCGGCGATCCGGCTGGCTATGCCGCCATAGATGATCGGCTTCTGCGTGTAGGCGAGGACGATATCGGGCCTCTCCCGTCGCACGAGGCTGGCATAATTGAACACCAGGCGAAGATCGGACAGCGCATTGGTGCCCGTGCGCTGCATGGGGGTATGCCGGAATTCGACACCCATCGCCGCCAGCTTGCCCTCTGTCACGGGGTCGCGGTCGGGCGCGCAGGCAATGACTGTGTGCCCGTTGTCGATCATCGCCTTGAGCAGGTCGCCGCGAAAATTGATGAGCGAATAGGCCAGGCTCGAGAGGACAAGAATCTTCACTGAAACCGATCTCTCGCTGATACCGGGTTGCTCTTGCCGGAGCCTGGGCGCGTGCGATAACCGCCCGGCAATCGGTGATTGGTCCCAAAAGTCACGCCCTGATAAGACGGCAAAAGCCTTGGCCGGGCAACCGCGGCAGACGGCTATTATCCTTTCGATATGTCCGGGTGGACCATTTGGGAAATCCGTGTGCGTTGAGGATAGGCGGGCCTAGCCGAATTGTCGCAGCACTATCTTCTCGGGTGTTTCCGGCACGTCGGCGACTAATCCGGCTACTGCCTGCTTGCTCATGCCCCAGCGCCGCTCGAGGCGGCTAATGTACATCCCATCATGGAGTTGCCCTGTCAGCTGACGAAGCTGCGACCCCGGGCAACAATGGGATGAGTCAAAGCTGATGAACAAGCCCGAGAGCAACATTCAAAGCAGGGATTCGCACCTGGACGCCCAGCGGGCTGGCCGCACTCCGTCCAGCATGCGGAGGAAACTGCGCCGCCTGATGCGTGACCTCGCTGTCATGGCGATCGATTTTACCGTCGTTTTCACGACGCTTTACGCCGCGCTCAACTTCCTGCCGGTGCGCCCTTTCGGCCCATGGCCCGGCTTTGCCACGTTCTCGCTCGCCTTTGCGGTCGTCGCAACCGCAGTGTTCGCCCTGTCCGGGCTCTACAAGCGCAGCTGGAGATTCGTGAATTTCACCCATTCCAGTTTCCTCGCCTTCGCGATTCTGGGTGGGCTGGCGGTGGCCTGGCTCGCCGCGTTCGCCTTTCCCTCGACCCGGGCGGAAGCGGCCTCGCTGGTTCCGGTGGCAACGATCCAATGGGCATTCGCGACGCTCGGCATGCTCAGCGTACGCATGATGCGCCGAGTCGAGCGCCAGTTTCACGATCGGCGCAAGTCGGTGGTCCGTACCAGGCCGAAAGCCACCGTCCGCAAGAAAGCAATCCTGGTCGGGTCATGGCAATGGGCAAGATTGTCGATCGACCTTGCGCAGACCGATCAGGGTTCCTCTGTGGACATTCAGGGCGTGCTCCTCCCGCGCGAGGAAGACGCGCTGGTCCGGGTCGATGGTGTTCCGGTGCTGGGCAGCCAGTACGATCTCTCCGCCGTACTGCGCCAGCTCGAACTCGAAGACAATTTGCCCGATTACGTGATCGTTTGCGATGACGGGACTTTCCTCAGCAATCGCGACGTGACGCGCATCATCCACACTTGCCGCGAGCGCGAGGTGGAGGTCTGCCGGGTGCGCGATCCCTGGGCGCAACTCCTGCAGCAGTCTTCCGCTCCCAACGCGCAGGGCCTGCCGATCGAGGAGCTGCTCGGTCGTAGCGAGTACCAGCTCGACAACCAGAGCGTCCTGCGCCAGATCGCTGGCCGCAGCATTCTGGTAACCGGTGCAGGCGGGACGATCGGTTCAGAACTATGCCGCCAGATCGCGCAGATCAGGCCATCCAAGCTGGTGCTGCTCGATTCGAGCGAATACAATCTCTACCAGATCGATATGAGCCTGCGGGAGCTCTATCCCGATCTCAACATCGTCACCGAAATCGCCAGCATCTGCGACGCGGCAGCGATCAATCGCGTGTTCGAAACCAACCGGCCCATGATCGTCTTCCACGCCGCGGCGCTGAAACACGTGCCGATAGTGGAAGCCAATCCCAGCGCCGGGGCGATGACCAATATCATCGGGACCCGCATCGTTTCCAATGCGGTGTGCGTGTACGGCGCGCGGGCGATGATCCAGGTCTCGACCGACAAGGCGGTCAACCCGATCGGGGTGATGGGCGCCACCAAGCGCGTCGGCGAACTTTACTGCCAGGCGCTCGACATGTGCGGAGTCGACGATCAGCACGCACCCCGCTTTATGACCGTGCGCTTCGGCAATGTTCTGGGATCTAGCGGATCGATCGTCCCGCTGTTCGAGCGGCAATTGCGCGAAGGCAAACCGCTCACCGTGACGCACCCCGACATCGAACGTTTCTTCATGACCGTGCGCGAAGCGGTGCAGCTGATCCTGCAGAGCAGTTCGAGCGCACTCGAATCCGAAACGCAGCGGGGATCGATCTTCGTTCTCGATATGGGCAACCCGGTGCGGATCGTCGATCTCGCGCGGCGCATGATCACATTATACGGCCTTGAGCCAGAGGCGGACGTGCCGATCGAGTTCGTTGGCTTGCGGCCCGGTGAAAAGCTCTACGAAGAGCTGTTCGACATCTGCGAAGAGCAGGTGGAATCGGGGATCGACGGCATTTTCGAAGCGCGTTCGCGATCGATTCCGTTGCCCTTCATCACCATGGCCATCAACCGGATCGCCGAATGTGCCAATGCCGGGGAAGACGAGAATATCGTCAGGCTCGTCCATGGACTGGCGCGTTATCCTGCAAACGGCAACGACCAAGACCTGCTGCTGTGTTCTTCGGCCGCCGAACTGACCATGCTGTTCGAACGGGCCTATCTGTCAGAGACCGCCAATGACCGCTAATGCAGCACCGGTGACGGTAATCTCGCAGCCGGTGCGCTCGTCATGGCCGCGGTTCGAAGCGGATGAGTGCGAGGCGGTGGCCAATGTTCTTGCCTCCGGCAAGGTCAATGCATTGGTGCACGGCGACGAATGCGACGGCTTCGCCAGCGAGTTCGCCGGTTTCATCGGCGCCCGCCAGGCGATCTGCATGGCCAATGGCACGGTGACGCTGGAGATCGCCCTGCGTGCGCTCGGCGTGGTGCCGGGGGACGAGGTGATCGTGCCGGCGCGCAGCTTTTTCGCTACCGCCAGTTGCGTGGCCTCGGTGGGCGCGACGCCCATCTTCGCCGATGTGCTTTCGCCGTCCCAGAACATCGATCCGGCCTCGGTCGAACGGATAATCACGCCGAACACCAAGGCGGTGATCTGTGTGCATCTCGCGGGCTGGCCCTGCGACATGGCGGCGCTGGGCGACATTTGCGAACGACACGACCTGTTGCTGATCGAGGATTGCGCACAGGCTCACGGTGCGGCGATCGACGGCCGCAAGGTCGGCACCTTCGGTGACGCCGCCTCCTTCTCATTCTGCACGGACAAGATCATGTCGACCGGCGGGGAAGGTGGGCTGCTGGTCATGCGGGACGAAGCGGCGCACCAGCGCGCCTGGTCCCTGAAAGATCATGGGAAGAACCCGCAGAAGATATCCGATGGCAAGGGCATGCCAGGGCAATTCCGCTACATCCACGACAGTCTGGGCAGCAATGCGCGGATGACGGAGATGCAAGCGGCGATCGGGCGGACGCAATTGCGTAAACTGCCCGACTGGCTCGCCGCGCGCAGGGCCAATGCGGAGTTTTTGTCCCAAGCCGTGGCGGAGCATCCGCTGCTGATGGTGCCCGAAATTCCCGCAGATATCACGCATGCCTGGTACAAATATTACCTGCTGCTGCGCCCCGATATGGCTGATCCTGAAGCGCGGCGTGCGGAAATGATCGCGCAGCTGATGGAGAAAGGTATTCCCTGCGGCACGGGCTCGTGCCCGGACATGAGCCTCGAGCTGGGCCTTGAGGGCCTTGGCTGCCGACGCGACGGCACGCTTGCCAATGCCCATGCGCTGGGTCGGCATACCTTGATGCTGCTGGTCGACCATACGCTCGATCGAGACGACATGGCGCGGATCGCGGAAGCTCTGTGGGAACTGGCCGGGTGAGCAGTGCGACGATCATGGCACTCTTGCCGCCTGAAAACGGAATTCGGATGGGATGGACTTGACCTGACGCGAAAATAGGATTTCCTCTGCAAGGGGATTGGCGAAGTTCGGGATGCGTCCCGAACCGAACGCGACATGAGCCGGGAGCTGCTGCCGGAGCGATCCGGAGTTCGATCTTCCGGCAGACTGAATAGAAGGAGGGCTGTGACATGATGCAACGGACTAGGGACCTGATACGAGCGCTGACCTGCATGGCGGGGATCGCATTGCTCGCCGCATGCACCGCCCCGATTGCCAACCTGCCGTCGATCCCGGCCGCAAACATGGCGGATTATCGCGTGCAACCGGGCGACGAACTGCTGGTGACGATCCAGGATGTCGAACAATCCGATCGTTCCTACACCGTCGATAGCGGCGGGATGATCTCGCTGCCGCTATTGCAGGAAGTCGAGGTCGCGGGGCTGAACCTGCGCGAAATCGAAAACCGCATTGCAGACGGATACCGCTCGCGCAACGTGCTCACCAATCCGATCGTTTCGGTGCAGCCAGGGGCCCTGCGGCCGTTCTACGTGATTGGCGAAGTCACGGCGCCGGGCGAATTTACCTATCGCCAGGGCATGACGGTACTTTCGGCGATCTCGGCGGCCGGCGGCTACACCTATCGCGCGCAGGAAGGCGAGGTCGAACTGGTCCGTGCCATCGACGGCCGGGAAGTCCGTTCGCGGGCGACTGAAGATACCCCTATCCTTCCGGGTGACCGGATCCGCGTCTACGAGAAGTGGTTCTGATGCGCAGTCGGTCCTTCTGGTTCGCAACGGTGGCGGTTTGCGCCACCGTCGGTTTCTCGACGTCGGCATCGGCGCAGGAAATCGGATCGACGGCTTCTAGCGTCATTGGAGACGATTCCGAATATCGGTACGATCCGGTGGCGGTCGGCCCTTTCACCTTCGAGGTGGGTGGCGAAGCACAGCTCGAATATAACAGCAATGTCTTTGCCGCGTCCGACAATGCCAAGAGCGATGTGGTTGCCCGGATTCGGCCTTACGCCGAAATCAAGCACCGAACCGGTGCGCTGCGGACCACACTCTTGTCGAAGCTCGATCTGCGCCGTTATGCCGATCTGAGTAGCGAGAATGCGGAGGCGGCATCCGTGTTGCTGACCACTGAGTGGAGCCCGCGAGAAGGCGAATCGTTATATATCAGTGGTTCGGTGGATCGCACGGTAGAGGATCGCGGTGACCCTGAGTCGCGGCAAATTCAGGGAATCGGGCCGCGCATCTATCGCATATTGGGGGGCTCCGCAGGATATAGCCGCCGCGGCTCTCGCTTCCTGGTCGAGGTGGTCGGCGATGTGCGAAATGTCGACGCCCTCGCCTCGATCGATGACGCTCGCGATTACGATAGCTATTCGGGCCGCGTGACCGTGGGGTACCGCTCCGGCGGCCCGTTCTACTTTACCGGCACCGGTTATTATACCCGGCGAGAATTCCGCCTCCCTGAAGCGATCACCAATATCGACCGTGATGTGTCTACCGTCGGCGGCTTGCTGGGTATCCGTTTTGACGATGGCGGCCTGATCGAAGGCAGGATTGGTGCAGGCATTTTCAAGCTGACAGCGGACGATCCGGCCCGCGATGGCCGCACGGGCTTTTCCATGCAGGGCCAGTTGACCTATCGGCCGCGCAGAAGGACCGCGATCCGGCTCAACCTGTTCAGCGGGGACGTCACCTCCTTCCGCTCCGGCGGTTCGACGCGCATCGAAACGAATATCGGCGTGGCAGTCGATCAGGAGATTCGGCACAATCTCGTAGGATCGGCCGGTGTCGAGTGGCAGAAGGTCAAGTTCTCCGGGGGCAATTCCCGCCGCCAGGAACGCTGGCGGGCCAATGGCGGGCTGGAATATCTGGTCAGTCGTAACCTGTCGGCGTTCGGCAGGGTCAGTTACAGCACGCGCAGCAGCGATGATCCGCTGGACGAATATGACCGGTTCCAGGTCGGTGCGGGCGTCAGACTGCGTTTCTGACGCCCCGACACGCCGGCGCCGGTCCCGCGGGTTTGCGAGGCGCGGCGCACAATCGGCCGCCGGACATATCAAAATGGGCTAACCTATATAAGTCGCCCACGATACCGATGATAAGGTGGCAAGGCGCACGCGATCTGCGCATTGTCCGATGCAGGAAACTCTGAAGGCCTAGCCTTCACGGGAAACGGCAACAGGCAGAAAATCGCATGGCAAATCTGGTCGAAGTTAACGAATTCGCTAACAATCTGCCAGCGGAGCGACGGCTTCCGTGGACCTATCGTCCTGAAGCCGTTGCCCACCATACGCTGTCGTTGCGCGATTTCGTGCGGTTGCTCGAACGCCACAAGCGCATGATCCTGCTGGTGGTCGCCCTGATCACCCTGCCGGTTCTCGCCTACCAGCTGCTTTCGCCCAACCTCTACAGTTCTTCCACTCAGGTGCAGGTTCAGCTGATCGACGAGGTCGGTACCAACCAGGCCGACGTCGCCAACCGCAACGAGGTGCGCGTAACCAATACCGTTCGCCTGTATCGCTCGCGGTCCTCGGCGGAAGCGACGATTCTCGATCTCGACCTGCTCAGCGATCCGGACTTTCGCGCGGAAATGGGTGAAGTCCCCGGTGACGAAGCTGCGCAGATGCACCGCGGGATCAACACGTTGCTCGGCATGCTGACCGTCACCAGCGAGCCCAATTCCGACCTCATGCAGGTGACCATCACGACGAAGACGCCCGAACTTTCCGCGCGGATCGCAAACCAGTATCCGGATTCGGTGAGCAAGGTGCGCACACGCCGGGGCGCCGAGCAGCGAGAGGAACTGCTGCAATCGCTGCTGGCCGAGCGGGCCGAACGCGAGGAGACGGCGCGAAACGCATCGAGCGAACTGGCCGAATTCCGCCGTGACGCGCAGATGCCCTTCGGCCTCGGGACGAACGAAAATCTTTCCTATATGAACCAGATTGCCGCTGAAGCGGCGTCGGCCAGTGCCAACAGCGCCGGTTCGTCTTCGCGCAGCGCGGTCATTGCCGGGGCGGCGGGTCTGCGCAGCACGGCGCAGGCGACCTCTGCCGCAGTCCAGCAACTGGAGCGCCAGCAGGCCACGCTGGTCGCCGAAAAGGCGCGGTTGGGGGCTACTTTCGGATCCGGTCACCCCGACATGGCGCGGGTGACCAGCGAGCTGTCCTCGGTCGAAGCGGCGCTCGCCACCCAACGCGCCGATGCGCGCGCTGCGGCGCAGGCGGTTGCCGATGCGGAAGCGGCGCAAATGCGCGAGATGGCCCGTAGCCAGGCAGCGCAGGACGCGGCGCGTGCCAGCCGTTTGCAGGGCGCATTGTCGTCGGTCCGGTCGCAGGCGTTCAAGAACAACGAGAATTCGGTCCGGCTATCGGAGCTTGAGCGCAATGATGCGCTGGCCAGCTCGGCCTTTGCATCGATCGTCGAACGTATCGAACAGGTGCGAGCGCAGATGCAGCTCGAAGGTGTCAATACCACCGTCGTTTCGCCTGCAGTAGCGAATTACGACCGCATTTCGCCGGAACCGGCGAAGTTGACACTCGTCGCCATGCTCGGTTCGGCGGTGCTGGCGGTGATGGTGGCACTGGGACTCGATCTGGCCGATGGCCGTTTGCGGACCTCTGCCCATGTGGCGCGGCATTTCGGCCTGCCGACACTCGGCATGCTGCCGCGCGTCGAAGCCGGATTGTCCGAAAAGATCGGCGAAAGCCCGGTGATCAAGGACCCGCAGTCCCTATTCGCAGAGGCCGCGCGTTCGGCCTATTCCGAAATGCGCGCCTTGCGGACCAAGGGTGGTTCGCAATCGGTGCTGATCACCAGCCCGCTGCCCAATGACGGCAAGTCGACCGTGTCGCTGACGCTGGCCGCAGCGGCGAAAGTGATGGGCCAAAGCGTGGTGCTGGTCGATCTCGACCTGCGGCACAAAGGTCTTCTCAAGGTGGTCCAGAACACTCTCGAGACACCGGATATCGTCGATGTGATGACGGGCCGGGCGGGTCTTGAGGAGCTGCTGCAGGATCCGACAGCCAAGCCCATGCTCGATGGACCAGAAGGTCTGGGTAACAGCGAACTCGAAAGTGCATTCGCGCAGGATACCGGCCGCATCGCGCTCCTGAGCGCCAAGCGGCCGGTCGAGAATGCTTCCGCCATTCTCAATGCGCAAAGTCTCAAGCGCCTGCTGGACGACCTCAAGAACCACTTCGACCTGCTGATCATCAACGCGCCTGCCGCACTCGCGGTACGTGATGCGCGCGCCATGTGCGACTTCACCGACCACACCCTGGTCGTTTCGCGCTGGGGACGGACCACGATCGAGCAGATGAGCGCCACGCTGGAGACGCTTTCCGGCCGCGCCGACGGGGTTATCTTCGACCATGTCGACTATGCCGAGCACGCACGTAGGCAGTATGGCGATGCGATCCAGTTCTATGTTGATGCGTCGGATTACTACTCCGACCATCACGAAGCTCCTCTCTCGCTCAAGGAGCGGATCATGCGAATTTTCCGGAAGAAGCGGGACGAGGAAGACGAGTTCGCCTACTAACGCAGGCACCGAGTCATGCTTTCGCGCCTTGTTGCCCTGTTCCTGCTGATCCTGGCGCTGCCGCTGCTGGCCTTGCTGGCCCTGTTGGTCGGTCTGTCGATGGGGCGACCTGTGATCTTTCGCCAGACGCGTTCGGGCAAGGATGGGCAGGGCTTCGTTCTCGTCAAATTCCGTAGCATGAACGATGCCCGCGACGCGAAGGGCGAGCTTTTGTCCGACGCCGAACGCACTACGCTGGTGGGCAGCCTCTTGCGTCGCACGAGGCTCGACGAATTGCCGGGCCTGTTCAACGTCGTGCGTGGTGACATGGGTTTCGTCGGGCCGCGCCCGCTACTGCCGCACACGATTGCCGAAAAGGGCGATGCCGGGCGTAGGCGCGGCGAAGTCCGCCCAGGGCTCACCGGCTGGGCGCAGGTCAACGGCAACACGCTGCTCACGCTCGACGAGAAGATCGCGCTCGACCTGTGGTATATCGATAATCGCAACATGTGGCTCGACTTGCAGATCGTCATACGGACGCTGCTGGTCATGGTTGGCGGCGAACGGCGTACTGCCTCGGCGGTACGCGAGACCGGTAGCTAGCCGGGCGCGTCCAGCGCCGAAGTCAGTTCGTCGAGCGAGCCAATCCGGATCTCGGCTGCATGACCCGGCGATTTCGGCTCGGGCGAATGCACCCTGCCAACGCGATCGATCTGCACTGTGCGCCAACCCAGTTCGCGAGGGGCGATGAAATCCTTTGCCGGGTTGTCGGCGATATAAACATGCGCCGCGCCGTCTTCTTCCGACCACGCCATCACCTGTTCGAACGCCCGCGGATGGGGCTTGCCCATGCCCTGCGGCAGTTCGCCGGTCGGGATGATGAGGCCGAACTGGTGTGCAATGCCGAGCGCGGCGATTTTGGCGCGTTGCATCGAGGCGGGGCCATCGGTGATGATCGCGCGGCGGCGGCTGTCAGCGGCGAGGAAGCGCATCGTATCGGCGCAGGGGGCGATCTGCGGCGCATGCCCGCGATAGACCTCGACCAGTGCGGCGATTGCGGCTGGGTCGGCCGCCAGCCCGAACTGTTCGAGCGCCTGATTGAAAACTTCTCCCCGCACGCCCTGCTCGAACAGGGTCCGGCAGGTACCGGGCACGACTATCTCGCCGTGCATAGTGCGCAAATGCGCCTCTACCGCGCTGAAGCCGCTGAAGGCGAAGTCCCGCTCGAGATAGAGCGTGTCGTCGAGGTCGAAGACAAGGACCCTTCGGGCCACCCTGCTAGACGAAGACGGCATTGTCGTAGCGCAGCATGGTCAGCCCATCCTGCCAGTCGTCGCAGGCAACCAGCGGCAGCCCTATGGCAGTGCGCAGGACGTTTTCAGCGAAATGCCCGCCTGCCCGGTCCGCCAGCGGATAACCGCCGCCGAAGCGGGCGTTGATCTCGATTATGCGCGGGCCCAGCCGCGGATCGTCGAACAGCTGGAAGCAGAGGACCCCGCGCGGCCCGGGCAAGGCTGCTGCAAGATCGCGGGCAATGGTCTCGAAATCGGCGCGGCGAACGGTGCGGCCCTTTTCCACTTCGCCGGCACGCACGGACATGCGAAAATGTGGGATCGCGGCCTGCATGACCCCCTCTTCGTCGACGAAGAGGTTGACGGTATATTCGTCGCCACCGAGCGCTTCCTGCACCAGCATCGGTTCGGGATATTCGCTTTTCAGTTCGGATATGTCGTGCAGCAGTGCGATGCCCCTGCTGGCGCTGCCCGCCACGGGCTTGATAAACAGCGGCCAGACCCAGCCTTCGTGGTCCTGCCGAAACTGCTCGAGCGTGGCCGTGCGCGGCACCGGAACGCCCGCCTCGGCTAGCACGTCCATCGTGCGCTTCTTGTCGCGCACGATGTCGATCACTTCTTCGGAAGAGACGTGCACATAGGTGCCCAGCGCGGCGAAGTCCGCGCGCGCGGCGGCGAGCGGCTGCAATTCGGTGTCGATCGTCGGCACGATCAGCGCAATGTCATTGTCGCGTGCGTAATCGAGCAGCGTGGGAATATAAGCAGTATCGGTGCAGCGCGGCGCGACGAAGCGCGCGTCCGCAAGCGCGCAGGCTGCGCTCAGCTCGGGGTAAAGGTCGCAGGCGTGTATTTCGAGTGCGACGTCCATCCGCGCGGCGGAAGCACGGAAGCACTCGACCAGCCCCGCTCGCCTGCCGGCGGAGGTAATAAGCATTTTCAGCGCCTGTCCGCTCATCCGGCTGGCTCCTCGAGGCTATTTACGGAGCTGTCCGGAAACACGGCGCGCGATGAAAGAGCCTCTTCGAGAACCGCGTCCCATCGCCGCATCACCGGTCCTGGCGCAAATTTGCCGATCGCGCTTTTCCCGGTTTTGCCGAGCAGTTCGCGTAGCTTCGCATCCTCGATGCAGACCTGCATGGCCTTGGACAACGCACCTACGTCCTCAGGCGGTACGAGCAGGCCGGATTGACCGTGCTCGATCATCTCGGCTGGCCCGAATTCGCAGTTGGTGGCGATAGCGGGGAGGCCTGCGGCCATCGCCTCGCCGAGCACGTTGGGGAAGCCTTCGTAACGCGACGAAAGAACAAACAGATCGGCGTTTTCTACCCATGCCCCCGGTGCTGCGCTGTTTCCCATCAGCTGCACCTTGTCGGAGATGTCGAGGCGCGCAATCTGCGCTTCGAGTGCGTCACGAAGCGGCCCTTCACCAAAAATGTCGAGGCGCCAGTCCGCCCCTTCAGGGCCTAGCGCGGCAAAAGCATCGAGCAGGACATCGAAGCCCTTCTGTTCGGTCAACCGCCCCACCGCCACCATTCGCAACGTATCGCTGGTTTCGTGCCGCTGCGGCCAGGCGCTGACGGGATTGGGGATGACTCGCAAGCGATCGTGAATATCCTTTGAAAAGCAACGCTTGACGGCCTCCGTCTGGCAGATGATCAGTCGGGCTTGGCGATATGCCATGCCGAGCATCGCGTTCCACGCGGGGTGCTTTTCCTGCCGCTCCGGATTGTTCCGCTCGCAGCAGATCACAGGTATCGACAGGCCCATCGTGGCGATCAAGGCGAGCAGGTTGTTCTTGGTGAGGAAGGGGATAACGACATCCGGCCTCTCCTTGCGCAGCAGCCGCCTCAGATCGCGCAGGTTGTGCAATTTTGAAAGCTTGCTGGCGGCACTGCCGACCTTCGTCCGCCCCAGCCGGTGACGGATGATGTCGGGACCGAATTGGTGGAACTCGGGGTCTGTCGGGGAATCGAAGCTGGCGATCCCGACGGCCACGCCGCGCGCCTGCCAGTGCGCGGCAATCTGCGAAATCACGCGTTCAGCACCGCCCGCGCCGAGCCCCGAAATGACAAACATGGCCTTGGGCATCGCGTACCTTGTCGTGTCCTCGGCGCCAGGCGCCCTCCAAAAAGCTCTCAGCTCGGTTCTATAGCAGACAAGCCGTCACTGATGCGTATGCATCTGAGATACCACGATTGGATAGATTGCTACCCGGACGGGCATCCAACATGCTCCTGCGCTGCAACTGGCTGCTTCGGGTGAAACTGTCGAGAGATGGTCTCACCGCTTCGCAGCGTCGGTATTGCCTCGTGAAATGTCAGCGGCCGACGCCGATATATTTGATCCCGAGCATTTCGATCTCGCTGCGATCGTAGATGTTTCTCAGGTCCACTAGCACCATCCCCCTTAGCTTCGCCTGTGCCTTCGCAAGATCCAGGGCCCGGAATTCGTCCCACTCCGTAACGATGGCAAGCGCCTCGGCGCCTTCCATTGCCTCGTAAGGGTCGTCAAAATAGACAACACCGTCAAGCACTTCGCGCGCGTTGGGCATGCCTTCGGGATCGTAGGCATGAACGGTGGCACCGGCATCCTGCAACGTCTGGACGATAGCGATCGCCGGGCTGTCGCGCATGTCGTCGGTATTAGGCTTGAAGGTGAGGCCGAGAACGGTGACCACCTTGCCGCGCACGTCGTCGCCGATCGCCTGGATCACCTTGCGGCCCATCGCACGTTTGCGCTTCTCATTGGCCTGGACGACGGCTTCGACGATAGCCTGCGGAGCTTCGAAATCCTGTGCGGTCTTGAGCAGCGCCAGGGTATCCTTGGGAAAACAGCTGCCGCCATAACCGGGCCCGGCATGGAGGAACTTGCCGCCAATGCGGTTGTCGAGCCCGATCCCGCGCGCCACCTGCTGTACATTGGCGCCGGTTTTCTCGCACAGGTCGGCGATTTCGTTGATGAAAGTGATCTTGGTCGCCAGAAACGCGTTCCCGGCATATTTGGTCAGTTCCGCGGAGCGGCGGTTCATTTCCAGAATCGGCGACTTGTTGAGGCTGAGCGGGCGATAGGCCTCGCGCATTACCGCCAGCGCGCGCGAATCCTCGCTGCCGACCACAATCCGGTCGGGTCGCTTGAAATCCTCGATCGCGGCGCCTTCGCGGAGAAATTCGGGATTGGAAACCACCGCAAAATCACCGTCTGGCCGGGTGGCAGCGATGATCCGCTCGACTTCGTCGCCGGTACCGACCGGAACGGTCGATTTGGTGACGATGACCGTAAAGCCGTCCATGGCACGGGCAATGTCAGCAGCGGCCGCTTCGACGAAGCTAAGGTCCGCATGGCCGTCGCCCCGACGCGATGGCGTGCCCACGGCGATGAATACGACGTCCGCGCGGGCGACGGCCGGAGCCAGTTCGGTGGTGAAGGAAATTCGTCCCGCCCTGGCATTGCGCTCGATCAGCTCGGCGAGGCCGGGTTCGTAGATCGGTACTTTACCGCCTTGCAACGCATCGATCTTGGACTGGTCCAGATCGACGCAAACGACATCGTGGCCGAAATCGGCAAAGCAGGCTCCGGAAACCAAGCCGACATAGCCGGAACCGATCATCGCGATCTTCATGGCATTTCCATTTCGCTAGATGGGGTATCGAAGCCGCAAGTGGCAAACATCGGCCACATCGCCGGTGCCTCAATCGGGCGGTCGGCGGTTGCGCGAGCGAGGCTGCGAAGCGCAGCCAGTCGCGACATAACCGGCCTTGTCCGATTTGTCGGAGCGCCGAAAGATCGTACCTTTCGACATGCCTAGCCTACGGTCGACATACGCTCCGATCGGAACCCGATTTGTGGCTCAGGCCTTCGCCGCGTCCTTCGGAGCGCATTTGTCGGCCAACATGAAGGGCTTTGCGCCGTCGCTTTCGCAAGCGTGGGCAGGTTCCCTCATTTCGTCGGCTTTCATGCTCGCGCCACGCAGGTTGAGCTCGGGTATGGTGCCCTGCACGCCGTGATAGACCGCGTAGATGGCGGCCTGGGTGCGGTTCTGGACATTCAGCTTGCGAAGAATGGCCTTCACATGCACCTTCACGGTTGCTTCGCCAATGTCGAGCCGCCGAGCGATGACCTTGTTCGGATAGCCCATGACGAGGCAGCGCAGCGTGGCAATTTCGCGCTCGGAAAGCAGTTCCGACAGCTCGCCTTCCGCCTTGGCTTTGGCCTGGGTGGCGCTGGCATGCGCGAAGTGCGGCAATTGCTTCACCAGTTCGCCTGGGACGACCTTTTCGCCACGGGCTGCCAGTTGCAGGCAGTTGACCAGCGATTCGCAGGAAATTTCCTTGAGAATATAGCCATCTGCGCCGGCTTCGAAGACGTCGACAAGGCAGTCGACTTCGAGATCCTCGTGCAGGATCACGACACGCGAGTTCGGAAACGCTTCGCGGACCGCGATCACCTCTTTGGCGACATTGCGTGAGGCGTCGGCGTCGACGACGATCATTCCGACGTCGGTCGCGTTCTCTTCCTGGGCGGTGATCAGCGCTTCGTAGTTCTTGTGCTGGTTTACGATCGCAAACTCCTTGTCGAGGAGAATGGATTTAAGCCCTTCGCTTACGATCGAGTTGGAACAGATAACGGAAACATTAGTCGATATAGTACGCATGATACGCACCCCCCGGGTTGCTTAAACAATGCGTGCCCATTTTTATTTTTTTTTGGGGACAGCATCGCTATCACGCTTGCTGTCCATGTCCGGAACCTACACAGCGAGGCACCCCTGCTTTACAGGTTGGTGACACGCAAGTTGTTTGATTCGTTAGCCAATAATTAACCCCAAATTGCCAAGGGGGCTAGGAGATTTACGACATCTTCACGGCCATGTCCCAATCCGGGACTTGGCCATGATCAAAGTCGCTAACCCGTGCCAAAATAGCACGTTGACCCCTGCAAACCCGGCCTGAATGGGCAAAATTTGCACGCAAATGGACATCTGGATCGGGCCCGGATTCCCAATCGGGCGGGGCGGAGCGACCAATATCTGCAGCCGATGCTACGTGAATCGCCCGGCAATCTGGCAGAGGCCGAATCGGTGGCCGAACCCAAGGGCCGATCTTTGTAGCTGCCCGCGACGTGTTCGGGGCCCGGTGCAATTGGGCGCTTGAGCGCCGCTCGGCGAGGCTGACTGGCCCTAAGCCGTGTTCACCATCAGGATCAGATCGCGAAATCGAGCCGGTAGCCGGGAGCGTAGCGGAGCGTCATGGCGGTTACCGGGCGCTCGTCCAGCCATGTCGTCCGCTCCATCATGAACAGCGCCGTGCCGAGGCCGGTATCCAGTAGGGAGGCGATCCGCGTGTCGGCCGATGTTGCCGTCAGTGCGACCTCTCCGCGAGTGAAGGGCACGGTGCGCACCAGCCATTCATTGGCGCTCAGTTCGCCCAGTTCGGCGGTCTCGAATTCGGGCACCGTCGCGAGATTTATCCAGCGCGTTTCGAACGCGAAGGGGCGGTCATCGGCAAAATGCAGCGTCTCGACATAAGCAGCGGCGGCATCGCCCGAGACCTCGAGCCGGGTGGCGATGTCGGCGGGGGGCGGCGCAATCCGGCGTTCGACGACCTCGCACCGATAGCTTCGCCCTGCTTCCTCTACCTCTTCGCGCAGCAGCGGAATGCGTAATTGCGCCTGCGGGAGCGGCAGCGGACGCACGCGGGTGCCCCCCTTGCGCTTGCGTTCGACGATACCTTCCTCGGCCAGCGCCTGGATCGCGCGGTTCACCGTGGTGCGCGAACAGCCGTATTCCTGCGCAAAGTCGACTTCGCCAGGGATCAGTTCGCCCAGCTTCCATTCGCCTGCGACGATTCGCGCGCGAATCGCCTCGCGAATGCCGCGATGGGTGTTGGCATTCACAGCGCCGCCCCGAGGGTGCGGATAGTGCGCGCGAAGCGGGAACGGATTTCGCCTGAGCGGATATGCTCCCCACCACGCACGATATGGCGCCCGGCGGACCAGACATCGCTCACGGCGCGGCTCTCGACTCCGAATATCCATGCATCGAGCCGCTGGTCCGCCTGCGGCCAGTCGAGAAAGGGCAGGTCGTCGCGCAGCGCAACGATATCGGCGAGCTTGCCGGTTTCGATGGCGCCAGCCCTGCGTCCGATCGCCTGCGCCCCTCCGCTGGCAGCGTGCTCGTAGAGATACCGGCCATTGGAGCGAGTGGCGTTGTCGGTCAGGACGGCGCGCTGCCGATGGGCGAGGCGCTGCGAGACTTCCAGCATGCGCAGTTCCTCGGCGACCGAGAGGCTGATGTTCGAATCCGACCCGATACCGAACCGACCGCCTGCCGGAAGGTAGTCGCGCGCGGGGAAGATGCCGTCGCCCAGATTGGCCTCGGTCGTGGGGCATAGGCCCGCCACCGCTCGCGAACTGGCAAGATCGGCGACTTCACCTGCGTCGAGATGCGTTGCATGGATCAGGCACCAGCGTTCGTCGACCGGCATGTTGTCGAGCAGCCAGCGCACTGGGCGCGCGGCGAGATGCGCCTTGACCTCCTCGACCTCTTTCACCTGTTCGGCGGCGTGAATGTGGATAGGACCACTTGGGCACAACGCCATGCAGGTCTCGAGTCCCTCCCGGTCGACCGCGCGCAGCGAATGCGGGGCCACGCCCAGCCGGAAGTCGGCGGGTAGGCCGGTCGCGCTGTCGGAAATGCGCGCATAGAGGGTTTCGAACTCCGCAACCGAATTGCCGAAGCGCAACTGCCCGCCACCCAGCGCTCGCTTGTCGAGGCCACCATAGGTGTAGAGCACAGGCAGGTGGGTGAGGCCGATGCCGCTCGCTTCGCGGGCCGCGAAGATCGCTTTCGAGGTTTCGGCCATATCGTCGAAATGCGCGCCGCCGACCCCATGGTGCACATAATGAAATTCGGCCGAGGCGGTGTAGCCGGCTTCCGCCATTTCCAGCTGCACCTGCGCAGCGATGGCTTCGATATGGTCAAGCGTAAGCACCTCGAGGAAGCGGTACATGACCTTGCGCCAAGTCCAGAAATCGTCCGCGCCTTCGGGTCCGCGCGCTTCGGCAAGGCCCGCCATGGCGCGCTGGAAGCTGTGCGTGTGGACATTGGCGAGGCCGGGCAGGGCCGTGCCGACCGCCTGCGCCGCATCGAAGCCGCGGGGAGAAATTTCGGTGATGGTGCCGGCATCGTCGACATGGATCGCATGGTCGGCCAGCCAGCCTGCGGGCGTAAGGACCTGCCGTGCCGAGATGATGCCAGCCATCTGCCGTTGCGCCTTTCGATATTATGTGCATACATAATCACACAGTGAGGAGATGTGCAAGAGCATGGCAGGTCGAGTGTTCACGCACTGCAATGTAGCGACGATGGTTGCCGGTGCGGTCGGCTATGGCCTCATCGAGGACGCGGCGATCGCGGTGGACGACGCGCGGATTGTCTGGGTCGGCGCGCGGGCGGACCAGCCACAGGACTATGCGCAATGGGAGCAGGTCGATCTCGGCAGCGCGCTCGTCACGCCTGCGCTGGTGGATTGCCACACGCATCTCGTGTTCGGCGGCGACCGGTCCCGCGAATTCGCGCTCCGGCTCGAAGGTGCGAGCTATGAGGAAATCGCCCGGGCCGGGGGCGGAATCCGCTCGACAGTTTCCGCTACCCGCGAAGCATCGGACGAAGAGCTGCTTGAGAGCGCGATGCGCCGCGTCGACGACCTCATCACCGACGGGGTCGCGGTGATCGAGGTCAAGTCGGGCTATGGCCTCTCCATCGAGCACGAACTGCGCATGCTCCGCGTCGCGCGCGCGATAGAGAATGAGCGCCCGGTACGTATCCGCACCAGCTGGCTTGCCGCTCATGCGCTGCCGCCAGAGTTCGAGGGCGAAGCCGATCGCTACATCGACGGCGTGGTTATTCCGGGGCTGGAAGCCGCCGCTGCCGAAGGACTGGTCGATGCGGTCGACGGCTTCTGCGAAGGGATCGGTTTCTCGCCCGAACAAATCCGCCGTGTGTTCGACAAGGCGCGCGAACTCGGCATCCGGGTCAAGCTCCATGCCGAACAGCTGAGCGACCTCAAGGGCGCGGTGCTGGCGGCGGAATACGATGCGCTCTCGGCCGATCATCTCGAATGGCTCGCGCCCGAGGACACGCCTTTGCTGGCCGAAAAGGACGTCGTCGCGGTCCTGCTGCCCGGCGCCTTCTATGCCCTGCGCGAAACGCGCCTGCCGCCGATGGACGCCCTGCGCGAACAGGGCGTGGCTATGGCGCTGGCGACCGATTGCAATCCCGGCAGCTCGCCAATGTCCTCGCTGCGGCTGGCCATGAATATGGGATGCACTCTTTTCCGCATGACCGCCGAAGAAGCGCTTGCGGGGGCGACCCGCAACGGCGCGAAGGCGCTAGGCCTGGAGGCGGAGTACGGCACCATCGAAGCGGGCAAGCGTGCCGACCTCGCCGTATGGGACGCCTCGCATCCCGACTATCTCAGCTACTGGATCGGCGGGCATCTGCTGCGCGGCCGGATCACTGCAGGAACCTATCGCCATGCATGACTTGTCGCCCGGATCGCTTGGGCTGGCCGAACTCGAGGCGCTCTACCGCTCCGATGATCCTTTCCGGATCGACCAGGCCGCGATGGCGGCGGTCGCGCAGTCTGCCGAGCGGCTGAGCGCGGCGGTCGGATCGGGCGAGGCGATCTACGGGGTCAATACCGGTTTCGGCAAGCTTGCCAGCGTGCGTATTGGCGATACCGATCTGGGCACGCTCCAGCGCAATCTCGTGCTCTCGCACAGCGCAGGGTTCGGCGAGCCGCTTGCGCCCGGCATCGTACGCTTCATCATCGCGCTGAAATGCCTTTCGCTCGGGCGCGGGGCATCGGGCGTACGGCCGGTTGTGGTCGAGCGCCTTCAGCAGCTGGTCGAGGCGGGCGTTACCCCAATCGTGCCTGAGAAGGGGTCTGTCGGCGCTTCGGGCGATCTCGCGCCGCTCGCGCATGTTGCAGCAACGCTGATCGGCGCGGGCGACGCCTTCTATAAGGGCGAACGCATGGCAGCGGGCGAGGCGCTCCAGCGCGCCGGGCTCGAGCCGCTGGTACTTGAGGCGAAGGAAGGCCTGGCGCTGCTCAACGGCACACAGGTTTCGACCGGCCTTGCGCTTGCGGCGCTGTTCGATAGCTGGCGGCTGGCGGTCAATTCGCTTGTCACCACTGCGTTGTCGCTCGATGCGGCGATGGGGTCGACTGCGCCCTTTCACGAGGAAATCCACACTCTGCGTGGCCATCGCGGGCAAATCGTCTCGGCGCGGATCATCCGCGACCTGCTCGAAGGATCGCAGATCCGCGAAAGCCACCGCGAGGACGATTTGCGCGTGCAGGACCCCTATTGCTTGCGTTGCGCGCCGCAGGTGATCGGTGCCTGTCTGGATCAGCTTGCCCATGCAGGCAATGTCCTCAGGATCGAAGCCAATGCGGCAACCGACAATCCGCTGGTCCTGTCCGATGGGGCAATCGTCTCTGGTGGCAATTTCCATGCCGAGCCGGTGGGTATGGCGGCGGACGGGATCGCCATTGCGGTGTCCGAGATCGGAGCCGTCGCGCAGCGCCGGATTGCGTTGCTGGTCGACCCGGCGCTCAGTTTCGGCCTGCCCGCCTTCCTTGCGCCGTCGCCGGGGCTGCAATCGGGCCTGATGATCGCGGAAGTGACCAGCGCCGCGCTGATGAGCGAGAACAAGGCGCTGGCCAATCCGCGCGTTGTCGACAGCACCCCGACCTCGGCCAATCAGGAAGACCATGTGTCGATGGCCTGCCACGGCGCGCGTCGCCTGCTCGAAATGAACGCCAATCTCGCGGCCATTCTGGGCATCGAGGCGATGACTGCCGCGCAAGGAGTTCAGTGCCGTAATCCGCTGGAGACCAGCGCCGTTTTGCAGCAGACCATCGCCCGAATTCGCGAGACCTCGCCCACACTGAGCGGAGACCGGCTGATGGAACCGGACATCGCGGCGATGGCAAGACTGCTCGGCTCAGGCTTACTGGCCGACGGTATCGCGGCAGGCACCATTGCAGGCTTCGCGCCGTGAACCCGGTCACCGTCATACCCGGCACCGCGCCCATCGTGCTGGCGCAGCCGCATTCCGGCACTTTCGTACCCGAAGACATCGGCGTGAACCTTACCGAACGCGGCGCGATGCTGGCCGATACCGACTGGCATATCCCGTCGCTCTACGAAGATCTCGTACCTGGTGCGAGCGTCGTGCGCGCCGAGTTCAGCCGCTATGTCATCGACGCCAACCGGCCGCCGGATGGGGCGAACCTCTATCCGGGACAGAACACGACCGGGCTGGTGCCGATGGTCGATTTCGAGAACCACCCGCTGTGGCACGAAGAGCCGGGCGAGGACGAGATCGCGCGCCGCCTCGATACTTTCCACGCGCTCTATCACGCCAAGCTGGCTACAGAACTCGACCGCGTGCGCGAGGAGCATGGATTCGCGGTACTCTACGACTGCCATTCGATCCGGTCGTGCCTGCCCTTCCTGTTCGAGGGCACGCTGCCGGATCTCAATATCGGTACCGATAACGGTGCGACCTGCAACCCCGCCATCGAGCGAGCCGTAGCCGAGGCCTGCGCCAACGGCCCCTATAGCTATGTCGTCAACGGACGGTTCCGCGGCGGCTGGACCACGCGCCATTACGGTCGGCCCGACCGGAACATTCACGCGATCCAGATGGAGATCGCACAATCGACCTATCTCGAGGCGGAGAAACCTCCCTTCGCCCTCTGTCCCGAAAAGGCTGCCGACCTGCGCGATACGCTCGCCGGGGTGTTCGTCGGCATCGAAAGCACATTTGGAGAGCTTGCATGACCATCGACCGTCGCAATGCGCGCGACATCAAGGCGCCCACGGGTGCCGATCTCACCTGCGGCAGCTGGCAGACCGAAGCGCCGTTCCGGATGATCCAGAACAATCTCGATCGCGAAGTGGCCGAGAATCCGCACGAACTGGTGGTCTATGGCGGTATCGGCCGCGCCGCGCGCAGCTGGGGCGATTTCGAAGCGATCCTCTCCAGCCTCAGGACCCTGTCCGACGACGAGACGCTGCTGGTCCAGTCGGGCAAGCCCGTGGGCGTGTTCCGCACGCATTCGGATGCGCCGCGCGTGCTCATCGCCAATTCGAACATCGTGCCGCATTGGGCCAATTGGGACCACTTCAGCGAGCTCGATAGGAAAGGCCTGATGATGTACGGCCAGATGACCGCCGGCTCGTGGATCTATATCGGTACGCAGGGCATCGTGCAGGGCACGTACGAGACCTTCGTCGAGGCAGGCCGCAAGCATTATGGTGGCGATCTTACGGGCAAGTGGATCCTCACCGGCGGCTTGGGTGGCATGGGCGGCGCGCAGCCGCTGGCCGCGGTGATGGCGGGGGCCTGCTGCCTCGCGGTCGAATGCAATCCCGAGAGCGTCGATTTCCGCCTGCGCACCCGCTATCTGGACGAGAAGACCGACAACGTCGACGAGGCGCTGGCCATGATCGAGCGCTGGACCGCCGCGGGCGAGGCCAAGTCGGTCGGCCTGCTCGGCAATGCCGCCGAAATCTTCCCCGAACTGGTGAAGCGCGGCGTGCGGCCCGACATCGTCACCGACCAGACCAGCGCGCACGATCCGGTCAATGGCTATCTGCCCGAAGGCTGGACCATGGGCGAATGGCGCGCCAAGCGCGAAAGCGATCCCAAGGTGGTGGAAAAAGCCGCGCGTGCTTCCATGCGCAAGCAGGTAGAGGCCATGCTCGCATTCTGGAATGCTGGCGTGCCGACGCTCGATTACGGCAACAATATCCGCCAGGTCGCGCTGGAAGAGGGGCTGGAGAACGCCTTCGCCTTTCCCGGCTTCGTCCCCGCCTATATCCGCCCGCTGTTCTGTCGGGGCATCGGACCTTTCCGCTGGGCCGCGCTGTCCGGCGACCCGGAGGACATCTACAAGACCGACGCCAAGGTGAAGGAACTGCTGCCCGACAACCACCACCTCCACAACTGGCTCGACATGGCGCGCGAGCGCATCGCCTTTCAGGGCCTGCCCGCGCGGATCTGCTGGGTCGGGTTGGGCGATCGCCACCGGCTCGGCATGGCGTTCAACGAGATGGTGGCTTCAGGCGAGTTGAAGGCCCCGGTCGTGATCGGCCGCGACCACCTCGATTCCGGCTCGGTCGCCAGCCCCAATCGCGAGACCGAGGCGATGAAGGACGGCAGCGATGCGGTCAGCGACTGGCCGCTGCTCAACGCGCTCCTCAACACCGCCAGCGGCGCGACCTGGGTCAGCCTGCACCATGGCGGCGGCGTCGGTATGGGCTTTTCGCAGCATGCGGGCATGGTGATCGTGGCCGACGGCACCGAGGACGCGGCGCGGCGGCTCGAACGCGTCTTGTGGAACGACCCGGCGACCGGCGTCATGCGTCATGCCGATGCGGGCTATGACGAAGCGCTCGACTGCGCACGCGAGAAGGGGCTGCGGCTGCCCGCCATCCTCGGCGACTAAGCCTGCAACGCCCTTCGCGGACGCGCAAAAACCGTTGGTCGATGGGGCTTTGCTCCCGGCCTGAGTGCAGCTAGCCTCCCCGCGCATCTCAGGGGAGACACATAGATGAGCCGCACTTTCACCCGCTTCGCTTCGGCGATCGCCATCGCCTGCGCCACCGTTTCGGCACCCGTTTTCGCGCAGGATCATTCCGGGCATCACGCCGGTATGTCCGCCGGCGAACACGAAACGGCGAAGCTCCACGCGCTGTTCGAGCGCAGTGAAGCCGAAGCGCTCGACCGTAACCCGATCAGCGCTTTCTTCCGCGGGGACTTTTCGGATGCCGACAAGCTCGGCGATTATTCGCCTGCGAGCTACGCCGAGGAGCGCGCCGCTGCCGAGGCCAATCTGGCCGAACTCGCCACGGTCGACCGCGATGCGCTGGGTGAGACCGACCGCATCGCCTATGACGTGTTCGAATATACGCAGCAGCGCATGCTGGCACAGACCGCGCCCGAGATCCTGCCGACAGTGCTGGCCCTGCCGATCGACCATTTCCGCGGCCTGCATGTCTTCTACCCGCGGCTGTCTGCCCCCGGCGCGCTGATGCCCTATGACACGGTCGAGGATTACGAGAACAATTTCAGCCGCCATCGCGACATGGCGAAGATTATCGATCAGGCAATCGCACGCTTCAAGACCGGGGCCGCAGCGGGCATCACCCTGCCGCGCATGTCGGTCGAGCTGATGATTGAACAACTCGGACTGCAGGTGGATGCGCCGGTCGAAGAAAGCCCCTATTGGGCGCCGGTTGCCAACTTTCCCGACAGCATCTCCGAAGCCGAGCAGGCGCGGCTGACGGAAGAACATCGCGCGGTGCTGACCGATACGCTGATGCCTGCGCTTGTGCGGCTGCGCGACTATCTTGCCGATGAATATGTCGGACAGGCCCGCACGACCATCGCGGCGACCGACAATCCCGGCGGCGATGCCTATTATGCCTACCGGATTGAGGAAAACACCACCCTGCCGTTGACCGCGCAGCAGGTGCACGAAACCGGCCTGTCGGAAGTCGCGCGTATTAATGCCGCGATCGAGCAGGCCAAGACGGAGGCGGGCGGTCGCACAGGCCAGACCTACACCACCAAGGCCGATCTGCAGCAGGCCTGGTACGGCGTTGCCGAGCAGGTCGATCCGCTGATGGACAAGCTCTTCCTGCGCAAGCCCAAGACCGAACTGACCATCGAGCCCTACGAGCCCTATCGCGAGAAGTTCAATCTCGCCGCCAGCTACATGTCGGGCAAGGCCGACGGGTCGCGCCCGGGCACCTTCTATTTCAGCGGCTACAATGTCGCCGAACGCAAGCTCGGCACCTCGATCAACCTCTATATGCATGAAGGCAATCCGGGCCATCACTTCCAGTCGATGTTCGCCATCGAGAACGAGGAACTGCCCGAATTCATGCGCTATGGCGGCTTCACCGCGTTCAGCGAGGGCTGGGGCCTCTATGCCGAAAGCCTCGGTTACGAACTCGGTCTCTACGACGATCCCGTCGACCGGCTCGATGCCCTGCAGGGCGGCGAATTGCTGCGTGCCGTGCGGCTGGTGGTCGATACGGGCATGCACGCGCTCGGCTGGAGCCGCGAGAAGGCGATCGAATATATGGTCGCCAACGGCCAGCCGCGCGATTTCGCCGAGAGCGAGACCGCACGCTATATCGTGATGCCCGCGCAGGCGCTCGCCTACAAGACGGGCGAACTGAAGATCAAGGAACTGCGCGCAAAGGCGAAAGCCGCGCTGGGCGAGGAATTCGACGTCCGCAAATTCCACGAACAGGTGCTCAATACCGGCGACCTGCCGCTGCCCGTGCTCGAAGCCAAGATCGACGCCTGGATCGCCGGTGGCGGGCAGTAAGCGGAAGGGATGACGACCATGAAGATCCGCTCAATCCGCTTCGCTTCGGCGTTGGCGATCGCCTGCACCATGGTTCCGGCCCCGGCTGCCTTTGCGCAGGATCATGCCGAACATGCAGAAACGACCGCCGGTGCTGCCGAAGAACTGCGCAGCCTGCTGGCCGCCAGCGAGGAGGCCTTTCTCGACCGTAACCCGATCGCCGCTTTCTATCGCGGCGACTTTTCCGATGCCGACCGGCTCGGTGACTGGTCCCCCGCATCCTATGCGCAGGAACGGGCGGCGGCCGAGGAGAATCTTGCCGCGCTGGCGACGATCGACCGCGACCAGCTAAGCGCGGGCGACCGGATCGCCTACGACACCTTCCGCTACTCCAACGAGCGTACGCTGGCGGGCGCGGAGCCGGAGGTGCTGAAGACCGTGCTCGCCCTGCCGCTCGATCATTTCCGCGGTATCCAGGGCGATTATCCGAGCTTTTCGGCGCCCGACGGCATCATGCCGTTCAAGACGGTCGAGGATTATGCGAACAATGTCGCGCGGCACGCGGATTATGCGCGGATGGTCGAGGATGTGGTCGCTCGTTTCGACACGGGACTTGAACAGGGCATCACCCTGCCGCGCCTGACGGTGGAGATGATGATCGAACAGCTCGACACGCAGCTGTCGACGCCCGAGGACGAGAACGCCTATTACGCACCACTGCGCGAACTGCCCGACGGTTTCACCGAAGCGCAGAAGGAGCAGGCCCGCACGCAGCTGACGGCGGCCATCGACGGGACGCTGTTTCCGGCCATGCGTCGACTGCGCGCCTATCTCGCGGATACCTATCTGCCGCAGGCGCGGGAGACGATCGGCGCGACCGAAACGCCCGGCGGCGAAGCCTATTACGACTATCGCATTGCGGAAATGACCACGCTTCCGCTGACGGCGCAGGAAGTCCACGATCTGGGTCTGTCAGAAGTCGCCCGGATCAACGAGGCACGCCAGCAGGCGATTGCCGAACGGGGCGACCGGCGGCCCGAGGTCTACAAGACCAAGGAATCGCTCAAGGACGCCTGGTACGAAGTGGCTAAGGAGGTCGATGCGAAGATCGGTCCGCTGTTTCTGCGCCAGCCCGAAACCCCGCTGCGGATCGAGCCCTACGAGCCCTATCGCGAGCAGTTCTTTCTTGCCGCCTCGTATCAGCCGGGCGAGGCCGACGGATCGCGCCCCGGCACCTTCTATTTTAGCGGCTGGAATGCGGCCGAGCGCGAACTGAGCCCTTCGATTCGCCTCTACATGCACGAAGGCAATCCGGGGCATCACTTCCAGGTGATGTTCGCGATCGAGGACGAGACCCTGCCCGAGCTGCTGCGGCACGGCTGGTTCACCGCCTTCGGCGAGGGCTGGGCGCTCTATGCCGAAAGCCTCGGCTACGAACTCGGCCTCTATGACGACCCGGTCGACCGGTTGCAGGCGCTCGAGGATGGCGAGTTGAAGCGCGCCGTCCGGCTGGTGGTCGATACCGGCATGCACGCGCTCGGCTGGAGTCGCAAGCGGGCGGTCGAATACATGGTCGAGAACGGCAATCCGCGCGACTATGCGGAGAACGAAGTCGCCCGCTATATCGCGATGCCGGGGCAGGCGCTGGGCTACAAGATCGGCGAACTGAAGATCAAGGAACTGCGCGCGCGCGCCGAAACGGCGCTGGGCGACGATTTCGACATCCGCCGCTTCCACGACCAGGTGCTCAATAGCGGCAACATCCCGCTCGCCGTGCTGGAGGCGAAGATCGACGCCTGGATCGCTGCGGGCGGCAAGTAGGACGGCTTCCAGCGAAAGCCGACGCGCTTCGCTGGACGCGGTCGGCTTTCGGGCCTATTGCATGCGCATCCCCGGGGAGCCGTGTGGCTGAGAGGCAGGTGTCACGCCCTGCGACCCGTTGAACCTGAACCGATTAGCAGCGGCGGAGGGAGTGGAACCGGGTCTGGCCCGTAGTCCGCGCTCCGCCACGAGGAGACTACGCGCATGGCCGACATCAACAGCAAATTCGACATCGGCGTTACCACCGGCCCGATCCGCGGCAGCCGCAAGGTCCATGTCGGCGCGCGCAGCGGCAGCGGCATCCGCGTCGCCATGCGCGAGATCGATCTGGAGGGCGGCGAGCCCAGTGTGCGGGTTTACGACACCTCCGGCCCCTATACCGATCCCGATGCCACCATCGATATCCGCGCGGGCCTCGAACAGAAGCGCCGCGAATGGATCATGGCGCGCGGCGATGTCGAGGAATATACCGCGCGCGAAGTGAAGCCGGAAGATAACGGCCAGCTCGGCCCCGACCGTAGCGGCGGAGTCCCCGGCTTCCCCAATGTCGCGAAGACGGTGCTGCGCGCCAAGCCCGGCATGAACGTGTCGCAGATGCATTACGCCCGCCGCGGCATCATCACGCCCGAGATGGAGTATGTGGCGGAACGCGAAAATCTCGGCCGCGAAATGCTGAAGGAGCGCGCCGAGGGCGAAAGCTGGGGCGCGGCGATCCCCGATTACGTCACCCCCGAATTCGTGCGGGACGAAGTGGCACGCGGCCGCGCGATCATCCCCTCCAACATCAACCACCCCGAAAGCGAACCGATGGCGATCGGGCGCAACTTCCTCGTCAAGATCAACGCCAATATCGGCAACTCCGCCGTGGCCTCCGACGTCGCCTCCGAAGTCGACAAGATGGTCTGGTCGATCCGCTGGGGCGCGGACACGGTCATGGACCTCTCCACCGGCCGCAACATCCACGACACGCGCGAATGGATCATCCGCAACAGCCCCGTCCCCATCGGCACCGTGCCGATCTACCAGGCGCTCGAAAAGGTCGGCGGCATTGCCGAGGACCTCACCTGGGAGATCTTCCGCGACACGCTGATCGAACAGGCCGAGCAGGGCGTCGACTATTTCACCATCCACGCCGGCGTGCGCCTCCCCTATGTCCCGATGACCGCCAAGCGAGTCACCGGCATCGTGAGCCGCGGCGGCT
>Ga0310345_10000591_pt1 | contig 49601 bp, 43 predicted proteins | sample HC15DNA20500_MG_FD_204667 | JGI IMG/M metagenome (GOLD analysis project Ga0310345, IMG submission 204667) | Marine microbial communities from station ALOHA, North Pacific Subtropical Gyre - HC15-DNA-20-500_MG | ecosystem: Environmental > Aquatic > Marine > Oceanic | place: Pacific Ocean: North...
CGGGCTGCGCCAGCTTGTCGCGGGCTACGCGCATATCACCTATCGCGAGTTCGACCGCGTCTATGCGCTCGATCAGGCCATGGTCGATGTGCTCGAAGGCTACCGGCTGTCGCATGTCGATGTGCTCTCGCTCGGCGTGGACGGCCAGACGTTCCATCCCGCACGGCGCGATCCCGGGCTGCGCCGCGAACTGGGCTTGCCGGAAACCGGCCCGCTGCTGATCTACGCCGGGCGGATCGACAACGAGAAGCGCGCCGACCGGCTGATCACGATGTTCCGCGAATTGCCCGCCTCGCTCGGGGCCTCGCTCGTCATGCTGGGCGACGGCAAGCTGCGCGAGACCCTGATGGAAGCGGCGCAGGGCCTGCCGGTGGCCTTCCCGGGCTATGTCGGGGATCGCGGGGAGATCGCCCGCATGCTGGCGTCCGCCGATATCTACGTCTCGTGCATGGCCGATGAGACGTTCGGCCTGTCGGTGCTCGAAGCACAGGCGAGCGGATTGCCGGTGGTCGGCTTTGCCTCGGGGGCGATGGTGCAGCGCGTGCCGCCCGCGCTCGGCAAACTTGTCACGCTCGATGATACGGCGGCGATGGCGCAGGCCGTGGTCGATGTCTGGCAGGGGGATCGTGCCGGAATGGGCCAGCGCGCGCGTGAGCATGTGACGACGCAGTTCTCGTGGAAGCAGACTTTCGAGACCCTGCTCGGCGAAGTCTACCCGCGCGCCCTCGCCAAATCGGCCGCGCGCATGGCCGCGCTCAGCGGCGTGCGGTGGCGCGGCGATGGCCGCACGTGCGCCGCCCGCCAATACCGGACCTGAAGCCAGTCAGCCCCGCGCCGCCCTGGCAGCGCGGGGCCAATCTTCATCAGGCGCCGGCGATGGTCTTCACTTCCATGAAGTCCTTCAGGCCATAGACGCCGCCTTCGCGGCCGTTGCCCGATTGCTTGTAGCCGCCGAAGGCGCCGCCCTTGACGCCGCCCCACTGGTTCACCGCGACCAGCCCTGCGCGCAGGCGGCCGACAATGCCCTTGGCCTGCTCGACATCGCCGGTGACGACCGCCGAGAGCCCGTAGGCGGTGCGGTTGGCCAGCTCGATGCCGTCCTCGATGCCGTCATAGGTGGTGATCGTGGCGACCGGGCCGAACGTCTCTTCCCTGAAGATCGTCATGTCCGGCGTCACGTCCGAAAACACTGTCGGGCGGACGTAGTAGCCGCGGTTGACGTTGTCCGGCAGACCCGGGCCGCCCTGGAGCAGCGAGGCACCTTCCTCGATCGAGGTGTCGATCAGCGACTGGATCTTGGTCCATTGCGCCTTGTTGACCACCGGGCCGATATGCGCGCCGTCTTCCTCGGGGCTGCCGACCTTCACCGCCGCGAAGTAGTTTTTCACGAAGGTCTCGGCCTCTTCCTTGCGCGACTTGGGCACGAGGATGCGGGTCGGCGCGATGCAGCTCTGGCCGGTGTTGGCGACAATGCCCTGCAGCGTGCCGGGCAGCGTCGCGGCAAAGTCGGCATCTTCCAGCACGAGGTTGGGCGACTTGCCGCCGAGTTCCTGATGCACGCGCTTGACCGTGTCAGCCGCGTTCTTGGCGATCTGGATGCCCGCGCGGGTCGATCCGGTGAAGCTCACCATCTCGACATCGGGGTGCACCGTCAGCGCCACGCCGACGCCCGGGCCATCCCCGTTGACGAGGTTGAACACGCCCGCCGGCACGCCCGCGGCATGCATCACTTCGGCGATGATCACCGCGTTCGAGGGGCACTCTTCCGAAGGCTTGAGCACGACAGTGTTGCCCGCGGCGATGCAGGGCGCGATCTTGGCGCAGATCTGGTTGAGCGGCCAGTTCCACGGCGTGATCGCCGCGACGACGCCGATCGGCTCATGCACGAAGCGCGCGTTGGCGCCCGGCACCGGAGCTTCCCATTCGAAGCCTTCCAGCGCCTCGAGCGTGCCGAGGATATAGCCGATGCCCGCGCCGACCTGTGCCGTGCCAGCAAAGCCGATGGGCGCGCCCATTTCCTCGCTGATCACCTTGGCGAAATCGGGGATGCGCTTCTTGTATTCGGCCAGGATGCGCTCGAGCAGCGCCTTGCGCTCTTCGACCGGGGTCGCGGCAAAGGCAGGGAAGGCGGCCTTGGCAGCAGCGACGGCCTTGTCGACGTCGGCCTGGCTGCCCAGCGTGATGACCGCGCAGGCCTCTTCGGTGGCGGGGTTGATCACTTCATGGCGCTTGCCGCCTTCGCTGTCGACCCAGGCGCCGTTGATGTAGTGCTGCAGATGCTCGCGCATCGGTATTCTCCCGAGGTTATGGTGTGCCGGAAAGTGGGGTTGCCGCGGACGATGACAAGTCCGGTCTGCGATTGCAACGCATTTGGCATGCCGTGGCAGCCGGAGACAAGGATTGGCCGGAAAGGCCATGCTAACCCTTTGGATAGGCCGGTTCTGCGCCAAAATCGAGGCATTGAACCTGCATTGCGTAAGCGGCGCTAACCGTTTCTTTCCATCCTGCCCCTATGCCCGATCCAATGGGCATGGACACCATCAGCCGCGGAACCGCCATGCGTCCGTCGGTGCGCAATCTGCGCACGGGCTGGATCGCGCTCGCGACGTTCCTCGCGCTGATTGCCCTCTCCGCGCTGCTGGTCGCGGTGTTCTCCCGCTCGACCCGCATCGCCGATGAACTCGCGCGCGAGGACGAGCGCGTGCTGGTCACCCGCTATCTCGATCAGCTCGGCAGCCAGATCGTCGCCGCGCAGAAAGTGCAGCTCACCTGGGACGATGCCATGCGCAATGCGGTGCTGGCGGACAACGAGACCTGGGCCAACCACTTCCTCGGCGATTTCGTGTGGAACAACCTCGAAACCGACGCGATGTTCCTCGTCAAGCCGGATGGAACGCTGGTCCATGGCTGGGCGCAGGGGCGGCCGACGGGTGATGCCGGTTATCAGGAAGTGCGCTGGCACGTCGAAGACCTGATCGACCGCGCCAAGCACAACGTGCCGCTCGGCGGGCGGATTGCGGGCATGAAGAAGCTGGCCGATATCGATTGGCCGATGGCCGCCTCCGGCCAGCCGCTCAACCGCTGGGCGGCCACCCCGGTCCTGCGCAATGGGCGCCCCGCCTTCCTGTCGGTCGTCGCGATCGTGCCGGACAACGACTACAGCCTGCTGCGGCGCGAGCCCAACTACGTCGCCACGGTGCGCTATCTCGATGGCTCGATCCTCGCCAAGATGGGCGGCGATCTCGTGCTGCGCGATCTCAGCTTCGTGCCCGACGAGGCGCGCATCGGCAGCGCCAATGCCGTCCCGCTGACCACCGCGTTCGGCGATCACATCGGCTGGATCACGTGGACCGCCAAAGTCCCCGGCCCCAAGATCGTCCAGCGCACCGCCCCCGTGCTCGCCACCTTCATCCTGTTCTTCCTCGGCGTTGTCGCGGGCGGCGCGGTGATCGTGCGGCGCATGCGCATGACCGCCAACGAACTCAAGGCAAGCGAGGCGCAGGCCCAGCACAACGCGCTCCATGATGCGATGACGGGCCTGCCCAACCGCGTCTACTACATGCAGCGCCTGCGCACCCTGCTCACCGAATTCATCGAGGGCGAGGCGCAGGGCAATCTCTACGTCGCCTATATCGACATCGACGGGTTCAAGCTCGTCAACGACACGATGGGCCACCACGTCGGCGATGAACTCGTCCGCCAGGTCGCCCACCGCCTGCGCTCGTCCCTCCCGCGCGATGCCTTCATCGCCCGCTTCGGCGGCGACGAGTTCGTCCTGCTCCACGCCGGCACCGATGGCGCGCGCGCGGCGGACCGGCTCGGCAGCAAGATCATCTCGCTGATGCGCAAGCCTTTCATGATCTCGGGCAACACGCTCGAAGTCTCGGTTTCCTGCGGGATCAGCTGGGGTCCCGAACAGAGCGAGGACCCCGGCGAACTCCTCCGCCGCGCCGATATCGCGCTCTACCGCGCCAAGCAGCGCGGGCGCGGGCGTTACCGCCGCTTCACGCCGGACATGGACGCCAGCGTCAAGCTGCGCCGCGAGATGGAGATGGAACTGCGCCTCGCGATCACGCGCGGCGAACTCTCCGTCGCCTACCAGCCGGTGGTCGAAACCGGCACCGGCACCGTCAGCGGTTTCGAGGCGCTGCTGCGCTGGAACCATCCCGAACGCGGCGAGATCCGGCCTGACCTCTTCGTGCCCATCGCCGAACAGGGGGGCCTAATGATCCCGCTCGGCACTTGGGTGCTGCGCCACGTCTTCACCGAATGCCGCAGCTGGCCCGATTGCGACATTTCGGTCAATCTCTCGCCGCTGCAGATCATGGCGGGCGATTTCCTGCCGATGCTGGCGAGCCTTCTCGAAGAAACCGGCATGGACCCGCAGCGCCTCGTCTTCGAAGTTACCGAAGGCGTCATGCTCGATCGCAGCGCCCACGTGATCAGCGTACTGCGCGAGCTCAACCGCATGGGCATACGCGTCGCGCTCGATGATTTCGGGATCGGCTATTCCTCGCTGTCGTACCTGCGCTCGTTCCAGTTCGACCGCATCAAGATCGACCGCTCGTTCGTTTCCAACATCGAGCGCGACCGCGATGCCCACTCGATCCTCTGCGCGATCGTGACACTGGGCAAGACCCTGCGGATGAAGGTCGTGGCCGAAGGCGTCGAGACCGAAGTGCAGCGCCTGCTGGTCCAGGCCGCGGGCTGCGAGCTGGTGCAGGGCTACCTGTTCTGGGCCGCCATCCCCGCCGAAGAAGCGCGCGCCCTGCTCGCCGAGCGCGACGCCGAAGCCCCGGTGCGGCGGGCGTCCTAGGGCTTTTCGGACAGGACTTGCATGTCGGACGCCTGCCATGCGGGCGCGACGCTCACCGTGAATTCCAGCCGCGTATCCGCATCGATGCGGTGCGGCACGCCGGGCGGCAGCAGCACGACCGACCCTTGCGCGACATCCTGCACCCTGCCGCCGATGGTCACGCGGCCCTTGCCCATGCTGACCACCATGACCTCGGTCCCCTCGCGCGTCACCGTCGGCGGGATCGCCGCGCCCTTCTGCAGGGTGAAGCGGGCGACGCTGATCGCATCGGAGCGCTGCGGCGAGGTGCGCCCGACCAGCTCCTCCACCGCCACCGGCGGCACCAGCGCCACCTTGGTCCCGGCTCCGGCAGGGCGATGCGCGGATTCATCGCGGGTCAGCTCGGTGATCGCTTGCGCAAACTTCGGGTAGAGCTTCACCAGTTCGTCGCGGTAGCCGGGTTCGTAGTCGGCATATTCGAAACCGGGCGAAAGCGTGTTGGCGCCGAAGCTATAGGCCACCTTCGGATCCCCGATCGGCCGCGCGCCCATCCACGTCCCGCGCGGCACCATGATCTGCGGCTCCTCGCCCTTGAGCACGTCGTTGCCCCAGATTTTCACCTCGCCGCGTCCATCGGGATAGAGCAGCAGGATCTGCGCCGGACTGCCGCCATAGAAGTGCCACAGCTCGTCGGTCGCCAGTTTGTGCATCGCGGAAAAATCGCTGCGGGTAAACACCGCATAGATCGCCGTATAGGCCCAGCGCTTGCCCGTGTAGCGCTCCGCCAGCGCGCCCTCGATCACGTCGTCGCTCTTGAACGTCTGCAGGAACCACGGCCCTTCGTGGGGGATGCTGCGCATGTGATAGTGATCGATGATCGCCTTTGCCGCAGGCGGCATCGGCGCGTCGGCAGCAGGCTCGGCACAGGCGGGGAGGGCGCACAGCAAAGCGGCTGCGGCAAGAAGCGGTCTGATCATGGAATGGCGTGTTGGCAAATCGGCAGGCGCTTGCCTACCCGAAAAGCAGTCAGCCCGCGTTGCTGGCCGTCTCGGCGCTCGCAGTAACCGTGCGCGGATAGATAAAGCCCTTGGCCGCGCTCGGACGCAGGCCCAGCGAGCGAGTCGGCGCATACCACACGCGCACTTCGCTCCAGTCACCGGCAGCGGAAACGTCCACCGCCATCACGCCGCGCTCGACCATCCCGGGGCGCGACCAGTTGGCGTGATCGATCAGGATATGGCGATCATCGATAACCTTGTGGACCACCGCGACGTGGCCATAAGGCATCGAACGCGTGCCGGTAAACGCCAGCACCGCACCGACCTTCGGCGCATGGCCGCGCTCATAGCGGCCTTCCGCATTGCCCCACCAATCGCGCGCATTGCCGCTGATCTGCACCTCGGAAACCTGCCGCGCATAGGTAACGCACTGGAGCCGGGCCTGCGCCGCAGTGGGCAGCGCGAAGAGCGACAGAAGGGCGATGCATGCGGCGATTATGGTCTTGTGCATGTGCAGCATCTCTAAGGATCGCAGGTGATTCGAGGAGTCCGCGAGGCATCCGTTCATCGGGCAGCAATCTCGCTTCATCCCGAGTCGAAGTGGGCCTGTGGAAAAGGTTACAGCGGGGGGCGCATTTCTTTGCCTGAGCGCATGTTCGCCCTGCGCTTGCGCAAGTGGGCGAGGTGGGCGCGCAACGTCACGCACCTGAAAAGACTGCGTCACCCCGGACCTGATCCGGGGTCCCGCTTCTTCCAGTAACCGCAGCGCTCGCAGCCAAAAAGCGGGACCCCGGGTCAAGCCCGGGGTGACGAGAGAAGATAGGAATGCAGCGCAATTCTGTCTCCCCTCCCGCTTGCGGGAGGGGTCGGGGGTGGGCCAGCAACGCCACAACCAAGCGCAGCGCTTCCACCCTTGACAAAACGAACCATATAGGTTATACGCCCCGCCCAGATCGGGAGCAGGCTAGGCCGGCCTCGCCCTCGCTCCTTTGGCGTCTTGTCCACCGGGCAAACGCCAACGCGACCGGTGCGGGCTGCGGGTTCAAGGCGGGGCGGTACCCCAAAGTCCTTGGCCAGGCACACTACCGCGCCAGCACAGGATCATGGCTCCCATCGGCTTCGTCCCGGTGCGAGCAAAGACCGGCACGCACGCGAGCCGCTACCCCGGTCCCGGGCCATGATCGACATGAAATGGCTGCGCCGGACCTCTTCTGCCCATCCGGCCACTCGCACCTGCGCGGAACACGACGCCCTCCCCGCAGCGCCAGTGCAGGCGCCGCACCGGTCGCGCGATCACCCTCCACTGCCCGAACAGCGCAGCGCCGCGCCCGCAATTCCAACAACCCCGCTCTTTCTTCCCCTCCCCCGCTCGGGGGAGGCCGGGTGGGGGTGCGCGCTGCCAACCGGCAAAGATGCACCCCAAGCAACGTCCGATCACAACCCTCATCAATCCCGGATTACGGTGACAGTTGCAACAATCCCCGAACTCCTGATGTAGAACCAGCCGCCTTTCTCCATTGCTCCCTTGTGTCAACCGCGTGGCTGCGAGGAAAGCCAAGCCCTGTGTCAAGCACGGGGCGACGGAGGGGGTAGTGGCAGGAATGTCCATTTCCTCCCCGATAAGTGCCGCTTAGGTCAGGGATGCAAGGGCCGATGGCCCTTGCCCGCCGGAGGCATTCTTCTTCTTCTTCTGAAGCGGTTGCTTGGCCGGAGGGCCACCACCCCCAGCCCCCTCCTCTGAAGAGGAGGGGGCTTTGTGCGTCGCGCCCAAACAAAAAAGGCGCCCGGTTTCCCGGACGCCCCTTTCTGACCCAACGCTGAAAGATCAGGCGCTGTAGTACATGTCGAATTCGACGGCCGACGGCGTGGTTTCCCAGCGCATCACTTCGGGCCACTTGAGTTCGATATAGGCTTCGATCTGGTCCTTGGTGAACACGCCGCCCTGCAGCAGGAAGTCATGGTCGGCTTCGAGCGAGGTGAGCGCTTCACGCAGCGAACCGCAGACGGTCGGCACTTCGGCGAGTTCGGCCGGGGGCAGATCGTAGAGGTTCTTGTCCATGGCTTCGCCCGGGTGGATCTTGTTCTTGATCCCGTCGAGGCCGGCCATGAGCAGTGCCGAGTAGCACAGGTAGGGGTTGGCCATCGCGTCGGGGAAGCGGAATTCCACGCGCTTTGCCTTGGCGCCCGAACCATAGGGGATGCGGCACGAGGCCGAACGGTTGCGCGCCGAGTAGGCGAGCAGCACGGGGGCTTCGAAGCCCGGCACCAAGCGCTTGTAGCTGTTGGTGGTCGGGTTGGTGAAGGCGTTGAGCGCCTTGGCGTGCTTGATCACGCCGCCGATGAAGTAGAGGCACATGTCCGACAGGCCGGCATAGCCGTTGCCAGCGAAGAGCGGCTTGCCCTGATCCCAGATCGAGATGTGGGTGTGCATGCCGCTGCCGTTGTCCGACTTGATCGGCTTGGGCATGAACGTCGCGGTCTTGCCATAGGCCTGCGCGACCTGCTGCACGACGTACTTGTAGACCTGCATGCGGTCGGCGGTCTGCACCAGCGTGCCGAAAGTCAGGCCGAGCTCGTGCTGGGCCGAGGCCACTTCGTGGTGGTGCTTGTCGCAGGGCAGGCCCATGTCGATCATCGTGCGGACCATCTCCGCGCGGATGTCGACGCAGCTGTCGACCGGGGCGACCGGGAAGTAGCCGCCCTTGGCGCGCGGACGGTGGGCGAGGTTGCCGGCTTCGTATTCCTTGTTGGAATTGGTCGGCAGCTCGATGTCGTCGATCTTGAAGCCGTTGCCGTCGTAGCCGTCGTAGAAGCGCACGTCGTCGAAGATGAAGAATTCGGCTTCGGGGCCGACGTAGACGGTGTCGCCCACGCCGCTCGCTTTGACGAAGGCTTCGGCGCGCTTGGCGGTCGAGCGCGGGTCACGGGCGTAGAGCTCGCCGGTCGAGGGCTCGACGATGTCGCAGCAGATGATCATCATCGGGGTCGCCGAGAACGGATCGACATAGACCGCGCTCAGGTCGGGCTTGAGGATCATGTCGGACTCGTTGATGGCCTTCCAGCCCTCGATCGAGGAGCCGTCGAACATCAGGCCGTCTTCAAGCTCGTCCTCGCCCAGCACCGACGAAACCATCGTGAGGTGCTGCCACTTGCCCTTGGGGTCGGTGAAACGCAGATCAACCCATTCGATTTCCTCGTCCTTGATGCGGGCGAGAATGTCCTTTGCAGTAGCCATCGCTGGTCCTTTAACTGGCCTCGGCCCCTGCCGAAGCGCTCAGTGGTGGGGTCTGGAGAAACCGCCGGCCCGCGGCGCCCTCCGGTTCAAATTTGAAATTAGATCGCGTCGTTGTCTCGCTCGCCGGTGCGGATGCGCAGGGCGCTTTCCACCGCGAACACGAAGATCTTGCCATCGCCGATGCGCCCCGTCTGCGCCGCGGTCGCGATCGCCTCGACCACGCGGTCGACCATGGCGTCGCCCACCACGACTTCGAGTTTCACCTTGGGCAGGAAATCGACGACATATTCGGCGCCGCGATAGAGTTCGGTATGGCCCTTCTGCCGGCCGAAGCCCTTGGCTTCGGTGACGGTGATGCCGGAAACGCCGATTTCGTGGAGCGCTTCCTTCACCTCGTCCAGCTTGAAGGGCTTGATGATCGCTTCGACCTTTTTCACTCGATCAATCCCTGCAGGCAGACCGGTTCGTAGGCCCTGCGGCCCTGACCGGCGGTGTTGGTATTCGTACGGAGCCCGATTGCCGGATCAGCTATCCAAGAATCGTGCCACGCGGGTATCGCCCATCACTAGGACAGGAACGGGGCGTGCGGAAGCCGGAAAACGGCCACTCCGGCAAGAATGCAAGCCCTGTGCGGCTGCTTGCATTGCGCAAGTTGCGCGGGGCGGATGGATTGGTGCACAAGATTTGCGCAAACGCTGCCTGAATTTTAGGCAGAGACAGGAATTACCCCTCCGTCTCGCTGCGCGAGCCACCTCCCCATTTGTGCTTCGCAAAAATGGGGAGGGAAGAAAGTTGGTCCTCTCCATTTTTCCCGCAGGGACAAATGGGGAGGTGGCCCGCCGCAAGGCGGGTCGGAGGGGTTCTTGCTCCCCTCAACCCCCGTAAGGCGGCTGGTGCAGTCCCTTCGGGCTCAGCGTGAAGATCTCGCAGCCCGTTTCGGTCACGCCGATCGAATGCTCGAACTGCGCCGAAAGCGAGCGGTCGCGCGTCACCGCCGTCCAGCCGTCGTCGAGCAGCTTCACACCCGGCTTGCCGAGGTTGATCATCGGCTCGATGGTGAAGAACATGCCCGGCTTCAGCTCCGGACCGGTGCCCTTGTGCGCGGCGTGGATCACTTCGGGCGCATCGTGGAACAGGCGCCCCAGGCCATGCCCGCAGAATTCGCGCACCACGCCGTAGCGGTGCCGCTCGGCATGGGCCTGGATCGCCGCGCCGATATCACCCAGCCGCGCGCCGGGCTTCACCTGCTCGATCCCGATCATCAGGCATTCGTAGGTCACGTCGACCAGCCGCCGCGCCTTCAGCGCCACGTCGCCGACGAGGTACATCCGGCTGGAATCGCCATGCCAGCCATCGAGCAGCGGGGTCACGTCGATGTTGACGATATCGCCCTCGCGCAGGATCCGGCTTTCCGAGGGGATGCCGTGGCACACCACGTGGTTGATCGAGATGCAGCACGAATGGGTGTAGCCGCGGTAGCCCAGCGTCGCGGGGATCGCCCCGCCGTCGAGCGTCATCTGCCGCACCACGTCATCGAGCGCGGCGGTCGAGACGCCCGGCTGCACCAGCGGCACCAGCGCATCGAGGATCTCGGCGGCGAGGCGCCCGGCCTTGCGCATGCCTTCAAAGCCCGCAGGCCCATGCAGCTTGATCGTGCCGTCACGCGGCATCACATCGGTCTCGTCGGCGATCACATAGTCGGTCATGCAGGGCCATGTAGCGCCTTTGCGCCCGAATTGCGAGGTCAGGGCGCCACAAGGGCATGCCGCGCGGTGCAATTTCCACTCGCACTCGCCGTCAAGCTGCGGCAACACTCGCCCCTACGATGACCCAGCTAGATGCACTGATCCAGCCCGATCGCGGCCAGAAGGCCATTCCGCTCCACCTGACCGACAAGACCGGGCTGCCTGCATGGCTCGCCGGCCTCACCACCGCCCAGCGCGCGGTTCTGGCAGGACAAGGCTTTGAAGGCGGGGCAGGGGAGACGGCGATTGTCCCCGACGCGGCGGGCGCAGGGGAGGGCTGGTTCGCGGTCGCGGGCGTCGCCGATCCGGCGAAGCTGACCAGCTGGTGCCTTGCGCCCTTGGCTGACAGGCTCCCGGCGGGCACCTACCGGCTCGCGCAACCCGGCGCGGAAGGCCCCGCGCTGATCGGCTGGCGCCTCGCGCAGTACCGCTTCGACCGCTATCGCAGCGATCCTTCCGACAAGGGCGCCCGCCTGCTGCTGACTCATGCGCTCGGCGCGATGAACGCGGCCTATGCCGAAGCCGAAGCGGTGATCCGCGTGCGCGATCTGGTCAACACCCCAGCGGAGGACATGGGCCCCGCCCAGCTCGAGGCCGAAGCCCGCGCGCTGGCGAAGGCGCACCATGCCACGATCCATGTCGTCTCCGGCGATGCGCTGGAGCGGGACTATCCGATGATCCACGCCGTCGGCCGCGCCGCCGCGCGCAGCCATGCGCCCCGGCTGATCGAGATCGAATGGGGCGATCCGGCGCACCCGCGTCTCGCCATTGTCGGCAAGGGCGTGTGCTTCGATTCCGGCGGGCTCGACATGAAGCCGAGTTCGGCGATGGCGCTGATGAAGAAGGACATGGGCGGCGCGGCGCATGCCCTGGCGCTCGCGGGCCTCGTCATGGGCGCGGGCCTGCCGGTGCGGCTGCACGTGCTGGTCCCGGCGGTGGAGAACGCGGTGTCAGGCAATGCCTTCCGCCCCGGCGACGTCCTGCGTTCGCGCGCGGGGCTTTCGGTGGAGATCACCAACACCGATGCCGAAGGGCGGCTGGTGCTGGGCGACGCGCTTACCCGCGCCTGCGAGACCAGGCCCGACCTCATGATCGATTTCGCCACCCTCACCGGCGCCGCCCGCGTCGCGCTGGGGCCGGACTTGCCCGCGATGTTTGCCCGTACTGACGCAACCGCGAACGGCCTCCTCGCCGCCGGGCTGGAGCGCGATGACCCCTGCTGGCGCCTGCCGCTCCACGATGGCTACCGCGAAATGCTCAAATCGGACGTCGCGGACCTGCAGAACAGTCCTTCCGGCGGCTTCGCCGGGGCGACCGTCGCGGCGCTGTTTCTGGACCGGTTCGTGGCGGAAGGTGTTGATTGGGCACACTTCGATACCTTCGCCTGGCGTCCTGCCGCCAAGCCCGGTCGGCCCAAGGGCGGCGAGGCGCTGGGACTGCGGGCATCGTGGGGCCTCATCCAGTCCCGTTTCGGCAAGGCTTCCGCGCCTTGAACACTGCGCCGGATGCCTCTAAGCGGCGCGCTTTCCTGTTTGCCGGAAAGCCTGACGTGACCGACCTGATCCTGCCAAGCCTGACGACATCGCATTCGCTCAAGGGCCCCGCGCCCAAGGCCGATCCCGCTGCGCACAACCGCGCGGTGCGCGGCGATGTCGCGCATATCCGCTATGCCGGGCAGGTCTTCGTCTCGCACTACGCGGTGCCGATGCCCAAGACGGTCGGCGCCGCAGGGGCGACGCTGCGCACGGCGGGCCGCGAGGACGCCGAAGTCATCGGCACACTGGCGGCGGGCGAGACCTTCAACCTGCTCGACAAGGCGGGCGGCTGGGGCTGGGGCCAGCAGGGCGAGGACGGCCTCGTCGGCTATCTCCCGCTGACGGCGCTGGAGCCATGACCACGCAGGTTTTCATCGACGGCGCGGCAGGCACCACCGGTCTCGAGATCGCCGACCGGCTGGCCGGCCGCAGCGAGTTCAGCCTGATCGCGCTCGATGATGCCCAGCGCAAGGACGCCAAGGCCCGCGCCGATGCGCTGAACGCCGCCGATGTCGCGATCCTCTGCCTGCCCGACGATGCCGCGCGCGAAGCCGTCTCGCTGATCGCCAATGATCGCACCCGCGTGATCGACGCCTCCACCGCGCACCGCGTCGCGAGCGGCTGGACATACGGCTTCCCCGAACTCGTCGGCCGCGACGCGGTGGCGAATGCCAAGCGCGTCTCGAACCCCGGCTGCTACCCCACCGGCTTCCTCGGCTTGCTCGTGCCGCTGCTGCGCGCGGGGCTGCTTCCGGCAGACTGGCCCTACACGGTCAACGCCGTCTCCGGTTATTCGGGCGGCGGCAAGGCGCTGATCGCGCGGTTCGAGGACGATACCGACATTGCCTACCGCGCCTACGGCCTCGGCCTTGGCCACAAGCATGTTGCCGAAATGCAGGGCCATGCGGGGCTGACCCACGCGCCGATCTTCGCGCCTGCGGTGGTCCCGGCGCATCGCGGCATGGTCGTCGAAGTGCCGGTGCCGCTCGCCGCGATCCCCGGCGCTGCGGCCCCCGACGCGCTGCGCGATGCCCTCACGGCCTTCTACGCGGGCAGCCCGCTGGTGCGCGTTCTCGACGGCGTGCCCGATGAACTTCTGCTGCGCCGCTCGGACGAACCGCGTGATGGTCTCGACCTCTACGTCTTCGGCAGCAAGGATGGCACACAGGCCCGTCTCGTCGCGCTTCTAGACAATCTCGGCAAGGGCGCCAGCGGAGCTGCGGTGCAGAGCCTCAACCTGATGAGCGGCCTGCCCGAAACAGCGGGCCTGCGGCTCTAAGGGCAGCTTGAATTTCCATCCCGCTTGCCCGTTCGTGTCGAGCGAAGTCGAGACACCATGCCCGGCGCCCGGTGTCTCGACTTCGCTCGACACGAACGGGGATAGGAACGTGCGCAGGAACAGACTTTATGTGGCCCAAACCTGATCCGGTCCTTCCGGGACAGGAAAGCGTCTGGGACTATCCCCGCCCCGCCGTTGCGCGCGCCTGCAGCGCGCATGTCGTGATCGAGCATCGCGGGCAGATCATCGCCGATACCCGCCGCGCGGTGCAGACGCTCGAGACCAGCCACCCGCCGAGCTACTATATCCACCCCGACGATATCGCCCCCGGCGTGCTGCGCCGCGCGTCCGGCTCTTCGCTGTGCGAATGGAAGGGCGCGGCGGTCTACTGGGATGTCGTGGTGGCGGGCGAAGTCCTGCCCCATGTCGGCTGGAGCTACCCCTCTCCCACACGCGGCTTCCTCGCGCTCAAGGACCACGTCGCATTCTACGCCGCGCCGTTCGACCGGTGCAGCGTGGATGGCGAGACAGTGATCCCCCAACCCGGCGAGTTCTACGGCGGCTGGATCACCAGCGCGGTCGCCGGGCCTTTCAAGGGCGGACCCGGCAGCCGGGGCTGGTAAGAGTATCGACCCTGAAGGGTGCTGCGGAACGGGGGGTGTTGATTCAACTGTGAAATTCGACAAACTCTACCATCTGGTATGAATTTCCGGTGATCTATACTTCCTCCGTAGCATTTGTGATTATCGTTATTCGGGGCTGAATTGGCCTTTTAACCGGTGCGGTGCTTGCCCTGCGCTGCCGCCTCGGTAAAAAGGCATCATGCCATCTGATATCGAGATATCGCGCGCGGCGACGCTCCGCCCCATCCTGCAGATTGCGGAGCGCGCGGGCATTCCCGCCGCGGCGGTCGAGCCCTATGGTCACTACAAGGCCAAGCTCGATCTCGACCTGCTGGCGGGCGAGGCGGGCAAGGCCCCCGGCAAGCTCATCCTCGTCACCGCGATCAACCCAACGCCTGCGGGCGAGGGCAAGACCACCACTTCAGTCGGGCTCGCCGATGCGCTCAATCTGATCGGCAAGCGCACGATGCTCGCGCTGCGCGAACCCTCGCTCGGTCCCTGCTTCGGCACCAAGGGCGGCGCGACCGGCGGCGGCTATGCGCAAGTCGTGCCGATGGAGGATATCAACCTCCATTTCACCGGCGATTTCCACGCGATCACAGCCGCGCACAACCTGCTCGCGGCAATGATCGACAACCACGTCTACTGGGGCAACGCGCTCGATATCGACGTGCGCCGCGTCGTGTGGCGGCGCGTGCTCGATATCAACGACCGGGCGCTCAGGGATATCGCGCAAGGGCTCGGCGGGCGGCCCAACGGGTTCCCGCGCGAATCCGGGTTCGATATCACCGTCGCCTCGGAAGTCATGGCGATCCTCTGCCTGTCCGAAGACCTGGCCGATCTCGAAGCGCGGCTGGGGCGGATCGTCATCGGCTACACCCGCAAGGGACGCCCGGTCACCGCGCGCGAATTGAAGGCCGATGGCGCGATGGCAGTGCTGCTGGCACAGGCGATCAAGCCCAATCTGGTGCAGACGCTGGAAGGCAATCCGGCCATCGTCCATGGCGGTCCGTTCGCCAATATCGCGCATGGCTGCAACTCGGTCCGCGCCACCCGCGCCGGCCTCGCGCTGGCGGACTATGTCGTGACCGAGGCTGGCTTCGGCGCCGATCTCGGCGCGGAGAAGTTCTTCGATATCAAGTGCCGGCAGGCGGGCCTGAAACCGGCGGCGGCGGTGATCGTCGCCACCGTCCGCGCGCTCAAGATGAACGGCGGTGTCGCCAAGACCGCACTCGCGCCGCCCGATGTCGAAGCGGTCCGGCGCGGCGGGGTGAACCTTGCGCGGCATATCGAGAACGTGCGCCAGTTCGGCGTTCCTGCAGTCGTCGCGATCAATCGCTTCCCCACCGACAGCGACGAGGAAATCGCGGCGGTGCAGGCCATCGCCGCCGCCCATGGCTCCGAAGCGATCGTCTGCACGCATTGGGCGGAGGGCGGTGCGGGCGCGGTCGGGCTCGCCGAGCGCGTGGTCGAGCTTGCCGACGCGCCCTCGCAGTTCGCCCCGCTCTATGATGATGCACTGCCGCTGTTCGACAAGATCAACACCATCGCCACGCGCATCTACCGCGCCGAATGCGCGATTGCCGATCCGGCGGTCCGCGCGCAGCTGGCGACGTGGGAAGAGCAGGGGCACGGCGCCCTGCCGGTGTGCATCGCCAAGACGCAGTATGGATTCACGACTGATCCTGCCGCGCTCGGTGCGCCGACCGGGCATGTCATCCCGGTGCGCGAGGTGCGGCTATCGGCGGGCGCCGGGTTCGTCGTCGCGATTTGCGGCGAGATCATGACGATGCCCGGCCTGCCGCAAGTGCCCGCAGCCGAACGCATCCACATCAACCCGGAAGGCCGGATCGAAGGGTTGTTCTAAGGCAGCCTTACTTCCCGAACTTGATCGCCGGCTCGTCTGCATCGGGCAGCGAACCGCCCATCAGCTTGGCCAGCGTTGGCGCGATCGCGCGCATGTCGATTTCGCCAAGATTGCGGCCCTCTGGGATTCCGGGGCCCATGATCATGAACGTGGAGCGCATTTCGGGCGCAGTCGGGAAATAGCCGTGCATGCCCTTGACCGGCGAAGGGAATGCGAGCGGAAGGCTGCCGTTGACGAACGGTCCGGCGACCGCGCCGATCTTGAGGTTCACGTAGAAGCTGGCATCGGGATTGCCGCCGCGCCTGGCGATTTCGGGCGCGTCGATCACGCGGTCGATCTTCGCGGCGGGATCGGCGGCCAGCTTGTCGAGCACGGCCTTGACCTTGGCCTTCAGCGCCGCATCATCCGGCCGCGCGAGGCGGATCGCGAACGAGCCGCCCGAACCCCACGGCGTCGCCTCGGCGGAGGCGATCTTGCCATCGGCGCCCAGCTTGACGAGGCCGGCGTCGATAAACGGGCGGTAGAGATTGATCACGGTATCGACCGGCGCAAAGCCGTGATCGCTGACGAGGGCGATGATCGCATCGGGATGCGCCTGCTGCTCCGAGACGATCAGATCATTGACGAACCCGTCGATCCGCTCGAGCGCATGCTTTGCCTGCGGCGAGCCCGGGCCGCTTTCGTGCTCGATATGATCGAGCCCGGCGAAGTAGACCGTCATGAAGCCGGGCTTGTGCCTGATGATCAGGCCTTCGGCGAAGCGGCTGCGGAGATAGTCTGCGTCCACATCTTCGGACTTGCCGTCGGCATAGGGCACGCCGGCTTCGCCTTCGAGTTCCTCGATCAGACCCGGGGTGGCCAGCGCGTTCAACAGCTTGCGGTCGTCCTCATGCCCGGTGCGCCAGATCTGGGGCAGGTTCCACGTCACGTTCTTGGCCGCGACCGAGACCGGCCAATGGACGTTTGCGGTGGTGAGCCCGGCATCGTGCGCCGCGTCCCACAAGGTGCGCGCCTTGTTGTCCTCGGCATACCAGAACCAGCCGCCCTGGTTGATCTGCAGCGGATCGAAGGTCGTGTTGTTGACGATGCCGTGCTGGGAAGGCGCGACGCCGGTGATCAGCGTGGTGTGGCTGGGATAGGTCACCGAAGGCAGCACGCCGACAACGCCGGTGGCATAGGCGCCTTCCTCCAAGAAGCGGCGCAGCGTGGCGACCTGAAGGCCGCGCTTTTCGGCTTCGATCACATCGGCGGGCCGCAGCCCGTCGATGGAAATCAGCAGTACGGGAGCGGCGCGCGCTTCCCCGGCAAGGGCGCTGCCGCAAACGGCAGCGAGAAAGGCAAGGGAAAGCGCGCGACGCATCATGTCAGAAACCTACCTTCACAGTTGCAAAGACTTGCCGCGGAGCACCCGCGAGCAGCGTCTGGTTGTCGCCGCTGTTACCGAAGCCATTTGACCCAATTGTTGCGACATAGCTCTTGTCGAACAGGTTGGTCGCATTGACCTGCAGCTCCACCGGCTTGCGCATCCCCAGATCGAAGCGGTAGCCGATGGTCGCATCGACGAGCGCACGCCCCGGCACCGACTGGTCGTTGGTGTAGGTGAAGTAGCGCTTCGACATGTAGTTGACCCCGACGCGGCCATAGAGCGGGCCCTGATCGTACGAAATCTCGCCGTGCACAAGGTGCTTGGGGCTGTCCGTCACGGTCTTGCCCGCGGTCGGGATCGTGGTCACCGTGCCATTGGCGCGGATCACGACGTCGTCGCGGTAGGTGTTGTCGTTGTAGCTGTACGACGCTAGCGCCGACCAGCCGTGGCCGAGGCGCAGTTCGCCGCTCGCCTCGATCCCCGCCGAGCGCACGCCGCCGACGTTCTGCAGCGCGTTCGCCGCGCCGACGATGCCGACCGAGGTCGGGATCGCCAGCAGGCGGTTGCGGAAGTTCACGAGGTAGCCCGCGAGCACGCCGTGGAAGATGCCGCTGTTGTAGCGCAGACCGGCTTCGTAGGTGTCCGACTGTTCGGGCTTGAGGAAGGGCTTGATCGCGTCGAAGCCGGCCTGGCTCGAGGAGAACGGACCCGCCGTGGTGGCCGAGGCGAAGGCGCGCGTCACCTGCGTGAAGCCGGCGAAGGCTTCGATCTCGCCGGTGAAGCGGTAGCTGATGCCGGCATGCGGCTGGAACCAGTCCTTGGTCGAGAGATCGCCCTTGGTACGCCCGCCCGCGACGATCGGATCAGCGTGGTTGTCAACCTTGAAGCCCTTCCAGCCGAGGCTGATCTTGGCATCGCCCAGCTTGATCTCGTCCTCGACGTAGTACTGGAAGGTCTTGGTGTTGAACGCCACTTCCCACTGCGTGAAGAACGGATCGCGCTGGAACTTCAGGTGATCGCGGCCCGGATTGGTGCGGCTGGCATAGGCGTAGAACCGGCGCGCCTGGTTGAAATCGTTGTTCTCGTACCACGCGCCGACGGTCACGTTGTTCCAGCCCAGATCGGCGTTCACGCTGCCGAACACGCCCTTGCGGTTGATGTCGTATTCGGTGGTGCGCAGCGCCATCGGCACGCCGGTGGGGCTGTTGACATAGGGCGAACCCCAGGTGCCCTGGCCTTCGTTCTTGTGGAGGTAGGTCTTGAGCTTCACCGTCACGTTCGAGGCGATCGGAGCGGTCAGGCCGACCGACGCCAGCGTGTCGCGGCGCAGGCCCGAGGCGTCATAATAGGCGTCGTCCGCGGTCCTGATCGGGGTGGGGTAGACCGTGCCGGCCGCCGGGTTGAGCGGGGTGGTGCCCGTCTCGCCGCGGTTGGCGGCAATGTCGGCGACCTGGATCGCCAGCGCATAGTTGCCCGGACCGAAGTTGTCCCAGTTGTAGCCGAGGCGCCTGATCTGGTCGAGGCTGAGGTCCTGATAGTCCTGTTCGGCGCGGTCGGAGTAGCTGAAGTAGCCGTCGAGCGTCACGCTGCCGAGCGGCAGGATGCCCTTGGCGTTGACGTTGAGCTGGCGCTGCTTGCCATCACCCTTCCACTTGTCGGTGGTGATATAGGCGACCGACGCGAACGCGCGCGCGCCGCTTTCGGTGCCGATGCCGCCGCGCAGGAAGCCGCGCCAGGTGTTGTTCGAGCCGTAGGTGCCGCTGGCATCGAGCCCGAGCGCGGTCCTGGGATCGATCGAGTAGAAGTTCAGCGTACCACCGAGGTTATTCGTCGACTGCGTGTCGATCGAACCCGAACCCTGCGAAACGACGGTCGAACCGATGTTCTCGGCGGTGATCGCGCGGCTGATGTGGAGGCCGTTATAGTTGCCGTACGACATGTCGCCCAAGGGGATGCCGTCGAGGTTGAAGCCCAGCTGGTTCTGGTTGAAGCCGCGCAGCGTGATGCGGGTCGACCATTCGTAGGTGCCGAAGGCGTCGGCCGACTGGAAGTTCACCGAAGGCAGCTTGGCGATGGCGCGCAGCGGGCTGGTGCCGGCGGCCTGGATGGCAAGGTCGGCGCCCGAGAGTTCCTGGACCTGGCGGGTCTTGCCGGTGCCGTAGACGACGATCGCGTCGGCATCGCCGCCATCGGTCGCAGGGGCTTCGGCTGCCGCAGCTTCAGGCGCGGCCTGCGGTGCGGGGGCCGCGAAGGCCGGGGTGGCCGCAAACGCCGTCGTGGCGAGCAGCAGAGTAACAAGGCGCATAGTAAACTCCCTCATAAAGCCTTGGAATGCTGCGCGCGCTAGGGAGGGAGTGTGACATTTTTGCGTAAATTTTGTAGTATCTTAGGGTAATTCCAATGGTGACAGTTCTGCGTCGCAGCAATATGGTCACATCGGATTTTTATTCACCAGCACGGCGGCGAAGAGCGTGGTTTGTGGGTCGAACGGCGACCGCTGCAGGTCGGAGTTAAGCCAAGGTTCAGGCTCCGGGCATTGCATTCTGCGGGCCGGGTAAGCTGCATCTCAGCTCCCGAATCGCGCACAGCAAAACGCCCCGCACGCATCGCTGCGCCGGGGCGTCGGTGCCTTGGAACGGACGGGCGCGCCGGAGCGCGCGGCCATCAATCTTCGGGAGCGATCGTGACCTTGAGGCCGTCGAGATCGGCGGTCAGCTGCACCTGGCACGACAGGCGCGAGGTGTCGTTGCGGTGGTCCGAGCTTTCCAGCAGGTCGTTCTCGTCTTCGCTCATCTTCGGCAGCTTGTCGGCGAAGGCTGGGTCGACATAGATGTGGCAGGTCGCGCACGAGCAGCAGCCGCCGCACAGCGCGAGAAGTTCGTCGAAGCCGTTGTCGCGGATCGCTTCCATCACCGAGAGGCCGGCTGCGGCCTCGACAGTGGATTCTTCACCCGAGCGGTTCACCACGACAAGCTTCGGCATCGACTTGATCTCCTGTTGAGCGCGGCAGGTTCAGGACGCCAACGCTCTCTGGCCCCATTTGACCCGCGCTGCTATCGCGTGGGGGCCGCGTTGGCAAGGTGCTGCACTGCATCCTGGCCTCAAAAGGAAAGCTGCTATTCATGGGCCTCACCGCCAGCCAGATTGCCGAAGGTCTGACCTTCGTCGGGCAGAAGAACCCGCTGATCGCTGAGGCGGTGGCGCGCGTCGGCCATCCCGAGCCGCGCATCCGACCGCGCGGCTATGCCACGCTGCTGCGCACGATTGTCGGCCAGCAGGTCAGCGTCGCCGCCGCCGCGTCGGTGTGGACCAAGCTTTCGGCGCTGCTGGGCGACGATATTCCGCCGCATGACCTGCTCGCCGCCGATTTCGATTCCCTGCGCGCCTGTGGCCTTTCGCGCCAGAAGCAGGGCTATGCGCGCAGTTTGTGCGAGCTGGTTGTGACCGGCGAACTCGATCTCCACGCGCTGCCCGAGGACGATGAGGAGGCCATCGCGCAGCTCACCAAGATCAAGGGAATCGGCCGCTGGTCGGCGGAAATCTACCTGCTCTTTGCGGAAGGCCGCCCCGATATCTGGCCGGCGGGCGATCTGGCGGTGCAGGCCGGTATGGGCAAGCTGCTGGGGCTCGCCGAACGCCCGAGCGAGAAGGAAGCGCGCGCGCTTGCCGAAGACTGGCGCCCGCACCGGGGCGCGGCGGCGATCTTCACCTGGCATTGCTATAACAACCCGGCGTTGTAAGCTCCTGCCGATCAATAAGTGAATGGCTTTCCCCGTTCGTCCCGAGCGTAGCCGAGGCCTGATACCCGCCAGCGGTTCTCGGCTTCGCTCGAACCAGTCCCTCGACTTCGCTCGGGACAAACGGAAGTGGTCTGGAGAATGAGGGCAGGCATGGCCAGCAAGACGATTTTCATCACCGGCGGCGCGTCGGGCATCGGGCGCGCGGTGGCGGAGCGGTTCGGGCGGGCCGGCTGGTTCGTCGGCATCGCCGATATCAACCAGGAGGGCATGGCGGGCACAGCCGCGCTGATTCCGGCGGGGTACTCCTCGCAGCACAAGCTCGACGTGCGCGACCGGGCGGCCTGGGACGAGGCGCTCGCTGACTGCGCGGCGGCAGCGGGTGGCAGGATCGATGTCGTGTTCAACAACGCGGGTATCCCCCTTGGTGGGAAGATCACCGATTGCAGCCCTGAGGAAGTGGAGCGCACGCTCGATATCAACCTCAAGGGCGTGATCTTCGGCGCGCAGGCAGCTTATCCCTGGCTCAAGGCGGCGGCGCCGGGCTCGTGCCTGCTCAATACCGCAAGCGCGGCGGGGATCTATGGCGTGCCCGGCGGCTCGATCTATTCCGCGACCAAGTTCGGCGTGCGCTCGATCACCGAATCGCTTGATGCCGAATGGAAGGAAGACGGCATCCGCGTGCGCGACCTGATGCCCAGTTTCATCGAAACTCCGCTGCTGGACCACGCCCCGAACCGCGCCTCGAACGAGGATATCCGGAGGCGTGTTACCTCCGCCGGGCTGGAGATCACCCCTGTGAGCGAAGTGGCGGAAGGCGCGTGGGCTGCCGTCCACGGCGAGAGAGTCCACACCCTCGTCGGCAAGACCTCCAAGCGCCTCGCCTTCGCCGCGCGCTGGATGCCCGGCGCCCTGCGCAAGCAGGTGGGGAGCCGGGGCGGGGCGATGGGCTAGGCGCCGAACCCGTCGATCGCCCTCGCCAGCGCCACGTCCCGCTGGCTCAGGCCGCCGGCATCGTGGGTGGTCAGCGTGATTTCGACGCGGTTGTAGACGTTGAACCACTCTGGGTGGTGATCGGCCTTTTCGGCCAGGATCGCGACGCGGGTCATGAAGCCGAAGGCCTCGGCGAAATCGGCGAAGCGGAAGGTGCGGGTGATCGCCAGGCCGTCTTCGCGCAAGGCCCAATGGGGGAGGTGGGCGAGCGCTTCGTTGCGTTCGGCTTCGGTCAGCTGGGCAATCGCCATTTAAGGGTCTCCTTGGCAGGCCTCGGTCTTTCCCCTATCGCGGCTGGCGATGCAACCTGCCCGTCTTGCTGCCTACGATCTTGCCTGCCGGCGCGGCGACCGGTTGCTGTTCCGGGGCGTGGGCTTTGAGCTGCACGCGGGCGATGCGCTGCAGCTTGCCGGGCCCAACGGCATCGGCAAGTCGAGCCTGATGCGCATTCTCGCTGGGCTGCTGCGGCCCTATCACGGCCATGTCGAGCACGAGGGCGCGCTGGCGCTGGCGGATGAGCGGCCCGCGCTCGATCCGCACCGTCCGCTGGGTGAGGCGCTGGCGTTCTGGCGCGCCGTTGATCAGGCGGGAGAGGCGCGCGCCGATTTTGGCCTTGAAGACTTGCTCGACGTGCCGGTGCGCTATCTCTCGACTGGCCAGCGGAAACGTGCCGCGCTCGCCCGGCTGGCGGCGAGCGGGGCGCGGATCTGGTTGCTTGACGAACCTTTGAACGGCCTCGACACGCATTGGGGCGCGAGTGCTCAGGCCGCGATCGAGGCGCACCGCGCGCTGGGCGGGATCGCGGTGATCGCCTCGCACCAGCCGCTGCAACTGCAGAAGCTGAAGAAGCTGGCGCTGCTGGAGCATCTGCCGTGAGGGCGCTGTGGACGATCTTCCGGCGCGACCTCACGCTGCTGCTTATGGGCGCGCCGGGGCGCGGCGGGGCGCTGCTGCCGCTGCTGTTCTTTCTGGCGGTGGCGATGCTCTATCCCTTCGCGGTGGGGCCGGATGCCAGGCTGCTGGCGCGGACCGGGGCGGGGGTGATCTGGGTCGCTGCGCTGCTCGCCGCGATCCTGCCGCTCGACCGGCTGGTGGAGCCCGATCTCGAAGCCGGGTTCTTCGACCAGTGGGCGCTGCGCGGGATTGCCGAGGAAGGCGTGTTGACCTTGCGTATCCTCGCGCACTGGCTGAGCTTCGGCGTGCCCTTGATGCTGGCGGCACCATTGGCGGCGGGGCTGCTGAACCTTGATGGCGCGCAGCTGTGGACGGTGGAAGTCGGCCTATTGTTGGGTACGCCCGGGCTCGCGGCCATCGGCGTGACCATTGCGGCGCTGACGGCGGGTCTGCGGGCAGGAGCAGCGCTGGGGGGCTTGCTGGCGATCCCGCTGGCGGTGCCGCTGCTGATCTTCGGTGCGGGCTCGCTCCAGCCGGGCGGGGAAGGCGGGCTGCTGCTGCTCGCCGCCTCGAGCCTGGCCGCGCTGGCGATCGCGCCCTTTGCCGCGGCGGGGGCGATCAGGGCCGGGCGCGAATAAATAGGGACAGTACCCTTTTTTCTGACAGCCGCCCTTCGCCCCCTGAAAGCGCAAATCCGTTGCGGCGGGCGCGGCGGCGCATTACCTCACCGCGCATGAGCCAGACCGTCCCGCCGCCCGCCCCGCTGCATGATACCCTCTCGCTGATCGGCAATACGCCGCTTGTCCTCCTCAAGGGGCCGAGCGAGGCGGCAGGATGCGAGATCTATGGCAAGTGTGAATTCGCCAATCCCGGCGCGTCGGTGAAGGACCGCGCGGCGCTGTGGATCGTGCGCGATGCGGAGGAAAAGGGCCTGCTGAAGCCAGGCGGAACGATTGTCGAGGGCACGGCGGGCAACACCGGCATCGGCCTCGCGCTCGTCGCCAATGCGCTGGGCTACAAGTCTGTGATCGTGATGCCCGAGACGCAGTCGCGCGAGAAGATGGACACGCTGCGTGCGCTCAGGGCCGAGCTTGTGCTGGTGCCCGCGGCGCCCTTCTCCAATCCCGGCCACTTCGTCCACACCTCGCGCCGCATTGCCGAGGAGACCGAAGGCGCGATCTGGGCCAACCAGTTTGACAACATCGCCAACCGCCGCGCGCATATCGAAAGCACCGCGCCGGAAATCTGGGCGCAGATGGAAGGCCGGGTCGATGGCTTCATCTGCGCGGCGGGAACGGGCGGAACCATTGCGGGCGTCGGCTTCGGGCTCAAGGCGTTCGACGAGAACGTGACGATTGGCCTCGCCGACCCGCATGGTGCCGCGCTTTACAACTACTTCGCCCACGGCGAGCTGAAGGCGGAAGGATCGTCGGTCGCCGAAGGCATCGGGCAGGGCCGCATCACCGCGAACCTCGAAGGCGCGCCGATCGACACGCAGTTCCGCATCTCGGACGAGGAAGGCCTCGAATGGGTGCGCCGCCTGCTGGAGGAGGAAGGCCTGTGCCTCGGCCTGTCGAGCGGCATCAACGTTGCGGGCGCCGTAGCGCTGGGCAAGCAATTGGGGCCGGGCAAGCGGATCGCCACCATCCTGTGCGACACCGGCTTCCGCTACCTCTCCTCGCTCTACAATCCGGAGTGGCTGCGGGCGAAGGGCCTGCCGGTCTTCCCTTGGCTCGCATAAGCGCGTAATATCGCAGGGATGGCACTGTTCGGCCTCATTCCTGATCGTTCGCCGGAACCGACCGCGCCTGCCGGAGACGCCGCTGCGGACGCCGCGCGCCTCGCCGCGCTGCAGCCTCAGCATCCCGGCCCGCGCGAGCTGCGCGCGCAGGCGGTGCACCGGTTGCAGATCGGGCTGTTTGGCCTTGCCGGGATGCTGCTGATCGTCAGCCTCGCCAACGTGATCATGGACCGGGCCAAGCTGGTCGACCGCACCACCGGCGGCTCGCCCGCCGCTGCTGTCAGCCCGAGCGCCAGCCCGAGCACCGCCAACGACCCGCTGGTCGACATGGGCGTCGCGCCGGAACTACCGGTGGGAAGCGCGGTCAAGCCTGCCCATCAGGCGCCGCCTGCGTCCTCCGACAACTGATCCGCAACCGCACGATCTTCTGCATTCTTGCTGGTGCATTTGCGCTGGCTGCTTGCGCACGCCCCGCGCCGCCCCCAGCGCTTGGCCTCTTCACCAGCCTGCCGATCCTGTGGAGCGAGGCTGAGGGCGTATCCGCACAACTCGATGCGCCCGCCAAGCCGCACTGGGCGAAGGCGGTGCTGGAGGAGGGGCACCGCCTTGTCGCGCTCGATACGCTGCTGCATCCGGAAGCCCTCGCCGATCTCGTGATCGCCCAGCCGCGTCCGCTCGAACCTGCCGAGAACGTCGCGCTGGATGGCTGGGTGCGGGGTGGGGGACATTTGCTGCTTTTCGCCGATCCCCTGCTGACGACCGAGAGCCGCTTCGCCCTCGGCGATCCGCGCCGCCCGGCGGATACGGTGCTGCTGGGGCCGATCCTTGCGCATTGGGGCCTCGCGCTGCGCGAGGGGCGGGAAAGTACGGGAACGCCGTTTCCGGTGGAGGCTCCCGGTGAACTCGCTCCGCTGCCAGGCGGACCGCGCGACTGCCGGATCGAGCAGGCTGGACTGATCGCGGCCTGCCATATCGGCAAGGGTTTTGTTCTGATCGTGGCCGATGCGGCGCTGCTTGCGCCAGCAGATGGCCCGGACGTGGCCGGACGAGCGCGGAGTCTGCGCGAACTGATGCGGCGCGCTTTCGTCCACTGATTTTTCCACAGGCTATTCCACACAGCCAACTCGCGGGAAATCGCGGGAATGAGGCGCGTCGGCCTGCGCGCCAAGCAGAACCATCACAGAATTTGGCGGAATTGCGCGATTCAACGCGGTGGCAGGAGGCCCGATTAACTTTGCAGGTGACTTGTCGATGATAAGATTCATCCCTTAGATTCAACGTTCGGACGCAATTTCCCGCATTTTCCCCTTTTCGCCCGGACCCTCCCGCGTTAAGACAACTCCCCATCAGGACGGACTCCATGACGCATCCGCGGGGGATGAGTCGGTCGCACGGGTGTGTGCGGCCGGGTTGGGAGGCTTTCGTCCGACGCGGGGAAGCGGCACGTGGCTGGGGCACAGTCGCATTACTGGGGGCAGGGCTTTTCGCCGCGCGGCGAGAAGAACCGCTTTGTCCTCCCAGCAGACTTCCGCCAGACCGTCCGCGAAGCCTCGAAGGGCAATCGCACCCTCTGCCTCGACAAGCACCACAAGCATCCTTGCCTGGTCGGTTTCGGCGAATCCCGCGCCGACAGCTTTGCCGAAATGCTCGCGCACGAGGAACGCGTCGCGATCGAGCGCGGCGAGCCCTTCGACATGGACCTGCGTGCCGCGCAAATCGGCGGTTTCGCCCGCATCAATTTCGATGATTCCGGCCGCTTCGTCCTGCCCGAATACCTCGGCGAGCAGGCGCAGGTGGGCGATGAGCTCTATTTCCACGGCGGCATGCACCAGATCATGATCTGGGCGCCTGAAGTGCTGTTTGCGATGGGTTCCGAATGGGATTCCGTCAAATCGGCCTGCCGTGCCCGGATGGCCGAATTCTCGGCCAAGGCGGCGCGCAAGTGAGCGCTGCTCCCCATATCCCCGTGCTCCTCGATGAGGTGATCGCAGCGCTGCACCCCGCGCCCGGCAGCCTGATCGTGGACGCCACTTTCGGCGCAGGCGGATACACCCGCCGCCTGCTCGGTGCCGGCGCCACCGTCCATGCCTTCGATCGCGACCCCGATGCGATTGCGGCGGGACGGGCCTGGGGGGAAGTGTCCGAGAACCCGCCCCGTCTGGTCCTCCATCCCCGCCGGTTCTCCGAACTCGCAGAGGGTCTTGCGGAAGCGGGCGTTTCGAGCGTCGAGGGCATCGTCTTCGACATCGGCGTCAGCTCGATGCAACTCGATCAGGCAGCACGCGGGTTTGCCTTCTCCAGCAATGGCCCGCTCGACATGCGCATGTCGCAGAGCGGGGAAAGCGCGGCGGACTTCCTCAACGGTGCGAGCGAGGAGGCGATTGCCGACGTGCTCTACCATTACGGCGAGGAGCGCCAGTCGCGCCGGATCGCGCGCGCCGTCGTCGCTGCCCGCCCGCTGACGACGACTGGCCAGTTCGCCGATGTCGTGCGCAAGGCGCTCGGCTATCGCCCCGGCGCGCCGAAGGACCCTGCAACGCGCAGCTTCCAGGCGGTCCGCATCCATGTGAACGGCGAGCTGGATGAGCTCCACGCCGGACTCGCGGCGGCCGAGCGGATGCTGGCGCCGGGTGGGCGGCTGGCGGTGGTCAGCTTCCACAGCCTTGAAGACCGCATCGTCAAGCAGTTCCTCCGCGAAGGTGCGGGCGCGCTGCCGGCGGGATCGCGCCATCTGCCGATGAGTGCGCCAACCGCTGCACCGGTGTTCGAAAAGCCCTCCGCGGCGATCCGCCCCGGCGCGGAAGAGCAGGCGCGCAATCCCCGCGCGCGCTCTGCCACGCTGCGCTGGGCGGTGCGCACCGCAGCCCCGGCACGAGGAGCATTGGCAGCATGATGGTCAGCGCCAACCGCTTCCGCTCGATCGGCTGGATCGCGCTGCTGCTTGTCTGCGCCGCGCTGGTCATGGTGCTGGCGTTCCGCGTCAACGCGCTGCGCAGCCAGGTCCACCGCACAGAGTTGCAGATCGTCGCGCTGCGCAAGGAGAAGCTCTACCTCGAGACCGAGGTGGAGACCCGCGCCAACCAGCAGCAGCTGAAGCTGTGGAACGATGTCGAGTTCGGCTATGTCGCGCCGACGGCGGGGCAGTACCTCTCGAACGAGCGCCAGCTGGCCGCTTTCGCCAAGCCCGATGGCCCGGATACCCCCGCACCGATCCGCGTGGCGAGCGCTGACGACAGCGTTGCAGCCGAAGCGGCGTTCCCCTCGGTCATTTCCGGCCTTGCCGCCGAGATTGCCGCGCCGGTGACCCAGTCGGCTGACGATGAGGATGAAGCAAAGCCGGCAGCAAAGCCCGCCGATGCGGCGGACCGCGCCAAGGCGACGGCCAACCTTGGCGCGCGCCTTGCGATGGTCACGCCGCTGAAGAAGGACAGCAAGGACAGCGACGGCAAGGCGAAGAAGGACAAGGACGCGAAGGCGAAGGACGGGGACAAGAAGGCCGGCCTCGCCAAGTCCGGCAAGACCGCGAAGGAAGAGGCGGCGAAGCCCGGCAAGGGCGCGAAGCTTGCTGCCGGCAAGACCGAAGCCAAGCCGGGCAAGGCGCCTGCTGCGAAGTCCGCCAAGAGCACCAAGCCCGCGGCGAAGTCCGCCAAGGGTGGGAGCAAGTCCGCCCAGTGAACTCGCTGACCGCCTCCGCCGCCATCGCCACCGGCCGGGTCCAGCTCGCCAACGTGCGCCACAATGCGCTCAACACGGCGCGGGTGCGCGCGCTGTGGATCATGGTGCTGTTCATTTTTGCCACGCTGACGGCCTGCGTGCGGATCGCGCAGCTCGGCATGTTCGAGCAGACACCCGAGCGCACCTCGCTGGCCGAGGCGCTGCTGCCTTCGCGCGGCGAAATCACCGATCGCAACGGCATTGCCCTCGCGCGCGCCTTTGCGTCCTACTCGCTTTGGTTCAATCCCAAGGCGATGGGCGAGGGCGGCGCGCCGCTGGTCAAGACCCCCGAGGAAGTCGCCCGCGCGCTGGTGGGCATCTTTCCCGATGCGGACTACGCCGATCTCGTCGCGCGGTTGAAGGCGGGCAAGCCCTGCTACCTCCGCCGCCGCGTGCTGCCGGAAGATGCCAACAAGGTCTTCACGCTGGGCGAACCCGCGCTCGAATTCCCGCGCGAGGAGCAGCGCTTCTACCCGCAAGGTTCGCTGGCGGCCCATGTGCTCGGCTTCGTCGACGAGGCTGGCAAGGGCCATGTCGGCATGGAGCAGGTGCTTGAGCCGCGCCTGCTCGATCCGGCCTATCGGGGCACCCCCACCGCGCTTTCCATCGACGCGCGTGCGCAAGGCGCGCTGGAAGACGAGCTTGGCCGCGGGATGATGGAGACCAACGCCAAGGGCGCCGCCGGGGTCATCCTCGACGCGGACAGCGGCGAGGTCGTCGCGCTGGCTTCACTGCCCTCGTTCAATCCGAACCGTTCGGACCTTGCCTACAACGATCTCGTGTTCAACCGTGTGTCGAACCAGGTCTACGAGCTTGGCTCCACCTTCAAGCCGATCACCATCGCCTCCGCCATCGATGCAGGCGTAGTGACCGATCTGGCCGTCCGTTATCCCGCGCACCCGCTGCAGGTCGGCAAGTTCACCATTCACGACAGCCACGATTTCGGCGCTTCGCTCAACGTGCCCGAAGCGTTGATCCACTCGTCGAACGTCGTCACTGCGCAGGTAGCCGACAAGCTCGGCCCGGTCGCGTTCAAGCGCACGATGGAGCAGCTTGGCATGAACGAGCGCCCGACTATCGAGCTGCCCGCGCGCGGCTTCCCGCTCTGGCCACGCGGCGGCGGCGAAGGCGGCAAAGGCGATTGGGCGCGGCTGACGACGATGACGGTGAGCTATGGCCACGGTATCGCGGTGACGCCGCTCCACCTCGCGGCTGCTTATGCCGCGCTGGTCAACGGCGGCATCTGGCGCCCGGCGACGCTCTACAAGGTCGATCCGGCGCATGTCCCCGCCGGTCGCCGCGTGTTCCAGGCCTCAACCAGCGCGCGCATCCGCCAGTTGCTGCGGATGATCGTGGTCGATGGCACGGGCCGCAAGGCGGATGCACCGGGCTTCCGCGTCGGCGGCAAGACCGGTTCTGCCGAGAAGCCGGGCAGCGGCGGCTATCGCAAGACTTCGCTGATCGCCACGTTCGCTTCGGCTTTCCCGATGGACAAGCCGCGCTATGTGGTGATCGTGATGCTCGACGAACCCCAGGCCACCCAGCAGACCAGCGGCCAGCGCACCGCCGCATGGAATGCCGCGCCCATCGTCGGCCGGCTGGTGCCGCGCATCGGCCCGATGCTGGGCGTGGTTCCCGATGCGCACCATGATGTCGACATTTCCGACCTCAGCCCGTTGGTCGGCTCCGGAGAAGGCGAATGAACCTCGGCGCCCTTGCCGCTGCGGCGGGCATCGCGCTGCCTGAGGCGGCGGATGCTACGGCCAATGTGACCGGCTTTGCGATCGATCACCGTAAGGTTGCGCCCGGCACGGTGTTCGGCGCTTTCGTCGGCGCGCGCTTCAACGGCGAGGATTTCATTGCAGACGCGGTGAAGGCGGGCGCGGTTGCCGTGGTCGCCCGGCCCGAAGCCAAAGTCGAAGGCGCGGTCCATATCGCCGATGCCTCCCCGCGCCGCGCGTTTGCCCGCCTTGCCGCGCCGTTCTTCGCGCCGGTCCCGGAAACGCTCGTCGCGGTGACGGGCACAAACGGCAAGACCAGCACGGTCGAGATGACCCGCCAGCTGTGGCGCATGGCGGGCTTCCGCGCCGCGTCGATCGGCACGCTGGGCGTCACCACGGCGGACGAGAGCGTCTCCACTGGCCTCACCACCCCCGATATCGTCACCTTCCTCGCCAATCTTGCAGGGCTTGCCCGCGAAGGCGTGAGCCATGTCGCCTACGAGGCCTCCAGCCACGGCCTCGACCAGTTCCGCAACGAAGGCCCTCGGGTCGCAGCCGGCGCCTTCACCAACCTCAGCCGCGATCACCTCGATTACCATGGCACGATGGATGCCTATTTCGAGGCCAAGATGCGGCTGTTTGGCGATGTCGTGGCGGAAGACGGTGCGGCGGTGATCTGGGCGGACGACCAATGGTCCGCGCAGGCCATCGCCGCTGCCCGTTCGCGCGGCCTCAAGCTGATCACCGTGGGCGAGCAGGGCGAGACGCTGCGCCTGATTTCGCGCACGCCGACTTTGCTTGGGCAGACGCTGGAGCTGGCATTCGAGGGCACGACCCGCAAGCTCGATCTGCCGCTGATCGGGGCCTATCAGGCGGCAAATGCCCTGGTTTCGGCGGGCCTTGTCATCGCCACCGGTGGCGATCCGGCGGCAACCCTCTCGGCGCTGTCGCGCATCCAGCCGGTGCGCGGAAGGCTCGAACGCGCGGCGATCACCCGCAGCGGGGCACCGGCCTATGTCGACTACGCGCATACGCCCGACGCGATCACCGCCGCGATTGCTGCGCTGCGCCCCCACGTTGGCGCGAAGGGCAAGCTGATCACCGTGTTCGGCGCAGGCGGTGACCGCGATGAGGGCAAGCGCCCGGAAATGGGTCGCGCCGCCTGCGCCGGCTCGGACGTCGTGATCGTCACCGACGACAATCCGCGCGGCGAGGATCCTGCGCTGATCCGCGCTGCCGTGATGGGCGGCTGCAACGAGCGCGCCCGCGAAGTGGCCGGCCGCCGCGAAGCCATCGCCGCCGCGATTGCCGAGGCGGGAGCGGGTGATATCGTGCTGGTCGCGGGCAAGGGCCACGAACAGGGCCAGATCGTGGGACGCGGCGAGGCGATGCGCGTCCTTCCCTTCGACGACGTGCAAGTGGCGCGGGAGTGCAGCCAATGAATGCGATGAGAGCCCTGCTGCAATGGCCGGTCGAGCCCACCGACAGCATCGGGCTTGCCTTGTGGACGGCGGACGAGATCGCAGCGGCGACCGGCGGCACGGCATCGGGCGTGTTCGAAGTTTCCGGCTGTGCCACCGACAGCCGCGAAGTCCAGCCTGGCGACCTGTTCATTGCGCTGATCGGTGCCGAGAGCGACGGCCACAAGTTCCTCGAAGGCGCTTTCGCGCGCGGAGCCACCGCAGCACTGGTCGACCGCCCGGTGCCCTATCCGCACGTGCTGGTCGAAAGCACCACGCAGGCGCTCGTCGATCTGGGCCATGCCGCGCGCGCCCGCTCGGACCGGGCAGAGGCCGTGATCATCGGCGTCACCGGCTCGGCCGGCAAGACCGGTGTCAAGGAAGCGCTCTTCGCTGCGCTCGATCGTGGCAGCCGGGGCCGCGCGCATCGCTCGGTCAAGAGCTACAACAACCACGTCGGCGTGCCGCTCAGCCTCTCGCGCATGCCGCCGCGCACGCGCTTCGGCGTGTTCGAGATGGGGATGAATCACGCGGGCGAACTTGCCGCGCTGACCCGGCTGGTGCGCCCGCACATCGCCATCGTGACCACCATCGCGCCCGCGCACATCGGCCACTTCTCGGGCGAGGAAGCCATCGCCCACGCCAAGGCCGAGATCTTCGAGGGGCTGGAAGCGGGCGGCATGGCAATCATCCCTGCCGACAACCCGCACTACGCGCTGCTGCGCGAGGCGGCGGCGCGCCATGCGGGCGATGTCGTGAGCTTCGGGCGCAGTGCGCATGCCGATGCGCGCTTGCTTGATGCGGTGCCAGCACCGGGCGGCGGGACTCTTGTCACCGCCGCGTTTTCGGGGCCGCTCGGTACGCGCAAGCTGTGCTACACGATTGCCCAGCCCGGCGCGCACTGGGTCGACAATTCGCTCGCCGTCATGGCCGCTGTCGCTGCAGCGGGCGGTGATCTGGGGGCAGCGGGTCTTGCGCTGTCCGAAATGGAAGGCCTTGCCGGACGCGGGGCGCGCCACGTGGTGGCGGCACCCGGCGGGGACGGTTCGGGCAAGGCGCTGTTGATCGACGAAAGCTACAACGCCAATCCTGCCTCGATGCGCGCGACCATCGCCGCGCTGGGCGAGGTTCCCGCCCGCCGCCGCATCGCTGTGCTCGGCGCGATGAAGGAGCTGGGTGAGGCGTCGGATGGCTACCACGCCGATCTGGCCGAGCCGCTGATCGCGGCGGGGGTTGAACGGATTATCCTCGTCGGCCCGGAAATGGCCCCGCTGGCCAAGGCGCTGGGGAAAAGCGCAGACCCCGCGCTTGCCGCACGAATCGAACTCGACCATGCCAAAACCGCTGCAGAAGCGGCGGAATGTCTTGCGGCCGATGCGCCGCAGGGCGGGGACGCCATTCTGGTCAAGGGATCGAATTCGGTTGGCCTCGGCACCCTCGTGCGCGCGCTGACCGCAGGGGCCAAGACGGCCGGGGAAAACTGAATGCTCTACGTTCTGGCGCACTGGCTGCACTTCGAGGGGATCGCCAACCTCATCCGCTACCAGTCGTTCCGTTCGGGTGCGGCGCTGATGACGGCGCTGGTGATCGGCCTGATCATCGGCCCGCGCTTCATTAACATGCTGCGCGTGCGGCAGGGCAAGGGCCAGCCGATCCGCGCCGACGGGCCGCAATCGCACCTCGCCAAGCGCGGCACGCCGACGATGGGCGGGCTTATGATCGTGATCAGCCTCGCGATCTCGCTGCTGCTGTGGATGGACCTCACCAGCAAGTTCGTCTGGGCCTGCCTTGTGGTGACGCTCGGCTTCGGGCTGATCGGCTTCCTCGATGACTATGCCAAGGTCACCAAGTATGCCCATGCAGGCCTTTCCGCGCGCATCCGCCTGCTCGCCGAGTTCGCCGTGGCGGGGACCGCGCTCGCGCTCGTGGTGACGGACACCAACCTCTACCTACCGGTGTTCAGCAACCTCTACGTGCCGATGGGGCCGGCCTACTACCTGTTCGCCGCCTTCGTCATCGTCGGCGCGGGCAATGCGGTGAACCTCACCGACGGGCTCGACGGGCTGGCGACCATGCCGGTGATCATCGCGGCAGGCACTTTCGCGATCATCGCCTACCTCGCCGGCCGCGTCGACTATGCGCACTACCTCGGCATCCAGCACGTGCCGCGCGCGGGCGAGCTGTCGATCTTCTGCGGCGCGGTGATGGGCGCGGGGCTGGCCTTCCTGTGGTTCAACGCGCCGCCCGCCGCCGTGTTCATGGGCGATACCGGCAGCCTCGCGCTCGGCGGCACGCTCGGCGTCATCGCCGTCTCGATCCACCACGAGATCGTGCTTGGCATCGTCGGCGGTCTCTTCGTGATGGAGGCCGTTTCGGTCATCGTGCAGGTCTTCGTCTACAAGCGCACCGGCAAGCGCGTGTTCCGCATGGCGCCGATCCACCACCATTTCGAGCAACTGGGCTGGAAGGAATCGACCGTCGTCATCCGCTTCTGGATCGTCTCGATCGTGCTCGCGCTGATCGGCCTTGCCACGCTGAAGGTGCGGTAAGCGCGCCGTGATCACGTCCCCCGCCTTCAGCGGCAAACGCTACGCCGTTCTGGGCCTCGCGCGCTCCGGCCTCGCGAGCGTCGATACGCTGCTGGCAAGCGGGGCTGAGGTTACGGCTTGGGACGGGCGCGAGGATGCCCGCGCGGCGGTCGAGGGCCGGGCCACCATCGCCGACCCGCTGACGATCGACCTCACCGGCTTCGATGGCGTTGTTGTCTCCCCCGGGGTGCCCTTGAACCGCCACCCCATCGCCGCCCATGCGCGCGCGGCGGGCGTGCCGATCATCGGCGATATCGAGCTGTTCGCGCAGGCCCGCGCCAGCCTGCCGCCGCACAAGGTCGTCGCGATCACCGGCACCAATGGCAAGTCGACGACGACCTCGCTGGTCCATCATATCGTGAAGGAAGCGGGCCTCCCCGCCGAGATGGGCGGCAACATCGGCCTCCCCATCCTCGGTCAGCCGCCGCTGCCCGAAGGCGGGGTCTATGTGCTGGAGCTGTCGAGCTATCAGATCGACCTGACCTACAGCCTTCACGCCGATCTCGCCGCCTTCATCAACCTCAGCCCCGATCACCTTGACCGGTATGATGGCTACGATGGTTATGCGGCTTCGAAGGCGCGGCTGTTCGAGATGCAGCAAGCCGGGCAGTTCTCGGTATTCGGCTGCGGGGATGAAGATACCCGCCGCATCGCCGCCGAGATCGCGGCAGCGCGCCCGCAAGGCGATGTCGAAGTCGTCGATCCTGCCGCGCTGACCGGCCAAGCGGACTGGCCCTCGCTGCAAGGGCCGCACAACCTCCAGAACGCCGCCATCGCGGTCGCCATGGCCAAACGCCTCGGGATCGCAGAACCGGTCTGGCGCGCCGCGCTCGCCAGCTTCGTCGGCCTGCCGCACCGCATGGAGCGGGTGGCCGAAGCGAACGGCGTCCTTTTCATCAACGACAGCAAGGCGACCAACCCCGCATCCACCGCGCCCGCGCTCGGCGCCTGGCCGCGCGTCCACTGGATTCTCGGCGGCCTGCCCAAGGGCGACGACCTCGACGCTTGTGCTCCCTATTTTGGCCATGTCGTGCAGGCCTATACCATCGGCGAGGCCGGCCCGCGCTTTGCCGAAATTCTTGAGCCCGTGATGCCTGTCCAGCGCAGCGAAATGCTAAGCGCCGCGGTGCGGCAGGCGATGGACGCGGCGCAGCCCGGCGATGTCGTGATGCTCTCGCCTGCTTGCGCCAGCTTTGACCAGTTCCGCGATTTCGAGGCGCGCGGCGATTGCTTCCGCCAGATCGTCACCGCGCTGATCGCCGAGAAGGGGGCGGCATGAACTCGGTCCAGCCCACCCGGCAGGTCGCGACCGCACTCCCCGGCGGCGGGGTGCGCATCGCCCCGCGCACCAACCGCTATCGCCGCACCCGCCGCAGCGAACTCGTCATCTGGTGGCGCGAGATCGACCGCGTGCTGCTCGCGCTGGTGCTGATGCTGGTCACGGTCGGCACGGTCGCGGTCGCGGCATCGTCCCCTGCCAGCGCGCACCGCCTTTCGACGCAGACCAAGTCGCTGGGCGACCTTTACTTCTTCTGGATCCACTTGCGCTGGCTGACGGTGGGCCTCTTCGCGATGTTCGTCGCCTCGCTGCTCCCCAAGGAGACCACGCGGCGGCTGGCGATCCTGCTCGCGGCGGCGATGCTCGTGGCGCTGGTGCTCGTGCCGTTCCTCGGCAACGAAGTGAAGGGCGCCAAGCGCTGGCTGTTCATCGGCTTCAGCCTGCAGCCGTCCGAATTCCTGAAGCCCGGTTTCGCCATTGCGGTCGCATGGATTCTTTCGTGGAAAGTGCGCGATCCCAATATCCCGGTGATCCCGATCACCATCGGCCTGATGTTGCTGATCGCCGCGCTGCTCATGGCGCAGCCGGATTTCGGCTCGACCGTGCTGTTCGGCGGCGTCTGGTTCACGCTCGTCCTGCTTTCGGGGCTCGATCTCAAGAAAGTCGGGTGGAGCATTGCCGGGGGCATCGCCGGCGTGATCCTCGCCTATTTCTTCTACCCCAACGCCACGCACCGCATCGACGCGTTCCTTTCGGGCGGCAGCGAGTTCGACCAGGTCGATCTTGCCATGCGCACCCTCGTCAGCGGGGGGTGGAGTGGCACCGGGCTGTGGCTCGGCAGCCGCAAGATGGCGCTGCCCGAGGCGCATACCGACTACATCTTCTCGGTGATCGGGGAGGAGTTCGGCCTCATCGCCTGTGCACTGATCGTGGTGCTCTACTGTGCCATCGTGATCCGCGTGATGCTGCGGCTGGCGGACGAGGAAGACCTGTTCACCGTGCTCGCCGCCGCCGGGCTGACCGCGCAGCTGGCGGGGCAGGCCTTCATCAACATCCTCGTCAATCTGCAGCTGTTTCCCTCCAAGGGCATGACGTTGCCGCTTATCAGCTATGGCGGTTCTTCCACAATCGCGCTGCTGCTCGGCGTCGGGTTCCTGCTCGCCATCACGCGGCGCAATCCCTATCTCTCGCGCGAGACGTCGGACCTCAGGGAGCTCGTGCGCACATGACCAATCCTATTCCTGGCGTGTCGCGCCATTTCGTGCTCGCGGCGGGCGGCACCGGCGGGCACCTGCTGCCGGCCTTCGCGCTGGCTGTCGAGCTGGAGCGGCGCGGGCACCACGTCGCGTTGGTGACCGACGAGCGCGGCGCGAAGATTCCCGGCAAGCCCTCGTTCCTTCCTGCTCATGTCCTGCCCGCTGGGCGCCTCGGCAAGAGCCCCGTCGCGCTCGCCAAGGGCCTCTCGGCGATCTGGCGCGGGCGGGCGATGGCGCTACGCCTGTTTGAAAGCTTCCAGCCATCCTGTGTTGTCGGCTTCGGCGGCTATCCCGCGCTGCCAGCACTGCTCGCCGCGCGCGCGGCGAAGATCCCCACGGTGATCCACGAGCAGAACGCCGTGCTGGGCCGGGTCAACCGCCTGCTGGCAAAGCGCGTCGATGCCATCGCCACCGCCTACATGGAAGTCGAGCGGCTCGATCCCAAGCTGTGGGGGAAGGTCCACCGTGTCGGCAATCCGGTGCGCGCGGAAGTGCTTGCGCTGCGCGGCGAGCCCTTCCCGCCGTTCAGCGAGGACAGCCTTTTCCGCGTGCTGGTGACCGGCGGCAGCCAGGGCGCTTCGGTGCTGTCCGAAGTCGTGCCCGATGGCCTTGCGATGCTCCCGCCAGCGCTGCGCCACCGCTTGCAGGTGACGCAGCAATGCCGGCCCGAAGACCTCGAAGCCGTCCGGGCGCGCTATGCCGGGCACCAGATCCCCGCCGAACTCGGCACCTATTTCGAGGACATGGCGAGCCGGTTGGCCGAAACGCACCTGTTCATCGGTCGCTCCGGCGCCTCGACCATCGCCGAACTGACGGCGGTCGGCCGCCCGGCGATCCTCGTCCCGCTGCCCATCGCGACCGACGATCATCAGGCTGTCAACGCGCGTGAGATGGTCAAGGCCGGCGGGGCGCGGGCGATCCGGCAGACGGGCTTCACTCCCAAGGAACTCGCCAAGCAGATCCAGACCATGGCGCTCAATCCCATGTCGCTCGCCAATGCCGCCCACGCCGCATGGAACTGCGGCTTGCCCAACGCGGTCTCCGACCTCGCCGATCTCGTCGAGGGCTTCGGCGGGGTGCCGCTGATGGACGTGATCCGTATGGAAGGCACAGCCACTGCCCCCTCGACCCGCGAAGCGCTTGCCAAGGAATCCGCGGAATGAAGGGCGTCGGCACCGAAATCGGCACGATCCATTTCGTCGGCATCGGCGGCATCGGCATGTCCGGCATCGCCGAGGTCATGCACAACATGGGCTACAGCGTGCAGGGCTCGGACATGGCGGAAAGCTATGTCGTCGATGGCCTGCGTTCGCGCGGCATTCCGGTGATGATCGGCCAGCGCGCGGAGAACGTGGCGGGCGCGGCGGTTGTCGTCACCTCGACGGCGGTGAAGCGCGACAATCCGGAAGTCGTCGCCGCGCTCGAAGCCCGCGTGCCCGTCGTCCGCCGCGCCGAAATGCTGGCAGAGTTGATGCGCCTGAAAAACACCGTCGCGGTGGCGGGCACGCACGGCAAGACCACCACGACCTCGATGGTCGCCTGCCTGCTCGATGCGGGCGGGATCGATCCCACTGTCATCAACGGCGGCATCATCAATTCCTACGGCTCCAACGCGCGGCTGGGTGACAGCGACTGGATGGTGGTCGAGGCCGACGAAAGCGACGGCTCGTTCCTGCGCCTCGATGGCACCCTGGCGGTCGTCACCAACATCGATCCCGAGCACCTCGATCACTACGGCTCGTTCGAACGGGTGAAGGACAGCTTCGTCGAGTTCATCGAGAACGTGCCGTTCTACGGCGCGGCGATCCTGTGCATCGACCATCCCGAAGTGCAGGCGATCATCCCCAAGGTGCGCGACCGCCGCGTGGTGACCTACGGTTTTTCCGCGCAGGCCGACGTGCGCGGCGAGGCAGTGACGCCGATCCCCGGCGGCAACCGCTTCACCGCCGTGCTGCGCCAGCGCGACGGCAGCTTCCGCCGCATCGAGGGCATTGAGCTGCCCATGCCCGGCCGCCACAACGTGCAGAACGCGCTCGCCGCCGTCGCCGTCGCGGTGGAGATGGGCGTCTCGGAAGACCTGATCCGCACCGGCTTCGGCAAGTTCGGCGGGGTCAAGCGCCGCTTCACCAAGGTGGGTGAGGTGGACGGTGTCACCGTGATCGACGACTACGGCCACCACCCGGTCGAGATCCGCGCCGTCCTCGCCGCCGCACGCGAGGGCGTGCAGGGCCGCGTCATCGCCGTCGTCCAGCCGCACCGCTTCACCCGCCTGCGCGATCACATGGAAGACTTCCAGGGCGCCTTCAACGATGCCGACGTGGTCTATGCGGCGCCGGTCTACCCGGCGGGCGAACAGCCCATCGAGGGCGTGGACAGCGCGGCGATGGTCGAAGGCATCAAGGCGCGCGGGCACCGCTCGGCACACCTGATCGCGGGCGCCGATGCGCTGGCGGTGGAACTCGCGGGTGTGGTCCAGCCGGGCGACATGGTCGTCTGCCTCGGCGCGGGCGACATCACCAAGTGGGCGGCGGGCCTTGCCGGGGCGATTGCCAGGCAGCGGGGGGCAGAATGACTCCCGCCCCCCACCCGTTCGTGCCGCGCGACGTCGCGACACCACCCGCCGCGCCCGGTGTCTCGACTTCGCTCGACACGAACGGGGTGAGGGGGAAACTGACTCCTAACGCGCTTCTTGCGCCGCTGGTCTGGTTCAAGTCCGGCGGCGCGGCGCAGTGGCTGTTCGAGCCGAAGGACGTGGCCGATCTACAGGACTTCCTCGCCGGTCTCGCGCCCGATGTCCCTGTCATGGCGCTCGGCCTTGGGTCCAACCTGATCGTGCGCGATGGCGGCGTTCCCGGCGTCGTCGTCCGCCTCGGGAAGGCCTTCGCCAAGGTCGAGAAGGTCGATGAAACCACGCTCAACTGCGGCGGCGGGGCCTCGGGCATCCTCGTCTCCAGCACCGCGCGCGACAACGGCATTGCCGGCCTCGAATTTCTCCGCTCGATCCCAGGCACCGTTGGCGGCTTCGTGCGCATGAACGGCGGCGCTTATGGCCGCGAGGTCAAGGATATCCTCATCGATTGCGACGTGGTGATCCGCTCGGGCGAAATCGCCACGCTGCCGCTCTCGGAACTCGGTTACACCTATCGCCACTCCGACCTCGTCGACGGCTGCGTCGTGGTCGCCGCGCGCTTCCGGGGCCATCCGGGCGAACCCGCTGCGATCCAGGCCGAAATGGACCGCATCTCCGCCGCGCGTGAAGCCAGCCAGCCGCTGCGCTCGAAGACCGGCGGCAGCACTTTCAAGAACCCCGATGGCGCTAAGGCGTGGGAACTCGTCGACAAGGCCGGCTGCCGGGGGCTGACGCTTGGCGGCGCGCAAGTCTCCGAGAAGCACACCAACTTCCTCATCAATACCGGCGAGGCGACCAGCGCCGACATCGAAGCGCTGGGTGAGGAAGTGCGGCGACGGGTCAAGGAACAATCAGGGGTCGAGCTTCAGTGGGAAATCCAGCGGGTGGGCAAGGCATGACTCTCCCCAAACTCCACATCGCGGTCCTCATGGGCGGCTGGTCCAGCGAGCGCCCCGTGTCGCTCATGTCCGGCGAAGGCGTCGCCAAGGCGCTCGAGGCCAAGGGGCACCGCGTTACCCGCATCGACATGGGCCGCGATGTCGCGCAGCGCCTTGCCGAGGCCGCGCCCGATGTCGTTTTCAACGCGCTCCACGGCACGCCGGGGGAAGATGGCACCGTGCAGGGCCTGATGGACCTGATGGGCCTCACTTATACCCATTCCGGCCTCGCCACTTCGGTCATCGCCATCGACAAGCAGCTCACCAAGCAGGCGCTCGTGCCCCACGGCATTCCCATGCCCGGCGGCCGCATCGTCAAGACGCAGGAGCTGTTCGAGCGCGACCCGCTGCCGCGTCCCTATGTGGTGAAGCCGGTCAACGAAGGATCTTCGGTCGGTGTCGCCATCGTGACCAAGGATGGCAACTATGGCGATCCGATCAGCCGCGATTCCGTTGGCCCATGGCAGGAATTCGATGAACTGCTCGCCGAACCCTTCATCCGCGGCCGCGAACTGACAACGGCGGTCCTTGTCGACAAGGCGCTCCTCGTCACCGAACTGCGCCCCAAGTCCGGCTTCTACGATTTCGACGCCAAATACACCGATGGCATGACCGACCACATCTGCCCCGCGGAGATCCCCGACGAGATCGCCGAGGCCTGCAAGGACATCGCCCTGCGCGCGCACCAGCTGCTCGGCTGCAAGGGCACCAGCCGCAGCGATTTCCGCTGGGATGACGAACAGGGCGTGGAAGGCCTGTTCCTGCTCGAAGTGAACACCCAGCCAGGCATGACGCCGCTCAGCCTCGTGCCTGAACAGGCCAAGGCACTGGGCATGGAGTATGGCGATCTGGTGGAAGCCATCGTGGCCGACGCGCTCGACCATGCGAAGAAGGAGGCCTGAGCCATGGCGCAGACCATTCGCCGGGGCGGGAAAACAGTACGCAAGGTCGCGGCGGCGAGCGGCACCAAGCGCAAGGTCCATGCCGCGCGGCGCCAGACCGGCTCGGTGCTCGATCAGATCATGCAGTGGATGCCATTCAGCGAGGAAACGCTGCACCGTATCCTGATGGTGATCATCCTCGGCGGCGCCGCGGTGCTGATGTGGGTCGTTGCCAGCATGGCGGGCGTCCCGCAGCTGGCCGAAGCCCAGATGGCGCAGATCGCCGGCAAGTCCGGCTTCGAGGTGAAGCGCGTCGAAGTGCGCGGCGTCAACCGCATGAACGAGCTCAAGATCTACGAGAAAGTGCTTGGCCAGCGCGATCAGGCGATGTCGCGCCTCGATATCGCCGCCTTGCGAGATGAGCTGCTCCAGCTTTCGTGGGTGAAGGATGCCCGCGTATCGCGCCAGTTGCCCGATACCTTGGTGGTCGACGTCGTCGAACGCAGTCCCCAGGCGGTGCTGCGCCGTGACAACAAGCTGACCTTGATCGACGAGACCGGCCATCCGCTCGAGGCGGTGAACCCGGCCAAGGCCAAGGGACTGCTCGTCCTTTCCGGCAATGGTGCCGAAGCGCGCGTGCCCGATCTCGTTCACCTGCTCGATGCCGCGCCTGCCATCCGCCCGCAGGTGGCCGAGGCCGAATGGGTCGGCAATCGGCGCTGGAACCTCACGTTCAAGACCCGCCAGGTCGTCGCGCTGCCCGAAGGCGAGACCGAGGCGGCGAGCGCGCTGCTGACGTTCGCGCGGATGGACGGCGTCGACCGCCTGCTCGGGGGCCGGGTGGCAAGCTTCGACATGCGCAATCCGGACCGCATCTACATGCGCGTACCCGGCCGCGCCGACGAAGTGGCCGCCGCTGCCCGCGCCGAAGCGACGGCTAGGGCCAATGCCGCCGCCGCGAAGACGGAAGCCGCCCGCAGCGCTGTCGCATCCGCTGCACCCGCCAAAGTCGCTATCGCCAAGACCGCGCAGGACTGATCTTCCGGCCATGGCTGCCCCCCGCATCACCAAGGTCTTCGCGGCCGTCAATCTCGGCTCGTTCCGCGTCTCGGCGATCATCGCCGGGCTGACCGAAGGCGGCGAGATGGTGGTCATGGGCTCCGGCCATCGCCAGTCGCAGGGGATCAAGCGCGGCTATGTGACGGATATGGTTGCCGCCACCCATTCGGTGCGCGATGCGATCGAGCGCGCGGAGAAGATGGCCAATGCCAGCGTGCAGAGCGTGTGGATCGGCTGCTCGGGCGCGGGGCTTGCCAGCACCACCGCCAAGGTCGAAGTCGAGATCGGCGGGCGGCGTATCGAAAGCGACGATATCGAGCACCTCCTGATCGCCGGGCGCGAGGTGATCCAGCCTGATGGCCGCACCGTGCTCCATGCGCAGCCCGCGCACTACACGCTCGACGGCGCGGACGGCGTGCCCAATCCCAAGGGCCTCCACGCCGAGCGCCTCGCGGTCGATATCCACGTGATGCTGGCGGACGGCGCGCCGGTGCGCAATCTCAAGGAAACGGTCGAGAACGCGCACTTGCGCGTCGAGGCCGTGGTCGGCTCGCCGGTTGCGACAGGCCATGCCTGCCTCTCCGCCGAAGAGCGCGAACTGGGTGTCGCGCTGATCGAGTTCGGCGCGGAAGTGACCACCGTTTCGGTCTACGCGGGCGGCATGTTGCTCGGCATGCAGGCGATCCAGTTCGGCTCGGGCGACATTACCGATGCGATTGCCTCGGCCTTCGGCATCCGCCGCTATCAGGCCGAACGGCTGAAGTGCATGGCCGGTTCTGCGCTCGCCAGCCCCGCCGATCACCGCGAGATGATCCCGGTCAACGCGCCGGGCGATCCCGAGCAGGGCGGCCCGATGGCGCGCCATGCCGATGACAAGAACCGCATCCCGCGCGCCGAACTGGTCTCGGTGATCACCCAGCAGCTTGGTGTATTTACCGATGAAGTCGGCCGCGCGCTCAAGTCGCTCGGTTTCAATGGCAAGCGCGGCCAGCAGGTGGTGCTGACGGGTGGCGGTTCGCAGCTTCCCGGCCTTGCCGACTATGCGCAGGCCGCGCTGGGCCGTCCGGTGCGCATCGGCTCCCCGCCGACCATGCTGGGCCTGCCGCCGGGCCACGCGACACCCAGTTCCTCCACGCTGGTCGGCCTGATGCTCTATGCGGCCGCAGATCCGGTCGACATCCGCAAGATCGGGCCGACCTGGGGGCCTACGCAATCCTACAGTGGGCTCGGCCTGCTGCAGCGCATCTGGCGTGCGATGAAGGACTATTTCTGATGGTTGGAGGCGGCTCAAACCCTCCTACTTGTGGAAAAACCTGTCGAAGCTTTGATTCGGTCAAACAATCCGTGCCAAAGCAAACGTTACATTTACCGGGGCACCATTTCCGGCCCCCCGCAGACCCGCATGGGAGAGCGCTATGAGCATCAACATCGGACCGCCGGCCATCGACGAACTGCGGCCGCGCATCACGGTCATCGGCGTGGGCGGGGCGGGTGGCAACGCCATCGCCAACATGATCAATGCCAGGATCGAGGGCGTCGACTTCGTCGTCGTCAACACCGACGCGCAGGCGCTCAACAATTCGATCGCGGACAACCGCATCCAGCTCGGTCCGGACATGACGCAGGGCCTCGGCGCGGGCGCCCGTCCCGAAGTCGGCCGCGCTGCCGCCGAAGAGACGATCGAGGAAATCGAGCGCGCGCTTGAAGGCGTGCACATGTGCTTCATCGCCGCCGGCATGGGCGGCGGGACCGGCACCGGCGCCGCGCCGGTCATCGCCGAAGCGGCCCGCCGCAAGGGCGTGCTGACGGTCGGCGTCGTGACCAAGCCGTTCCTGTTCGAAGGCACGCGCCGCATGCGTGCGGCGGAAAGCGGCATTGCCGAGCTGCAGAAGCACGTCGATACGCTGATCGTCATTCCGAACCAGAACCTGTTCCTCGTCGCCAAGGCGGAGACCACGTTCAAGGAAGCCTTCCAGCTGGCCGACGAAGTGCTCCAGCAGGGCGTTCGCTCGATCACCGACCTCATGGTCATGCCCGGCCTGATCAACCTCGACTTCGCCGACGTGCGCTCGGTGATGGGCGAGATGGGCAAGGCGATGATGGGCACCGGCGAAGGCGAGGGCCCGAACCGCGCGCTCGAGGCGGCGGAACGCGCCATCGCCAACCCGCTGCTCGATGGTGTCTCGATGCAGGGCGCCAAGGGCGTGATCATTTCGATCATCGGCGGCGATGACATGAAGCTGCTCGAAGTCGACGAAGCCGCCAACCACATCCGCGAACTGGTCGATCCCAACGCGAACATCATCTGGGGCTCGGCGTTCAACCCGAACCTCGATGGCAAGATCCGCGTCTCGGTGGTCGCCACCGGCATCGAGCAGACCGGCGAAATGGCGGAAAGCGCCGCGCGCCCTGCGGTGACCGGCGGCATGCGTGGTCCGGCTTTCCCGGGCGGGCTTGCTCGTCCCGCCGCGCCCGAACCTGCGCCGGTGCCTGTCGCAGCCGAGCCGCAGCCGTTCGCGCCGCCGCCCGGCCATGCCGCGCCGGAACCGGCCGGAGCCGAGCCCGAAGTGGCAGATGAGCCGCTCGATCTGACGCTTGACCTGTCCGACGCGCAGGAAGCCGCGCCGCCTGCTGGCGAGCCGGGCGAACTGGCGCTGGGGTTGGACGATGCCGAGCCGATCCCGCCCCGTTTCGGCCGCGCGCAGCCGGATCCGGCTGGCGACGCGCCGCGCAGCCCGTCGGGCAGCACTTTGTTCGAGCGCATGGCCAATCTCTCGCGCGGCGGGGGTCGCGTGGGCGAGGACGATGCCGATCCGGAAGATGGCAGCGCGCTCAATATCCCGCGCTTCCTCGGTCGCCAGAACAACCAGTAAGGCCATGCAGCCGGGCGCAGGTCGCCCGGCCATAGGAGACACGCCGGCCGGGGGGCGGCTGGCGTGTCCGTGCAAGCCGCGATAAGGTCGGCCCCATGATCTGCCGCTTTTCCCGTTCCGCCCCCCGGCTCAGTGCCTCGATCCTCGTTCTGGGCATGGCGCTGGTCGTCGCGCATCCGGCATGGGCGCAGCAGCGCGGTGGCCCGGTCGATGACGATGCGACGGAGCCGGTCGCGAGCACCTCGATTCCGGTTGTCCAGCCGATCGCGCCGAGCCCCACCCGCACGCTCAATGCCGCGCTTTCCCGGCTGGCCCGCGATCCGCGCGATATCACCGCACTGCTCGACGCGGGCGGTGCCGCGCTCGATCTCGGCGATACCGATGCGGCGATCGGCTTCCTCACCCGCGCCGAACAAGTTGCTCCCGGCACGGGCGGGGTGCGCGCGCGGATGGGTATCGCGATGCTGCGCTCGAACCAGCCGTTCGAAGCGCTCCGCTGGTTCGATCTCGCAGAGCAGGCCGGGTTCAACCGGACCGAGATGGCGAGCGACCGCGGCCTTGCCTATGATCTCATCGGCGACAATGCGGCCGCACAGCGCGAATATCAGCTCGCGCTTTCGGCGGGGCGCAACGACGAGACCAGCCGCCGCTATGCGCTGAGCCTGGTGATTGCAGGAGACCGGCGCGGCGCCGAACTCGTGCTCCAGCCGTTGCTCGAGCGGCAGGACCGCGGCGCCTGGCGGGTGCGCACGTTCATCATGGCGATTGCCGGGCAGAGCGAGGAGGCCGAGGGCATTGCCAAGGCGACGATGCCTGCCGATCTCGCCGCCGCGATTTCGCCCTATCTGCGCTACATGCCGCGCCTGACTCCCGCGCAGCAGGCCGCCGCCGCCAATCTCGGCCGCTTCCCGCGCGCGGCGGATATCGGTCGGGATGATCCGCAGATCGTGCAATATGCGCTTGCCCATCCCCGCGCGCAGCGGGTCGATGCTGCGCTCGTGCCGCAGGGCGAGGCGCTGGGTGCGCGCGGCCGCGACGATCGCTCGAAGCGCCGCCGTCCGGGCAAGGAAGACAAGCAGCAGACGACCCTTGCCGCAGCATCGCCCACTCCGGCCCAGCCGTTGCTCGTCAGGTCGGCACCACTGCCGCCGCCGCCGCCGCCACCACCACCTCCGACTTCGGCGCAGCCAGCCCTCACCGCGCCTTGGGGGCTGCAACCGGGCACCCGCACGGCCGTCGCGCCGCAGCAGGGCTCGCCCGCCGGACAGATCCAGACAGCACCGGCGCAGGCTGCACCGACGCGTCCCACTGTCCTGTCAAAGCTCGACGTTCCCCCCGGCACCCCGCTTTCGCCGCCGCCAACCCCGCGCCCTGTAGCGCCGCCGCCGTCGTCCGCTGCGTCCACATCAGCCGCTCCGGCAGCCACGCCGCCGCAGCCGCAAGTGGCTACGCCAGCGACGCAGCCGACCGCTTCTGCGCAAGTGCAAGTGGCGGCCTCTGCGCCAACAGGCGCGCCTGCCGCGATCGGCCCCCAACTTGCGCTGGCATCGACCCAGCCGACACCGACGACAACGCCGACTCCTGCACCCGCCACTGTCCTCCCCCCGGCACCTTCCGCCGCGCCGCCGCCGGTTGTGGCACCGTCCACGCCAACCCCGCCGCCGCCGCCATCGGCCAGTTCCGCGCCGGCCGATTTCCGCAGCATGTTCGACGGCTTCAAGGCGCCCGAGCAGGAAGCATCCGCTCCCAGCAGCGAAGCGGTCGATCTCGCGCGGATCGAGGCGATGCGCGAGACGGCGCGCGCCGCCGCGGCCGCCAAGGCCAAGGAGCGCGCGGCCAGGGATCGCGGCGCGCGGCCCGATGGCCCGACCGCCGTCTCGCGCACCAGCGATCAGGACGTGGCCGAGCCCACCGTCACGCGCGGCGGCAAGGAGAAGGCTGGCAAGGAAGACGCCGCGAAGGATGCCAAGGCCAAGTCGGCAAAGGACAAGCTCGCGCTCGATACCGATTGCCTCGAGCCTTCGGGCAAGGGCAAATCCGGCAAGAGCAAGGCCTCACCCGCGAAAGGCAAGGCGGCCGCGAAGTCCAAGGGCAAATCAGGCAAGGCTGACACGCAGTGCCCGCCGGAGAATGGCAAGTCCGCCAAGAGCAAGGCGGCCAAGGCCGAGCTTCAGCATCCCAGCCGCATCTGGGTGCAGGTCCTCACCGGTTCCAACCGCCCGGCGATGGGCAAGGAGTGGCAGCGCCTTGCCGGCAGCTCTGCCGCGCTGCGTGGGCGCAAGCCTTCGATCACGCCGTGGCGCAGCAATTATCGTTTGCTGACAGGGCCTTTCAGCAGCGATGCGGAAGCGCAGGCGTTCGTCGAGAAGCTGCGCAGCCAGGGTGTCAGCAGCTATCAGTGGACCAGCCCGGCGGGCCAGGCGGTCGACGGTCTCGGCGCCAAGTAGGGCTTGTGGAGGGGCGGGGCTCTGCACCGCTTCTCCACAGCTTATGAACAGACTAGTAAAGTTTTGCCCAGCCCCGCGCTGGGCTCCGATTGCCGTCAAGAGCCCTCTCCGCGATGGCTCGCATGTGTCCAGTCCGGACACCGAGGAACACGCGATGCGCACCGGCCATGAAGACAGCGAACGCGATGATGCGGCGCCCGTCGATATGCTCGCCTCGCTGTTCGAGGCGCGCGGATGGCCGTGCGAATTCGTTTCGGAAGACGAGATTCACGGGGAAATTCAAGGCAGCTGGGCCAGTTATCAGCTTCGCTGCATCTGGCGCAGCGAGGACCATGTCCTCCAGATTCTCTGCCTCCCCGATATCCGCGTCGCCGAAGACAAGCGCGGCGCGATGTTCGAGATCATGGCGCTGATCAACGAGCAGGTCTGGCTCGGCCACTTCGATATCTGGTCCAACGGCTCGGTGCTGCTCTACCGCCACGGCCTGATGCTGGGCGACGACGGCCTGCTCAGCCTTGTCCAGGCGCAGACCGCGATCGAGGCGGCGGTCGACGAATGCGACCGCTTCTACCCCGCGTTCCAGTTCCTGCTGTGGGGCGACAAGAGCCCCGCCGAAGCGCTCGCCAGCGCCCTGATCGACGCGGCGGGCGAGGCCTGAAAGGCGGAACCACACCCACCTCCGTTCGTGTCGAGCCCCTCGACTTCGCTCGGGATAAACTTCGGGTCGAAGACCCGAAGTCGAGACACTTTACACCGCGCGAGGTGTCTCGACTTCGCTCGACACGAACGGGTAAGGGGGCTGAAATTCTGACAGCCCCGATCATCCGCCCTGAGGCAGGAGACTCCCAGTGACTTTCTCCCTTCTCCAGTTCGGCTGCGGCAACATGGGTGGCGCCATGCTCGCCGGCTGGCTCGCGGCCGGGTTCGATCCCGCCGGTTTCACCGTGGTTGATCCGCTGCTGGCCGAGGCGCCGACCGGCGTATCGCTGCTGCGCGAGGCACCGGAAGGCGTCGTCCCCGCCGATGTCGTCCTGCTCGGCTTCAAGCCGCAGCAGTTCGCCGCCTCCGCCCCCGCCATCGCGCCGCATGTGGGGGAGGGGACGCTGCTGCTCTCGATCCTTGCCGGTGTCGACGTGGCCACGCTGCGCGCCGCGTTCCCGCAGGCTGCCGCCATCGTGCGCGTCATGCCCAATCTCGCCGCCGCCATCGGCAAGTCGCCGATTGCGCTCTTTGGCGCGGCGGAAGGGCCGTTGCGCGAACGCACCGAAGCGCTGATGGCCCCGCTTGGCCCCGCCGAATGGCTGGCCGAGGAAAGTGCGATGGACATTGTCACCGCGCTTGCCGGGTCCGGCCCTGCCTTCGTCTACCGCTTCATCGACGCGCTCGCGGAGGGCGCCGCCGCGCTCGGCCTGCCGCGCGTGCAGGCGGACCGGCTCGCGTTGGCGATGGTCGAGGGTGCTTCTGCGCTCGCCGCCGCCTCGCCCCACGCGCCCGGGGAACTCGCCCGCCGCGTCGCCAGCCCCGGCGGGACGACCGAAGCCGGCCTGAAGGTGCTCGATGCCGACCAGCACCTCGCCGCGCTGATTGCCGACACCTTGCGCGCCGCCAGCCAGCGCAGCGCCGAGCTGACCGAAGCCGCACGAAAATAGGGACAGTCCCTATTTTTCCGGATGCGGGACAAAACCGGACCTTATTACGCTTTGATACATTCCGTTATGGCCCGGAAGCTTGAATTGGTAAGGGTTTGGGGCGATATTGTGAGCACTCGGTCCATCCCGGGCCGAAACGGAGTTAGGTACGTCATGGCAAACTGGAATGACCCCCAGCCTTCTGGCTGGAGCCCGGCAGGCTTCGGCGCTGCGGCGGGTCTCGCCGGGCGCGGTGCCGCGTATGATGCGGGTCTGCGCCGCTACATGCTGTCGATCTACAACTACATGGCCTCGGGCGT
>Ga0310345_10000592_pt1 | contig 49587 bp, 48 predicted proteins | sample HC15DNA20500_MG_FD_204667 | JGI IMG/M metagenome (GOLD analysis project Ga0310345, IMG submission 204667) | Marine microbial communities from station ALOHA, North Pacific Subtropical Gyre - HC15-DNA-20-500_MG | ecosystem: Environmental > Aquatic > Marine > Oceanic | place: Pacific Ocean: North...
GTGCTCGACAATGGAACGGTCCGCGGGGACCGGACCGGGACGGGGACATATGGTGTTTTCGGTCGGCAGCTTCGCTTTGACCTGGCAGACAGCTTTCCGCTGCTGACGACCAAGAAGCTGCATCTGCGCTCGATCATCATCGAGCTGCTCTGGTTCCTCAAGGGCGATACCAACATCAAATACCTGAAGGATAATGGAGTCTCGATCTGGGATGAGTGGGCCGACGAAAATGGCGACCTTGGGCCGGTCTATGGCAAGCAGTGGCGCTCCTGGGCAGCTCCTGACGGGCGGGTGATCGACCAGATTGAATGGGTGCTTAACGAGATCAGGACCAATCCGAATTCCCGCCGGCTCGTCGTCTCGGCCTGGAACCCGGCAGATGTGAATGAGATGGCGCTGCCGCCCTGTCACTGCCTGTTCCAGTTCAACGTCATGGATGGCAAGCTCAACTGCCAGCTCTACCAGCGCTCAGCCGATATCTTCCTCGGCGTGCCGTTCAACATCGCCTCCTATGCGCTGCTGACGCTGATGATGGCTCGGGCGACGGGGCTGAAGCCTGGCGAGTTCGTCCACACGCTTGGCGATGCGCACCTTTATTCAAACCATGTCGAACAGGCGAAGCTGCAGCTCACACGTGAGCCGCTGTCGCCGCCGCAGATGATCCTCAACCCGCAGAAGACCGACCTCTTCTCATGGGAGTATGAGGATTTTGAACTCGTCGGTTACGAAGCGCACAAGCACATCAAGGCGCCTGTAGCCGTCTAGGGCGAATTTTCGGTATTTCTCGCCGAGATCTCAGTAGCGCATCACCACGGCCTGCCCGTGGTGCCCATCTCCCATCGTTGCATCCTGGTTTTAGGCCTGGAGATGGATCCCACGGACAAGCCGTGGGAAAGCGCATGATTGCCAGCGTTAAGCGCCGCTACCGAGGTGCCATGCGGATGGCGCCGTCGAGACGGAAATTGTGGCCATTGAGATAGGTGTTGCTCGCGATCTCGACCGCGAGTGAACCAAACTCTTCCGGATTGCCGAGGCGTTTGGGGAAGGGGACGGAGGCTGCGAGGCTGTTCAGCACCTTCTCGGGAGCACCCAGCATGAGAGGCGTCGCGAAGATACCCGGCATGATCGAGTTCACGCGGATGCCGACATCCATCATGTCTCGGGCCATGGGCAGGACGAGACCGTTCACGCCGGCCTTGCAGGAGCCATAGATCACCTGGCCGATCTGGGCGTCCTGAGCGGCTACGGAAGCTGTCAGCGTGATCGAGCCGCGTTCGCCATCCTCGTTCAGCGGTTCGGAATTTGCCATGCCTTCGGCAGACATGGACGCGATGCGGTAGGACGAAACCAGGATGCCCTGCGCGCCGCGATCATACATCTCTGTCGAGGTGCGCTTGTATTTCATCGTTTCCTTGTCGAAGGCGAGGGTCTTGCCGCGTCCGGATGTCATGGCGCAGTGGACAGTGATCCGCTCCTGTCCGTGGGCCTCGCGAGCCTTGGCAAACCCTGCTTCACAGGAGGCCTCATCGAGGATGTTGACGTTGCAGAAGATGCCGCCAATGGCTTTGGCCGCCTCCTCACCCTTGTCTTCCTGAATGTCGAAGATGGCAACTTTTACGCCTTTCGCGGCGAGTGCTTCAGCGGTGGCACGGCCGAGGCCGGACGCGCCGCCGGTGACGACAGCGGGGGTATTTGCACCGAGTTTCATGGATGTCCTCCCTTATGGTTTCGAGGGAGAATAGCTGTCAAACCCGCCTTGGAAACCGTGCCGTGAGGTCAGGCCTTGGCAGTTTCCGGCTTGAAGCCGTCATCATCATAGGGGTCGATCTCACCGGCTTCCTCGCGTTGGCGGATCATCCAGGAGACAATCACTGCGCCGACCATCTTGCCGATAATGAACACAACCCAGTTCGCCCAGTGGAGCATGTTGCCGGGCTCGTCTCCGAGCCGCATCTGGCGGGCAAGGTCAGCGCCATAGAGGAAGATCGTTGTATCGACCGGCGCCGCAACAGCGCTGGACAGGATGATTCGCGTGGACAGCCGATACTTGGTGAAGGTAAAAATCAACCAGTCGGTGATTTCTGAAATTGCAAATGCAATGCCTGATGCAAGCGCGATGACCGGCCACGCATAGTAGAATGACCAGGCGATGGCGAGTGCCATGACGATCAGCACCTTGTGCCCCATGCCGCGCTGGACAAAATCCCGGAACACGAAGACGAGACCCGTCACCATTGTCAGCGGGTGAAGCTCTATCCCTTTTTCAAACAAGTCGTTGGGTTGGGCGATCGCCCAGGGATCAATGATGCCGAACGACCAGTTCAGAAACGGGATTGTGGCGAAGTAAAGCAAGGCCCAGAAGCGGCCCTTGAAATAGTAGATGAGGCCGACAGTTATGCTGAGCCCGATCAGCACCCGCGGCAAATGTCCGGGCTGGTCATTTGTGAGCGCAGAGACCAGTCCGTTCAAGATGTCCATCATGAGTTGAATCTCTTCTGCCTGAGTGCGCGTGCTATTGAACTAGTCGATAGGATACCGGAAGAACAGAGTCGGGTGGACAATTATTCAGCTGCTGCATCAGTAAGCGGAACACCAATGGAGGCAGCGCTGTATGCCAACCAATGTCAGGCTATCCATCATCGTAGCGCGCGCAAAGAATGGCGTGATCGGCAAGGATGGTGATTTGCCATGGCGGCTTTCGGCGGACCTTGCCATATTCAAGAAAGCCACGTCTGGAAAGCCGGTCATCATGGGCCGGAAGACCTGGGAAAGCCTGCCGAAAAAGCCGCTGCCGGGCCGTGCCAATATCGTTCTGACCCGCGACTGGGCCTATGAAGCGGAAGGAGCGCGCGTCTATTCGAGCTTCAATGCCGCCGTAAACGCTGCCAAGGCAATCGCCGCCAGGGAGGGCGAAAGCGAAGTGTTCGTCATTGGTGGCGCATCGCTCTATGAGAAGGCGCTTCCGATGGCAGACCGGCTCTACGTCACCGATGTTGATACCGAGATTGACGGCGATGTGAGGTTCCCAGAGTTCGACGAAGAAGAGTTCGCCGAAGCAGGACGTTCTTCGCAGGAGCAGGATGAGAAAAACGAATATAATTTCGTGTTTCGCATCCTGGAGCGTCCGGAACTCTGACCCCTGACGCGGCGGAGCGTCTTGCCAGCCTGCCAGGCCCGCGCGAGTGTCCCTGAAAACATAAAGGGAGCACCGCCGTGGACTTTGAAATCTTCGCAGATGGATTGCGCTTTCCCGAAGGCCCAGTTGTCATGTCCGACGGCTCGGTGATCGTCGTCGAGATTGAGAGCAAGAAGATCACGCGGTGCTGGGCTGGCGGCAGGACGGAGACGGTGGCAGAGCCGGGCGGGGGCCCCAACGGCCTTGCGATAGGGCCCGATGGCGCGCTGTGGTGCACCAATAATGGCGGGTTTCTCTATCACGAACGCGACGGTCTTCTGATACCGGGACATTGCCCGAAAGACTATTCTGGCGGCCGGATCGAGCGGATCGACCTTTCGACCGGAAAAGTGGAGGTGGTCGCGACCCATTGCGGCGAGCGGCCCCTGAAAGGGCCGAATGATCTTGTCTTCGACAAGGCGGGAAACCTCTATTTCACCGATCTTGGGAAGACCTATTCAACCCATCGCGATACGGGCGGGATCTATTTCATGGCTGCCGGGTCGGACCGTATTGAGGAGCTTGACTACAATCATATTTCGCCGAACGGAATTGGCCTGTCTCCAGATGAGGACACACTATATTTTGCCGACACGATGACCGGCCGGGTCTGGGCCTATGACCTTGAGAGCCCCGGCGTTGCCAGACAGGCGACACCGTTTTCCAAGGGCCGGGTGGTCGCCGGCATGCCGGACCTTCGCTATTTCGACAGCCTCGCCATCTCAGCGGCGGGCAATGTTTGCGTGGCGTCCATTATCAAAGGCGGGATCACAACCGTGCAGCCGAATGGAGAGCATTCCCACATCGCGCTGCCTGACCCGTTCGTCACCAATATCGCTTTCGGCGGCGAGGATATGATGGATGCTTATGTCACGCTGTCTGGCACCGGAAAGCTCATCAAGTGCCGCTGGCCGGAAGCCGGTCTCAGGCTGAACTTCAACGCCTGAGGCCTAAGGGTGCGGCTTGGGAAATCCGTGCCGTTCGGACAGTGCAGCAAGGATGTCATCGCGCTCATTGATGAATGCGCGGCCCCGGTGGGTGCCGGTCTGGTGTTGCGAAGACGTGCCATCCTCCAGGAGCAGCATTGGAAGTGACTGGTTTTCCTCGCCTACAACCGCCACGACTTCCTTGCGCGGACGTGGCCAATCTACACGGCGCACATCCAGCTTTGCTGCAAGCTCCGGGAATGATGCAAGCACGCCTTCGACCATCGCGCAGGGCGGGCAGTAGAAAGTCTCGCCTGGATAGGCCGGGTCTTCCCCCGGGGTCAGCAGGTATAGAATATCCTTCGGCATGTCGGTCAGTCCTCAAAAATGATGCGGGGAGGGGCCTTGGTTTGCAGGCTGTCGAGATTCAGAGCGACGCTGCGTGCGATTTCGTGAAAGAGGTTGGCGGCAGAACCATTACCGGCTGCGGCCGGCTTGCCTGAGTCTCCGCCTTCACGGATTTCGCTTAGCATTGGCAACTGGCCGAGAAGCGGCAGGCCGAGCGCATCAGCGATTTTCTGCCCGCCGCCTTCACCCATGAGGTAATGACGGGCGCCTGTCGGGTCTTCGAACCAACTCATGGTCTCGATGACACCGAGCACGGGAACAGCGGTTTTCGAGAACATGGCTGCGCCGCGCCGAACGTCCGCCAGGGCGACTTCCTGCGGTGTGGTCACGAGGACGGCGGCCGTCACCGGGACGCGCTGCGCAATGGTCAGCTGAGCATCGCCCGTGCCAGGCGGGGTGTCGATGATGAGCAGGTCGAGGGGGTCGTCCGGCGTGCCCCAGGCTGCGTCATTGAGCATCTGCGTTATGGCGGACATGACAATGGGCCCGCGCCAGATCATTGGGGCGTCCGGGTCTGACAGATAGCCGATGGAGAGCGAATCAATGCCATGCGCCTTGACCGGAACAAGGTTACCATCGGCGTTTGTCTGGGGTGCTTCGCCGGAGGTGCCGAGCATGGTTGGCGCGCTCGGTCCGTAAATATCGGCGTCCAGCAAACCGGTGCGCAGGCCCTGTTTTGCGAAGGCCGCGGCAAGATTGACCGCGACGGTCGATTTTCCGACGCCGCCCTTGGCGCTGGCGACAACGAGAATGCGGGAAATTCCGGGAATCCTGTCTGTTGCGGGCGTGCCTGGCTGGCCCTGGGAAATGGCTTCGTCTGACAGGCGGGCGCCCTTGCGAACCCGCTGCGTGCCGGGGCGCTGTTGTGGCTCGGAATGGGTGTGAGCTGAGCTGGGCGAGCGTTCTGCAGTCAGCATGGCGCGGGCCGATGTCACGCCCTTCACGTTCATTGCGCGTGCCTCTGCCTCAACGCGCCGCGCTTCGGAGGCGTCCAGTGCGTTCGGGTCGGCGTCGATGACGAGCGTGACGGCGCCATCGGGCTTCACCGCGATGCCCTGTAGCCATTCGGGATTGCCAAGGGCCTCCCGGATTCGGGTGTCCAGCTTGTCGGTTTGTCGCGATTTGCCACGAAACATGCGGCTTGCTCCTTGATGCAGCGCTTCTAGGGTGCACATATCTCTGCAAAACCTATATGGCCAGAGACTGACAGTCGTGAAGGAGGGGCAATGCCCTGGAATGAGAACAAGGACGGCGACAGCCCGTCCAAGGGGAATGGCAGCCCGTGGGGGTCTGGCGAAAAAAAGTCTGACTCGCCCTGGTCTCGCCCGGGAGGAAGTGGATCCGGCGGCGGGGGAGGCGGCAATCGCCCCGACCTCGAAGAACAGATGCGCCGGATGCAGGAACGGTTCCGCCGAGGACGTGGCGGAAATGGCGGGGGCCGCCGCGGTGGCGGCGGGCAGAGCCTCGGGCCGTTCAGCTTCGCCCTGCTCGGACTGGTCGCCGTGATCGCATGGCTCGGTACCGGTGTCGTGGTTGTTGACGAAGGGGAGCGCGCTGCTGTGTTCCGCTTTGGCCAGTGGCAGAAGAACTTCCCGCCGGGCCTTCATGTTCACATGCCAGCCCCGATCGAGACGCATGAGATCATGCCGTCCGAGAAGCAGCAGGTGACCCAGATCGGCCAGAACAATGATGAGCGGCTAATGCTGACGGGCGACGAGAATATCGTCGACGTGCAGTTCCGCGTGTTCTGGTATTATGACGACGAAGACCCTGAAGATTTCATCCTAAACATCGATGCCGGTGCACCGCTGGTAAAAGCGGCCGCAGAAAGCGTGATGCGTGAAGTGGTCGGCAAGTCCAACCTCAATGACGTGATCACCACGGGTCGGAACGACCTTCAGGTCCAGGTACGTGAACAGCTGCAGGCCCTGCTCGACGACTATCGGGCCGGTGTGCAGATCCAGAACGTCGAGATTCAGCAGGCCCAGGCGCCAGCCCAGGTTCGCGATGCGTTTATCGACGTGGTCAATGCTGGCCAGGACGCCGAACGCGCCGTTCAGGAAGCCAACAAGTACGCCAATGACATCATCCCGCGTGCCCGTGGTGCGGCCCAGCAGATCCTTCAGGATGCCGAAGCCTACCGCGACCAGGTGATCGCGGATGCGACCGGTCAGGCCAATCGCTTCAAGCAGATCCTGGCAGAGTATCAGCAGGCGCCTCAGGTGACCCGTGAGCGTATGTATCTCGAAACCATGGAACGCATCCTGGAGCGCAGCGACAAGCTCATTCTCGACAATGATGCCGGCGCTGTGCCGTATCTCCCGCTTGATAGCGTCAACCGCAACAATCAGGGCCGCTAGACATGAAACCGTTTGGAATAATTGGCATTGTCGCGATCGTTCTCGTGCTGATCGTCGCGTTCAATTCGTTCTTCATCGTCGACCAGCGCAAGCAGGCCCTGCTCCTGCAGGTTGGCCGCGCCGTTGAAGCCTATAATGAGCCTGGCACGGAAGAAGCGGGCCTGAAGTTCAAGATCCCGCTGCTGCAGAATGTTGTCATCTACGAGAAGCGAAATCTCGGCCTCGATGTGCCGAACATCGAAGCCTATGCGTCCAACCAGGAGCAGCTGATCGTTGATGCCTTCGTGCGCTGGCAGATCTCTGATCCGCTGGCCTTCTATCAGCGTCTCAATACGCAGCGTGAAGCTGAAAACCAGCTGCTGAACTTTACCGACGCGGCTATCCGTAACGCACTTGCGTCCCGGCTTCCGGAGGAAATCATTTCCGGTCAGCGTTCGGAGCTGATGGATGAGATCCGCGACAACCTTGCTGCAGCGATTGCCGGCCGGGGTATCCAGATCATCGATGTGCGTATCCGCCGGGCCGACCTGCCGGACGATGTCTCCGAGCGGGTCTTCAGCCGGATGGAAGCCACCCGTAACCAGGAAGCCGAGCAGATACGCGCCGAAGGTGACGAACGCGCCCGTCTGGTCCGCGCGACGGCTGAGCGCCAGCGGACCGTCCTGCTCGCCGAAGCGCGTCAGCAGTCAGAAGAGATCCGCGGCGAGGGCGACGCCCGACGCAATGAGATCTATGCCGAAGCCTATGAGCGGGATCCGGAATTCTTCCGGTTTCAGCGCGCCCTGATCGCCTGTGAGCAGGCCTTCACCGAGGGCACGCGGGTTGTGGTCGCGCCGAATCAGCTTGGTCTGTGCAATGACTTCATCGACCAGGCCCGCAACAGCGGCCAGCGACGCTAATGTGATCGTGGCAGGGAGAAGCGCGCCATGACCTGGCAGATTCTCCTTGCCGCGCTCGGCCTGTGGTTTGCGATTGAAGGCATTCTCTATGCCGCAGCACCCGATGTCATGAAGCGGATGGGCGAGTGGCTCTCACAGCTTCCTGTCGAAAATATCCGCAGTGGCGGCATCTGGTCTGCCATTCTCGGTCTGGTGTTGTTCTACGCTGCCATCCGTTTCTTCTGATCCGTTGCGCTTTGCCCGCGAAGCGCCATAGTTGTTGATGACTATGTCATCGGATCGTAATGGAGGCCCCCTCATGAAACGTAGTGCCATATCGCTTCTGGCTGGCGTTGCAGGCTCCATGCTGCTGACCGCAACCGCGCAGACCGAGCGCCTGGCGCAGTCCGATGCGTCCCTGTCCGACAGTGTTTCCGTCATTGACCAGAAACAGGCACCGGAATCCTTTTCCCGTCTGGCCAAGCGCCTGATGCCGGCCGTCGTGAACATCACGACAAGCCAGACGATTGCGCCCGAAGGCCTGCCGGAATTTCCCGATGGGTCTCCGCTCGAGCGGTTCAATGAGTTCTTTGGCCGTGACCCGGACGGGTTTCGCCGCGAAGGCTCGCTTGGTTCGGGATTCCTCGTCACACCGGACGGTATCGTGATCACGAACAACCACGTCATCGAGAATGCAGACGAGATCAATGTCGTCTTCAATTCGGGGCGTACCCTGAAGGCTGAGCTTGTCGGGACGGACCCCGAAACCGATGTCGCCGTTCTCAAGGTCACGAGCGATGATCCGCTGCCTCATGTCGACTTCGCAGACAGTGATAAGGCGGAAGTCGGTGACTGGGTGATGGCCATCGGCAACCCGTTCGGCTTCGGTGGATCGGTCTCTGCGGGCATCATCTCGGCCCGTAACCGGGACATCCAGTCTGGCCGCTATGACGACTTCATCCAGACGGACGCGGCCATCAATCGCGGCAATTCGGGCGGCCCGCTTTTCAATCTCAATGGCGAGGTCATTGGCGTGAACACGGCGATCATTTCCCCGACCGGCGGGTCTGTGGGCCTCGGCTTTTCCATTCCGTCCAATCTCGTCAAGCAGGTCTCCGGGCAGATCCAGAAATACGGAAAACCACGCCGCGGCTGGTTCGGTGTGAATGTGCAGGGCATCGACCAGGGCATTGCGGATGCATACGGCATCGATGAACCGAAAGGCGTGATCATCACATCGATTGATGAGGATGGGCCCGCCGCCAGCGCGGACTTTGAAGTTGGCGACCTCGTCCTGCAGTTCGACGGCAAGACGGTGGAGAATGTGCGGGGCCTGTCTCGCGTCGTCGCCGAAACCGAGATCAATAAAGAGGTTGATGTCGACATCATTCGTGACCGAAAGCGCCGCACGGTAAGCTTCACGATTGGTGAACTGGAGAGCGGTGTCGACGCTCCGGAACGCGAGCCGCTGCCGGAGAATGCGCTGGCGCAGAACCCGCTAGGGGCGGAGTTGAAAGCAATCGATGACGATGCACGCCGGCGCTATGGCATTGCGCGCGACATTGCAGGCGTGCTGGTGAATTCAGTATCGGCCAAAGGTCCGAGCTTCGGAAAGCTGCAGAAGGGTGACGTGATCACCGAGATGGGCTTTGCGAAGATTTCCAGCCTCGATGACGCCTATGCGGCGCTGGAGCCCGACAAGGCTCCGGCAGGGCGCGGCCTTCTCGTAAGGGTGTATCGTGCAGGTCAGACCATGTTCTTCACGGTCGAACCGGACCGCTAGAGTCGCGATTCATTTTGTCTGGCTGTTGACTCTTTACGAGTCTTCCAAATCAGATTCTCATCCGATTCGGTGATGAAACGAATCGGAGCGAATGCCATGGCCCTCACGGAACGCAAAGCCCTCGATCTCTGGCGGCGTGCCATGTGCTCCTATGTTCGTACCAGTGACGGTGACATGACAGCCCGCCAGAAGGCGATCTTCATGACCATCGCCCTCCAGCCTGGTCCGCACACGGTTCGCGGACTGGCCGCTGATCTCAACCTGGCAAAGCCTGCTGTGACACGTGCAATCGACGCACTAGAAAAGATTGGCTTTGTTCGCCGTCAAAAAGACCAAAATGACCTGCGTAGTGTGATCCTGGAGCGTACAGTTGAGGGAATGGACTGGTTGCGCGACTATGCTGGCCTGATTGTTGCAGCGGAGGCCGGCGAGGATGTCGGTCGACCCATGGTGGACCGGAAAACTGCAGCGGCCTGACGGACGAGGGACCTGGTGTGCCGGACTATAATGATGAGCGCCTGACGATTACTCAGGGCGCCTTGCTTTCAACGGTGACTGTTAGCGCGGGACTTGCCCCAGTCCGCTCGAAACCCCGCTTTGACTCCGAAATGGTGACGCAGGCGCTGTATGGCGAAACGCTCGGCATCTATGAGCGCGTGGGCGAGTTCGGCCTCGCCCAGTTGCACCGCGACCGGTATGTCGGCTGGATCCTGCTCGCCGATCTCGCACGCACGGACAGCAAGCCGACACACCGCATCTCAGCGTTGCAGAGCCATGCCTATGCGAAGGCCGATCTGAAATCATCAATGCGGATACAGTTGCCCATGGGGGCGCGTGTTCGCGTGATCCAGTTCGTGGACGGCTTTGCCGAGATCGATGGCGGCCTCTGGGTGCCGCATCAGCATATCGTGCCTTTGGAGCATCTCGAAACAGACCCGGCCGAGGTCGCCGCGCGATTTGTCGGCACGCCTTATCTGTGGGGAGGCTGTGACAGCAAGGGGATCGATTGTACGGGCCTGACGCGCGCCGCGTTCGACGCTTGCGGTGTCAGCCTGCCACGCGATAGCGACATGCAATTTGCCTGGAGCGGCATTCCGATCGCCGACTGGAAGGCGGCTGGCGCCCTGCAGCGCAATGACCTGATCTTCTGGAAAGGCCATGTCGGCATCATGCTGGATGACTCCACCGTGTTGCACTCAAATGCCTATCACATGACCGTGGAGGCAGAGCCGCTATCGGGGGCGATCCAGAGGATTGCAAAGCAATACGGCGAGCCCATAGGGGCCCGCCGCATCAGTGTCTATTCGGACAGATTGCAAGTGCCCGGCTGGCTGAGCGCCGCCTGAGCCTTACTCTTCTTCGACGTCCGCAGGGGCAGGGGCAAGTTCGACTTCGCCTTCATTGCCCTCTGGCTGATCGGTATCGTCAATCATGTCGACTGTTTCGATCACGCCCGTGGCCTCTGCCGGTTCGGTCGTAATCTCTTCTTCGGTAGTCGTGACGGCCGCGTCTACCGCGCCAGATTCACCGGCTTCTGCAGATGCCTCTTCGGTTTCACCTTCTGCGGCTTCATCGCCAGCATCTTCAGGCAGCGGTTCCGGGAAGGCAGGCGCGCTCGGTGAGTTTGCTGCGAGATAGGCAAGAACGTCGGCGCGTTCGTCGTCGCGGCGCAGGCCAGCAAAAGCCATCGAGGTGCCGCGGATATAGGCGCTCGGATTTTCCAGCCAGTGGTCGAGATTTTCATATGTCCACGGCTCACCAGCGGTGGCCTGCATGGCGGAGGAATATCCAAAAGACGCCGAATGGGCGTGGGTCGCGCCAACGACGCCGTACAGGTTGGGGCCGGTTCCGTTCGCGCCGCCCTGATCGATGGTGTGACAGGTCGAGCATTTTGCCTTGAAGGCCCGCTCACCGGATGCGGCATCGGCAGAAGCCAGCAGCGCGCCAAGGTCATAGACTTCCTCTGGCTCGCTACCGCCACCGCCCGTTTCGGCGATTTCGGTATAGTAAGCGAAGCGGCTGTGGGCCCAGTCATTCAGCGTCATTTCTTCTTCGCCGTGATGGTCGCCTCCACCATGGCCGGAGGAGAATACGGTATCTGAAAGAACGCGCAGGCCCATTACGCCGAGTGCCACTGCGAGCAGGGCTCCGAAGACCTTGTTCCAGAAGAGATCGCCCATAGGGATCATCCTTTAACGTCGTTATGTTGGTTCGCGGGCCTTCTGGCACGCTATCGAGTCGGTGGCAATATAACGGGATGTCTTGGACTTTGCGCCCGCGATAACAGCGGCGAAACGGCGCAGCTGAATCGTATGCGTGACCATCACCATTCCAGCCCTGCGAACCCTCGCCACTTTCAATCTGCTTCGCGATGGAATAGTGCGGGTGCTTTTTGGGGCCGCCAGCCATGTCAGACCAGATCAAGGGGCGCATTGCCTATCAGGGAGAGCCCGGGGCCAATTCCCACATTGCCTGCCGCGAAACCTATCCGGGCATGGAGCCTGTCGCCTGCAAGACGTTCGAAGATGTCATTTCGTCCGTGGAAAGAGGCGATGCCGACCTCGCCATGATCCCGGTCGAGAACACGATTGCGGGCCGGGTGGGCGACATCCATCACCTTCTGCCGGGCACGAATTTGCATATCATCGCCGAACATTTCATGCCGATCCGGTTCCAGCTGATGGCCCTCAAGGGTACGACCATTGGTGACCTCAAGACCGCGCATTCACACATCATGGCGCTCGGCCAGTGCCGGCGCTTCCTGCGCGAGCACGGCATTGATGCTGTCATTGCTGCCGATACGGCCGGCGCTGCGCGCATCGTTGCCGAGACGGGCGATCCGAGTGTCGCCGCGATTGCGCCGGAACTGGCTGCCGAAGTGTATGACCTCGAAATCCTGGCGCGTAATATTGAAGATGCCGATCACAACACAACGCGTTTCGTCATCATGGCGCCGGAGCCCGTCGAGCATGATGCTGGCGACGGGCCGACCGTGACGGCCTTCCTGTTCCAGGTCCGCAATATTCCTGCTTCGCTCTACAAGGCGATGGGCGGCTTTGCGACCAATGGCGTCAACATGACCAAACTGGAGAGCTACCAGATCGACGGTTCATTCACGGCAACGCAATTTTATGCCGAGATTGAAGGCCATCCGGATGAGCGGCCCGTCCAGCTCGCGCTGGAGGAGCTTGGCTTCTTCTCAACATCGCTGAAGATTATCGGCGTCTTCCCCGGCCATGCGGACCGCTACAAGCTGGCCCGCTAGTTTTCCCAGACGATTTCGCTGTCGGAATAGCCCTGAAAATAGAGCGCGGCCGTCAGATCCGTGACAGAGATGCCGCAATCGGCGGCGGCCGCCACGACAGGCTTGGCACGGTAGGCGATGCCGAGACCGGCCGCTTCGATCATGGCAAGGTCATTGGCTCCGTCACCCATGGCCAGCGTGTCCGATGGTTTGAGGTTCAGTCTTGCCGCTTCGGTCTGGAGCGCCGCCAGCTTTGCCTCGCGCCCAAGGATGGGCTCGCCCACTTTCCCGGTCAGGGTATGTCCGTCATCGAGGAGGGTGTTTCCCTGATCGGAGTGGAAGCCTGCAGCCCTGGCGATGCGGGAGGTGAAGAAGGTGAAGCCGCCTGATACCAGCACGCAATGGGCACCATCGGCCTTCATGGTCTCGACCAGCGTGCGGGCCCCCGGCATCAAGGTAATGCGTTCGGCATGGCATTTTTCGAGGGCGGTAATGTCGAGGCCTTTCAGCATGGCGACACGTTCGCGAAGAGCCTCCTCGAAATTGAGCTCACCGGCCATGGCGCGCTCCGTGATGGCGGAGATTTCCGCCTTGAGGCCTGCGAAATCAGCGAGTTCGTCGAGGCATTCCTGCTGGATGATGGTGGAGTCCATGTCCGAAATCAGGAGGGATTTGCGCCGGTTGCGGGTCGGCGTGACGCACACGTCAGCAATGCCTTCGAACTCATCTTCGAGGGACCGGCGCAATGTTGCCGCGTCGCCGGAATTCACAGCCTGCTCTAGCGCGATGAACTTGTTGTCGCCGCTCAGCAGGCGGACGGGGGCAACATGGACGGTGCCGCTGGCGCGCAGGACCGTATCGAGGCGGTCTGCAAGGGTCTGGCGGCTTGCATCGCTCGCCGCCACAATCGTCGCGACGTGGCTATAATCTGAAGTTTTTTCATCCATTTACGCCATCTCCTGACTTAACGTCGCTTGCTAAACTCTCTACGCTTTCCGTGATGAGACCTGCAATCCTGATCCACGGCCCGACTGCAAGCGGCAAGACAGAACTCTCCATCGAGATTGCGCGTAAGCTCAATGGCGAAATCGTCAATGCCGACTCAATGCAGGTCTACAGGGAACTGAAGGTGATTTCAGCCCGTCCCGATGAAGAAGAGATGGCCGATGTGCCGCACCACCTGTTCGGTCATGTGCCGGCGAGCGAGCGCTTTTCGACGGGCCAGTGGCTCGAACAGGTCCGCCCGGTGATCGAGGATATCCAGAAGCGGGGCAAGACGGCTGTCGTCGTCGGTGGAACCGGGCTTTATCTCCTGGCGCTGACAGAAGGCCTGTCGGAGATTCCGCCGGTGCCTGAGGATGTTCGCCATGAGGTCATGGACATCCTGAAGGCTGATGGTGTGCGCGGACTGAAGGTGCGCCTGCAGGTTGTCGATCCGGATGCCGCGCGTCGCATTGAGGACAATGACCGTCAGCGCCTTATGCGGGCTTATGAAGTGTGGCTGGCAACGGGAAAATCCCTGACCAGTTTCCAGAGCAATCGGTCAAATCCGGTGCTGAACCCTGATGAATGGCTCGGCGTCGCGCTGACGCCGCCGCGGGCGAAGCTCTATGCGCGGATCGACAAGCGGTTCGAAGGCATGCTGATGGAAGGTGCGATGGAAGAGGCCAGGGAGCTGGTGCGCCTGAATGTCGATCCCGACCTGCCGGCGATGAAAGCGCATGGCATGCCGTGGCTGTCCGCCTTCATTCGCGGCGAGATCAATTCGACCATGGCCGCTGAAAACGCCAAGCGCGACACGCGCCGCTATGCGAAAAGACAGTTTACCTGGATCGGGCGCCAGTTTCCATTTTGGCCGAGAATTCCGGGCGCTGACCTCAAAACGCGGATGAGGGTTGTTTCTGCCCTTTACAAGGAGGTTGACCGCTAGGCGGAGGCAGGTTATGCCCCCAACTCGTTTTGGAGGAAACAGCCTTGCGCAAGCAGAAGGTCGTCGTACTTATTAGCCACCCGTGACTGACGTCAAAAGATGTCGGCGCGGGTGCGTATGGAAGGGTCTCAAACGAGGCCCTTTTTCTTTATCAGCTCGCGCGAACTGAAACCTGAACCCTTGAAGAGCCAGATCATGACTACCCAGACTTTGAAGCAGACAGAGACGAAAGCCCGCACAATGACCGGCGCACAGATCGTCATCGAGGCGCTCAAAGAGCAGGGTGTAGATACGATGTTCGGCTATCCGGGTGGCGCTGTCCTGCCCATCTATGACGCGCTTTACTCGGAAAACTCGATCAGGCATATCCTCGTTCGCCATGAGCAGGGTGCAGGTCATGCCGCTGAGGGCTATGCCCGCTCAACCGGCAAGCCGGGGGTTGCGCTGGTGACCTCCGGGCCGGGCGCAACGAACATGGTCACGCCGATTACGGACGCGATGATGGATTCCATCCCGATGGTCGTGATCACGGGCCAGGTGCCGACCCATCTCATCGGGACCGATGCGTTCCAGGAGTGCGACACGGTCGGCATCACGCGCTGCTGCGCCAAGCACAATTACCTTGTCACGGATGTTGATGATCTGGCGCGCACCATCCATGAAGCCTTCCTGATTGCGACGTCCGGGCGGCCGGGACCTGTTGTCATCGACATTCCGAAGGACATCCAGTTCGCGACGGGCAGCTATATCGGCAAGGAAGGCGTTCACAAGCCGACCTATCAGCCGAAGACGGAGCCAAGCGCGCATGCCATCAAGGATGCGCTGGCGCTGATGAAAGCCGCGCGCCGACCCGTATTCTATACTGGCGGCGGCGTCATCAATTCAGGCCCGGAGGCATCGGCGCTGCTGCGCGAGCTTCAGGCGGCCACAGGTTTTCCAGTGACTTCGACGCTGATGGGGCTCGGCGCCTTCCCGGCCAGCCACAAGGACTGGCTCGGCATGGTCGGCATGCACGGCTCCTATGAGGCCAATAATGCCATGCATGATTGTGACCTGATGATCTGCGTCGGGGCGCGTTTCGACGACCGGGTGACGGGGAAGGTATCGGCCTTCTCGCCCGGCTCGAAGAAGATCCATATCGATATCGACCCGTCCTCGATCAACAAGATCATCCGCGTTGACGTGCCGATTGTTGCCGACTGCAAGGAGGCCCTGAAGGCGCTGCTCGCGGGCTGGAAGAAAATCAAGGGCGCAAAACCTGACCTTGAAGACTGGCGCGGCCAGATCGACAAGTGGCGTGAGCGCGACTGTTTTTCGTATCCCGCCAATGATGGCTCGATCCGTCCGCAGTATGCGGTGGAACGGCTCTATGAGCTGACCAAGGATCGCGACACCTATATCTCGACTGAAGTTGGCCAGCACCAGATGTGGGCGGCCCAGCATTACCATTTTGAGGAGCCGAACCGCTGGATGACATCAGGCGGGCTCGGCACGATGGGGTACGGCCTGCCGGCTGCTGTCGGCATCCAGGCTGCGCATCCAGAGAGCCTCGTCATCGATATTGCCGGTGAAGCCTCGGTCCAGATGGTGATGCAGGAGGTCTCCACCGCCGTGCAGCACAAGCTACCGATCAAGATCTTCATCCTCAACAATGAGTGGATGGGCATGGTGCGCCAATGGCAGGAATTGCTGCACGGTGAGCGCTATTCCCATTCCTATTCGGAAAGTCTTCCCGACTTCGTGAAACTGGCCGAAGCGTACGGGGCGCATGGCATCCAGTGCTCCGACCCGGCTGAGCTTGATCAGAAGATCATGGAAATGATCGGGCATCCGGGGCCGGTCGTCTTCGACTGTCTGGTGACAAAGGCCGAGAACTGCTTGCCAATGATCCCGTCAGGTGCAGCGCATAATGAGATGATCCTCGGCAGCATTTCCGGGGATGAAATTGATGCGGAAGGTCGTAAGCTAGTCTGATTATCAGCTTACATCCGGGAATAGTGTGATGGACTTCAGCAGCATTATGGATTCTGCCTCGAACAACTGGACGCTCATTGTCACCGTGGGTTCGGCAATCTTTGCGGTGATCGGCGCGATTGCCTCGCATCTTGAAACCCGGCGGCAGGAGAAGATCCGCGTCGAGACCCTTCGCATGCACGTCGATAGTGCAAGCCTCGAATGGGGCGCTCAGGTCATCGATATCCTGGGCCGGATTTCAATGTTCGCGCGCACGCGCCGGGCGCAGGCCAATGACCAGGCCTTCAACAATAACAAGGTGAACCTGCTGATGAACCTCTCCTCCATGATCGAGAGAGGCCGCATGTTCTTTCCAAATGTCGATCCGGACGGGAAAGGCGCAGAGAAGGAAGGGGCGTATAGAGGACACCGGCCGCCGATTCTCGATGCGCTCGTCTTTGCCTATTACGAGCTTGAAGCCCTCACGCGCGATGGTGGGCCAACCGGTGAGAACTCTGCCAACTTTGTTGATGATTGCCGCCGGCTGGTCGTGTCCGAGCTGCAAGCACATACAGATCCGCGCAGGCGCGACATGATCCTTGGGCGTTATGACAGACAACGCAAGGCGCACCGCGAGGATGCCATCCGCAGCGCCTCGTCGATCAAGAACCGCCTCAAGGCGCGTCGTCCGCAGCTCGATTTCGAGCGGCCGGGCGAGCCTGACGAAGAATATGAGAGAGCCGCTGAATGACGAATGAGCCCATCCCTGCCAGTGCCTATGACATGGATCACGCCGAAGAGGTTGATGAGCGCCGCACGCTGGCTGTCCTTGTCGACAATGAGCCGGGCGTGCTCGGCCGCGTGGTCGGCCTGTTTTCGGCCCGTGGCTACAATATTGAGAGCCTGACCGTTGCAGAGGTTGATCGCGGCAAGCATCGCTCGCGCATCACCATCGTGACGACCGGAACGGGGCACATGCTGGAACAGATCGAGGCGCAGTTGCTGCGGCTCGTGCCGGTCGCCGCGGTCATCGACATTACAAAGTCAAAGCGCGGCATTGAGCGCGAACTGGCGCTGGTCAAGGTCGCCGGCAAGGGCGAGAAGCGCGTCGAGGCGCTGCGTATCGCGGAGATTTTCCGCGCCCGCGTCATCGATACGACGAATGAGAGCTTCATCTTCGAAATCACCGGTGCGTCCGACAAGATCGACCAGTTCTGCGAACTGATGGAACCGCTCGGCCTCGTCGAAGTGAGCCGCACCGGCGTCCTCTCCATCCGCCGAGGTAAGGATGCGGGCTAGAGCCGCAGCAACAGAAAAATTCAGATAATCCCCGAAATTTCAAGGAGTTACCAAAAGTGAAAGTCTATTACGAACAGGATGCTGATCTCGGTCTCATCCAAAAGAAAAAAGTTGCGGTCATCGGCTATGGCAGCCAGGGCCATGCACACGCGCTCAACCTCAAGGATTCCGGCGTCGAAGTCCGTGTCGGCCTGCAGGAAAGCTCGTCCAGCCGCAAGAAAGCCAAGGAAGCCGGTCTCGAAGTCATGACCCCGTCCGACGCGACCGAGTGGGCCGATGTCGTGATGATCCTCATCCCCGACGAGAAGCAGGCCGTGCTCTGGGCCAATGAGATCGAGCCGCATGTCCGCGATGGCCAGCACATCATGTTCGGTCACGGCTTCAACATTCACTACAATCTCATCCGCCCGCGCGAAGGCGTTGATATTTCGCTGTCCGCGCCGAAGGGCCCCGGCCACACGCTGCGCGACCAGTTCCAGCGCGGCTTCGGCCTGCCTGGCCTCGTCGCCATCCACCAGGATGCGACAGGCTCAGCGAAAGATGTGGCGCTGTCTTATTCCAAGGCGATCGGTAACACCCGCGCCGGCGTCATCGAGACCTCGTTCCGCGAAGAGACCGAGACCGACCTGTTCGGCGAGCAGGCTGTCCTGTGCGGCGGCATTGTCGAGCTGATCAAGGCAGGCTTCGAGACGCTGGTCGAAGCCGGTTACGCGCCGGAAATGGCGTATTTCGAGTGCCTTCATGAAACCAAGCTGATCGTCGACCTCATCTATGAGGGCGGCATCGCCAACATGAACTACTCGATCTCCAACACGGCGGAATACGGCGAATACGTCTCCGGCCCGCGCGTTGTGACGAGTGAAAGCAAGGCGGCGATGAAGAAGGTTCTGGAAGACATCCAGGACGGCACGTTCGCCCGCAACTGGGTGCTCGAAAACCAGGCAGGCGCACCAGGCTTCCACGCCAAGCGCGCCCGGATGAACGATCACCTGATCGAGGAAGTCGGCGAGAAACTGCGCGGCATGATGCACTGGGCGCAGAATGACCGCCTCGTCGACAAGTCGCGCAACTAGGCGGCACGACTGGCCGTGGCCGGCCTGGACTCACGTTTGTTCCAGGCCGCCCACGAGCCGTAATAGACGTCTACATTCGGATAGCCTGCCCGCTTGATCACGGAAGCGGCAATGCTCGCCCGCATGCCGCTTCCGCACATGACCGTGACCCGGGACCCAAGGCTCATCTCGGCAAGGGCATCCGGCAGGTGTCCCACATAGGCATGTGTTGCCCCTTCGATGTGTCCGGCATTGAATTCATCGATGCTGCGCACATCAAGCAGGGTCCAGCCCTTCCCGATATCAGCCAGCCGGCTTTCTACGGTGCGGGTCTCGACCAGCGGCAGGGACTCCAGCGACTGGCCCGCTGTTGCGAGGCTGACTGTGCCTGCGTGGTGGCCGATCACCCTGTCAAAACCGATGCGGGAAAGCGTCACCGCCGCCTGCCGCGCCTGTTCCGCGCTATCGCTGATCAGCAGGATGTCCGTCTGGTAGTTCAGGAACCAGCCTGCGAAAGCCGCCAGCATGCCTTGCGGGATGCAATAGCTCCCGGGGACATGCGCGGCGGCGAAATCGGTTTCTGAACGAATGTCGACAATCTGTGCTTCGTGACTGGTGAAGAGTCGGCTGTCCGACGGCACCGGCGGCGGCGTCGGGAAGCGGGAAGTGGCTGACCCGCCTTCGGCATTCAGACGCTCCATTTCCTTGAAGTAGGGCGGCAGGTAATGGTTCTCGCTGATTTTTGCCTCAATGAAGGCCTCGCGGTCCTGCATCGCGAAGCGCTGATTGTTGGCAAGCTCGTGGCCGATGGTTGAGAATTCCCGGTCCGCCATGCCGGCGCCACAGACAGATCCGGCGCCGTGGGCGGGGTATATGATGGCTTGTGGTCCGATCCGCTTGAGTTTCTGCAGGCTGTCGAACAGGAGCCCTGCAACCTCTCGCTCGCGGTCCGGATAGAAATCGGTTCGTCCCACATCGCCAATGAAAAGGGCGTCACCGGTGAAGACGCCGACCGCGCGTTCGGGATTGTCTGTGTCATGCAGGACATAGGATACGCTGTCATCGGTGTGACCTGGCGTTTCCAGAACCGTCAGTTCGATCTTGCCGATGCGGAACTTGTCACCTTCGCGAACGGTCGTTGCGTAGGCGATCGGTTGAGCAGGTTGCGGGCCGTGATAGACAGTGGCACCGGTAAGCTGGCTGATGACCGGAGCACCGGAAACGAGATCCTCGTTGCGATGGGTCTCGAAGACATGCGTGATGCGGCAGTCTTCCTCACGCGCCAGATCCATATAGGCGTCAACATCGCGGCGAGGATCGATCAGCGCAGCCTGTCCATTCGATCCGATCATGTAGGACAGGTGCGACAGACCATCTGATTTGATCTTGTGAACAAACATGCTCGTTGTCCCTTCTGGCGTCTGTTGCGGTGTGCATGAGAGTTACGCGCAAGTCGGCCGAAAGGTCCGCGATGCGGCTCTCCTGTAATGCGACCGGAGCAGCGGGGCTTGTCCCCAGGTCACGATTTCGCCGTGAATTGCTGGCTAGATCGCATGGGTGGGGCATTGCACCTTTATTGCTGCTCAACCTTGTAGGGAGCCTGCCTTGAAATACACACTGACCGCCGCCGCTTGTCTGATCACCGCTTCTGCCGCCCTGGCCGAACCGGAAGTGACCGAAGGCCTCTGGTCCTATCAGGCGACCGCGACGCTCGGCATCATGCCGATTGTCGACAAGGGCAATTACTGCATCAAAGGTCAGCAGGCCTCGGCGAGCTTCGAAGAGCTGTTGAACGACATCAATCCCAACTGCACCGTCACCGATGGCACTTATGACGCCAGCACCTACGCTTTCACGCTAAGCTGCACGGGTGGGCCACAAGGCCAGCTGGATGGCACGGTGAGCGTTCAGGGGGGGCAGGCGACACTGCGCGCGACGGGCTGGACCGGCACGATCGAAAGCCAGGTTCCGGTAATTGTGTCGGCGTCTGCAAAAAAATTGCGGCCCACATGCAGCTAGATCAGCAAGTATTGCGTGATCAGGATTGCAAAATCATGCAATCTCAATGCAAAAATGGGCAAGGTTTTCGGTAGACCTCGACAAGTTCTCGCATTAGAAGCTGAGCGTGCAAGCAATCGAAACTGGTTGTTGCCGCTGTGGCTTGGCCCGGCTGCGCAACCGCAATCACGCTGGGGCACATGGCGAAGTTCATTCCCGTAGACGCGTTCGATATCGTTATTTTCGGCGGTACGGGCGACCTTTCACAAAGAAAACTCCTGCCGGCGTTGTATCACCGGTATCTTGATGGACAGATCCCGGACGATTCCCGCCTTGTCGGTGTGTCCCGGTCAGAGATGACCGATAAGGCCTTTCGCGAGTTTGCGCTGAAGGCCTGCAAGGCATCGGCCGGAAAGGACTTCAAGCTGGATGACTGGAAGGGCTTTGAGAAGATGCTCTCCTATGTCGGCATGGATGCGACCGACCCAGGCGCCGATTGGGCAGCCCTGGCCAATGCGCTGAGCACAGAAGACCGTCCGACGATTTTTTACCTCGCGGTGACTCCAAAAATCTATGTCCCGATCTGTGAGGCCATCGGCAAGGCCGGCCTTGCAAAGGGCGATGCGCGTGTTGTCCTTGAAAAGCCTATCGGCACCGATCTGGAATCGGCCCGCGAAATCAATGCGGGCGTCGGCGCCGTCTTCCCGGAAGACCGCATCTACCGGATTGATCATTATCTCGGCAAGGAGACGGTCCAGAACCTTCTTGTCCTGCGCTTTGGCAATACGCTGTTCGAGCCGCTGTGGAACCGCACGGCAATCGATCACATCCAGATCACCGTTTCTGAAAGTGTCGGGGTTGGTGACAGGGCTGGTTATTATGACTCGGCTGGCGCGGTGCGTGACATGGTGCAGAACCATATCCTGCAGCTGCTCTGCCTGATCGCCATGGAGCCGCCGAATTCGGTGTCGGCGGACGAGATCCGCACCGAGAAGATCAAGGTCCTGAACGCGCTAAGGCCTCTCACCGCCAAATGCGTCGATGGCGAGACGGTTCGTGCCCAGTACGGGGCCGGTACCGTCGATGGCAAGCAGGTCAAAGGCTATCTCGAAGAGCTCGAAGACGGCGAAAGCGACACTGAGACCTTCGTCGCGATCAAGGCCTGGGTCGATAATTGGCGTTGGGCGCGGGTGCCCTTCTACCTGCGCACAGGAAAGCGGATGCGCTCTCGTCATTCCGAGATCGTGGTGCAGTTCCGCGAGGCCCCGCACGCCATGTTCGGCGAGGAGCAGGCCCAATCCAACCGGTTGATTATTCGTCTTCAGCCAGACGAAGGCGTGCAGCTTTACGTCCAGATCAAGGAGCCGGGACCGGGCGGCCTTCGCGTGCAATCGCTTCCTCTGAACCTGTCCTATGCAGAGAGCTTCCAGGTCCGGTATCCAGATGCCTATGAGCGCCTGCTCATGGATGTGGTGCGGGGGAACCTTGCACTATTCATGCGGCGCGAGGAAGTCGAGGAAGCCTGGGAGTGGGTGGATGGTCTGCTCGACGCCTGGGCTGATTCCAAGACGCCCATCTATTCCTACTCGGCCGGCCTCGAGGACGGGCCGGTTGAAGCGCGCATGCTGCTGCGCGAGGATGGACGCGACTGGTGGAGCAATGGAAAATGACGAACCTGCACCCCAAGCTGAAAGACGTCACCGAGCGGATCGAAGCGCGTTCGGCCGAGACGCGAGCGGCCTATCTGGACCTGATCCGGTCCCGCAAACCGAGCGGGTTCGCGCGCGAGAAGCTGGCTGACGGTAACCTTGCCCATGCTTCTGCGGGCTGCGCCGTCATCGACAAGACGCAGCTCCTCGGCGCGAGCTGGCCGAATATCGGCATCATCACCGCCTATAATGACATGCTCTCGGCGCATGCGCCCTATGAGCACTATCCCGAGATCATCCGCGACGCAGCCCGCAAGGTGAATGCGACGGCGCAGGTGGCAGGTGGCGTGCCGGCCATGTGCGACGGCGTCACCCAGGGCCAGGAGGGGATGGAGCTGTCGCTCTTTTCCCGCGATGTTATTGCGCTCGCCTCGGCCGTCTCGCTCAGTCATGACATGTTCGATGGCGCGCTGCATCTCGGCATCTGCGACAAGATCGTTCCGGGCCTGATGATTGCGGCGCTGCGCTTTGGCTGGCTGCCGCATGTCTTCGTTCCGGGCGGGCCGATGCCATCCGGATTGCCGAATCCGGAAAAGCAGCGCATCCGGCAGGAGTATGCGCTCGGCAAGGTTGGGCGGGACGCACTCCTCAAAGCAGAATCCGAGAGCTATCACAGCCCCGGCACCTGTACCTTCTATGGCACGGCCAACTCCAACCAGATGCTGATGGAAGTGATGGGGCTTCATCTTCCCGGCGCCGCGTTCGAAAATCCGGGCACGCCATTGAGAGAAGCGCTGACGCGGGCGTCGGTGGAGCGGGCTGTCGCGCTGACGATCAAGCGCGACTACACGCCTATGGGCGAAATGATTGACGCGAAGAGCTGGGTGAATGCCCTCGTTGGCCTGATGGCGACGGGTGGTTCGACCAATCACGCGCTGCATATCCCGGCCATGGCGGCGTCCTCGGGCTATCAGATCACGCTTGAAGACTTTGAGGACGTAAGCTCAGTCACTCCACTTCTCTGCCGGATTTATCCAAACGGCCCGGCGGACGTGAACCATTTCCAGGCAGCTGGCGGCATGAGCTTTGTGATGCGTGAGTTGCTGGATGCAGGCCTGATGAATGCGGAGGCGAAAGGCGTGATGGGCCCGATTGCCGAGCACGCGAAAGAGCCCTGGCTCGATGGCGGCAAGCTCGCTTTCCGCGACGCCCCCATGACGAGCGGCGACTTGGATATTGTGCGGCCGGTCTCCGATCCGTTCCAGGCCGAAGGCGGCCTGCGCATGCTGCAGGGGCCACTGGGCCGCGGCGTGATCAAGGTGTCGTCCGTCAAGCAGGATCGACGGGTGATCACAGCGCCCGCCCGCGTCTTCGACAGCCAGGAGGCGCTGAAGGAGGCGTTCAAGGCTGGCGAACTCGACAGGGACGTTGTCGCGGTCGTGCGTTTCCAGGGGCCAGCGGCAAATGGCATGCCTGAGCTGCACGCGCTCTCGCCAGCGCTGGGCGCGCTGCAGGACAAGGGCTTTCGCGTCGCGCTTGTCACCGATGGGCGCATGTCCGGCGCGAGCGGCAAGATCCCGGCCGCGATACACGTCGGGCCGGAGGCGGCCCGTGGTGGCCCTCTGGCGCGCGTTCAGGACGGCGATGTGATTACGCTCGATGCAGAGACGGGACGTCTCGACGTCGATATTGACCCGACCGTCTTCGAAGCCCGAGAACCTGCTCAATTCCGCCCGAACATTTCAGGGCAGGGGCTTGGCCGCGAACTCTTCTCCGCTTTCCGGGACAATGCCGACAGACCGGAATCCGGCGGTAGCCTGTTTGACTTCTTCCTGCCGGGAAGCCTGAAAGCATGAGCGAGCCGGTTCTCGTTGGCGATATTGGGGGCACCAATGTCCGATTTGCCCTGGCGCGCCGCGGCTTTGCCGGTCATCCGGTGGTGTCGGATGTGTCCGTCATGCCGGGCGACGACTTTGAAAGTTTCGACCTTGCGCTTGCAACCTATTGCAAGGATGTCGGTCACAAGAAGCCCGAACAGGCGCTGATTGCAATTGCAGGGCCGGTTGAAGACGGTGCGGTCAAGCTGACCAATCGCGACTGGACGGTGGATTCGCGGCGGCTTGCCGATGTGTGCGACCTGAAACGCGTCCAGCTGGTCAACGACTATGCCGCCATGGCCCGTGCTATTCCCGAACTGCCGGACAGTGCGTTCCGCGTTATCCATCCTGGCGATGCCGAGGATGATGGCCGCGAACCGATCCTCGTTTCCGGTCCTGGGACAGGTGTCGGCATGGCAACGCTCATTCCAGTCGGACGCACCGGGTGGCGCGTGCTGACAGGTGAGGGCGGTCATGCGGCCTTTGCGCCTTACAATGAACGCGAATGGGCGCTGTACGAGAAACTTCTTGAGACCCATGGCTATGTCTCGCGCGAGCTTGTGCTTTCAGGCTCGGGCCTGAATGCTGTTCACCAGGCCCTATGCGCGATTGACGGCGTGGAATGGACGGAAATCCCGCCCGGCGACATGCTGGAACTGGCGCGGCAGGGTGACCGGATCTGCCGCGATATCTGCGAAATTCGTGCGCGAGGGACGCTGTACGCGCTAGGCGATGCGGCGCTGATGAATGGCACCCGCGGCGGCGTTGTCATCACAGGCGGTGTGGCAGAGCGCCTTGAGGAATGGCTGCTCGCGCCGGAAGCACTGGAACGCTTCATGCAACGCGGACCCATGAGCGATTACATGCCACCTATTTCGGTTCGCCTCTTGCTTGCTGGCGAGGCTGCGCTAGTCGGTGCAGCGGCCCTCTATTTCGACGAAGGACGTGACGAATGAAAACCATGACAGCCTTCCGGGCGGCAATCGAAGCCGCGCCGATCGTTCCGGTGCTCACCGTCTATGACGCGGATCATGCCGAACCGCTGGCAGAAGCGCTGATCAAGGGCGGTATGACGAGTGTGGAGATCACGCTGCGCACGCCCGCTGCCCTGGACGTCATTCGCCGTATGGGTGAGGCCGAAAAGGACCTTCTCATTGGCGCGGGCACCATCATCTCCGAGGGCGATGTTGATGCGGCCCTGAAGGCCGGTTCTGACTTTCTTGTGACACCGGGTACCTCGCCGCTGCTGCTTGATGCGCTGGCCAGCCATGACGGCATCATCCTGCCGGGCGTCGCTTCGGCGAGCGAAGCGATGGCGCGGTTCGACGAGGGCTATGGTGTCCTGAAATTCTTCCCGGCAGAAGCGGCAGGCGGAGCGAAATTCCTGAAGTCGCTGGCCGGTCCCCTGCCGCATATCGATTTCATGCCAACCGGTGGCATCACCCCGCAGAATGCTGGCGAGTACCTCTCCCTGCCGAATGTCATCGCCGTGGGCGGTTCGTGGATTGCCACGAAGGACGAGATGGCACGGGGCGACTGGGCGGCAATTACTGAAAAGGCCCGCGACGCGGTCAAGATCGGGCGCAGCCTCTAGCTCACTCTGGAATATCGCTCGCCGGCAGCCCAGCCTGCCGACGCGTGCGGAACCGTCCTTCGAAGGCGACAATCATACAGCTTGTGATGATGATAACGGCGCCCGCCCAGAGCTGCCAGCCCGGCCACTCATCGAAGAAAATGAGGCCGAGGACCGCACTCCAGATGAGGGCGGTGTACTCAATGGGCGCGAGCTGCTGAGCCGGTGCCTTGGCGTAAGCCAGCGTCATCAGGAACCAGACCGAATAGCCCGCTGCGCCAAGCGCGAGAAAGACCGGTAGCGATGCCAGCACCGGAAAGCCGAAAAAGCCGAAGGTTATTGGAAGCAGTGCGATGGCGGGCACGACATTGGTAAACATGGCAATAGTTGTCGCGTCTTCCTTCGTGGCGCGCATCCGCAGGAAGACGAGCACAAAGGCATAGCCGATCGTGGATGAGAACAGGGCGATGAGGCCGAGTGTCCGGTTCTTGCCGTCCGCGAGATCGTTGCCTGCGCCCGACCCGGTCACGGCGAGCAGTACGCCGAGAAACCCGATGAGCGCAGCGGCCACAGCTACCGGACTGATCTTCTCACCAATGACAATGCGGGCGACCGGCGCCACCATGAGGGCGGCGGTAAAGCCGAGGGCAGTGGCTTCGGCGAGGCGCAGCTGGGTCAGGGCGTAGAAGAAGGTGAATGCACAAAACAGCTGCAGCAGGCCGCGGATTGTGTGGAAACGGATAGCTTCGGCCTTTGGGGCTGGCCTGCGCTTGGCCTTGAACACCGCAAAAGCAATGATCCCGCCAAACAGGAATCGCCAGGCTAGCAGGTGATGAAGGCCGGCATTGGGGGCGACACCTTTCACCAGAGCATCAATGCCTGTTCCCATCGCAATCGCAATGACGGCTATGAACACGGGAGCGGCGAAAAAGCGGGTCAACATCGGTCGGCCCGTTTAATCGGTGCTGGTCGAGAAGACCAGTCACGTTTTTTGAGTGGTGCCTTTTATTCGGCGGCCTTGGCCGGCGTCAGACTTTCTCGCACCTCGGCGGCGATCTCATAAGAGCGGTGCCGGGCGGTCTCATCGAATATGTGTGCGGACAGGATGAGTTCGTCGGCGCCCGTCCGCCCGATGAAGTCCTCAAGCTTCGCCTTTACCGTTTGCGCGGATCCGACCGCCGAACAGGACAGGATCGTCTCAAGCATGATGCGTTCATGCGGCAGGATCTCCTCGTCGAAGGACAGGTCCGGTGGTGCAAGACGGGTCGGTGTGCCGCGTCGAAGATTGACGAAAGTCCGGCGCAGCGACGAAGCGAGCAGGTGCGCCTCCTCATCGGTGTCAGCGGCAATCATGTTGAAACCGAGCATGACATGGGGCGTCTTCAGCTGTTCTGAGGGCTGGAAGGTTTCACGGTAGATCTGGATGGCGCGCTCCATCTGCTGCGGCGCGAAGTGCGACGCGAATGCGTAAGGCAGGCCGAGATGGGCGGCGAGCTGCGCGCCGAAAGTGGATGAGCCGAGGATCCAGAGCGGGATATTGGTTCCGCCGCCGGGCACGGCCTGGACACGCTGTCCCGGCTGGACCTCTCCCAACCAGGCCTGCAATTCAACGACCTCTTTCGGGAACCGGTCCTCGCCGCCGACAAGGGTGCGGCGCAGCGCATGGGCGACCGCCTGGTCACCGCCCGGTGCGCGGCCAAGGCCGAGGTCGATCCGCCCGGGATAGATCGCTTCGAGGGTTCCGAACTGTTCGGCCACCATGATGGGCGCGTGGTTCGGCAACATGATGCCGCCGGCACCGAGACGAATCTTCTGAGTGTCCTGGCCTGCATGAGCAATCATGACGGCCGTGGCGGCGCTGGCGATGCCTGGCATGTTATGGTGCTCGGCGAGCCAGTAGCGATTGTAACCCAGCCGGTCGGCATGCGTCGCAAGCCGGCGGGCCCGTGCAAGGGCATCCTGAGCAGTGCTGCCTTCAACAATGGGGGCGAGATCAAGGACGGAAAACGGAATCATCCACTCCAATGTAGGAGCCCATGCTTCCTCCGCAATCACAAGCTGGTGTGTCGGGCGCGACTCTCAGGCCGCTCGGCGGAGCATGACTGCCGATACAACCTTGTTTCGGCCATCTCTTTTCGCGCGGTAGAGCATTTCGTCGGCCTGCTCGAGGCTGGCCGCAAGGCCCATACTGGCATCAAGGCTCGCCACCCCGAAGCTTGCAGTGACATTGGATGACTTGTTCTTGAAGACCATACTGGCCGCCTCAATCCGTTTGCGCAGCCGCTCGCACACAGCATCCGCCTGACGGGGAGACAGATTGGTAAGCAGGACGACAAATTCCTCGCCGCCCCAGCGTCCGAGCCGGTCAAATGGGCCGCGGAGCTGGGCGTGACTGATTGCGGCGACCTGCACGAGAACCTGATCACCAAAGCTGTGGCCGTGGGTGTCGTTAAAGGCCTTGAAGTGGTCGAGATCAAAGATTGCGATGCTGGACTGATGACCGGTGCGCTGCATGCGCTCGATCTCTTCATTGGCGAAATTCTCGAAGGAACGGCGATTGAACAGCCCGGTAAGCGGATCGGTTGAGGCCATGGCGTGCAACGTGGAGTGGTACCGGTCGAGATGGTACTGGTTTTGTGCGGCCATGGCGCCCATCGGCGCCGCAACGCATGTGGAAATGGCGAGCACGGTAAACAGAAACTCGGTCCGGTCTGCAGGAATGCCGCCAAAAGCTGTCAGACTCACTGCAAAAATGGTGACCAGAGACAGGGCTGTGACCATGATAAAGCCGAAGAACATCAGCGCCCGCATGACAGCGCCGGTACTCGCTCTCAGGAGTTGAAGATTCGTCGGCATGACAAATCAGTATCAGATGAGTGCGAAGACCGGCGTAACGTCAAAGCGGAAATTTCATGTAATCTTTCAAGTTATGATTGGGTTCTCTGGATCGGTTGCGCTGCTTTTCTACAGCCCCTGACGTTCTGGCAGGCCGAAGCCGCGTGCGCGTTCGCAGGCCCATTCATCGCCCGCGGCGCAGGCATTCTGGATGTACTGCTTGCCTGTTGTGCGCTGCATGGGACCCCCTTGTCCGCGATACAGCATCGAGCCATAGCCCGCGCATGCGGTCTGGTCACCAAGGTCGCACGCTGCCTTATAGAGCTTGCGGGCATAGGGCAGGTCGACGTCGCCATCATTGCCCTTGAAGGACACATGGGCCTGCTGGCTGCAGGCGACCGCGTCATCTCCCTCGAAACAGGCCCTGTGGTACAGGGACTGCGCCCTTGGATAGTCCTGTCTTACACCCTGGCCCTTGCGGTAGATGTCAGCGAGCTTGCGGCAGTTGCGGGCCCAGACGGCGGTCTGCCGGGACGTGTCCTTGCAGGCGGTCTGATAACGCTCGATCGCATCGTCATACCAGCCTTTCTCGACGGCGCGGTCGGCGTAGAGTTCATCGGCGTCGGGGCGGGCGACCTCATCGCGCCCGAACTGGGCCGAAGCGGGCACCGAGAAGGAAAGCCCGACGAGCAATGCGGCAGCAATAGCTAGAGGGCGGCGTGTCATCATCTGTTTCCGTTTCATGCCAGCCAGTAGAGCGGTGAAATTTGACTGAATTCAGACGTCTTATGCAGTCGGGCTTGTCAGTCCAAGCCCGAAGGCGCAGGGTTCGGTCGATAACGATAGCATTAGTTTTGGGAGATCATCAGATGGCCGCGAAGGATCAGGCCCCGATCGGATCGGGTTTTCATGCCAAGAGCACGGCGAAAGAGGTTGTCGAAGGCATCGACCTCACCGGCGTGAACGCCATCGTGACGGGAGGATATAGCGGCATCGGCCTGGAGACGGTCCGTGCGCTGGCCGGGGCAGGCGCGCATGTGACGGTGCCAGCGAGGCGTCTCGACGTGGCAAAAGCGGCGCTGGCGGACATTCCGCAAACGATCGCCGTAGCCGAGATGGATCTCGCAGATATTGCAAGCGTGAGGCGTTTTGCTGCCGATTACGTTGCGTCTGAGCGCCCGCTTCACATCCTGATCAACAATGCGGGGATCATGGCGTGCCCGCTCAGCCGGGTGGGGCCGGGCTGGGAGGCGCAGTTTGGGGTCAATCATCTAGGGCATATGGCATTGGCGCTCGCGCTTGAACCTGCGATCGACCGTGCCGAACGTACGCGGATCGTCAGCCTGTCATCCATAGGGCATGCGCGCAGCGATGTGATCTGGGATGATCCGAATTATGAGACCCGCAACTATGACAAATGGGAAGCCTATGGCCAGGCAAAGTCCGCGGATGCCCTGTTTGCCAACGGGATTGACCGCAGGTGGAAGCACAAGGGCGTGACGGCATTTTCGGTTCACCCGGGCGGCATTTTTACGCCGCTGCAGCGCTACCTGCCGGAAGAAGAGATGGTCGCGTTGGGCTGGAAAAATGCCGATGGCACGATCCCTGAAGCCGTGCAGGCGATGTTCAAGACACCCGAGCAGGGGGCATCTACCACTGTGTGGGCTGCGACATCGCCAAGTCTGGAGGGGCGGGGCGGCGAGTATTGCGAGAATTGCGACATTGCCCAGCTTGCCAACGAAAGCAGCCAACGCTGGGAACATGCCCGTGAATGGATCACGGATGAGGTACGTGCGGACCGGCTGTGGGAGATGAGCGAGGCCATGCTGGCAAAGGCCTGAAGCTGCGGTGCACGGCCCTTATTTCCTCTGGTGAAATGCGCTGGGCCGGTCCAGTATGGGGCGGGGCGTGCAGACCCAGGATGAGTGCTCCGGATGGGGCCAGTTGGAGGAAGACATGACGTTAAGATTGATGACAGGTGCGGCCATGCTGCTGCTGGCCTCGGCCTGTGCGGCGACCAAGACGGAGGCCGGGCTCGCGCCGGTCGATGTGCCAATGCCGCCCGTTGCCGAAACGGTGAGTGCGGACGCTGCGCGCCTCAACGCCGCCATCGTCAATGATGCGCGACCGGACACCGATATCGAACGCGATGCCATGCGCCATCCGGCGGCAGTGGTCGAATTCATCGGTCTGGAGCCGGACGACACGCTGCTCGAGCTGGAAGCCGGGGGTGGATATTTTACCGAGATTTTTTCGCGCTACCTCACCGATGACGCGAAGCTCTACATGCAGAATCCGGCGGCGTTCGACGCCTTTCTCGGCAACAGTCTGGAAACCCGCCTCGAAGGGCTCGGCAATGTCGAATACCTGAAGGTCAATTTTGACGAGATGCCGCTTGAGGATGCATCGGTTGACGTTGTGACCTGGTTCCAGGGCCCGCACGAGCTCTGGTATACGCCCGAAAGCGGCACCAAGCTGGTGACCAATCCCGACAATTCGCTACCCGAAATCTTTCGCGTGCTGAAGCCGGGCGGGACGTTCGTGGTGATCGATCATACCGCCCCGGCAGGATCGCCCGCAACAACCGGCGGCGATACGCACCGGATTGACCCGCAGATCGTGAAGGACCTCGCGACCGAGGCAGGGTTCGTCGTGGTGGCAGAGAGTGATTTGTTCGACAATCCCGAGGACGACCTCACGGTCAATGTGTTCGACGAAAAGGTTCGTGGCACAACCGACCAGTTCATGATCAAGTTCGAGAAGCCGGCAGCGTAGGCCAGCTTGCGCGCGTGACCTGCCGGTCGTGCTTGACGATCCGTGCGGTCTAAATCAAAGGAGCGGCGATGCAGCCCGAGAGTCCATCTCTTCCCGCGCGCCGTTCCCGCAAGGCGCTGTGGTTCGGCCTCGCGCTCGGCGCGGGCGTGATTGGGCTGTTCATTCTCGGCAAGACGGGCGTGCTCGGCTCGCTTGAGCAGTTCATTGCCCAGATGCAGGCACTCGCCGACACACCCTGGGCCCTGCCGGCCGTGATCGCGCTTTTCTGCGGTGCAGCCTTTGTCGGAATTCCGCAATTCGGGCTCATCGGTGCCGCCGTCGTCGCGTTCGGGCCACTGTATGGGGCATTCTACTCCTGGGTAGCGACGCTTGTTTCCGGGGCCATCACTTTCTGGCTCGGACGGTTCAGTGGAGAGGCCGCCGTGGCGCGCCTGTCGGGCCGCCGAACGCAGAAATTCACCGAATTCGTCACGCGCAATGCTTTCGCCGCCAGTGCCATTGTGAGAAACGTGCCAACGGGGCCATTCCTCATCGTGAACATGGCGTTCGGCGCCGTGCGTGCCAACTTTCTTGCCTTTCTCTCAGGCATGGCGCTGGGCGTCATTCCGAAGATCCTGCTGGTCACGTTTGCGGGCCAGAGCCTGATGGCGGCGCTCAGCGGTTCGCCATTGCTGGCAGCGGGACTCGCGGTTGCGGCGACCCTCGTCTTTGCGGCGGTATGGCTTTATGCGCGTCAACGGCGCCGTGCGGGCAAGATTATTGCGGTTGACGTAGTTGAACCGGTTGACACTCGGGGCGAGAACACGGATTAGTCTCGCTATGCGCAAGAAATTGCCCCTGCTGACGCTTACCACCCTGCTGCTTACCGGCCCCTGGCCGGTTGCCGCCGGACACTAGTCGTCTGGCGCCTGGTCAGGGGAACACTTCAAGCCTCGTACACACCCCAGTACCAGTCCCAAGTTTTCCAGACAGGCCAGACCATGACGACCGATAAAGACCGAATTCTGATTTTTGACACGACAATGCGCGATGGCGAGCAATCGCCGGGCGCGTCCATGACCCACAAGGAAAAGCTGGATCTTGCCGACCTGCTTGAAACGATGGGTGTCGATATTATCGAGGCTGGCTTTCCCGCTTCCTCGCAAGGTGATTTCAAGGCTGTGCAGGAAATAGCACGGCGTTCCAAATCCTCTGTGATCACGGGCCTGGCACGGTCGACTCCCGGCGATATCGAGCGCTGCGGAGAGGCTGTGCGTGCGGCGGCTCGCCCGCGGATCCACACCTTCATCTCGACCAGCCCGGTGCACATGAAGCACAAGCTGAAAATGGGGCCGAACGCGGTACTGGAAGCAGTTGGCCGTTCTGTGGCGCAGGCGCGCAATCTCGTCGACGATGTCGAATGGAGCGCGGAAGACGCAACGCGGACAGAGTTCGACTTCCTGTGCAAATGCATTGACGCGGCCATCACGTCCGGCGCCACCACAATCAATGTGCCCGATACGGTTGGCTATTCGCATCCCGATGAATATGGCGCGCTGATCCGTAGCCTTCGGGAGAATATCCCGAACTCGGACAAGGTGATCTGGTCAACCCATTGCCATAACGACCTCGGCCTTGCGGTGGCGAACTCGATCGCTGGCGCGGCGAATGGCGCAAGGCAGATTGAATGCACGATCAATGGACTTGGTGAGCGGGCCGGCAATGCATCGCTGGAAGAGGTCGTCATGGCCTTCAAGGTGCGCGGTGACAGCCTGCCTTTCGAGACTGGCATCGATACGACACGCCTGGCCCGTGCGAGCCAGATGGTAAGCCGGATTACCGGCTTTCCCGTCCAGTATAACAAGGCCATTGTCGGCAAGAATGCGTTCGCCCATGAGAGCGGCATCCACCAGGACGGCATGCTCAAGAACACCGAGACCTATGAGATTATGAAGCCGGAAGATGTCGGCGTCTCCAAGTCTTCTCTGGTCATGGGCAAGCTGTCTGGTCGCAACGCTTTCCGTGACAAGCTACACTCGCTCGGCTACGAACTGGATCAGGATTCGCTCAACGAAGCGTTCAAACGGTTCAAGGCACTTGCCGACAAGAAGAAGCACGTCTTCGATGATGACATCCTGGCCCTTGTGGATGACCAGCTGTCTGCCATGGGTGAACGGGTCGCTTTCAAACGCCTGCGTGTGGTGGCCGGGTCTGAGGGGCCGCAAACGGCGGATCTGACGCTTGTGGTCGATGGTGAAGAACGTTCGGCCAGTTGCGAAGGCAATGGGCCGGTGGACGCGGTCTTCATCGCGATCCGTTCCATCGTCAAGCACGATGCCAAGCTTGATCTTTATCAGGTGCACGCGGTGACGGGCGGGACGGATGCGCAAGCTGAGGTCAGCGTTCGACTGAAGGGCGAGGGCATCATGGCTGTCGGTCGCGCTTCGGACCCTGATACGCTGGTGGCCAGCGCGAAGGCTTACATTCACGCGCTTAACAAGCTTGAAGCCCGCCGGATGAAGCGCCTCGCCGCCTGATTGTTTGCAAGCGCGATGCGCGCGTCAATAATGATGATTTACAGAGAATGAATCGCTCCCGATCGGGAGTGAACGTTTCGTTTGTGGAATGAAATTCGAGGCGATGGCGGGGTTCGCATAAAGCCCCGCCATTACTGAACTATTTGCTGATGGAACGAGGCGTTCCATCTGTCAACAGTGTTTCACTTGCGTTAACGGAGTGGAAACGGCATTTGTGGTATAGGGCTGATCAATATCCACACCTGTGTGCGGGCGAATTGTCGTTCGCACCACTAGAAAAGCGACGTTGCAAATGATCGGTAGCCTTCTCGGCATGCTCTCCACGGATATGGCCATTGACCTCGGGACGGCGAACACGCTCGTCTACGTGAAAGGTCAGGGCATCAAGCTCGATGAGCCGTCCGTCGTCGCATACATGAACCAGGGTGGCCGCAAGGTTGTTTACGCGGTTGGGAACCAGGCCAAACAGATGCTCGGCAAGACCCCGCTGAACATGGAAGCCATTCGCCCGATGCGCGATGGCGTGATTGCGGACTTCGAAGTCGCCGAGGAAATGATCAAGCACTTCATTCGCAAAGTGCACAATCGCCGCGCCTTCGTTTCTCCGCTGATCATCATCTGTGTGCCAAGCTCTGCGACCAATGTCGAACGCCGCGCCATTCACCAGTCGGCGCTGGCTGCCGGCGCGCGCGACGTCCAGCTGATCGAGGAGCCCATGGCGGCCGCAATTGGTGCGGGCCTGCCAATTGAAGAACCAGCAGGCTCCATGGTGGTCGATATCGGTGGTGGCACGACCGAGGTGGCCGTTCTGTCGCTTGGCGGCATCGTCTACTCCCGCTCCGTTCGCGTCGGCGGCGACAAGATGGACCACGCCATCATGAACTATCTGCGCAAGGCCAAGCAGATCATGATCGGGGAGATGTCGGCCGAGCGGATCAAGAAGGAAATCGGGTCTGCCAAGGCACCCGAGAGCGGCGAAGGCCTGACTGTAACGGTTCGCGGCCGCGGCTCGGCAGACGGCGTACCGAATGAGGTTGAAGTCAACGAAGCCATGATGGCAGAAGCGCTGGCCGATCCGGTCGGCGAGATTGTCGAGGCGATCAAGCTCGCGCTGGAGGCGATGGCGCCCGAACTCGCTGCCGATATTGTCGACCGCGGTATTGTGCTGACAGGCGGCGGCGCGCTGCTGCGCAATCTCGACGTGGTTATCCGTGAGCAGGCGCAATTGCCTGTCATGATTGCCGACGACCCGCTAAAATGCGTTGCCAATGGCTGCGGCTATGTTCTGGAAAATCTGGTGCGGATGAAAAACGTCCTGTCACCGGAAGTCTAGCAACAGCCAGGCTGAATTCCCGGTTGCGAAACCGGCCGGATCAATTCAGGATTAATCGAGTGGTCGGAGGCCAGAAGGGACGTCCATGGCCCGTGTGCGAGGAAAGCGTCTGAAGGGTCGCCCGTTGCGGCGATACGCCCTTTTTATTGCCCTTGCCGGCCTGTTTGGTGTTCTGTTGCTGCAGACCTCTCCACGCCTCCGCGCCATGGTCGACCCGACACGCGCGATGGCGGCCGACCAGCTTGCAAGTTCAGCCCGTCCGGGCCTCTGGGATCAGATTACCGGCAAGGCCGCCCGTGAGGCGCGTATACGCGAGCTTGAAGCCCAGGTCCGAGAACTGACGCGGTATCGGTCTGTGGCCATTTCCATGGCGGCGCGCCTGGAAGCGTATGAAGAGATGCTCAATGTCATGGGTGAGCCACCTGTGCGCGGTGTGACAGCGCGCATCACAACAGAAACAAACGGCCCCTTCCGCGAGGCCATTCTCGTCAATGCCGGCCGGCTGCAAGGCGTCGAGGAGGGGGCGTATGCCGAGAATGAAGGCGGACTGGTGGGGCGGGTCGTTCAGCTTGGCGAGCGCTCGGCGCGCGTGCTGCTGGTGACCGATTTCAACTCGCGCGTCCCCGTCATGGGAGAGGCGAGTGGCCTTCGCGCCATCCTGTTTGGCGACCGCGATGATCTTGGCACGCTGACAGACCTTCCAGAGCGCGGCGATTTCATCCTGGGCGAGCGCGTCCTGACGTCTGGCGAGGGCGGCATATTCCCGCGCGGGATTGTCGTCGGCGAGATCGTGCAGCGTGGCGGAACCTTGCGTGTCGAGTTCGGCATGCGCGACTCGCAGGGCGGTTTTGTGCGCCTCATGCCGAGCATGAAGATTCCGACGCCCGAAACTTTCCCGGTGCAAGAAGCGCCCAGCGAAGAAACGGAAACCGCAGCGTCCGAAGGCGCAGAATCGCAAGGCGCGCAGAATCCGGGAGCGCCCTGACCCATGGCTCGTCGTCGTGATCAGGGGGCCGTGTCTGGAATTTCGCGTCTCTGGCGGGAAGCGGGGCCGACTAGCCGGCTGATTATCGGGTTCCTGATGGTCGCCCTGGTGGGGATTGTCGGGCTGACGCCGAAATCCCTTTTCGATCAGGAACTCGTCTGGCCTTATGCAGCGCTCGTGGCGGCGGTCGGCTGGGGTCGAAGCGGCGTCGCCTTTCGCCCGATGGTGCTGCTTGTCATTCTCGGCGTCGCCCAGGATGTCAGCGCCTATGCGCCGCTTGGCTGTTTCGGCTTCATCAATCTCAGCGTGTTTGGTCTCAGCGCGGCTTTCAGTCGGGCTTTCGATCGCGAACGTGCGCCGATCATCTCCATGGCTGCGCCGGTGGTGCTGTATGCCATAGCGTTCAGCCTCGTCTGGTTGCTGGCGAGCTTTGCGTCGGGGCATGTGGTTCAGGTGTCGCCGCTGATCAGTGCAATGGTCGTGACCTATGTCATGCACATGCTGATGGCGCCTGTCTTTGACCTCGGACGGCGTATCGTTCCGTTGACGGGGAGCATGGTATGAGTTCGCCCAAGGATTTTGAAGATCGCCTGAACCGGCGCACTGTGGCGACCGGTATCGCAGGCGGGCTAATGTTCTCAGGTCTCGTTGCACGACTCGCGCAGCTGCAGCTGTTCGAAGGCCAGCGCTACATGGAAATCGCAAAGGAGAATGGGGTAAAGCTCGACCTCGCGCCGCCGCGCCGGGGCACGATCTATGACCGGTTCGGCGTGCCGCTTGCCTCTCACAGACAGGCTGGACGCGTCTCCATCATTCGCGAGCAGACCCCAAATCTCGAAGCCTCCCTGTCAGAGATTGCCAGACATATCGACCTGCCCCCGGAACAGCAGGCGCGTATTGCGCGTCAGGCGCGCCAGCAGGCCTCCTTCCAGTCGACGATTGTCCGCAGCGAGCTGTCCTATGAGGACTTTGCGCGCATGTCTCTGATCGCGGCGAGTATTCCGGGTGTCGAGGTCGATATGGCTGCGACGCGTTCCTATCCGCGCGGCCGCGATTTTGCGCATGTGCTCGGCTATGTCGCCAAGGCAAGCCAGGATGATCTTGCTCGGCTGACAAAGAATCTCGGGGATGAGGAAACCCGCCTGCTGACGCGCCTGTTCAAGCACCCGGACATGCGGACAGGCCGCTCCGGTGTCGAGCGACATGCCGAAGCCTGGCTGCGCGGCGAACCCGGATTCCGCCGGCTCGAAACGAATGCGGCCGGACGCGTCATCCGCGAACTGGAGAGCGACGATCTCGCACCAACGCCGGGCAAGGATATCGGGCTCACAGTGGACGCGGAGCTTCAACGGGCGGCCATTGAGCGCTTTGGCGAGGAAAGCGGTGCGGCGGTCGTGCTCGACATTGAGACAGGCGCAATACTTGCCTTTGTCTCCACGCCAGCCTTCGACCCCAATGATTTCGTCAACGGCATTTCATATGCCGACTACAACGAGCTGCGTGAGAATGACCGCTCACCTCTCTATCACAAGGCCTATGACGGCACGTATCCGCCGGGCTCGACCTTCAAGATGGTGGTGGCGACTGCGGCGCTTGAGGCGGGCATCAATCCTGAAATGCGGGTGCACTGCAACCGCTATTACCGTTTTGGCAATCGCACCTGGCACTGCTGGAAGGCGGGCGGTCACGGCTCGGTCAACATGCACTGGGCGATCAAGGGAAGCTGCGACGTCTACTTCTACGAAATTGCCCGCCGGGTTGGCGTCGAGAAGATCGCGGAAGTGTCGAAAAAATTCGGCTTCGGCCAGCGCTGGGAGCTCGGCCTGACGGGCGGGCGTGCCGGAACGGTGCCGAATGATGAATGGAAACGCAAAGCGCTCGGTGAGCCCTGGTATGAAGGCGAGACACTGAATTATGGCATCGGGCAGGGCTATCTCGCCACGACGCCGCTCCAGCTGGCGCTCATGTCTGCCCGTATTGCTGCCAAGGGCCGAATCATCGAGCCCTATATCATTGGTGACGGCCCGCGCCCGGATGAGCCGATCAAGGAAGATGCCCCGCTAGACCCGGAGATGATGGAGCGGATGATGGCCGGCATGTATGGCGTGACATCAGAGGCGGGCGGTACAGCCTGGCGGTCCGGGGATCTCGGCCTTGGCGGCCCACGACTTGCCGGCAAGACCGGCACGGCTCAGGTGCGGCGCATCACCGAGGAAGAGCGCCGCTCGGGCGTTCTCAAGGGTGACCAGATTGATCGCAAACTTCGCGATCATGCACTGTTCGTGGCCTATGCGCCTGCAGACGATCCGAAATACGCGATCTCGGTTGTCGTGGAGCATGGCGAAGGCGGGTCGAGTACGGCTGCGCCGGTCGCGCGGGATATCCTCGCCGAAGCGATCCGCCGCGATTCCCGCAAGGCTGCCAAATGGCAGCAGACGGCAGGGCGCCCTTCCGGCGGCAATGACCGCGGCGCGCCCTGATGGCCTGGACGTCTAGCGCTTCTTCGGTCCGTATGGATGACCGCGATTTCGGAAAGACGCTTGCGGCCATACCGTGGGGGCTCGTGCTGCTGCTGGTCTGTGTCGCCTGTATCGGCACGGCAGCCCTGTTCAGCGCAACCTATACCAACCCTGAAGAAGCGGCCCTGCCGGCACGCCATGCCGTGCGCTTCGGCATTGCCCTTGCCCTGATGTTTGTCGTGGCCCTGGTGCCCATTCGTGTCTGGCTGCAGGCCGCCTGGCCCGCCTATTTCGTGACCCTGGCCATGCTGGTCGGTGTGGAGATGTTTGGCGTGACCGGGGGTGGCGCGCAGCGCTGGCTGCCGCTCGGCCCCGTCAATGTGCAGCCTTCCGAATTCATGAAGCTTGCCCTGACGCTTGCGCTTGCCCGCTACTACCAAAACAATCTCACCCACCAGTCAGGGCGGTTGCTGATTCATTTTCCCCCGCTGTTCATGATCCTTGTGCCGGCCGCACTGATCTTCAAACAGCCAGACTTCGGGACAACACTCGCGCTCTTCGCATCGGGCGGGGTGCTGATCTATCTCGGAGGACTGTGGTACCGTGTCATAGTTTCCGCAGTGATTGCGGCTCTGCTCAGCATATGGCCAGTCTACCAGTTTGTGCTCGAACCCTATCAGCAGGAACGCGTCGACACCTTCGTTGCCCAGCTGACCGGAAAATCCGTCAATACGCTTGATGATGGCTACCAGATCGAGCAGGCAAAGATCGCGATCGGGTCAGGCGGCTGGGAGGGGCGTGGCTTCATGGAAGGCACGCAGGCCCAGCTCGACTATATTCCCGAGCAGCATACCGACTTCATCCTTACCGTGATCGCCGAGGAGTTCGGTTTCCTGGGGGCGACGGGCCTGCTTCTCATCTGGGGTGTGATCCTGACCTGGGGACTCATCATTGCAGGACGCTCGACAAGCCTGTTCGGCAGGTTCGCCGCAGTGGGGTCGGTCGCGACCGTCGCCTTCTTCATCCTGTTCAATGTGGCAATGGTCCTCGGTCTCGTGCCGGTCGTGGGGGTTCCCTTGCCGCTGGTCTCTTATGGCGGGACGGTGATGTTTACGACGATGGCCTGTTTCGGCATCATCATTTCGGTTCACCTTGGACGCAATGAGCGACTATCCGCTCAGGGGGGAATTTGACCCCTGCACACCGCGAAGCGTTGACCTTTATCCCGCCGTGGATAGTGTCCCGCCAAAATCATTTCCTGGAGGGAGCGAAATATGGAAATTGGTCGCAAGACAGAGACATGGGGCTCAAAGTTCGGCTTCATCATGGCCGCTGTGGGCTCATCCGTCGGTCTCGGCAATTTCTGGCGTTTTCCCTACACGGCGGGTGAGAATGGCGGCGGCGCATTTATCGTCATCTATCTGATCTCTGTCGCCTTCGTGGGCCTGCCATTGCTGATGGCTGAATATGCGATGGGACGAAAGTCCGGCATGTCGGCTGTCGAAGGCGTCGAGTCGCTGGCCCGCGCCGAAGGCAAGAGCCTCAATTGGGGCATTGTCGGCTGGGTCGGCACGCTGACGGCGTCATTCATTCTAAGCTTCTACGTCGTCATTTCGTCCTGGCTGATCGCGTTCACGCTACAAGCGCTCCAGGGCAAGTTTGTCGGCATGAATGCGGAGGCGTCTGGCACGAATTTCGAGGATGTGATCGGCATTGGCGCCCATCCCATGGCATCGAAATGGTACATTCTCTTCCTGCTTGCCCTGTTCCTTGCCACCAATGTGTGGATTGTCGGACGAGGGGTGAAAGGCGGCATCGAAAGGGCGGCGACAGTACTCATGCCGGCCTTTTTCATCATGCTGGTTGTTGTCGTCGGCTTTTCGCTGGCCAATGGCGATGCCGGGGCCGCCGCTGAGTTTCTCCTGACCCCGAAATGGGAGGATGTGGGCTTCAACACCTTCCTCGAAGCCATTGGACAAGCCTTCTTCTCGATTGGTGTCGGTGTGGGCCTGATGATTACTTACGGCGCCTATCTGGCGCGGGATACGCACATTCCGCGGGCGTCAGGCATCGTTGCAGGTTCTGATACGATGGTTGCGCTGATTGCCGGCTTTGCCATCTTCCCGATCGTCTTCGCTGCGGGTCTCGACCCGGCCGGTGGACCGAGCCTGTTTTTCGTGTCGATGCCGGTTGCATTTGGCAGCATTCCCGGCGGTGAAATCATGGCTGTCATCTTTTTCGGCCTCGCGCTCTTTGCCGCGTTCACCTCCTCGATCTCCCTGATGGAAGTATCCGTATCATGGCTTGAGGAGCGTCAGGGCGTCACCCGGTTCGGGGCCTCGCTTGGCATGGGTGTGATCCTGTTCGTTGTGGGGTCGGCCTATGTGTTCTCGCTTGATTATCTCGACTTCGTGGACTTCCTGACGGGGAATCTCCTACTGCCGCTCGGCGGATTGCTGGCGGTGATTTTCGCTGGATGGATCCTGTCGCGCGACATGCTCGAGAGTGAACTTGGCGAAGGCACGATCATGAATGTGTGGCGCTTCCTGATGCGGTGGCCGGTGCCGGTGTTCCTGGCCTTTGTCCTGTTCTTCGGCTTCTTCGACAAGATCCAGCAGCAATACAATGTGCAGCTTCCAGACTTCATGACGAGCATTCTCGGGCCGAACAATCCGCTTCCGGCCGAATAGGCGAGGCCTCCGAAAAAGCAAAAGGGCGCCTGTGCGGCGCCCTTTTTCATGGGTCTTCAGTTCGCGATGCCTATCCAAATTTCTTCGCGAAACTCCGGGTGGCGCGGATCAGCTGGTCGATGATGCCGCTGTCGAGGCTGGAATGGCCCGCGTCCGAGACGATGTGGAGCTCTGCATCCGGCCAGACCTTGGTGAGCGCCCAGGCCGTCGAGAGCGGCGTCACCACGTCGTACCGTCCGTGTACGATGATGCCCGGAACACCTTTCAGCTTCTCTGCCGCCTGCTTGAGCAGCCAGCCATCGTCCTCGAAGAAGCCCTTGTTGACGAAGTAGTGGCACTCAATGCGGGCAAAGGCGTCAGCGAAAGCGTCTTCCTCGAATTTGGCAGGGCGAGAAGAGGGGCCCTGAATGGAGATCGTCTCACCTTCCCAACACGCCCATGCCTTGGCGGCGGCAAGGCGTTCCTGCCGGTTGTCGCTGATCAGGCGTTTGTGAAAAGCGTGCAGCAGGTCACCGCGTTCCGCCTCCGGTATGGGAGCGACATAGCGGTCATAGGCGTCGGGGAAGAGGCGGCTCGCCCCGTCCTGGTAGAACCACTGGATCTCGGCGTCCGTGATCAGGAAGATGCCGCGCAGGATCAGGCCAAGGACGCGCTCGGTATGGGTGACCGCATATGACAGAGAGAGGGTGGAGCCCCAGGACCCACCGAAGACAACCCATTTGTCAATGCCGAGGTGTTCGCGGATTGCCTCCATGTCGCTGACGAGCGCCCAGGTATCATTCTCGCGCAGCTCCGAGTGCGGGGTGGAGCGACCGCAGCCGCGCTGATCGAACAGAATGATGCGATAGATTTCCGGATCGAAGAAGCGACGCATTTCAGGGTTCGATCCACCGCCGGGACCGCCGTGAAGCGCAATGATTGGCAGGCCGTCGGGATTGCCCGATTCCTCCCAGTAGATCTCATGGAGGTCCGTAACTTTCAGTCGTCCCGTCTTCCGGGCTTCTATTGGTGGATAAAGTTTTAACATCGATAACCCTTGTTCACCCCCTCTTCATACATTTGCAATTCTATATGGGATTAAGGTCTGGACGCGTAATGGCCAATCTGTAATCCTCAGTGCGGGGTTGCGTAATTTACGGGCGGTCAGTTGTCGATGATGAAAGTGCTTTCTTCTCTGTCAATCCTGCTTCTGTCAGGGTGCGCGACCGTATCGATGGTCTCGAAGGAAGCGATTGTCGAAACCAGCTTGGCCAGTGAACAATCTGCATTGCGAGAGTCGGCCACCACTTTCAAGGTAAACGCCGAAGCTGAGGGTTGGGTGTCCGAATCCAAGGGCCTCGCAGACTTCGCCAACATCCTGTTTGGCGGGGCATCGGAACAGACCGACCGGGCGCCTGCAAGCTATGGCGACAAGATTGGCGCGGGTGACCTTGCCGTGGAAGAGGTCTTCCGGACCATCGAAACAGATGCGCGCCAAGCCGCGACATCCCTGCAGCAGCTCGATCTCCTGGCCGAAGAGCTGCTATTGACGGGGAAAGTCTCTCGCGCGGATGTGATCAGCTTCGAAAGCGCGCTCGTCGTCGCGCAGAAAAGCTATCGCAGCTTCTCCGAAGCCGCCGGGATTGCCGGGGCGCGTGGCAATACGGGCCTGACTGGTGCCGAACTCGCCCTGGTCCATTTCGCGTCATCCATTGACGCTGCGAGGCTTTCCGCGGACCAGCTTGCGAGCGCCTATGCGTCAGGTTCTCAGGGCGTGACTGCCAGCAGCTAGACAGCGGCGGCGGATCGGCTGACCCGCTTCGCCACCGCTATTCATCCAGGTCCGAGAACCAGACCATCATCAGGATGTCCACGAGCTGTTCGGTGCGCGAGCGCACATCTTCAGCGGTCCAGCTCTGCCGGTTTCTGAGATCTTCCGTCAGAGAAAAGATGCGGCCCCCCTGTTCGAAGAAGATCTTCTTCTTCTCACGGAAGTCCTTGCGATCAGCCGCGCGGTTGATGTGCTGGGGGACAATCACGAAATTGCCGACTGTCTCACAGAGCTCGCGCTGTACCGGGCCGTTTGGCCAGACCGTGTTCCAGAAGGAATCTTCCGGCACGGCGCGCGGGAGCACATGTTCGACCGTTGCGTCGTCTTCGGGACTGACGGCTTCGCCATTTTCAAGAGCGGCGTTGAGGCGGAGCGCAATGGCCCGGCGCTGTGAGAAATTGCCGAACCGTCCGCTCAGCCGGTCACGAACCTTTTTCTGGTCATCCTTCGAGAAGTGGAGGACGCTTTTGCCGTCGAGCAGGGGTTTGCCGGCAAGGATTGTCTGGGTGAGCTTGGTGTAGCGCTTCTGGCGGGGTGTGCGGTCGGTGATGTGCAGCATCATGACGAATGCGAACCGCTCCAGCAGCTGAAAGAATTTTAGCGCTTCATCTTCCTTGTGCGAGTTGTGGTAGAGATAGGCGACCGCGGGGACTTTCCACAGGGAATGGTCAATGAGCCTGAGGTGATCCAGCGCCGTCTTGACCGCAGCGCTCTTGTCGCCGAGGTCAGGGTCGCCCTTGAGAACGGTCCTATAAGCGTCGACATAGCGGGGCAGTTCCTTGTCGAGAAATGTCTTCGCGTCGACCTTGGACAGAACGACTTTGGCGAAGTCCGAGGTCTTGCCCTTCTGGGCCTTGCTGTAGAGCTGGCGAATGATGTTCAGCAGCTCATTCAGGCCGCTTCCGCCCAGCTGGGCCTCATAATCCAGCCATTCGCGGGCATATTTGTTGGCATCCTCAAGCGGGACGTCCGCTTTTTGCAGGATTTCCGTCTTGATGATGTCATGGCTATTAGGTGCCTTGCCCCGCGTATTCAGCACGCGGAAGACTTCATTGCCTTCATTGCGGTTCGGCACGGTCACGCGCACGACGACGACGCGGTCGCGAATGGTCTCGAACAGGGAGAGCCGTTCGGCAGAAGACATGGGCTTTATCTGCTTTTCCAGCCATTCGAGATTTGTCTGGAAGCGATTGTGATTGGAGGATTCCTCGGTCTCGATGTCGCGGCGCTGCGTGGCACCTTCTTCCTGTACCGCCTCACGAAAGAAGGGGTTGTCGACATGGTTCAGTGTCATCCGCCAGGCGCGGTCATCGCCCCTTCGAGCCCTGTCACGATCACCGATGAGTGCATGGACATTGGTCTTCAGTTTCTCGTCGGTTTCCAGGTCGCGTAGCACGGCGAGGATCATGGTGAGCGTTGTCAGCCTCTGCTGCCCGTCCACGACCAGCGACGTGTATTCGTCGACATCGACGAGCACGATCGCACCGATGAAGTGGTGCCGGCGTCCGGCGGCGGCCGTCCTGAGATCTCCGAGAAGTTCGCCAACTTCGTCCACGTCCCACACATAACTGCGCTGGTATGGGGGCATTTTGAGCTCGACATCACGGGCCAGTAATTCTGCAAGGCTGCATGTCTGCGACTTGATCCCTGAATCCATTGATATCCCCGATAGACTTAGTAGACGTTAGTTTGGCTCCGATTAGCGCTGTGGACTCATTGAATACACTCTTGGTCCGGACGTTTTCGGGGAGGTGTAGCAGCAAGGCAACGAAGCAATGAAATGGGTGAACTTCGAGGTTGACGGAAAATTGTGGTGTGGGCCGTTGAAGAATCAACAGGTTTATCAATTCGCACCTCGTTGTCTGAGCCATTTTCTTGGGGATTTGTCCTCGAAAAAAATCGCAGCAACATCAGGGACGGCTATTCCGCTGGACCAGGTGCGCCTGCGTCAGCCTGTTCTGCGGCCCGGAAAGATACTGGCAATCGGCCTCAATTATGCAGCGCACGTGGCCGAGAGCGCGAGCTTCGCTGAGAAGCCCAGGCCCCAGGTGCAAGTCTGGTTCAACAAGCAGGCGACCGCCGCATCCGGCCCGGGAGATCCGATCCATGTTCCGCGGGTCTCGAAAATGCTCGACTATGAGGCTGAACTCGTTGTCATCATTGGCAAGAGCGGTCGTCATGTGCCAGCCGAGCGTGCAATGGAAATCGTTGCAGGATTTTCCTGCGGGTGCGATGCATCTGTACGAGACTGGCAGAAGGCGAGCCCGACCATGATCATGGGCAAGGGGTTCGATACGCACGCGCCCTTCGGACCTGCCCTGGTGACACCCGATGAAGTCGGCGATCTCGATGCGCTTGAGATCAAGGGCTATGTGAATGGCGAGTTGCGCCAGAGCGCAAAGCTCGGTGACATGATCCACAATGTGAAGGAACAGATTGCGCATCTGAGCGCTGCCTTCACTCTGGAACCCGGCGACGTCATCTTTACCGGTACGCCCGCCGGCGTTGGCGCGGGACATACGCCGCCCAGATGGCTGAAAGCGGGAGACCGCTTCCGGGTCGAGATCGAGAATGTAGGCGTATTGGAGAACCCAGTGATCAATGAACCGAATACAGCAGAAATCGGCGGGCAGCCCCTGTGAGGTGGTTGGGCTGGCTCATGGTGCCCGCGCTGCTAGTGACGGCGTGCGACGATGGCTCGACTGATGCCGTCGCCACATCGGCGCAGCCGGTCGAGGAGGTAGTCATCGGGGCTAGTGAATTTGCCCTCCTGCCATGCGGTGGCTCAGGCGGCAGTCCCTGCGTGCTTGTGCTCGCTGGCGGCAAGTCCCTTTTGTTTGGTGCGCCTGCCGGCGTTTCAAATGAAGTGTCGCCGGATCGGCTGGCAGGGCTCGATCGTGCCTTCCTGTTCTCGCTGATGCCCAGCGATGTGGAGGGGCTCGATGAAGTGCGGAACCATGGATGGCGGGCCGGACGCGCCGCGGCATTGACGGTTGCCGGGCCCGAGGGGCTGGGCGATATGCTTGAGGCTCTCAACGTCGCTTTCGAACAGCCCGATGCGCTCAGCTTTGTCGAAGAGGGGGCCCCACGCGGCGGCTTCAACGCCGCATTGCTTCAGCCGGGGGTTGAGGTGATTTCAAATGCGCTGGCGTTCGATACGGGCGATCTCAAGGTGGTCGGGGTGGCCGGGGCCGGCTCACGCACGACGTATCGCGTCGGCTACCGCGATCTGGGCGGCGACTGGCATGACCTTGTGCTGAAGCCTTGCGCCGGTCCCGAACCGCTTGCGGCGGAGTATGAGGCCGCGCCGCGAACCGAAACAGTCATTGCGTGTGACGACGAGACCGCAGACCTGTCCTGGCCGCTCAGGACGGTGACAAAAATATCCGGATAGTCAGGCCTTAAAAAGCTGCGGGGTCCTGCCTTGACAGGACCCCGGTCTCCCCCGAGACGCCCCCGTCCGGCCAAACTGGCCGCGGACATCAAGGCGCGGGTCGCCTTTTATGACTACCGTCGTTCGCGTCTGAGTCAAACGTCTTGTCATCTTGATCCGCATGCGATCTGAAAGTGTGTCCTCTGTGACACGCTGTGGGCAACTCTGCACTGAACATTGGCAAGCGTCCCAAATCAGGCCTATTGCTACCAATTCGTTAACATTTGACACCTAGCTGTTAAGGTTAAACGAGTTTGGGGCTGCCGGATTCATGATTGGAATATTGTTCTTTTTCTATGTCGCGATTGGAGCTGCGCTCGGCTTCGGCCTGCATTCCTATGCCGGTTTCACCATTCCCGTGTCGACCGCTCTGGGGGCTGTAACCACTGCGATTCTGGGGCAGTTTCACCTGCTGGTCGCGCATGTCACAAAGACCGGGGATGCAGATGACCGCATCCAGCAACTGGAAAAGACCCAGTCTGCTGCCCGAGAGCGTCTCGAAATGATTGAAGCGCGCACGGAAAGCGTGGAATCAACGCTGAAGCATGAGCTGACAGAGCGCCGCGACGCGCTGGTGACGGAGATGCGCCAGCTTGAAGGCCTGATCGACAGGCTGTCGCGCAATTTCGAGAACCGGCTCTCGGAATCCAGCTCGGCTGATGTGAGACCGCAGGAAGACGCGGTGTTGCGCAGTGTGAAGGACGCGCTGCAGGATGGCCGCGTGGATCTGCATCTTCAGCCGATCGTGTCCCTGCCTCAACGCCGCGTTGCCTTTTATGAAGGCTTTACACGCCTTCGTCGCCCCGATGGCTCGCTCATCCTGCCGGCAGAGTTCCTCGATGCGGCCCGCCGCGCGAGCCTGATGGGCGTTATCGACAATATGCTGCTCTTCCGCTGCGTGCAGATTGTGCGCCGCCTGTCGGAACGGGATCGCCGCGTCGGTGTGTTCTGCAACATTTCCACCCATTCGCTGACGGATCAGCACTTCTTCCCGCAATTCCTGGACTTCATGCGCGACAATCGCGATCTCTCCGGTGCGCTGATCTTTGAAATTCCGGCAGACCGTTTCGAAAACCGTTCCCGCGAACTGCGTGCCAGCATGGAAAAGCTGACCGCGCTTGGTTTCCGCTTCTCGATTGATCATGCGAGCGATCTCGCCATTGACTTGCCGCGTCTACAGGATGCTGGCGTGCGCTTCGTGAAGATGAAGGGCGACGACCTCATCGACCAGCTGCGCAATCCGTCCGGTCCAAGGCCAGTCTCGAATGTCCAGCGCCGCATTCAGGGCGAAGAAGTATCGGCTGTCTGTTCGCGTTTCGGTGTAACGCTGGTCGCCGAGAAGATCGAAGAGGAAGTCAGCGTTGTCGAGATTCTCGAGTACCAGATTCCTTATGGCCAGGGGCATGTGTTCGGTGCGCCCAAGCCCATCAAGTCCTCGCTGATGGAAGAGACAGCACCGCCTGCTGATTTCATGGCAAAGCTCTCGGCGTTTGGGTGAGATGACGGCGAGGATTTGACCGCTCGCGTCGCCCTCTCTACTGAGCTTCTCGCATGAAAAAACCAGACTTCCCCGCCGGCCTGTCCGAGATCGCGTCCCGCTACGACACCATTTTTTGCGATGTGTGGGGGGTCATCCATAATGGTCGCAAGGCGTTCTTTCCGGCCTGCGATGCGTTGCGCCAGTTCAGGCAGCAGGGCGGGACGGTCATCCTCATCACGAATGCGCCTGTCCCGAAGGCGCAGGTCATTTCCTATTTCGAGCCGATGGGCGTGCCGGTTGACGCGTTCGACGATTGCGTTTCATCCGGCGACGCGACGCGCGAAGAGCTGAGTCGACGGCGCAACGAGAAGATATGGCGCCTCGGTGTCGATTCCGGCTGGGAGCGCGACGCCTTTCTCTATAAGGGCCTCGACCTCGATTTTGTGGAGCCGGATGAAGCCGAAACACTGCTTTGCATCGGCCTGCAGGACCAGATCAATGACGATCCGGAGGACTACCGCCAGATCCTGCGGCAGGGCGTGGATCGCGGCCTGCCGATGATCTGTGCCAATCCTGACATCAAGGTACGCGTGGGCGATCAGCTGGTCTGGTGCGCCGGTGCGCTGGCCGAAATCTATGAGGAAGAAGGCGGACAGGTCATTTATCCCGGCAAGCCCCACAAAGCGATCTACCGGCTGGCAGCTGAACGGGCCGAGGCCATTCGGGGCGCCGCGCCCGATGTCGTGCTCTGCATCGGCGACAGCCCGGCCACCGACATGCGCGGTGCCCTCATGCACGGCTATGATGGCCTCTATGTTGGCACCGGACTGGCCCGGCACAGCGAGAATTTCGAGCAGGAGCTGATCGGCCTGCTTGGCGACTATGGCACAACCGCGCGCTGGGCCATGCCCGCCCTCAGATGGTGACGTGGCGAGCGCCGCAATGTAACAGAAACAGGTTTTGAAGATCGGAGTACCGCTGATGAGCGTCAAGGACGGTTATAAATTCGAGGAATTGAGCGTGGGGATGTCGCACGAGACGCATCACACGATCTCCGAAGAAGACATTGATTTGTTTGCCAAGGTTTCGGGCGATTACAACCCGATCCACATGGACGACGAGTACGCCAAAAACACGCCCTTTGGGCAGCGCATCGCCCATGGGGC